>Ga0207676_10004008_pt1 | contig 10398 bp, 8 predicted proteins | sample KBSSwiS72_FD_184307 | JGI IMG/M metagenome (GOLD analysis project Ga0207676, IMG submission 184307) | Switchgrass rhizosphere microbial communities from Kellogg Biological Station, Michigan, USA - KBS Switchgrass S7-2 (SPAdes) (version 2) | ecosystem: Host-associated > Plants > Roots >... | reverse complement strand
AGCTCGGGGAGTACCGGCACTACAACCAGATCATCCCGCTCACCGACCGGACCGACTACCTCTCGCCCATGGCCAACAACGTCTGTCTGGCGTTGGCGGCCGAGAAGCTCATGGGGATCGAGATTACCGAACGGTGCACGGTGCTCCGGGTGATCGCCTGTGAATTGAGCCGGATCATTTCCCACCTGGTCTGGCTGGGAACCACCGGCATCGATATTGGAGCCTACACCCCGTTCCTATGGACCTTCCAGCAGCGGGAGCGGGTCTACAACCTGCAGGAATCGTGGACCGGCGCGCGACTCACGACCAGCCTTACCCGGGTGGGCGGCCTCATGGCCGACATTCCCGACGGGTGGGAGGCGGGACTGTCCGAGTTCTGCCGCACCTTTCCCAAGACCCTCGATGACGTCGACCGGATGTTCACCCGGAACGCTATCTGGATCGGCCGGACTCAGAATGTGGGATCGATCGGCCCGGAGGACGCGATCAACTACTCGCTGTCCGGGCCGATGCTCCGGGCTTCCGGCGTCGCGTACGATGTGCGGAAGGATCGCCCGTATCTGGGCTACGAAAACTACGACTTCGATGTGCCGGTCGGTGAGCACGGCGACTGTTACGATCGCTATATCGTCCGCATGGAGGAGATGCGGCAGTCGGTCCGCATCCTGGAGCAGGCCCTGGTCCGCCTGGAGCGGCTAAAGGGTGCTCCGATCAACGTGTCGGACCCGCGACTGATCCTGCCTCCCAAATCGCGCGCCATGAGCGATATGGAAGCCATGATCTTCCACTTTAAGCAGGTGATGGAAGGTGTGAAGGCGCCCCCAGGCGAGGCCTACTTGGGGATCGAGAACCCCAAGGGCGAGCTGGGCTACTACTTCGTGTCCGACGGGACCGCCAAGCCGGTGCGCTGGCGCATCCGTCCTCCGTCTTTCATCAACCTGGCCTGTCTGCCCAAGCTCTGCGAGGGCGTGCTGCTGTCCGACGTGATCGCGATCAACGCCAGCGTGGACATCGTCATGGGAGAGATCGACCGATGAGCTCGGCTCACGTTGAGGAGGAACACCAGCCGGTCTTCGTCGGGGAGGCGCGTCAGGAGCTTGAGGCGGTGTTCCCCAATTTCCCGACGAAGATGGCGTGTCTGCTGCCGGCGCTGTGGATCGTCCAGCGGCGGCGGGGCTGGATCTCCGAGAGCGCGATCGCCGAGGTTGCCGAGGTGCTCGGTCTCACGCCGGCGTATGTGAAGGGCGTGGTGACGTTCTACACCATGTACCACACTCACCCGGTCGGCCGCCACTTCATCCAGGTCTGCACCACATCGCCCTGTAACATCTGCGGCGCGGAAGACGTGGTGAAGGCCTTCCTCAAGCACACCGGATGCGGCGAATTGGGGGCGACCAGTCCCGATGGCCGGTTTACCATGATCGAGGTCGAATGTCTCGGGGCCTGCGGCTTCGCTACCCCGGTGCTGATTGATGACGACTTTATCGAAGGCGTAACTCCGGAACGGGTGCCGGGCATTCTCCAGGGGTACAAGTAATGGGATTTCCCCATCCCAGTCATCCAAAAGAAGAGCCGATTCTCTCCCGCTACTTCGGAGACGCGGGCGCACGCACCTTCGACGGCTGGGTGAAGCGCGGCGGCTATGAAGGGTTCAAGAAGGCGTTGGGCATGACTCCCGAGGCGGTGATCGAGGAGATCAAGAACTCCGGACTGCGCGGGCGGGGCGGCGCCGGGTTCCCAACCGGCCTCAAGTGGTCGTTCATGCCGAAGAACAGCGGCAAACCACACTACCTCTGCTGCAACGCCGACGAATCGGAACCCGGCACGTTCAAGGATCGCGAGATCATGCGCTGGACGCCCCACGCGCTGCTGGAAGGCTGCGCGTTGGCCTGTCACGCGATCGGCGCCGAGCGGGGATACATCTACGTCCGGGGCGAGTTCACCGTCGAGTACAAGATTCTTGAAGGCGCGATCAAGGAGGCGTACGACAGGGGCGCGCTCGGGGCCAACGCCTTCGGCAGTGGCAAACGGATCGACCTGGTGCTGTTCCGGGGTGCCGGCGCCTACATCTGCGGTGAAGAAACCGCCCTGATGAACTCCATCGAGGGGCGCCGCGGCAACCCGCGCATCAAGCCGCCGTTCCCGGCCGCCGCGGGTGTCTTCGGGATGCCGACCACGATCAACAACGTGGAGACGCTGGTCGCAACTCCGCACATCATCATGCGGGGTGCCGAGTGGTACAAGAGCCTGTGCCGGGGGAACCCGAAGAGTACCGGCACCAAGTTGATCTCAGTCTGCGGCCACGTGCAGCGACCGGGCAATTATGAGGTCGTGATGGGCAGCTCCATGAAGGAGCTGATCTACGACATGGCGGGGGGGATGCGTCCGGGTCGCACCCTCAAGGCGGTGATTCCCGGCGGCTCTTCAGTCCCGATCATGACAGCGGCTGAGGTCGAAGACTGCCAGCTCGACTACGAAGGCGTTGCAGCCAAGGGCTCCATGCTCGGATCGGGTGGCATGATCGTCATGGACGATTCGACCGACCTGGTCTACCAGATCATGCGACTCGCCCGCTTTTACGCCCACGAATCCTGCGCCCAGTGCACCCAGTGCCGCGAAGGCACTGCATGGACCACCCGGATTCTGGAGCGCATGCTGGCGGGGAAGGGACGGATGGAAGACCTGGACTTGTTACTTGACCTGTCCGACAACATGACCGGCAAAACGATCTGCGTCCTGAGCGATTCCTGCGCCGCGCCCGTGGTGAGCGGGATCAAGAAGTTCCGCGGCGAGTTCGAGGCGTACCTGAATGGGAACCGGAAGACTGCGGTGGCTGTCTAGTTGCCTTAAGCCGTAAGCCATAAGCTCTAAGCAAAGCGTAGAAGGTGTTGTGCTTGAGGCCTAGGGCTTACGGCCTATGGCACTAGAACCTGGAACCGGAATGACAACCGAGAACGTCAACGTCACGATCAACGGCCTCACCCTGGCCGTCCCCAAGGGGACGACCATCATCGAGGCTGCCAAGCAGGCTGGGGTGCTGATCCCCCACTACTGCTACCACCCGTCGTTGCCATCCCCGGCGGTGTGCCGCATGTGTCTGGTCGAGGTGGAGAAGGCGCCCAAGCTCATGCCGGCCTGCGTAACGACGGTGGCCGAAGGCCAGGTCGTCCACGTTGACAGCGAGCAGGCGAAGAAGGCGCGCGAGGGAGTTCTCGAGCTCCTGCTGATCAACCATCCACTCGACTGTCCCATCTGCGATCAGGCCGGCGAGTGCGAGCTGCAGAACTACGTCTTCCAGGAAGGCCGGGCCGGGACCCGGTACAGCGAATACGCCAAGCGCTACAATCCGGTCGAAGAATTCGGCCCCGATGTGCTCTACGTCCCCAACCGGTGCATCCTCTGCACCCGTTGCGTGCGGTTCATGGACGACGTTGCGGGCCAGGCGGTGCTCAACGTCTCGGAACGGGGAGACCGGGCCTTCATCGGCATCGACTCTGAGCACGAGCTGGACCATCCGTGGGCCGGCAACGTGGTGGATCTCTGCCCGGTTGGATCGCTCATCTCGAAGGACTTCCTGCACAAGGCTCGGGCCTGGGATCTGGACAAGACGGCCAGCGTCTGCACCGGATGCAGCCAGGGGTGCAACATCCTGATCGATACCCGTGATGCGGTGGTCGTGCGTCTCCGGCCGCGGCCGAACCTCGAGGTGAATCGCCACTTCATCTGCGATCACGGCCGGATGAACTACCGGTGGATGAACCGGGGCGACCGGATCGAGGCTCCCCTGGTTCGCGAGAGCCAGCGGCTGGTGGCCACCGACTGGGATCAGGCTCTGGCCCGCGTCGTGAAGGCGGTCCGTCAGGGCGGGTCCGCAGTGTTGCTCGCCTCGGGGCGCGCCTCGACCGAATCCCTGGGCATGGTCAAGCGTTTGCTCGACGGAACCAAGCTCACTGCGGCGGTGCAGCTGCCTCAGGGAGACGAAGCACCGCTCAAGGGCGTGCCCAATCTGGCGCTTCGACAGGAGCGGGCGCCCAATGGGGAAGGCGCGCGGATTCTGGGCTACACCACGGAATGGAGTGCGGCGCTCAAGGCCGCATCGAGCGCGTCGCTGGTCGTCCTGCTCGATGTGGAGCTTACCGAGGCTGAAGCGGCCCAGATGAGCAAGGCTAACACGGTCGTGGTCTTCGGAACGGTGCAGTCGCAGGAGCTGGCCGCTGCTTCCGTCGTCCTCCCCGTCACCAACGTGGCCGAGGAAATCGGCACCTTCGTGAACCGCGACCGGCGGGTTCAGCGCTATGACCAGGCCAAACCGAGCCCCGGAATGGCGCAACCTGCCTGGTGGGTTGCGGCAGCGGCTCTAGCGTTGATATCGGGAAAGTCGGCTCCCGCTGGTGTGTCGGCTGCGTTCGACCTGATCGCGGCGAGTGTACCTGCCCTCAATGGACTCACCTTCGCCGGACTCGGCTTCACTGGTCGGGTCGCTGAGAAGCCGGTAGCAGCGGGAGCCGCCTCATGACTCCCGAAATGAAGGGCTTCCTGGTCCTCACGGTGGTAAAGCTGCTGGCCATCTTTACCATCACTCTGATTGGCGTGGCGTACCTGACGCTGGTGGAGCGGAAACTCTGTGCCTGGATGCAGTACCGGCTGGGGCCGAACCGGGTCGGACCCAATGGGTGGTTCCAGCCCCTCGCCGACGGGCTCAAGAACATCCTCAAGGAAGAGACGTTCCCCCGCGACGCCAACAAGATCCTCTTCGTTCTGGCGCCGGTGTTGTCCTTGATTCCCGCCACCACGATGTCGCTGGTCCTGCCGTGGGCAGCGCCACTGCCAGTGGACTTCGACTTCTCCCTGCCGCTCCTGGGCCGCTTCGTGCATCACGGGCGCATGCCCATTGCGGTCGCCGATCTACCGATCGGATTCCTCTTCGTGATCGCCGTCGGCTCCATGGGGGTCTACGGTATCGCCTTGGCCGGCTGGTCTTCCAACAACAAGTACAGCTTGCTCGGCGGGCTCCGCGCCAGCGCCCAGATGGTCTCCTACGAAGTCGCGATGGGCCTGAGCCTGATCCCGGTCGTGTTGATCACCGGGAACGTCTCGTTCCACGAAATTATCGCCCGGCAGCAGGCAGGACTCTGGTTCGTCCTCCCGCTCTTCCTTTCCTTCTTCATTTTCATGGTGTCGGCCTTCGCCGAGACCAACCGGGTCCCATTCGATCTGCCCGAGGCGGAGTCCGAGCTGATCGCGGGATATCACACCGAATACAGTGCGATGAAATTCTCGCTCTTCTTCATCGCCGAGTACGCCAACATGATCACCGCCTCCGCGATGATGGTGGTGCTCTTCTTCGGCGGCTGGGACCTCCCCGGACATTGGGATGAAGCGGGCGGCCTGCTCCAGACGCTGCTGACTGGTCTGGTGATGTTCCTCAAGACCTTCTTCTTCCTCTTCGTCTTCATCTGGGTCCGGTGGACGCTGCCCCGGTTCCGCTATGACCAGCTGATGTCGCTGGGCTGGAAGGTGCTGATGCCGATCGGCCTCGCCTACGTGATGCTCGTGGGTCTCGGGATATACGGCGTGGACACCCTGATGAGCAGTAGCTCCGCGCCCGTCAAGATGGGTGTGCTCTTCCTGCTCAATCTCCCCCTCGTGTTTCTGGTCTTCCTGGTGCTCGACCGCGGGCGCCTGGTCAGCGGATCCGCAGCGCGTCGCGCCCCGGCTGCCCGGGTGAACGCGGGTGTGGAGGAGGCGGCATGACGATCGGGGTGAAGGTGCTGAAGCGCCCGGAGGCCGAGGTCAGCTACGTCCGGGCCGCTCTCAAGGGCATGGGGCTCACGTTCAAGAAGCTCTTCGAGCCCAAGGTGACGATGGAGTACCCGGAGGCGAAGAGCACCGCGGACTATACGATATCCCCGCGCTGGCGTGGCACCCATCGGATGCTCACCGATGAACAAGGCCGGTCAAAGTGCGTCGCCTGTGGACTCTGTCCCCAGATTTGCCCGGCCAATTGCATCAAGCTGGTGCCCGGCGAGGACGAGGAGGGGAACCGGTACCCGCTGATCTACGAGATCGACGAGTTCCGTTGCATCTTTTGCGGGTATTGCCAGGAAGTCTGCCCCGAGGAGGCCATTCACGTCGGGGTGCACTTCGAGAATTCCGAGTACAGCCGGGATCGTTTCGTGTACGACCTCGAGCGGCTCTCTTCCCAGACACACAGCGTATCGACGCTGTGGGATCCCACTGATCCCAAGGGTGAATAGATGACCGAAGCGGTCTTCTACCTGTTCGCCACGGTGGCGGTGCTGTCCGCGCTCCTCTGCGTGACCCAGCGCAATCCGATCGCTTCCGCCTTCTGGCTGATCTCCACCATGCTTTGCCTGGCCGGGATCTTCGTGCTGCTCAACGCCCAGTTCATCGGGATCATTCAGGTCCTGGTGTACGCCGGCGCCATCATGGTGCTCTTCCTCTTCGTGATCATGCTGCTCAACCTCGGCCGCAGTGAGTCCGACCTCAAACGCTGGCCGGTGTGGATCGTGGCCGCCGGGGTTGTCGTCCTGCTGCTGGCCGAGCTGGCGGCGTTGCCCCACTACAGCGCGGAACGCCTGGCGCTGGAATACACTGGTTCGAGCCGGCTGGCGGATCCCTCGATGGTGTTCGACGCGGCGAAGACCGCTGCCGCTGCCGTTCAGACGCAGGGGGTCACCGGAGCAATCGCCGCTCCCTTGTTCCAGTCTTACCTGATCCCGTTCGAGCTCACCTCAATACTCTTGCTCACCGCGATCGTAGGCGCCGTAGTGCTGGCTAAACGGAGGGTCTGATGTTGCTCGGCCAGGCGCTGGGCCTGTCGGCCATCCTGTTCGCCATCGGGGTTGCCGGCGTCCTGATCAGGCGTAACGCGATCGTGGTCTTCATGTGCGTCGAGCTCATGCTGAACGCCGTGAACCTGAGCTTCGTCGCCCTGGCCCAGGTCCACGGGCTGGGCGGCCAGGTCTTCGTCTTCTTCGTCATGACCGTCGCCGCCGCGGAGGCCGCGGTGGGACTCGCGATCATCATCGCCGTGTTCCGGCATCATCGTTCGGTTGATCTCAAGAACGTCAACCTGCTCAGGGGCTGATGCATCTGGATCTTCTTGCCGTCCTTGGGCAGGGCCCGGAAACGGCGCTGCCGGAAAACCTGAACCTCCTGGTCGGCCTGATCCTGGGGCTGCCGCTCCTGGGATTCCTGCTCAACGGAGCGCTCTCCCTCTGGCAGCCTCGAGCCAAGGCGGCCGTCTCCATCATTGGCGCCGGGGTACTCCTCGGCGCATTCGCCAGCGCCCTCGTCGCCTTCCGCCAACTGGCGCCGGTATGGCAGGCCGACCCGGAAGCCTCACCGATCATCACCTTCTGGAGCTGGCTCCCGGTCGGCGAATTGAAGGTCGACTTCTCTTTCCTGCTCGATCATCTGTCGATGGTGATGCTGCTCGTGGTAACAGGCGTGGGAAGCCTGATCCACCTCTTCAGCATCGGCTACATGCGGGCGGACGACGGCTACCCGAGGTACTTCGCGTACCTCAATCTGTTTGTCGCATTCATGCTGGTTCTGGTGCTGGGCGCCAGCTTCCCGATGATGTTCATCGGGTGGGAAGGCGTCGGCCTCTGCTCCTACCTCCTGATCGGCTTCTGGTTCTCGGAAAAAGCCAACGCGGACGCGGGTAAGAAGGCTTTCATCGTGAACCGGATCGGAGACTTCGGCTTCCTGATCGCCATGTTCCTTATGTGGCAGGCGTTCGGGAGCCTGAACTTCACCGACGTGTTCAGCCGTGCGGCCGAGGTCCTGCCTGCAGGCAGCGCGCTGGTCACCGCGATCACCTTGTTCCTCTTCCTCGGCTGCACCGGCAAGTCGGCCCAGATCCCGCTCTATACCTGGTTGCCCGACGCGATGGCCGGTCCCACGCCGGTCTCCGCCCTGATCCACGCCGCCACCATGGTGACCGCCGGCGTGTATCTCGTCGCGCGGGCCAATGTGCTCTTCGCGCTGGCGCCGGTAAGCCAGACGGTCGTCGCCGGCGTCGGCGCGCTCACGGCCCTCTTCGCCGCCACCATCGGTCTCCGCCAGTACGATATCAAGCGCGTCCTGGCCTACTCAACCGTCTCCCAGCTGGGTTACATGTTCCTGGGCGTGGGGACCGGCGCCATCACCGCCGGCATCTTCCACCTCGCCACCCACGCCTTCTTCAAGGCGCTGCTCTTCCTCGGTTCGGGAAGCGTGATCCACGCGATGCATCACGCGTATCATGCCACCCACTCACACGAGGACGCGCAGGACATGCGCAACATGGGCGGGCTGCGTCACCATCTCCCGGTGACCTGGGTGCTGATGTGGATCGCGACCCTCGCCATCGCGGGGATTCCTCCCTTCGCCGGATTCTTCTCGAAGGATGAAATCCTGGCGTTCGCCTTTGGCCGTGGCGAGCACGAGCCGATTTTCCGGGTCTTCTGGGCGATGGGAGCCACGGCCGCCCTGATCACCGCGTTCTACATGGCGCGGCTCATGGCGATGACCTTCCACGGTGAGAATCGGACCGGCGCGAAAGAGAAGGAACACCTGCACGAGGCGCCTTGGATCATGACCGGGCCCCTCGTGATCCTGGGACTGCTCAGCCTGGCCGGCGGCTGGCTCAATCTCCCCCAGTTCGCCAGCGCGCTGGGTCCGACCGAGCTGCTGCACCACTGGCTCGAACCGGTCACCAGCAAGGCAACCCAGCTCGTCGGCGAGCCAGTGCTGCCTCATGGCTCGGCCGAGACGACCCTGATCGGTATCGCCATAGCCATTGCCATCATCGGACTGGTCTGGGGTTACCGGAGCACTGTCGGCCGCGCCATCGTCCCGGCTCACGAGGCGGCACCGGACCAGGGATTCTGGAAGGTGCTCTATCACAAGTACTACATCGACGAGCTCTACGATGCGATCATCGTTCGCCCGTTGATGACGATCTCGCGAGTTGTCCTGTGGCGGAAGGTGGACCAGGGCCTGATCGATGGTGCCGCGGTGAATGGATCCGCCGGCCTGATGCGAGCACTGGGCTGGGTCGGCGGCCGACTGCAGACTGGCCAGGTGGGTGTCTACGTGGCCGTGTTTGTGGTTGGAGCGCTGTATGTCCTAGGCCGGTTGGTCTGGTAATACAGAGAAAAGGAAAAGGACTGCGGACTGAGGACTGAGCAGTTATCAGGACTGTGCACTCAGTCCTCAGTCCTGACAACTTTTAACTCGACCGAAATGCAAGACTTTCTGTTCGGACTGAACTACAACACCTGGATCCTGACCGCGCTGTTGGTACTGCCGCTGGTTGGCGTGCTGCCGGTGCTGCTGGCGCCCTCCGCACGCGCCAAGCACGTCGCCCTCGCGGTCACCATTCTGGAATTCCTGCTCTCTGCTGGACTCTGGTGGGCCTTCGATCCGAGCTCCGGCGGAATCCAGTTCGGAGTCGTGGCGCCCTGGCTCCCGCAATGGGGAATCAACTACCGGGTGGGCCTCGACGGCATTTCGCTCTTCATGGTCCTGCTTTCTACCGGGCTCATGCCGCTGGCAGTGCTCGGAAGCTGGAAATACATCGCCGAACGAGAGCGGGGATACTACGCTCTCATGCTCACCCTGACGACGGGCATGCTCGGGGTATTTCTCGCGCTCGATCTCTTCGTTTTCTACGTCTTCTGGGAAGTGATGCTGATCCCGATGTACTTCATCATCGGGGTCTGGGGCGGGAAGAACCGACTCTACGCGGCCATCAAGTTCTTCATCTACACCTTCCTCGGCTCGCTCCTCATGCTCGTGGCGATCCTGGTCATGGTATGGAAGGTCGCCGAGAGCACCGGAACGGTTTCGTTCGCCTACGCCGACCTGCTGGAGCACGCGCCACAGCTGGGAACCCTGGCTCCCTGGCTCTTCGCGGCCTTCTTCCTGGCCTTCGCGATCAAAGTGCCGATGTTCCCGTTCCATACCTGGCTGCCCGACGCTCACGTTGAGGCGCCTACCGCGGGCAGTGTGATCCTGGCCAGCATCCTCCTCAAAATGGGGACCTACGGCTTCCTTCGGTTTGCCGTGCCGTTCTTCCCCGAGGTAGCACTGAGCCCCGTCGTCACGACGATCGTGCTGGTCTCGGCCGTGGTGGGCATCATCTACGGCGCCCTCGTCGCCATGGTTCAGCCGGATGTGAAGAAGCTCGTGGCCTATTCTTCGGTGAGCCACCTGGGATTCGTGATGCTCGGCATCTGGGCCGGTTCGCTCCAGAGCGTACAGGGTGCGCTGATGATCATGATCGGTCACGGCCTCTCCACCGGCGCGCTGTTCTTCCTGATCGGCATGCTGTACGAGCGGCGCCACACGAGGGAGATCGCCGCCTACGGCGGTCTGGCCGGTGTG
>Ga0207676_10004006_pt1 | contig 10401 bp, 5 predicted proteins | sample KBSSwiS72_FD_184307 | JGI IMG/M metagenome (GOLD analysis project Ga0207676, IMG submission 184307) | Switchgrass rhizosphere microbial communities from Kellogg Biological Station, Michigan, USA - KBS Switchgrass S7-2 (SPAdes) (version 2) | ecosystem: Host-associated > Plants > Roots >... | reverse complement strand
CGGTTATTCGTCCCCAACGCGGATCGCGCGCAATGTCGACCATCGGCGCGAAGGTCCAACGCAAACCGACGTTGTTCGCTTCCTGTGCCGCAACGGCGGCGGAGCGTTCTGCCAGAGACGGATCGAAGCTGCTCGCCTCGGCGAGTGGAATCGGAAAGATCGTGCGGTAGCCGTGAATCACGTCGAAGCCAAACAGGACCGGGATTTTTAGACGCGACTCAGTCATGGCGACGCGCTGCAACTCGTTGGTGGGCCGAGTGCCGCGAACGCCGAGTGTCGATCCGAGCAGTCCTTTGCGGACCATGTCAACGTGCTCGGGGCGAAAATTTCCGTTGCCCTCGCCGTCGAGTTGCTGGAGCTGGCCCAGTTTTTCTTCAAGGGTCATTTGTGCGAGCAGCGAGTTGACACGTTGCTCGACGTCGCGCGGGCGTTGACTGTGCGAGGTTGGAAGAAAGAAAACACCGATGACGGCAAGCAGAAAGAATGCGATGAGAAAGGGTCGAGATGTAAGTGGTTTCATTTGACAGATGTTTCCCGCAAAGACGCAAAGGCGCAAAGAAGAAGCTTCAATCTCGGATTAATCTTTGCGTCTTTGCGCCTTTGCGAGAGAAAGTTTTCTAGAAGTTGAATCGCGCTTGAAACTCCACGACGCGTCCCGCCAACGCACTCTGCGCGCGACCGAAGTCGCGGTTGTCGATGGTCGGCGCGAAGAATTCAAACGGAGCCAGATTCAGTTGATTAAAGGCGTTAAAGAAATTTGCCTTGACCTCGAGAAACGCTCCTTCACCAAGAAAGCTCGGCAGGCCGGTTCGTTTCCCAAGACTCAAGTCTACCGCAAAGTATCTTGGACCACGGAACGAGTTGCGTCCAATGCCTGGCGGCAGTAACCCGTTTGGATTGTTTGGATCGAAGAATGCCAACCCGCCACCAGGGAAATTTCCGCCCGGCCTGATGAACGCTTCATTATCAGTATCTTCCAGCGCTCCGCCAAAGTATCTCGTCGGACGCGACGGACAAACGAAGTTATTCGAATTCGCCGAGCGCACGCATTGTCCAGTGTGCGGTGTCCATGGAAAACCGGAGTGCGCGGTCAGTATGCCGTCGATCTGCCAACCACCGAACGCTTTGCCGACAAAGTCATGACGATTGCGAAACAGTGGCACGTCCCACAAACCGGAGATGTTCAGGTTATGTCTTACGTCGAAGTCCGATGGACCACGTTCCTGGCGCAAGTCCTGTGGAAACGTTTGATTCGTTTCCGCACCCGGACCTTCGTTGGATAACGTGTCGATGCTCTTGGCAAAACGATAGAGAATGTCAAACTGGATACCGCGCGAGAATCGACGCGTGAGCCGCGCATTCAACGCGTTGTAGTTTGCATTCACGTCCGGCGTCGGAATGAATACGGCAAAGGCGAAGTAGTCTGCCGGAATCACCGGTTGCACGAAGAGTTGATTAACAAGACGAATCAACTTGTGGCTCGAGCTGCCCTGGTAACCGATGGTCGCCGTCAGGTTGTATGGCAGTGCATACTGCGCGTCGAGTGAGTACGTGTAGACGTAAGCCGTCGGCGTATCAGGAAGCGCGCCGTAGACTTCAACAGTTCGATTCGGCGGCGTGCCGGTCGCCGGATTGATGCCTACTGCGAGCGCCGGATTTGCCGGGTAGCTAAACGGCGAGTTGCTGGCGCCGAGTGTATAAAGGATTTGCCCGTCCACGAAAGGCGAACCAAACTCAGGATCCGTGGTGCCACAGCAAATCGAGAAGCGCGCGAAAAACGGCGGATTGCCGCGCGTATTTGAAAAGACTACTTCCGGAATGCGGTTGTAGGCGATGCCGAAGCCACCGCGCAACACTAGCTTGTCCTCCATCCCGAATTGTTTCGGACTGTAAGCAAAGCCGATACGCGGCGCGAAATTGTTTTTGTCCGGATTGTAGAGCTGACTCGTCGGTTCAACTCTCGAGCCGGTCAAACCGCCGCCTGGACCAAAGACAAAATTCGCCACCTGATCATTTTGCTCTTTCAACACGCCAAAGTATTCATATCGCAGACCCAGATTGAGCGTCAGGTTAGGTCGTGCTTTCCAGTCATCCTGGAAGAAGAAACCGTAGCTGTTCGATCTGAAGTGGCGCTGTGCGTTTGCTACGCCGCCTGTCTGAGGGTCGGCATTGATCTGGTAGAACAACGGCGCGTCGTTGGCGAAGTTGAAGAGCCCGCCGAAAGTGTACAAGGGACGCGAGGCGCCGTTTAGGTCGTTGTCGTTGAATTCGCGTCGAAACTCGCCGCCGAATTTAAGCCCGTGATTACCACGAACGTTGCTGACGATATCGCGAAACTCCAGCGTCTTTTCAGAAAAGACTCCCGGAGTCGTCTCAGACTGGTTAGCGCCGAAACGAATGCGGCTGCCATCTCGAAACACACTCTCAATTTCGGCCCGCGGAATACCGAAGTTTGTTGCATTCGACGATTCGACCTCGTTGAAAGCGAACTTTGTGAAGTTGAATCGAGCTTCGTTCAAAAGCGATGGCGAAAAGGTGTGGTTGAAGAGTACCGCAAATGCCGTATTGTGTGGCGCGGTCGTGACGTCAGTTTGTGGCCGTGCTGCACCGCCAGTATCGCTGCCAATAAAGAGACCTCGAGTTAGATAGGTTGTGAACACCAGTTGATTGTTCGGGTTGGGATCAAAATCGAATCTCGCGTTGTACTGGTTTGGCTTGTTCGTACTCGGCGCAGCGATGATCACTTTTTGAATATCGGGTATGCCATCGAGTCCCCCACCGCCGAAGGGGTTTGGGGCCGCGTTGTCGAGACGAAGATACTGTCCCAATCCCAGCAAAGGCGATCCGATATCAAGACCACCAGCCACCACCTGGCAGGGCATCACTTCCGTTCGCACGTCGTCACAGGACGACGTCAGCACGCCGGCGGTACGTGGCGTGATACCGCCACTTGCCAGTATGGCGGCACTGACTCCGCCCGGCCGCGCGTTGATGATACTTTGCCGGAATTGCGATGTCTCAACGTAACCAGTGGAAAGCGCTGTAGTGTTTTCCCGTAATCCTTCATACGAGAAAGAAAAGAATGCTCGATCCCGTCCGCTATAGGTTGATGGACCACCTTCGCCGAACCGCGGAAGAGTGAGTGGGCCACCAATGCGGCCGCCGAATTGGCGGAAGAAGCGCTCGACTCGTTCGGTGCGGCCACGTCCAAAGTCATTTGGATACTTGTTAAAAGCGTTGAGCTTGGGACTGTCGTATTTGATAAAGGCGCTGCCGTGAAATTCGTTCGTCCCGTTTTGTGAAACGACTTTGATCTGGGCGCCGGAGTTTCTGCCATCTTCAGCGGAATAAGTTGACGACGAAATCTGAATCTCTTTTACCGATTCCTGGTTGGGCGTTACCACAGCAGCGCCGCCATGGCTGAGACTGTTTACACTCACGCCGTCGATCTGAAAATTGTTGGCCGAGACGCGTTGACCGTTAGCGCTGATTTGCGGCTGGTTCTCCGCCTGAAAGATCGAATTATTCGACCCACCCGGTCCGGGCGAATTCGGCAGACCGGAGGAGTTTCCATTTGGACTTCGTCCGGCATCACCGAAAACTCCGGGCGTCAAACGGATCAACTCATATGGATCACGACCGGCCTGCGGTAGTCGCTTAACCTCTTGCGTCGTGATTCCTTTGGTGATGTTTGCGGTCTCAGTTTGCAGTTCCGCTGCCGTATCCTGGGAGACTACGACCGTAGCTGTGATTTCGCCGACCTCGAGAATAACGTCGAGGCCTTGAATAACTTCAGCACTAATTGCGACGTTTTGCGAGAGGCTCGTTTTGTAACCGGTCTTCTCGACCGTCAGCTCGTATTTCCCCGGCGCCAGGCCCGTAATGCGGTAAAAGCCTTCGTCGTTGCTCGTGGCGTCCTGGGTCTTTCCTGTTTCCGTATCTTTAAGGACGACCTTGGCGCCGGTTACGAGCGCGCCGCTGGAATCGGAAATCGTTCCCTGGACGCCGGCCCTGAACTGCGCAGATGTTGTGATTACTGCGCATAAGAGAAAAAGCCCGCACACCAAAGGGCGGACCAGATTAGAGATAGTTCGCGACATCGAGAGGCCCCCTCCTGAGGCCAATAAAATAAGGCAAAGCTTTCGCAAAAGAATCCGGGGGAGTTAAACGTCGGGGGTGGCTGATTTTAGACCACCACCAAGACACAAAGCCACAAAATTTTCATTGGGGCTTTTGTGCCTTAGTGTCTTTGTGGTTAAAGTTCTTTCCGGCATGGTAGAAGGCACAACATGGTCTGAGCCACCGGAGTCGTTGGCGTTGGCGACTGGCGAGGTGCATGTCTGGCGGGTTGAGTTGGATCAACCTGAGCACGTATTGGAGAAGTTTCGCGAGACTTTGGAGGAGCACGAGCTTCACCGCGCCAGTCGCTTTCATTTCGAGAAACACCGCAGGCATTTCATAGCCGGCCGCGGCGCGTTGCGGCAACTGCTGGCCCAATATCTCGACACGAAGCCGGAGAGGTTCAGGCTCTCTTACGGCGCGTATGGCAAGCCGGCTTTGACTGGTGAACACGAAAATTCGCGCTTGCGCTTCAACATGTCACACTCGCACGGAGTCGCGTTGTTTGCCTTTGCTGAGGATCGTGAGATTGGCGTTGATGTCGAGCACATTCGCGCAGACTTCGCGACCGCGGATATTGCGCGCCGTTTCTTTTCCCGGCGTGAGGTTGAGTCGTTCAATGCGCTTCCGGACTATCACCAGGCGTCCGCTTTTTTCAAATGCTGGTCGCGCAAAGAAGCCTTTATCAAAGTTATCGGACTCGGGTTGTCGCAGCCGCTCGATCAGTTCGACGTGACGCTTGTTCCTCATGAACCGGCGGCTCTGTTATGGGTTAGTGGAGACGACGCGTCGCGTTGGTCTTTGTTTGATCTCGAGGTCGCCGACGATTACGCCGGCGCATTGGCAGTGGAAGGTCAGGTTTCACGAATACGATGTTGGCACATGACAAGGTGAATCACGCCGCTCACGACGGCAACAAGGCGGGCGAACTCGATCCGGTTTGCGGGATGACTGTGAATCCCGACAGCGCCGCCGGATCTTTCGAGTACCAGGGGACGACTTACTACTTTTGCAGCACACACTGTCTACATCGCTTCCAACAAAATCCGGAAAGTTTTCTTAATCCGCAACCGATCAGCATGGCGCCGGCGCCGAAGCCGGCGACTACAACGGGCGCTCGGAAGTACACCTGCCCGATGCATCCCGAGATCATCCGCGATGGTCCGGGTAGTTGTCCGATCTGCGGCATGGCCCTTGAGCCGCTCGTCGCCTCGCTCGACGAAGAAGAAAACACAGAGCTCACGGACATGAGCCGCCGGTTTTGGGTTTCGGTAGTGCTTACAATTCCAGTCTTCGCACTGGGCATGAGTGATTTGATTCCCGGACAGCCTCTGCAGCGACTCGTACCGATGTCGACGCTGGTGTGGCTGCAACTGATTCTTGCTACGCCTGTAGTGCTGTGGGCCGGCTGGCCGTTCTTCGTACGCGGGTGGCAGTCGATCGTAACTCGCAACCTGAACATGTTTACGCTGATAGCGCTTGGCGTGGCAGTGGGTTACGTGTTCAGCATTGTTGCAGTGCTGGCGCCCGGAATATTTCCAGCGTCGTTTCATGAGGCCGGAGGCCACGTGCCGGTCTACTTTGAAGCAGCGGCCGTGATTACAACGCTCGTGTTGTTGGGCCAGGTGCTCGAATTGCGCGCCCGTAGTCAAACCGGTACGGCGATCAAAGCGCTGCTCGGTCTTGCTCCGAAAACTGCACATCGCGTTCGTGAAGATGGACAAGACGAAGATATTCCACTGGAACACGTGCACGTTGGCGATCGATTGCGCGTGCGACCCGGCGAGAAGATACCTGTCGATGGCGTGGTGCTTGAAGGCTCGAGTGCTGTAGACGAAGCGATGATCACCGGCGAGCCGATCCCGGTTGAGAAACAGCCCGTAGACCGCGTAGTGGGCGGGACTGTCAACGGCACAGGCTCGTTTGTGATGCGCGCCGAGCGTGTTGGTTCCGAAACACTGTTGTCGCAGATCGTTCAGATGGTTGCGGAAGCGCAACGAAGCCGCGCGCCGATCCAAAGGCTCGCTGACGTCGTTTCGAGCTATTTCGTACCCGCGGTTGTCATTATCGCCGTGCTTACTTTCGTCGTGTGGAGCATTTGGGGACCCGAGCCGCGCATGGTCTATGGTCTCGTGAACGCGGTTGCGGTGCTGATCATCGCCTGCCCGTGCGCGCTTGGACTTGCCACGCCGATGTCGATCATGGTGGCAACAGGCAAGGCAGCGCATTACGGGATTCTGTTTCGAAACGCCGAAGCGATCGAGATCATGCGCAAGATCGATACGCTCGTGGTCGATAAGACGGGAACGTTGACCGAAGGAAAGCCGCGGCTTGTGACCGTGGCGACGAATGGACTCGACGAACAGGAGTTTTTGCGACTTGCGGCAAGCTTAGAGCGAAGCAGTGAGCATCCGTTGGCGTCGGCGATCGTTTCGGGCGCGCGGGAGCGCGGTGTCAAACTCACCGATGCGGTCAGCTTCAACTCAGTAACAGGGAAGGGAGTTGTTGGCGAAGTTGATGGTCATCGAGTCGCTGTTGGAAACCGCTCATTGTTGGATGAATTCAAAGTCGAAGCTAACCAGCTGACCGAGCAGGCTGAGAGTTTGAGAGTTAATGGACAGACGATCATGTTTGTGCTGGTTGATGGGAAACCCGCGGGCCTGCTTGGCGTCGCGGATCCGATAAAGCCGACGACACCTGACGCCGTCAAACAACTGCACGCTGAAGGCATTCGCATCGTGATGCTCACCGGCGACAGCCGTACGACTGCGGAAGCAGTAGCTCGCAAGTTGGGAATTGATGAAGTTGTCGCTGAAGTGTTGCCGGATCAGAAGGTCGACGTTGTGAAGAAGTTTCAGAGCGCAGGCCGTATTGTCGCGATGGCTGGTGACGGCATCAACGACGCTCCGGCGCTGGCGCTGGCTCACGTCGGCATTGCGATGGGCACTGGAACCGATGTGGCAATGCAGAGCGCCGACGTGACGCTGGTTAAAGGCGACCTGCGCGGCATCGTTCGCGCGCGTTCCCTCAGCCGCGCAGCAATGCGGAACATCAAACAGAATTTATTCTTTGCGTTTATCTACAACACCCTCGGCGTACCGATCGCAGCGGGTGTTTTGTATCCGTTCTTCGGAATACTGCTGAGTCCGATGATCGCGGCGGCGGCGATGAGCTTCAGCTCGGTCTCAGTGATCGCAAATGCATTACGACTCAGGCGCCTATCTGCGTAATCCGTGGCTAAATAAACGTTCGCCAGAGGCGGTGAACATTACTCCGAGTACCTCGTCCGCTACGAAACGATCATCGAGATCTGATAACCGTATCTCGCGTTCAGTCCTGCCGTTGTTCACATTGACACCGGCCAGACCATTCCCACCGCTCTCGAGGTTCGTGTAGAAGTACATCCATTGACCGCGAAGCGTCGCGAGGCGCTCGCGGTGCCAGAGGAAACGCGAGAGGCGATCGAGCTGTGCTGAGGGATCGATGCGATCTCGGATACGCGATGCGATCCCAAATCGCTTGAACCCCGAAGATGAGCGGCGCTGTCGGTTTGAAGATGTTGCGAGTGCCTGCAAGTTTGAGAAAGATGAACGCGACCAACTCAATCCCGAGATTGTCTGCGCGATCTGCACTCCGCGAAAAGCAGTCATCGCAGTGCCGCCGTAGCGAAAGTAGAGCGAAGCGGCGCGAGCGGCGATGGCCCCGATTGTGCGGAAGATTCCGCGTCCCGGCGGTGTGTGACGTGCGCGCCAGAGTTGCCGCCCACTCGACTGATCGAAGGCCGCGATCTCCGATTGCCCGCCAATCACGATGTCTCCACGCTCATTCAACAACCCAAACGATGGGCGCTCAATTTTGTGCGACACACGAGTCGTCCGCTTCCCGTTGCTCGCGTCCAGGAAAATTAGATCGTCACGATCGGCAATCACGATGACTTTTCGATCCGGAAGCAGAAGATTGGTAATGCCTTTGTCTGCGCCTTTGTAACGCCATAGGACCTTGCCGGAGTTGGCGTCGATCGCGCTCACGCCATACGAGCCGCGCTCGATCGTCTCGCCGTCTTTGATTCGCGTAAACTGTCCGCCCGTGCGCACGTAGAGAACGTCGCCGGCGAGGATCATCTCCGGTGTGAGCCCGAGATCTTTCGCTTCCCACTCGGTGTCGCCAGTCTGGCGTGAGATAGCACGGACGCGACCGTGACCTGACACGTAGATAAACCCTTCCGTGAAGATCGGTTCCGCTTCGGTGAGCGCAAGCCCGTCTTCGTTGACGCGATACTTTTCTCGTAAACGCTCCTTGCCGCTGCGCGCGTCGAATGACGTGACGCCCTCGTAGAAAATATAAAAGCGGTTATCAATAAATGCGGGTGGGTAATAGTTGTCGAGCGTGTAGTCGACTTCTTTGCCCGAATCTTCCGGCCAGCGCGATGGCATCATCTCAACTTCACCGGCTTCGTATTTCCAGAGCTCGTCGCCGGTAGCCAGATCCAGAACGTGCAGTAACGGTCGACGTTTGAAACCGTCACGCGCATGGTTCTTAGCGTCTTTCACGAGCACCACAGCAAGCAAATTCGTCGCCGGATCGACGGAGATCTGCATCACGGCGCCCTTGATCTTTTCGCTGCGCCAGATCGAGTTGCCGGTTAAAACGTCGACGGCTTCGATCCGCGCCTTGTCGCCTTTTTCAAAACTCAACAACACGAGATCGGTGCCGGGCACGGGAGCGACATCAGTTTCGTCGAGCTCTGTGTCTTTGCGACGCCAGAGCACTTCACCGCTGGAACCGTCGATCGCGTAGAGCGATTTCTCCGTGCCTGCGATCACGACACCCATCTCAGTCTGTTGATAAAAGCGGATGTCTTTATCGAGTTTTGCCGTCCACGATTGGGCGAAAGCGGGAAGAGAAGACAAGAAGAAAACGAGCAGCAAAAAAACGCGCAACTTCATAAGTAGAATCTAACCACAAAGCCACTAAGACACAAAAGATCTATTCATAAAAACCTTTGTGTCTTAGTGGCTTTGTGGTTAGATTTTGCCCAGTCTGCTATGCTTTGGCGCTGATGATTCGAGCCTCCTGCGTACTAACTTTTCTAATCCTGGTCGCGACCTCAGTTGCTGCGCAGTCGATCGATCCGAACGTTCCGTCTCCAGTGCGCAGCAACACCGTGGATGGGCGAATCGCCGCGCGCGATCTGGGTGATGCAAGGGTGACCGATCATTATTACGCGCTCACCGGCACGCCCGGAGATCTCCTGATCACAGTGCAGAGCAACAATCTGAACGGCGACATCGACGTGTTTACGGCAGGCACGTTGCGACCGCTGCTCAAGCTCACGCTGTACGCTGAGATCGTCAGCCCCGTCACAAAAGGAATCTACCTGCGCAAGCGTGAGGATCTGATCCTGCGCGTGGAAGCGCGGAGCCCGAATGATGATGAGGGAACGTACCGTCTTCGTTTTGGCGGCTCGTTTGAGCCCATGGTTGGTGGGCCTGAGATTACTGAAGCAGAAACAACTGAGCCCGTTACCAGGACGCCAGGAACAAGACGTGTCACGTCATCGGGAGCGAGAATCAACGAACCGGAGCCGCCGCGCACTGAAGTAGCGGCAGCACCGACTCCTGAACCAACACCCGAGCCGACACCGGAAGCAAAACCCGTCGAAATACCCGCCGCCAAGCCTGAAAGATCTCCAGAAGTCGAAACCGAACGACCCGCGCCAACTCGAAACACTCGCGGCCGTAGACCTGCTTCACGCCGTCCGGCTCCACGCACACGCGATACCACGGCCGCCACTGAAACGCCGGCACCGAAGCCGCCACCAATTGAGCCGGAGCCCGAAGTTGGACCACGGCTGGTGATCGAGACTAACGACGGCACTTTGATCAATCGTTCGATGAGTACGGTGAGACGTGTGACTGTCGAGAACGGTCAGGTGGTCGTGATTGGTAAGGACGGCAAGATCGATCGCATACTTTTAGCTAACGTCGTGCGGATGTCGATCTCACCTTAGCCACGGATTTACACGGATTATTTTCCTGCTTTCAAACTAGCCAGCTTATCCCGAAAACTCGGCAGGTCTTGACTGCTCGGATCTACTTTCTCCAACTGCGCGATCGCGTCTTCAGCGGCTTTCGCATCGCCCTTTTCCAACGTCGCCGCCGCTAAGCCAGCCAGCACCATCACGTCGTCAGACTTCATCTTCATCGCCGCGCGATACCACTTCTCAGCCGTGTCGTAGTGTCCCGCGTCGAGGTTCACCATTCCGAGTATGACAACTGTGCG
>Ga0207676_10004004_pt1 | contig 10403 bp, 7 predicted proteins | sample KBSSwiS72_FD_184307 | JGI IMG/M metagenome (GOLD analysis project Ga0207676, IMG submission 184307) | Switchgrass rhizosphere microbial communities from Kellogg Biological Station, Michigan, USA - KBS Switchgrass S7-2 (SPAdes) (version 2) | ecosystem: Host-associated > Plants > Roots >... | reverse complement strand
CAAACACCTGGTAGCAATGAATGTTACAGCGCAATTCTGACCTGCCGTATGTGATCCCCGACGAGCCTGCCGCCCGCCCCGCCGCGGAAAGCTGGAAGTATCCGACCGTCGATCTGCGCGAGATGGGCCGCATCCTGCGCCGCCGCTACAAGATGATGGCGCTGCCGGCTGCCGCCTTGCTCGGGTTGGCGGTGATCTATCTGTTGTTCGCGACCACCCTCTATACAGCAACATCGACCGTGCTGGTCGATCCGCGCCGCGCCAATGTTGTCGAGACCAACCAGTCCGTGCTGTCGAATTTTGGCACCGACGATGCGACCATCGAAAGCCAGACGCTGCTGATCCAGTCGGTCGCGATCCTGGTGCGTGTCGTCGGCAAGCTCAAGCTGACCGAAGATCCGGAGTTCATGCCAAAGCCCGGCCTCCTCGATCCGATCAAGCGGCTGGTGCTCAGCAGCAGCGGGCCAAGCGACGGGGCCAGCCCGGAAGACGCGGCGAGAGCGCGATCGGTGGAGATCCTGCAGAAGCGGATGAAGGTGATAAGGCAGGGCACCACCTTCCTCGTCGATATCGCCGTCAGTTCGGAATCGCCGCAGAAAGCCGCAGCCATCGCCAACGCGATTGCGGACGCGTATTTCGAGGAGCAGGTTCGCGCCAAATACGACGCGACGCGCATAGCCGCCACCTGGCTCAACGGCCAGATCGACGAGTTGAAGTCGAGGGTCGTCGCTTCCGAAAAGGCGGTCGAGGACTATCGCTCCGCCAACAATCTGATGGTGTCGCAGGGCGTCACGCTCAACGACCAGCAGATCACCGACCTCAACAACAAGCTGATCGCCGCGCGCGTGCAAACGGCGGAGGCGCGGGCCAAATATGAGCAGGTACAGGGCATCGCGAAGTCGGGCGGCGATCCCGGCGGCATCAACGCGGCCATTTCATCGGAAATGATCACGAAGCTGCGCACCCAATATGCCGACATCGCCAAGAACGAAGCCGACCTGTCGAGCAAGTTTGGCGCGCGTCATCCCCTCGTCGCCAACGTCCGGGCGCAGCCGCGCGATACCCAGAGGCTGATCAACGAGGAAATCCGCCGAATACTTGACAGCACCAGGCACGATTACGACGTGGCCCGCTCCCGCGAGACCTCACTGCAACAAAGCCTCGACCAGCTCCAGGGCGTGTCCACCTCCTCGGGACAAGCGCAGGTGCGCTTACGCGAACTGCAGCGCGAGGCCGAGGCCAATCGCACGCAGTATGAATCCTATCTGGCGCGCTCCAAGGAAACGACGGCGCAAGAGAGCCTGGAGATGCCGGATTCCCGGATCGTGACCAAGGCCAGCATTCCGATCAGGCCGTCGTCACCCAAGACGATGTTGATCCTGGGCCTTGCCGTGATGCTCGGCCTCGGCGCCGGCAGCGTGCTGGCGTTTCTCGCCGACTATCTCGACGGGCGCATCAAGACGCTCGAACAGCTCGAAGCCATTTCAGGCGTGCCCGCGCTTGCCGCGGTGCCATTGATCGGCGCGCGCGAGCTGGCCCGTCTTGCACGGCGCGGACGCAACGAACTCGGCCGCCATGATCCGAAGAGCACGAAACTTCTGCCGGCGCCGCTGCAGCCGCCGTTGACGCGCTACGCGATCGACGAACCCGGCACGTTTTTCGCGGAAGCGATCCGCGCCGTTCGCCTTGCGCTGCAACGGACGATGCGATCGCAGCCGGTGAGGGTCGTGCAGGTCACCTCCGCGCTCGACAGCGAAGGCAAGACCACGCTTGCCATCAACCTGGCACAGTCGCTGGCCCTGCTCGGTATCCGAACGCTTCTCATCGATGGCGACCTCCGCAACCCGCAGGTGACCCGCGCCCTCTGTCCGCGCGCCGATGCCGGACTTTTGGAGGTCGCGGTCGGCCAGACCGCGCCGGAACACGCGGTGCTGGTGGATCCCAGCACCGGGCTGTCGATTCTGCCGTCCACACGGATCAAGGAGGTCGAGTTCATCACGGAGCTGATGTTCTCCGACCGGATCGTCGATGTGCTCGATTACTTCCGTCACCGCTACGAATTGATCGTGATCGATTCGCCGCCGCTGGTGCCCCTGGTCGATGGCCGCGCGCTCGCCGAACTGGCCGATCGCATCATTCTGGCGCTGGCCTGGGACCAGACCCCGGGCGAAGTGCTGTCCCATGCGATGGACCTGCTGTCCCCGGTCAGCGACCGGATCATGGGCACGGTGTTGACCCGCGTCGATCTCAGGCGTCTGCAATTCTACGACTATTATCGCAGCTCGGCCTATCTCAAGCCGTACGGCGCCGCGAGCCTCCATGCCGGAGCGGCACGATGAGAATGCGCGGACCGTTGAGCGGGCCAGCCGGCATTGCACAGGTAAGCCGCCGCTCCCTTGTGTCACCCGCAGTGCGGCCGGCGTCCCATGCGTATGGGCGCGCTGCGAATGCCGACGCGTTTATCGAACGGATCGCGGGCGGGTTGATGCTGCTGGCTGTGATCGCAACGTTCACGCTCTCGTCCTCCGTGCTGACCAACTGGAAGATCCACTATTTGACGGCGGGCGGCAATTTTTATGAAAAGCTGCACCCGGCAACCTATTTCACGCTGCTCGCATTCTCCTTTCTGCTGCTGCGCAGCCGCGGCCCGGTCGGCGAGATCAACCGGATGTTTTCCGAATCGAAGCTGTTGCTGGCGTATCTGCTCTGCTGGCTGTTCCTGCTGATCCAGGTAATCGTGCTGGAGCGCCCGTTCACGGTCATCATCGACACGTTTCTGCTGCCGATCCTGATTGCGATGGTGATGTGGCAGTTGTCGTCGGTTCAAAAACGTCCGCTGGCCGGGGTCATACACTGCACGATCCTCCTCAACGTCGTGCTCGGCTATTACGAATATTTCTCCGGCCACCGGCTGATCCCGTTGACGCTCGGTGATGTCACGGTGATGGGAGAATGGCGCTCCGCGGCGCTGCTCGGCCATCCGCTCACGGCATCCGGCATCGTCGGCGCCTATGTGCTGGCGCTGGTGCTTCGTCCGGCGATTTGTCCACCTCTGCTGTTGCGGCTGCCGCTGATCGCATTCAGCCTCGGATCGCTGATGGCCTTTGGCGGCCGAACCTCGCTGGTCACCGTGCTGGCGATGATCGGGCTGGTCGGGCTGTTCGAGGCGACTCGCCTGCTGAGCGGCAAACGAATGCCGCTTTCCGCCGCGATCCTCGCGATCTGCGTGCTGTTTGCCGCCGGTGCCCTCATCTTCGCCGCGCTTGACCTCGGCATTTTCGACAAGATGCTGCTGCGCTTCTCTTCCGACAAGGGCAGCACGCTGGCGCGTTACGCCACCTTCAGCCTGCTCTCGCATTTCGATTGGCATGAACTGATCCTCGGCCCCAACCCGGTTCGGGTGAATGCGTTGCAGTCGCAGCTCGGCCTCAACTACGGCATCGAAAACTTCTGGATTTCCTCCGTCGTCCAGTTCGGCCTGGTCCACACCATCCTGCTGACGATCGGACTGGTCTGCTTTTTCGTCGAGTTGCTGCGCCGTTCCAACCCCGCGGCGTGGGCCATCGTGCTGCTGATCGTCATCATCGCCGCCAGTTCCGTGAGCTTCTCGTCGAAGAACATCCAGCTCGCGCAATTCGTGATTCTCATTTCGGTCTTGCTGCCGCGCGAGCCGCGGCGCGTTGCTGCGCCCGCGCAAGTGCGCACGCCTGTCAGCTACCGGTCCGTTCCGGCATAACTTCAGGATTCCCTTTCGTATGACCATCTATGTCGACAACACCCATCTCGGACGTCACGTCACTGGTCTCGAACGCATCACGCTGGAGCTGTTCTCGGAGGCCGCGCTTGCGCCGCTTGATGTCGTGCCGGTGAGGGCACGGGGCGTTCGCCAGATGGTGACGACGCAGACGCTGGGGTTGCCGATGCGGCTCGCTGCTTCGTCCTCGATTTTGCTATGTCCCGGTTTTCCGCCAAGCCCGCTGCTGCGGCCATTCGCATCGCGGGTACTGCCCTATATCCACGATGATTTTCTGATTACGCGGCGCGCCGAACTCAATATGCGGGCGCGGCTTTACATGGCCGGCCCCTTCAAGCTCGCGTTGCGCCACTACCCGCGCTTTCTGGCAAATTCCGGCGATACACAGCGCAAACTTGCCGCGCATTGCCGGCCCGATGCCGAGGTGACGCTCTATCGGCCTTCGGTCCGCAACGTGTTTGGCCTCGATCCCGGGCAGCGCAGCGCACGCCGCGCGCAGCCAAAACCGCTTCGGCTGATCGCGCTGGGCACAGTGGAGCCGCGCAAGAATTTCAGAGTGGCGGCGAAAATCCTCGACGCGTTGCGCACCCATGGATTTCCGGAAGCGACGCTGGACATCGTCGGGAGACCAGGATGGGGCGACGACTGGCAGGCGCTTGAGAGCCAACCGGGGGTTACGCTGCACGGATATCAGTCCGCCGACCGGGTCAATCAGTTGCTTGACGCCGCCGATCTGTTCATCTGCACCTCCCATGACGAAGGCCTCGGGTTGCCGTTGCTGGAGGCGCAATACGCCGGCCTGCCGATCATCGCCCCCGATGCCGCCATCTTCCGCGAGGTGCTCGGCGAGTCCGGCCTCCACATCGATACCGCCGATCCTTCTTGTGCCGCCGCGCGGATCACGGCTGCGCTGGCGAACGATGATTGGCGCGCCCGGTATGTGGCGCTGGCGGTGCGGAATCTGGCGCGCTGGAACGATCTGGCGCGCGGCGACCGCGAAACGGTGATCAGCCTGATCGCCCGTCTTGCCGCCTGATGCTTGCGTTCCAGGAAATTCGAGTCCGGAGTACCGCAGCCTTGAATGACACCTCCAGCACAAGGCATCAGGACGGGTTGCGGATCATTGCCGCCGGCGCCGTGGTGGTCCTGCACTATTCCGATTACTTCAAGGACGTGGCGATCGGCCATTTCATGGTCGCGCACACCTGGCATTTCAATCTGTTCGTCGACCTGTTCTTTGTCGTCTCCGGCTTTGTCATCGCCCGGCAATATTTCGGCCGCGTCAACGACGCCGCATCGGTCGGCCGCTTCCTCTGGCGTCGCCTTGCCCGCATCTATCCGCTGCATCTCGCCACGCTTGCCTTCTATCTGGCGCTTGCCGGCGCGCTTCATTTCGGCGCCGCCCGAACCGACAACCCGGCGCGCTACCCGCTTTCCGACCTGCCCGCACAGCTTCTGTTGCTTCACGCCTTCGTCGGCGAGCGCCTGACGTTCAACTTCCCGAGCTGGTCGCTGTCGGCGGAGATGTTCTGCTATCTGCTGTTCCCGGCCTTCGCGCTGATCGCGCAACGCCGCAAGGCGGCGATCATTGCGCTCGTGGTCGTCACCGCGCTCGCCAACTCCCTCTGGGCTTGGGCGGCAGGAACGGCGCCGTGGGCCGACTGGATCAACCAGGGCGGCGCCTTCAGGGCGCTGCCCGCCTTCAGCCTCGGCATGGCCTGCTACCTGTTTCGCGACCGGATCGCGCACTGGCCCGCCATTCCCGGCGCGCTGGCCGCATCGCTGGCTGCGTTCATCGTGCTCGGCTCCCTGCTGCCAACGATGACCGCCTTGATCGCGATCTACGCCATCGCAATGCTTGCCGTTCAGGAAGATTGCGCTGGCCGCGAGACGCTATTGTCGCGGCTCCGCTTCGATCGCTGGTCGCAGCTGACCTATTCCTGCTACATGCTGCATATTCCGGTTGCGACCGTCATCATCACCTTCGGATCGCGGCTGCTTTCCCTGTCGCCGCATGAGCGGCTGATTCTCGCGCCGGTGGCGATCGTCGTTCTTGCATGCGCGAGTGTCGTCTCACTGCGCACGTTCGAAACGCCGCTGCGGCGATATCTGACCGAGGCTTACGACCGCCGCGCCATCAGGCCCACGCCGTCTCCCGCAATCTCGCGGCAGGAAGGCACATGATGACGGTCGTGGAGCGCATATCGGCAAATCCACCCCTCAGTCTCGCGCAGGCGCCCGCCAGAAGCCGCGATGGCGTCATCGACACCATGCGCGGCATCGCCATCCTGATGGTGATCGGAGTCCATTCGCTGCCGCAGCCGCTTGATGCGATCTGGGCAAAATCCCTCGACGCGGCGCTGCGGCCCTGCGTGCCGGTGTTCCTGTTCGCTTCCGGATTTCTGACGGCGCTTTCCGGCCGCGTACCGCTTGCGAAGCGATTGAAGGTCGCCTTGATCCCTTATGCGATCGCGTTCGCCGCCGCCTATGGCTACATGGCCCTGCACAATCCGGCGATGGACCATCGCATCGGCACGACGCTGGCGCGGTTCGCGCTCGGATATGTATTCGTCTACTATTACGTCTTCGTCTATGTCTGCTGCACGCTCGGGCTATGGCTCGTCTTTGCGGTTAGCGGTGCCGGGAAACCGGGCGCAGAAAAGCGGATCGTCCTTCTCCTTGCTCTCTCGATCGGCTGCGGTCTGCTTGCCGGCGCGTATCTCGACCCGACCATCTCCAGGCTCGGCGCCTCGGACGCATTGCTCGACGAAGTCCGCATGCGCGACATTCCGTTCTGGTTCTCATTTGTCGCGCTCGGCGCACTGACCGTGATGCATGCAAACCTGAGCGACCAGAGCATGCGCCGCGCGCTGCTTTGCGCCATGCTGTCGGCCTACCTGTTCTATACAGCCGTGCGCATTCTCGGCCTTGGCGACGCCGCCACCTACGATTCGACGGCCTTCTTTCTCTACGCCGCGCTGTTCTGCGTTGCGCTGTTCGCGATCCAGCCAAGCTCGCCGCTGCTCGGGTGGCTCGGCTCGGGTAGCTACTTCATCTATCTCTGGCACATCTTCATCGTCATGATGCTGCGCGATCACACCGCGCTGCGCCAGCTCGACGGTATCGCCAGCTTTGCGGTTTGCTGCGGCTTGACCGTTCTACTCTCGACGGCCGCGCTGCTGGCCGTCCGCCAGCTCGCCTCTCCCCGGCTCTGCCGCTGGCTGGGGGCTTGAGCGATGCTCCTGAAACACACCCTGCTCTATCTGCCCGCGCAATTCGTCGGACCGCTGTTCCAGCTTCTGGCGATGATCGTGTGGACGCATGTCGTCGACGAACACACGCTCGGCGTCATCACGCTGATCACGGCCACGCACGAATTGCTGCAGATCGGCTTTCTTGCCTGGTGGTCGCAATACGCGCTGCGCTTCCTTGGACGCTACGAGGACGCCGACGACGCGCCGCGCTTCTACCGCACCGAAAACGCCGTTCTGCTGGTATCCATTGCGTTGCAAAGCGCGGCCATCGTCGGAATTCTGCTTCTGGTCATTGCGCCCGGCGCGAGAGCTGACCTTCTCCTTGCCGCCGTCGCCTATGTGATTACCCGGTCGCTCAACGTCTATATAGGCGAACGCGCCCGCGCGCAGCAGCAGATCCGGGTCTACACTATCCAGCAGGTATTCGGTCCATCCGTCGGATTTTTCGCCGGCTTGATGCTGATCAAACTGTTCGGCCAATCGCCGGAGTGGCCGCTTGCGGGATACGCCGCGGCGCAGCTCATCGCGGCGCTGATCGTGATACCCACGCTTCATTTCAGCTACCGTCTTTGGCCGATCGATCGCGAGATCGTCGCACATGCGCTGCGCTACGGCATTCCGCTGATCGTCGGCGGCGCGCTCGGCTGGGTCGGTCTCAACGCGTCGCGTTTCATCGTCAACCAGATGTCGGGCGTGGCCGCAGCTGGACTGTTCGCGGTCGGTTACGGCCTCGGCCAACGCGCCGCGGCAGTCGCGGCCATGCTGGTGACGGCCGCCGCGTTCCCGCTGGCGGTAAAGAGCATGGAACAGGAGGGCAGCCGGGCCGGCATGCGCCAGCTTGCCGCCAACAGCGCGCTTCTTGTCGCAATCCTGGCGCCGAGCCTCGCTGGCATCTTCATGCTGCGAACGGAGATCGTGCATCTCTTGATCGCAGCGCCGTTTCAGGCGGTGACGCTCGCCATCCTGCCACTCTCCACCCTTGCCGGCGCCATCCGAAACCTGCGCGCCCATTTCGGCGATCAGGTATTTCTCCTGCAAAACCGCACGCGCTGGATGATGGCCATTGCGGCGATCGACGCATCGACGACCGTGGTCCTGAGCGCCCTGTTCCTGCCGCGCTGGGGGCTCACCGGCGTCGCCGGCGCCACCGTGCTGGCGGCGCTGGCCGCGGCAAGCGTCAGCTTCTCAATCGGGTTCACCCGGTTTGGCCTGCGCCTTCCGGTCGGCCATCTCGTGCGCATCGCATTGGCCACGATTGCGATGGCGGCGCTATTGCGGATCTTCCCGGAAGCCCGCACCCTTGCTGGGTTCGCGGCGCATGTCGCAGCGGGCGCCGCCGTCTATTTTGGCGCGCTCGCCCTGCTCTACGCGCCATCGCTGGTGCGGATACTCCGCCCACGCCCCCAACATTCGGGAGCATGAGCGCAATACGATCATCGTCTATGATTTCCGGGTATTCTCGAACGCGCGCGCCATCGCGAACCAGAGCGGCTTCTTCTGCATCGATGAATCGAACGGCAGAGGCCGAGGCAGCCGCTGCGCGAGGGGATCCTTCTTCTTCGCCGCATCGGTATAGAACGAATAATTATCGGCAAGTTCCCACGCGATCACCACCTTGACGGCGGGAACGCGTAGCGCGTTGTTCAGGTACTTCTCGGCCGTCTCGGCGATCATGGCATCACGGGCCGCGATATCATCCGGAAACGTGTCGTCGCGCACGTCGAACTCGGTCAGATAGATATCGACGCCACGATCGGCGAGCGCATGAAGGAATTCGGCAAAGCGTCCGGGGTCGTGCGGGTAGCGCGGCTGCAAATGGCTTTGCAGGCCGACGGCATGCAGCGGCACGCCGGCCTGCTTCAATTCGTCTACCAGCTGCAGCAATCCCTTGCGTACCGTGAGGCCGACGTCATCGTCGCGTTCGCTCTGTGCTTCGTTGAGAACCAGCTTTGTCTTCCGGTCCACCATCGCCGCGCGCTCAAAGGCGCGGCGCACATATCCCGTGCCGAACGTGTCGTACCATGGACCAAGCCTGTAACCACCTGGCGCCTTGTGCCCCGGCCAGAACGGCTCGTTGACGACATCCCAGGAGTGCAGCTTGCCGACATAGCGGGCAGCCACTTCCTCGATATAGGAATCGAAGAATTTCTCCCGCTCAGTGCTGCTCATGTTCCTGACCCATTGCGGAACCCATTCGTTCCAGATCAGGCAATGGCCCCGCATCGGAATGTTGTTGCTTGCACAGAATTGCAGCAGACGGTCCGCGCTTTCGAACCGCTTCGGGCCTGGCTGCGGCGCGATGGTTCCCATCTTCATCGCAATGTCTGTCGTAACGATGCGCGTCTGCGTCTGATAGAGCTCGCGATAGGCATGATCCTTGTCGATGACAGGACCTGCAGCGGCGCCGAACACGAGCCCGTTGCGAGCTGCGATGGCACCGAGGCTCTGCGTAGGCTGCGCGGCGAATACTCTATTCTCGTACGATGCAACACTTGCACCTGCGATGAGAGCGAGCGCATTTCGCCTCGACCACTGCTGCATAGCTGATCTCCATCATGTGAATGATTCGTTGCTGCGTCTCATTGTTCGCGACGCGCCATCGCCATCGTTGCGTCGCATTAGTTCGATTTCGTGACGATGTTGATTGAGAGAAAACTTCGACACGCAGTTCCCGTCGCGAAGCAACGGGAATGTCGATAGTTCAGCGTGAATGCATCTCGATCAAATCATCACTCAGGAGATCGACATGGCGGAACCGCCAGTATCGTTGCAGCCGAGTCTCACCGTCGACGGCGTCACCATCAATGTTCCATCGCTTCCCGCAGCAGTTTCGTCGATCGTGTCGGCCGCGCAACATGGCGACAACTTCAGCGTCTGTACGCTCAATCTCGATCACGTCGTTCAACTGCAGCAACACGCGAACTTTCGCGCCGCCTATCGCCGTGCCCGATTTGTCACAGCCGATGGGTTCCCGATCGTCATGCTGAGCCGTCTCATGGGAACGCGCATCGAACGGACGACCGGCGCCGATCTCGTCGAGCCGGTCTGCGCGGAAGCGCGAAAGAAAGGACTGTCAGTCTTTCTGTTGGGCGCCAACGACCTCACGCTGAAGACGACGGCGCAGCGTCTGTCGGAACGATTCAGGGGATTGCGGATCGCCGGATGCCTGGCGCCCGGGCCGGGGTTCGATCCCTATTCAAGTGAGGCCGATGCAGCGATCGACAGCATTCGCGCCTCCGGCGCCAGGCTCTGCTTCGTCGCGCTGGGCGCGCCGCGGCAGGAACTGTTTGCCGCACGATGCCTCGACGAGTTGAACGGAACCGGCGTGTTGTGCATCGGGGCAGCGCTCGATTTCATTGCCGGCACGCAGAACCGCGCCCCCTCCATCGCGCGCA
>Ga0207676_10004001_pt1 | contig 10403 bp, 7 predicted proteins | sample KBSSwiS72_FD_184307 | JGI IMG/M metagenome (GOLD analysis project Ga0207676, IMG submission 184307) | Switchgrass rhizosphere microbial communities from Kellogg Biological Station, Michigan, USA - KBS Switchgrass S7-2 (SPAdes) (version 2) | ecosystem: Host-associated > Plants > Roots >... | reverse complement strand
CGCCTGTGCGACGGCACGGGCGGCGGCGGCTCGGTGCGCGCGCTCGAAGTCGACGGCTACGCGAAATGTCCGTCGCTTTACGGTTGGGGCATCGCGCTCGAAAATCTGAATCGGGTGCCGGTCGTCGGCCTGGCGCTGGGATCGACTGCCGGCTTCGGCGCTGCGCGCGTCGCGACCAGCCATTACTCGATCATGGTGAAAGACACCTCGCAGATGTTCATCGCCGGTCCGCCGGTCGTGAACCGGCTCGGCCCGCAATACGAAAAGAACGAACTGGGCGGCAGCGAAATCCATACGCGCAACGGCACGGTCGACGATGAGGTCGCCAGCGAAGCCGACGCGTTCGCGCGCACGCGCCGCTTTCTCTCGTATATGCCGCGCTCGGTCTTTGAGCTACCGGCACGCATCGAGACCGGCGACGACGTCAACCGCAAAGTCGACAGCCTCATCGACGTGATTCCGCGCGACGAGCGCCAGGTCTACAAGATGCGCGGCATCATCGACGAGATCGCCGACCGCGGCACGTTCTTCGAAACGGGCCGCCGCTGGGGACGGCCCGTAATCACGGGTTATGCGCGCTTCGACGGCTGGCCTGTTGCGCTGCTGGCGAGCGATCCTTATCACTATGGCGGCGCGTGGACGGCCGACGCCGCGCGCAAGATCCGCCGCTTCGTCGATCTCGCGCAGACGTTTCACTTTCCCGTCGTGCATCTCGTCGATGTGCCCGGCTTCATGGTCGGGCTGGCGGCCGAGCAGCAGGGCACAATGCGCTACGCGGCCGAAGCCATCGCTGCGATCATCGGTTCGACGGTGCCGTGGTGCGCGGTCATCGTGCGCAAGTGCTTCGGCATCGGCGGCGGCGCGCACGCCAACAATGCGCGCTATTCGACGCGTTACGCGTGGCCGTCCGCCAACTGGGGCTCGATGCCGATCGCGGGCGGATTGGAGGCGTCCTATCGCTCGGAACTGGCGGGCGCGCCGGACCCCGCCGCCAAACTGGCGGAAATCGAAGCGCGGCTGGCGCGGGTCTGTTCGCCGTTCCGCACCGCCGAGGCGTACAACTTCGACGAAATCATCGATCCGCGCGATACGCGCCGCCTCTTATGCGAGTTCGCCGAGGTGTGCGCGGGCACGATCCCCGCTGAGCCGCCGTCGTTCGGTTACCGGCCCTGACCATGGATGCGACGACCGAACGGCTCGTGGATTTCGCTTTGCGGCCTGAATTTTCGGCGCTGCCTGCCGATACTCTGCATGCGTGCAAGCAGCACGTGATCGACACGATCGCGAGCGCACTGGGTGCATACGACGAGCCGCTGAGCAGGATGGCGCGCCAGATCGCGCGACGCTACGCAGGCACTCCTGAAGCCGGAATCTGGGGCAGCAGCCTGCGCACGTCGGCGGAAGCCGCGGCCTTCGCGAACGGCGTAATGCTGCGCTATCTTGACCTGAGCGATACGTACTTGAGCAAGAGCCGCGGACATCCGAGCGACATGACGTCGGGCATACTAGCCGTCGCCGACCACATCGGCGCAGACGGCGAATCGGTGCTCGGTGCGATCACGCTCGCCTACGACGTCTATTGCAGCTTCATGGACGCGATCGACATCAACTCCAAAGGCTGGGATCAGCCGGTATACAGCGTGCTGGGCTGCGTGCTTGGCGTTGGCCGCCTGATGAAACTCACGCGCGCGCAGATGGCGAACGCAGTGTCGTTAGCACTCGCGCCGAACATGGCGCTGACGCAGACGCGACGCGGCGATTTGAGCAGCTGGAAAGGCTGCGCGGGCGCCAATGCATCGCGCAATGCGGTCTTTGCGGCGATGCTCGCGCACGAGGGTTTTACCGGTCCGACCGCGGTATTCGAAGGCGAGGGCGGGCTGTGGGACATCGTCGGCCGCTTCGAATGGCCGTTGCCCGCGATTCCCGGTGTGCCGCACATGATCGGCCAAACGCACATCAAGCGATTGCCGGTGTGCTATCACGGCCAATCCGCAGTCGAAGCTGCGCTCGTGTTGCGCGCGCGCGTGAAACTGGCGGACGTCGCCGGTATCGATGTCGCGGGTTACCGTACGGCGGTGCACATGATGGGCAACGATCCATCGCGCTGGGCCCCGGCAACGCGCGAAACCGCCGATCACAGCCTTCCTTACGTCGTCGCCATCGCGCTGCTCGATGGTGAGGTAACTGCCAAGTCATTCGCGTCAGCACGTTTGGGCGATCCGACGGTCGGCGCATTGATGAAAAAAGTCACCGTGACTGAAGATGCAGGGTTGTCCGCGCAGTATCCGGAATCGTCCGGCAGCCGGCTCGACGTGCGCCTGACATCGGGCGCAACCTTGACGCACGAAGTTCGCTATCCGAAAGGACATGCGAAGAATCCGCTGACGGATGCGGAAGTCGAGGCGAAGTTTCGCGAGCTCTTCGAGCAATGCGGCGACCCGGCGCAGTGCGAGGCGGCGCTCGAAGCGTTGCGGAATCTGGACCGTGCAAAAGACGTCGGGCGCGACGTGCTCGCGCGGCTCGCGCTGCGGCCGGCTGATGCATGAGCGAGCTGCAACGCGGCCGGACAATATGCTACATTCGAGGCCTTGAAGAAAACGTCCCGCCGCTGCAGCAATCCGCGCCACCGCATTATTTCGTAAAACAGCAATCGCGCGGGCAATGAGGTCCGGCCGCCCGGGCCTGCGCCGATATCATCCACAGCGCATAGCGGTAACCTGCAGCCATCGATTCGGAGGAGCAGCAATGCAGCGCATTTTCAATTCCATGATGGGCTTCGCACTGTGCTCGTGCGCCGCGCTGGCCGCTGCACAGTCAACGGGTAATTATCCGGACAAGCCGATCCGCGTCATCGTGCCGGTCGCCGCCGGCGGCGGCACCGACATCATTGCGCGCATCGTGATGAGCAAAGTAGCCGAAGGCATGGGCGCGACCATCGTGATCGACAACCGCGCGGGCGCGGGCGGCATACTCGGCAACGAAATCGTCGCGCATTCCCAGCCCGACGGCTATACGCTGCTGTTCACCTATGCCGCGCACACAATAGTGCCATTCATCTATCGCAAGGTGCCGTACGACGTCTATAAGGACTTCGCGCCCGTCACGATGGCAGGTTCGCAGCCCTTGTTGCTCGCGGTCAATTCGTCGGTCAAGGCGAACACCGTGCAGGAACTGATCGCGCTCGCCAAGGCGAAGCCGAACGAGCTCAACGTCGCGCTGGCCACTCCCAGCAGTTCCGGCGCGCTGGCTGCCGAGCTCTTCAAGATTCTCACCAACACACAAATGGTGTCAGTGCCGTTCAAAGGCGGCGCGCCCGCGCTGACCGCGATGGTGTCGGGCGAAGTGCAGCTCATATTCACGACGCCGCCGACGGTAATGCCCTATATCAAGGGCGGCAAGGTGAGGGTGCTCGGCACATCCGGCAAGGACCGCGTGCCTTATCTGCCTGAGGTGCCCACACTCGCGGAGGCCGGCATCAAGGACTTCAACACCGCGCCATGGCAGGGCCTGATTGCGCCGGCCGGGACGCCGCCGGCGATCATCGACAAGCTCTACAGGCAGGTCGGCGAAATGCTCAAGACGCCATACGCGCAGGATCGGTTTATGGCGGCGGGCACCGATGTCGTCGGCAGCTCGCCCAAAGAGTTCGGCGAGCTGATCAGGCGCGAGCTCGCGCAGAACAGCAAAGTCATCAAGGCTGTCGGCATGCGCGCGGATTGAGCGCAAACCCTGCACGATTTCCAATAGAAGGATCGTATGCCCATCATTTGTGAGAAACGCGGACAGGTCGGCGTGCTGACGTTGAGCCGGCCCGAAGCCCGCAACGCGTGGTGCGAGGATTTTTACGCCGAATTGCGCGGTGGACTGCGCACGCTGGAGGAGGATCCCGCGATTCGCTGCGCGATCATGACCGGCGACGAGGCGGGCGGCGCATTCTGCGCGGGCGCCAACCTGAAAGATCCGAACACGCACGTGCTGAACTCGGTCGGCGATTTCATCCGCAACCTGCCGAACCGGCGCTTTCATGCGTTCCGTGCCATCGATGATTTTCCGAAGCCCCTGATCGGAGCGGTCAACGGCTATGCGATCGGCATCGGCGCGATCGTCACCTGGTGCTGCGACTTGATCGTCGCCTCCGAGCGCGCCGAATGGCGGCTGACGCAGGTCAAGCTCGGCATCATTCCGGCGCAGGCGGCGCTGGTGCGGCTCGCGCGCTGGGTCGGCAAGGGCAACGCGATGCGCCTGGGCATGGGCTTTCCGCTGAAAGCGGACGAGGCGGGCCGCATCGGCCTCGCGCAATGGGTCGTGCCGCACGCGGAACTGATGGCCAAAGCGATGGAAGTCGCGGGGCAGATTGCCGGGTACCCGCCGCTCGCGAGCCGGTTGACCAAGGAATCGCTGAACCAGGGCATGAACATGCCAAATCTGACGGATGCCGCGTTGATGGACCTCTATCGCTTTACGACGCTCGAGGGCACCGAAGACAAAAAGGAAAGTCACGATGCGTGGCGCGAACGGCGCGCGCCGCAGATCAAGGACCAATAAAGAGTGAGCGACTTCGAATTTCTTTTCAACCCGCGCTCGATCGCGGTCGTCGGCGCCAGCCCCGAGCCGAACCGTCCCGGCGCGCAGACCGTGCGCGCGCTGCAGGAGCGCGGTTTCGACGGCGGCGTGTATCCGGTGAACCCGAAGTATCCCGAGCTTGCGGGTCTGCGCTGTTACGCATCGATCAAGGACGTGCCCACGCCGTGCGATATCGCGGTGATCGCGCTGCCGGCCGACTTGGTGCCCGACATGGTGGCCGAGTGCGGGCGGCATGGCGTGCGCTTCGTCGTGGTGTTCGGCGGCGGCTTCCGCGAAGCAGGGCCTGAGGGCCAGGACCGTGAACGGCGCATGCTGAACGCGGCGCGCGCGCATGGCGTGCGCATCATCGGTCCCAATTGTCTCGGCCTCGTGAACGTGCATGCGAACGCGTACGCGGCGTTCGGCAGCCTCGCGCGGCCGCCGGTTTTGACGCCGGGCCCGGTTTCAGCCGTGATCCAGAGCGGCGGCTTCGGCAACAGCCTGGTGGTGCGCTGCGCCGCCGCCGGTATCGGCTTCCGGCAGGTTGTCGCGAGCGGCAGCGAAAGCGATTTGACCGCGCCAGAGCTCGTCGAGGCGATGATCGACGATCCCGGCACGCGGCTCATCCTCTTGTATATGGAGGGCATCAGCGACGGGCGCCGTTTCGTGGCGGCCGCGCAGCGCGCGCTCGCCGCGGGCAAGCCCATCGTCGTCTGGAAAGCGGGCAACACGCGGCAAGGCGTGAAGGCGGCGGCGTCGCACACGGCGAACATGACGGGCTCGTACGACATCTACCGCGCGGCGTTTCGCCAATGCGGCGTGGTGGAAGCGCAGGAAATGGAAGAAGCGATCGACAGCATCCAGTGCCTGCTCGCGTATGCGGACCGCCCGGCGGGTGACGACGTGGCGATCATGGGCGGGTCGGGCGGGTCGGCCGTGGTTTTTTCCGACGCCGCCGACCAGTGTCGCCTGAGCCTCTCGATATTGGCGCCGGCCACGCACGCGGCGCTGCAAAAACTGCTGCCCAATACCGCGTCGCTCGAGAACCCGATCGATTACGCGGCGGGCTTCATCACGAACGCGAACGCGCCGCGATTCCGCGCGGCAGTCGACGCGGTGCTCGCGGACCCGGCCGTGCACCAGTTGGGCGTGCTGTTTGCGACGACGACCGGCGAGCATGCGCGCAACGGCGCCAATGCACTGGTCGAGGCGGTGCAGAAGCACCGCAAGCCGATTTTCACTTTCCTGTCGGTGCCGAGAGAAACCACGGGCGGCGCGATGGATGCATTGGAGCAGGCCGGCATCCCGATCCTGCCATCGCCGACGCGCGTCGCCAAGGCGATGCAGGTGCTGTCGGACTACCAGAACGCGCGCCGCCGCAACCGCGCGGGTGTCGCTGAGCCCGCCAATCCGCGGCCGGCAACGCGCTACGCACCGGGCACCATGAGCGAGTACGAAGGCAAGGCGCTCCTGAAAGCGTGGAACGTGCCGGTGACGACTGACCGCCTGCTACCGGCCGCGCCGCTCAAAGCGGCGGATGTCGAGGGCGTGACTTTTCCGGTCGCGTTAAAAATCGTGTCGCGCGATATCCCGCACAAGTCCGAGTCTGGCGGCGTTCAACTCAACATTCGCAACGCGGAAGATCTCGCGGTCGAAGTTCGGGTGATGCTTTCGCGCGTTGAGCTTGCCGCGCCGGCGGCCAAGCTCGATGGCCTGCTCGTATCGGAAATGATCAGCGACGGCATCGAGACGATCGTCGGCGTCGTCAACGATTCCGTATTCGGTCCAGTGGTGGCGTTCGGGCTCGGCGGAATCTTTGCCGAAACACTCAAGGATGTGACTTACAGGCTCGCGCCGTTCGGCATCGAAACCGCGCGCGAAATGATCGCCGAGCTGCGCGCCGCGGCTATCCTGTCCGGTGTGCGCGGCAAGCCGGCCGGCGACGTCGGCGCGCTCGCACACGCGCTGGTCGCGGTTTCGCAGCTCGCCTGGCAGTTGCGCAACACGCTCGAGGAGATGGACATCAATCCGCTGCTGGTGCGGCCGGCCAGCCGCGGCGTGGTCGCCGCGGACGCGCTGCTGCGCTTTCGCGCGTAAAGGCCGCATCCCGTGGATGCCACGCTGCAGAAGCTCACCGATTTCACTCATCAGCTCGCGTACGCCGACCTGACGCCCGAAGCGATACACGAATGCAAGCGCCGCTTTATCGACGGCCTTGCGTGCGCCATCGGAGGCTACAACGCGGAGCCCTGCGTCATCGCGCGCGCCGTCGCCGGCAAGGCCAGCAGTAAAAAGACGGCGCGCGTGTTCGGCACGCTCCACCGCACGACGCCCGAGCTCGCCGCGTTCGCCAACGGCGTGATGATCCGCTATCTCGACCTCAACGATGCGACCGGCAGCGGCGGCGGGCATCCGAGCGATGCGTTTGCCGCATTGCTCGCAGTCACCGATCATCACAAGACCGACGGCAAAACCTTTTTGCTCGCTTCGATCATCGTCTACGAGCTCTATCTCGGATTTTTCGCGGGCAACCGTATTCGCAATCGCGGCTGGGACCACGTCGTGTATACCGCGCTGGCCGCGGCGGCAGGCATTGCGAAGATCATGGGGCTGGATCATGAGCGAACCGCGAATGCGCTGGCGCTCGTGCTGGCGCCTAACATGGCGCTCGAAGTGGTGCGGCGCGGCCAGCTCACGATGTGGAAAGGCTGCGCCGGCGGCAACGCGTGCCGCAATGCAGTTTTCGCGGTCGACCTGGCGGCGGCCGGCATGACCGGACCGACGACCGTCTTCGAAGGCGAGCAGGGCCTGTGGAACGCCGCGGGGAAATTCGACTGGCCCGCGCTGCCCGGCGCGCACGGGCATTTTCGCGTCGCTGACAGCCAGTTGAAAATTTATCCGTGCGAATACCATGGCCAGTCGCCGATCGAGGCGATGCTCGCGATCCGGGGAGGGATCGACCCGCAGGAAGTCGAGGCCATCGTCGTCACCACTTACTGGTTTGCGTGGAGCGAAATCGGCAGCGAGCCCGAGAAATGGAACCCGACCACGCGCGAGACCGCCGACCACAGCATTCCATTTCTGGTCAGCGCCGCGCTGCTCTACGGCTGGGTAGATGCAGCCACCTATTCGCAGGAGCGCCTGTTCGACCCGCGGCTGCGCGCGCTGATCCAGAAAGTCGAAGTCATCTACGACAAGGAACTCGACAAGATGCAGCCGCAGAGCGTGCCCTGCAGGCTCGAAGTGAGGCTCAAGAATGGCACGCGAAAAACGAGCAGCGTCGACCATCCGCTCGGCCATATCCGCAACCCGGCGAGCGACAAGGACATTGAAAGAAAATTCAAAGGCCTGAACAACGGATTGGTGTCCGTGCGGCGCGCCTCACGGCTGCTGAAAATGTGCTGGCAGCTCGACGAGCTTGACGACGTTTCGGAGATCGTTTCGCTGCTGCGCATCGACGGGCGAGCCAAGTAACGCTATCTCTTCCCCCTTGATGAGGGAGGTAAGGATGGGGGTGACGGCGTCGGCACTATGTGCGCAACACGGACTCACCCCCACCTTAGGCCTCCCCCGTCGAGGGGGGAAACGTGTTTTTTAGTGCGATTTACTTTCGCGAGTAGTCGACGAACCCGTCGCGGTTCGGCATCTTCACCAGCGGCAACGTCTGCGCGTTCATCGGCGCGTTTTCCGCGATGATGCCGTTCAAGAACAGGATATACGCGGACACCGCATACACTTCATCGTCAGTCAGCGTCTTGGGGTTCTGCAGCGGCATCGCGCGGCGCGTGTAGTCGAACAATGTCGTCGCATACGGCCAGTAGCTGCCGACCGTGCGCAGCGGCTTCGGTGTCGCAAGGCTGCCGATTCCGCCGACCAGCGCATCGGCCGGTTTTCCCGCGCCTTTTTCGCCGTGGCACGCGAGGCACTTGGACGCGTAGACCTGCGCACCAGCTTTCGCATCGCCGCTGCCGGCGGGCAGGCCCGCGCCCGAGGGCGGAATGCTGATGTCGGCCGCGCGGATTTCCTGTGGCGTCGGCGTGCGGCCGAGGTTCGGCCCGCGCGTGGGCACGACGGTGTCGGTCGTTTGCGTGGCACACGCGGCGAGCAATGCGGCCACTGCGATAGAGACAGCGAGCGGCTTAAACGTAAACATTTTTCACGCTCCCGTCGGCACCGATGCTCCAGGTGGTTATCATATTGTTATGAAAGCGCCCGTCGACCGCGTTTTCGGCTTTATACGCTTTGCGCGTCGGCTGCATGTTGCCTTTCTCGTCGATCGCGCGGCTTTGCAATTGCGCCGGTTGCCCGTTCCAGTCCCATGGCAAACGGAAACGCACCAGGCTTTTCGGCAATGCCTGCCCCTGCAGTGCGGCATCGCGCCACGTGGCGCCCCCATCGAGCGAGACCTCGACACGCGAGATGCGGCCCGCGCCGCTCCACGCGAGCCCCGAAATTTCATATAGCCCCGCCCCGTTCATCGTCATCCCCGCGGACGGCCGCGTGATCAGCGATTTCACGCCCTGCTCGAAGGTGAACTGGCGGGCCTTGCCATCGGGCATCGGGTCCGAATACTTGGACGTTTCGTCCTTGGTGTGCGTCGGCCCGTCGGTAACCTTGATGCGGCTCAGCCACTTGACGCTCATGTTGCCTTCCCAGCCCGGCAGCAGCAGGCGCACCGGATAGCCGTTCTCCGGCCGCAGGCGCTCCCCGTTCTGATACAGCGCGACGATTGCGTCGTCGTACGCTTTCTCCATCGGCACGCTGCGGCTCATCGCGGCGGAATCGGCGCCTTCCGCCAGCAGCCACTTGCCCGCCGGATCGACCCCGGCTTCATCGAGCAGCAGCGCGAGCGGAACACCGGTCCAGTCGGCGCACGAGACGAGACCGTGCACGAGTCCGGCGGAGCCCTGCGGCGGCTCGGGTGAAATCGCGGTGGCGCTGCTGTTGCCGGCGCATTCGATAAAGCAGATGCGGCTCACCATCGGGTAGCGCGACAAGTCCGCGATCGAAAACGTCAGCGGGCGCTTGACGAGCCCGTGGATCAGCAGCTTGTGCTTCGCGGGATCGATCTCGGGCGTGCCGTTGTGGCTGCGGTCGTAATGCAGGCCGTTGGGCGTGATCACGCCTTCGAGTTTTTCGAGCGGCGTGCGCGCGGTGCCTGTTCCGGGGGCAAGCGTGCCATACGCGCTGCCGGTGTAGCGCTTGACCGGCTCCTCGAAGCGCGACGGCTGGCCGTAAGTGCTGAGCGGCTTGCCCATCGTCGTCGCCCACGCGGGGAAATCCTTGCCGATCGGCTCGGCGGCGCGGGCGGGCAGTGCGATACCCGCAACAGCGGCACCGGCGGCGGTAATGCCGTGAGTCAGAAATTTACGGCGACCGACGGTTGCGCCCGCAGTTGCGGGCAATTGCGCGGCGGCGTCCGGCTTGCGTGACGGTGTGTCCATGGCTCCTCCTTCGTTATATGTCGCGAGTCCAGCGTAACGTGCAGCGACTTTCGCGCAGGACGAATGCGCCTGCGCGGAAATACTATATTTTTTTCGCCAGCTCGATCGCTTTGCCAACGTAGGTCGCGGGCCGCAGCTCCAGCAGGCTGTTTTTTGCAGAGTCCGGTATTGTCAGCGTTTTGATGAACTCGTGCAGTGATTCGCGCGTGATGCCGCCTTTACCGCGCGTCAGGTCTTTCAGCAGCTCATAAGCGCCGGACACGCCGTAGCGCCGCAATACGGTCTGCACCGGCTCGGCGAGCACGTCCCAGTTCGCGTCGAGATCGGATGACAGCATCGTGTAATTGGCTTCGAGCTTGCCCAGACCCTTCAGCAGCGAATCGTATGCGAGCAGCG
>Ga0207676_10003998_pt1 | contig 10405 bp, 15 predicted proteins | sample KBSSwiS72_FD_184307 | JGI IMG/M metagenome (GOLD analysis project Ga0207676, IMG submission 184307) | Switchgrass rhizosphere microbial communities from Kellogg Biological Station, Michigan, USA - KBS Switchgrass S7-2 (SPAdes) (version 2) | ecosystem: Host-associated > Plants > Roots >... | reverse complement strand
ACCTGGAGCGGGCGACTTCGTAGCAGGCAGCTGACAGCTGACAGCTGGCAGCAGAGACGTCGCAGGGCTGGATATCAATGGCTGATCAGAAGAAACTGAAGATCACGCTCGTGAAGAGCACCATCTGCTGTAACGACAAGCAGGTGAAGATCGTCGAGAGCCTCGGGCTGCGGCGGATCCGTCATTCCGTGACGCTCCTTGACACGCCCGCGACGCGCGGGATGGTGCTGAAGGTCCGTCACCTCGTGACGGTCGAAGGGAACTAGGACCATGGGTCTCGACAAGCTCAAGCCCGCCGAGGGCTCCAAGGGCAGAAAGCACTTCCGAGTCGGCCGCGGCCAGGGCTCCGGCAACGGCAAGACGGCCGGGCGCGGGCACAAGGGCGCGCAGTCGCGCTCGGGCTTCAAGTTCAAGCGCGGCTTCGAGGGCGGCCAGATGCCGCTGCACCGGCGCGTCCCGAAGCGCGGCTTCACGAACATCTTCCGCACCGAGTTCGCGGTGGTGAACGTGGATCGCATCGCCGAGGTCTTCGACGCCGGCACGGTGGTGACGCCGGAGCTGTTGCACGCGAAGGGCCTGGTGCCCAAGACGATGAAGGTGAAGGTGCTGGCGCGCGGCGATGTCGCCAAGGCGCTCACCGTGAAGGCACACAAGTTCAGCGGCAAGGCCGCCGAGAAGATCGCGGCCGCGGGTGGTACGACGGAAATTCTATGACGTCATAGCGGGCAGCCGGCAGCGCACGGCGGGCAGCATCGAACGCTGCCAGCAGCCTGCTGCCAGCCGCCGGCTATAGGGATCCTGACGACATGATCGACAGTCTGCGCAACATCTTCCAGGTCGGCGAGCTTCGCAACCGCGTGCTGTTCACGCTGGGGATGCTCGCGGTGTACCGGATCGGCAACCACGTGGTGGTGCCGGGCGTCAACACCGACGCCCTGGCGCTGCTGGCCGAGCAGGCGCGCAACACGATGTTCGGCCTCTACGACATGTTCTCCGGGCAGAACCTGTCGAAGATGACCGTCTTCGCGCTGGGCATCATGCCCTATATCAGCGCGTCGATCATCCTGCAGCTCTTGACCGTGGTCTGGCCGTACCTCGAGCGGCTGTCGCACGAGGGCGAGCTCGGGCGCCGCAAGATCACGCAGTACACGCGCTACGGGACGATCCTGCTCTCGATCGTGCAGGCCTCGGCCATCGCGATCTTCCTGGAGCGCCAGACGAACATCGCCGGCGGCCTGCCGCTGGTGTATCACGGCGGCTGGGGCTTCCGCCTGATGACGATTCTCACGCTCACCACGGGCTCCGCCCTGGTGATGTGGATCGGCGAACAGATCACCGAGCGCGGCATCGGCAACGGGATGTCGCTCATCATCTTCGCGGGCATCGTCGTCGGGCTGCCGCGCGCCGTGCTGACGACGTTCGATCAGCTGCGCACCGGCCAGATGAGCCTGCTGCGGCTCGTCGTCCTGATCGTGATGATGGTGGCGGTCATCGCCGCGATCATCTTCATGGAACGCGGCCAGCGAAGGGTGACCGTCCAATACGCGAAACGCCTCGTGGGGCGGCGCATGTACGGCGGGACCAGCACGCACATCCCGCTGAAGGTGAACACGGGCGGCGTCATCCCGGTGATCTTCGCCAGCTCGCTGCTGGCGTTCCCGGCGACCGTGGCAGGGGTGTTTTCGAGCGGCGGATGGGTCCAGAAAGTCGTGCAGCAGCTGGCCTACGGCATGCCGCTGTACAACCTTCTATACGTCACCGGCATCATATTCTTTGCCTACTTCTACACGGCCATCATCTTCAACCCGGATGACGTGGCCGAGAACATGCGGAAGTACGGCGGGTTCGTACCGGGCATCCGCCCTGGCAAGCGCACGGCGGAGTACATCGACACGATCCTGACGCGGATCACCCTGGTTGGCGCCATCTACCTCGCGCTCATCGCCATCCTGCCCGAGTTCCTGATCACGGGCTTCAAGGTGGCGCCGATTCCGTTCATCGGCGAGCGGCTGGATGCCGTGCTGCCCGAGTGGTTCACGCAGGGCATGAACGTGACGTTCTACTTCGGTGGCACGTCGCTGCTCATCATCGTCGGCGTCGCCATGGACACCGTGCAGCAGGTGGAGAGCCAGCTGATCATGCGGCACTACGACGGGTTCATGAAGAAGACGCGTATCCGCGGGCGCCGGGGCTAGCCGGATCCGGTTGGACGCGACGGGGCCGGATACGGGGCGAATGGCGCTGAACCTGGTGATGATCGGCCCCCCGGGCGCGGGCAAGGGGACGCAGGCCATCCGGCTGTGCCGGCAGTACGACATCCCGAAGGTGTCGACGGGCGACATACTTCGGGAGGCCGTGCACGCGGGCAGCGCGCTCGGTGGCGATGTGAAGGACATCATCGGCGCGGGCCGGCTGGTCAGCGACGAGGTGATCATCGCCGTCGTCCGCGAGCGGCTGGCGAAGGACGACACCGCCCGCGGGTTCGTGCTGGACGGCTTTCCGCGCACGGTGACGCAGGCGCGGGCGCTCGACGAGATCCTGGAAGGCCGCGGCCCGCTGGTGATCGTGGTGCTCGAGGTGCCCGAGCGCGAGTTGCTGCGGCGCCTGACGTGGCGCCGCGTCTGTGAGGACTGCGGGGCCAGCTTTGGCGGCGTGGACGTGCCGGAGTTGGCCGAGCAGCGGGGCAGCGAGGGGCCGGTCGAATCCGGGCGCTGCAGGAAGTGCGGGGGCCCGCTGGTGCAGCGGCCCGACGACAACGCTGCCGTGATTCGCGATCGCCTGACGGTGTTCACGAACCAGACGGCCCCGCTGGTGGATTTCTACCGGGACCGGCCGACCTTCAGCCTGATCAACGGGCTGCAGGCGCCTGACCAGGTGACCGCGGATCTGACGAGCGCCATCGAGGCCGCCCTGGCGGCCTCCGGCGCGACAGGTCGCGGTCGTGCGCGCGCATGATCGTCTGCAAGTCACCCGCGGAGCTGGAGCGGATGAAGGCCGCCAACCAGCTGGTCGCCGAAGTGCTCGCCGCGCTGCGCGAGGCGGTGCGCCCGGGGGTGACGACCGGCGATCTGGACGCGCTGGCGGAATCGCAGATCCGCGCGGGAGGTGGTGAGCCGGCCTTCAAGGGGTACCACGGCTTCCCGGCGACGATCTGCGCGTCGGTGAACGAAGAGGTGATCCACGGGATCCCCTCGCAGCGCGAGCTGGTCGAAGGCGACGTGATATCGATCGACCTCGGCGCCGTGCTCGACGGGTTCTACGGCGACTCGGCGATTACCGTGCCGGTGGGCCGGGTGAGCGAACGGGCCGCGGAACTGCTGCGGGTGACCGAGGAGTCGCTGCACCGGGCCATCGCGCAGGTGAAGGTGGGCGCGCGGATCTCGGACCTCGGCCACGCCGTGCAGCAGCACGTCGAGCGGCACGGGTTCAGCGTGGTCCGGGAGTTCGTGGGGCACGGCATCGGAAGCCGCCTGCACGAGGATCCGCAGATCCCCAACTACGGCGTGCCGGGGCGGGGTCCGCGGCTGGCCGAGGGAATGGTGCTGGCGATCGAGCCCATGGTGAACATGGGCCAGCCGGCCGTGCGGGTGCTGAGCGACCACTGGACGGCGGTGACCAAGGACGGGCAGTTGTCGGCGCATTTCGAGCACACGGTGGCGGTGACGAAAGCGGGCCCCCTCGTGCTCACGGCGCTCGGCGGGCCGGTGGTGGCGGGCGTGGACGGGTACTGGGCCTCGCGTCAGGCCGTCCGTTCGTGAGAAAATGGAGAGTTCGCCCCCGAACCTGCGGGAAGCCGAAGGCGTGGTGATCGCGCAGCTGCCGAGCGCGCTCTACCGGGTGCAGGTGGACGGACGCGAGGTGACGGCGCACCTCAGCGGGGACCCGAGGCGGAATTTCGTCCGGGTCCTGGTCGGCGACCGGGTGCGGCTGATGCTGACGCCCGGGGATTTGACGCGGGGACGGATCGTGGAGCGCTTGTAGCTCACGGCGGGCAGCAGGCAGCGGGCAGTCGCGGCCAGCCGCCAGCTGACAGCTGCCAGCTACAGGTGGTTTGACATGAAAGTACGAGCATCGGTGAAGCGCATCTGTGACAAGTGCAAGGTCGTGCGCCGCGAGGGCGTGGTCCGGGTGATCTGCCCGAACCAGAAGCACAAGCAGCGACAGGGATAGTGACCATGGTGCTGACAGCGCGCAGGGGGCAGCAAGCAGTGCTGCCAGCCGCCAGCTGCCAGCTGCCAGCTAACAAGGATCAGTAATGGCGCGTATCGCAGGCGTGGACCTCCCGCGCACCAAGCGGGTCGAGATCGGGCTGACCTACATCTACGGCATCGGCCGCGATCGGTCGAGCGGGATCCTCCAGGAAGCGGGCGTGAGCCCGGACATCCGCGTGAAGGACCTGTCGGAAGACGACGTCCGCAAGATCAGCCGGGTGATCGAGGAGCAGGGGCGTGTGGAAGGCGATCTCCGCAAGGAGATCTCGCTCAACATCAAGCGCCTGATGGAAATCGGCTGTTACCGCGGCCTGCGGCACCGCCGCGGCCTGCCGGTGCGCGGCCAGCGGACGCGCACGAACGCGCGCACGCGCAAGGGCCCGCGCAAGGGCGCGGTTGCCAAGAAGAAGACGGTGTAGCCCATGGCGAAGACTGAAGCGGCGGCACCCGGCGCGGAAAAGGCCCCGGGCAAGAAAAAGAAGACATTCAAGAAGCGGGGCGAGAAGCGCATCGTGCACGCCGGCCTGGCGCACATCCAGGCGTCGTTCAACAACACGATCGTGACGATCACCGACACCGAGGGCAACGTGATCGCCTGGTCGAGCGCGGGCGCCATCGGGTTCAAGGGATCGCGCAAGGGCACGCCGTTCGCCGCCACGCAGGCGGCCGTCAACGCGGGCAACGCTGCCAAGGCCATGGGCCTGCGGTCGGTGGAAGTGCGCGTGACCGGCCCGGGTTCTGGCCGCGAGTCGGCGATCCGGGCGCTGCAGACGATCGGCATCGAGGTGAAGTCGATCCGCGACGTCACGCCGATCCCGCACAACGGCTGCCGTCCGCCGAAGAGACGCAGGGTTTAAGAGGACAGTCCCCGTGACGGAAGTGCAAAGTTGGAAGTGCAAAGTGCCAAGTGAGGCTGTGAACTGAATGGCGAGATACACTGGACCCGCGTGCCGGCTGTGCCGTCGGGAGGGCATGAAGCTGTTCCTCAAGGGGGAGCGCTGCTACACGGAGAAGTGCGCGATCGAGAAGCGCAACTTCCCGCCCGGACAGCACGGCAAGACGCGCAAGCAGAAGCTGGCCGGCTACGGCGTCCAGCTGCGTGAGAAGCAGAAGGTCAAGCGCATCTACGGCGTGCTGGAGGATCAGTTCCGCCGGTACTTCGAGGCGGCCGACCGGACGCGCGGCATCACTGGCGAGACGCTGCTCCAGCTGCTCGAACGACGGTTCGACAACGTGATCTACCGGCTGGGCCTGGCAACGTCGCGGCCGCAGGCGCGGCAGCTCGTGCGCCACGGGCACTTCCTGATCAACGGCAAGAAGGTGGACATCCCCTCCTACTCGCTCCGCGCGGGCGACGTGGTGACGGTGAAGGCCGCCAGCGAGAAGAACGCGACGATCGTCCACGCGATGGAGGAGGTGAAGGGCCGCGGCGTGCCCGCCTGGCTCACCTTCGACGGCGCGTCCGGCAAGGTGATGTCGCTGCCGACGCGCGAGCAGATCAACCTGCCCGTCCAGGAGCAGCTCATCGTCGAGTTGTATTCGAAATAAGGGGACTGTCCCCCTTACGGATCGCGGGGGAACAGTCCCCTTCGATACTTCGCCCCCATCGGCCCAGCAGCCTTGCAGACCTGCGGCGGGCGGTCGGTGGTTGGAACCCTGCAGGTCTGGAGGCCGAATCTGTCGGCCCGTAGCGAAAGGACGCACCACTCATGCTCTGGAAAGGTTTTCAGCGGCCCAAGCGACTCGAGGTCGAACGCGAGACGCTCACCGATCGGTTCGGACGCTTCCAAGCGCAGCCCTTCGAGCGCGGCTTCGGCACCACCATCGGCAACGCCCTGCGGCGCGTGCTGCTCTCCTCGATTGAAGGCGCGGCCATCACCGCGGTGAAGATCGACGGCGTGCTGCACGAGTTCTCGCCGATCCCCGGCGTCGTCGAGGATGCGACCGACATCATCCTCAACCTGAAGCAGATTCCGCTGAAGCTGCACGTCGACTACACGAAGACGCTGTACCTCCGCGCCGACAAGGCCGGCGAAGTGCGCGCCCGCGACATCGAGGGCGACGCCGACGTCGAGATCCTCGAGCCGGATGCCCACATCGCCACCGTCGCCCAGGGTGGCAAGCTCCACATGGAGCTGCGCCTGAAGCGCGGCCGCGGGTACGTGTCGGCCGACAAGAACTTCGACGAGGACCTGGGCATCGGCTGGATCCCGGTGGACTCGATCCACTCGCCGGTGAAGAAGGTGAACTACCTGGTGGAGGCGGCGCGTCTCGGCCAGACAACCGACTACGACAAGCTCACGCTGGACGTGTGGACCAACGGGTCCGTGCACCCGCGCGACGCCGTGTCGCTGGCGGCCAAGCTGGTGCGCGATCACCTGAACATCTTCGTCAACCTCGACGAGGCGATGGAGCAGCCGCAGGACGCGCAGGCGGAGCCCGCCCGCGTCGGCGCCCTCAACGAGCACCTCGACAAGAGCGTCGAGGAGCTGGAGCTCTCGGTCCGGTCGTACAACTGCCTGAAGAACGCGAACATCCGAACGATTCGCGAGCTGGTGCAGAAGACCGAAGCCGAAATGCTCAAGACCAAGAACTTCGGCCGCAAGTCGCTGAACGAGATCAAGGAAATCCTGCAGTCGATGGGCCTCAGCCTCGGCATGCGCCTCGATCAGCCGACGATGGCAGAGAACTGACGATGTAACTGACAGCTGGCTGCTGGCAGCTGACAGCTACGAGGAACGAGAGATGCGTCACAGAGTTGCACATCGTAAGCTCGGCCGGGTGACGGAGCATCGCATCGCGCTGCTCCGCAACCAGGCCACCGCGCTCATCCGCCACGAGCGGATCGAGACGACCGTGCCGAAGGCGAAGGAGCTCCGGCCCTTCGTCGAGCGGCTCATCACGATCGCCAAGCGCGGCCTGGCCGCCGGCGAAGGCAACATCAAGGGGCTCACCGCACGGCGGCTGGTGCTCGTCGACATCCAGGACCGCGACGTCGTCGGGAAGCTCTTCGACGAGATCGCGCCTCGGTTCCAGTCGCGTCCGGGCGGCTACACGCGCCTGCTGCGGATCGGCTTCCGGCGCGGCGACGGGGGCGACGTGGCGCAGGTGGAGCTGGTCGGCAGCGAGTACGATCCGAACGCGGACGTCGCCAAGACGGATGGCGCGTCGGAGAAGCCGAAGAAGAGCGTCGGCCAGCGCCTGAAGGCGGCCGCCGAGCGCGTGCGCGGCAAGAAGGGTGACGGCGGCGAGAAGACGCCGACGCCGAGACCGCCACGGGGCAATCGAAAGGTCACGACTCCGCGCAAGGCCGGGGGATCGTAATTGCCGATTGTCGAATGACGAATGACGAATGATTGTCGATCGACGATCCACGATCGACGATGGACGATGGGGCGCGGTGATCGAGAGGTCATCGCGCCCTTCGTGTTTCTGGATCGCCGCGAGGGATCTCGGCACGGAGGTGCAGAGGACAGCAAGTCACTTTTCTTGGGCCGACGGAACTCGCAGCCTGACGGCGGGCGGAGGGTCTCTGGCGGCGCCTGCGGGGTTGGTGCTAGCATTCGCCGCGTTTGGGGCTTACGGACGCCCGTTGTCGCAGGTTCTTCGTCTTCGTGAGGAGGACACCGTGTTCAGACTGGCCACTTCCACCGGCCTTTTCATGGCGGTCATGCTCGCTGGCGCTGGAGCCCAATCACCCGCCCCTCCGGGTGAACAGCAGTACCTGTTCATCGATGCGCAGAGCACTCGCTCGAAACTCACGCGGACGATCAACTTATCGAAAATTCGCGACCGTTTGATGGCTGCGGTCGCCAAGGGCTATGACGTCCAGTTCCTCGCCGAATTTTCGTCATCGGTCGACCTGCTTCTCAGGCGCGGTGGCGCTGGGGCAGGGAGCCATCACATAGTCGTCACGTCCAGAGAGGGTGCGTTCCTCGACGAGTTGAACCAGGCAGCATCGCAGGGCTTCAGGGTTGTTCCTGAGGGGATAAAGGCGTTCGAGGAGGCAGGGAGTTTCGGGGATCAGACAACCTGGATTGCGGTGCTGGTGAAACAGCCCGATGCGCAGCGAATCAAGTACTCCGTGGTCAAAGGCACGAAGGAGGGCGAGGAGGCTCTCGCGAACTCGGCTACGGCCGGACGCGCTCTGGTTGGCATCCTGGGCCGACAAGGTATGGTCGCGGCCAATACTCTGCTCTTCTTCGAGGAGAAGGAGGCGCGGACGGGTGGGCCGCCGCTCGCCGTAGAGCGTCAGTACCGGATCGTCGCGACGGCTCGAACGGAGGCAATGCAGAACGATCTCGCAAAGGCGGCTGCGGAAGGCTTCCAGGTGATCGGAGCGGGTTTTGGATACATGACAGTAGTACTGGCGCGCGAGCGTGGTTCAACCGTAACACCCATCGAGCATCGTGTCATCGCGATGATTCGAATCGAGACCGCCTTGAGCGAACTCCAAGCCGCTGGCGCGGAGGGTTTTCGGGTCACTGCGGTATCCGAACACGGACCGGAAGGCGTGTTCGTCCTTAGTCGGCGCCCGGCCACGCCGGAGCGATTCGAGTACCAACTCATCAGACTCCAGGAGTCTACAGCGAACCAAACGCTCGTCGACGCAGAGGCCGACGGCTACCGCATGATCCGCCTGCTCAACGACGTGATCGTGCTCGAACGGCAATCAGCGCGTGTCTCGACCGAACCGCGCCCTTGAGGCGGGGCACAAGCCGCGCGTTTTGCTGGACGAAGCCAGATCATGAATGACGCCGAGATTTGCAGACAGCCTGAGGCCGTTCGGGGCATCGTGTCCGACACGGAGGCGATGTCGTTCACCATGGTGTCCGAGGCGAAGGTCGGTTCGTTGCTGGCGACTCTCGCGGCGTCGAAGCCCGCAGGACGATTTCTGGAGCTGGGGACTGGAACCGGCCACGGTACAGCATGGCTCCTGGCGGGCATGGATGCCGCTTCGACGCTCGATACGGTTGACACGGACGAACACGTCGTGGATGTAGCGCGGCGGCATCTTGGCGGCGACACTCGCGTGACATTTCACGTGATGGATGGCGCGAAGTATCTCCGGGGGGCCAGTCCCCGGCAGTTCGACCTCATCTATGCAGACGCCTGGCCTGGGAAGTTCAGTGATCTCGAGGAGGCGCTCGCGCTGCTTCGTCCGGGCGGGATCTACGTCATCGATGACCTGCTCCCTCAGGCGAACTGGCCCGAAGGCCATGCGCCGAAGGTGCCCGCCCTTGTCGCGGACCTCGAGCGTCGCGACGAGTTCAATACCGTGAAGCTGGCGTGGGCATCTGGGCTCATGCTTGTCGTCCGACGTGCCGGCTGACAGGCCGCTGCCTGAGGTCGATCGAGCTCGGGCACTCCCGACCTGTCCAAACAGCGCTGAGGTGCGTTATGGAGGAGTGCACTACAGGAGGTGCCAGAATGGACGCTGCACCGCCCCCCAGCCGGTATCGCACCGTTATAGGAGCCGCGAGCCTGATCGTGGCCCCAGCGTTGATGAGTGTCGGTGGGCGCGTTGTCTGCGGTCTCCGTGTGTGAGATGCTGCTCGGGCGCTTTGTCTCCCAAGGCGCTGACCACGCAGCCGCAGTCGCTCTCTTCGAGACCTTCCAGTCGGGTGCGGTCCTGGGGGCGCTGATGCCGGGTCTGCTCGCGTTCTTCATCGGCACCGCGCTGTTTGTAGCCCCGCTCGCCTCCACGGCGGGCCCATTTCGCTGGCCGGCACTCTGCTTCGCGCTCGGCGCAATCCTGATCATGGGGGAGATCATCCTGGCGGAAGTTCTCCTTAGCCAGATTGGGAACATTCTCATCCTTGTTGCCGGCATCGCGTTTTCGAGGTTGCTGCTCCGGGGTCGAGAGGGAGTGCCGTGACCCAAGTGCCCGACTCACGGCGACACCACCTCTTCCTCGTGGCGGTCCTCCTTGCGGTGGTGCCCGTGCTCTTTGGGTTCGTGCGTGCCATCAACACGGGCGAGGACTTCCGCTATCTCTGGCTCGCAGCATCGGCCATTGTCGGCTCGCTGGCGGTCATGGTACCCGGGTACCGCGCACCACGCCCTGCGCGCGTGTCTCTTGCGCGTGCGGCGGGCGCCATCGCCGCCGGAGCCGCCTGTGCCGCTGCGACGGCCATCTTGCTGGGGGCGACTGCGGGTCCGGGAGTTGCGATAGTCGCGGGCGCGTTCGGGCT
>Ga0207676_10003997_pt1 | contig 10405 bp, 7 predicted proteins | sample KBSSwiS72_FD_184307 | JGI IMG/M metagenome (GOLD analysis project Ga0207676, IMG submission 184307) | Switchgrass rhizosphere microbial communities from Kellogg Biological Station, Michigan, USA - KBS Switchgrass S7-2 (SPAdes) (version 2) | ecosystem: Host-associated > Plants > Roots >... | reverse complement strand
GTCACCGGCAGGTCTCGAGCCGCGCTCCTTCTCGACCGCGGCATCCGACGCGCGTCGAGTTCGGGATCCCTCGTCGCTCCGCTCCTCGGGATGACGGTGTCTAGGGCGGCGGGCGCCGGCTCACAGTACCGGCAACGGAACCCCGTGGGTCCTCGTCTTCCCCTCGACCGCCCCATCCCACCTGCCCGGGATCGCCTCGCCGCAGTCCGGACACCGGCCGTCCTCGATCCGGTTCGAAAGCACGCGGAAGCTGAACCGTTCGATGAGTGTCGCCGCGCAGCGGGGGCAGCGGGTGTTCTCCCAGTCCCCGACCCTTCCGGGAGCGTTGCCCGCGTAGACGAACCTCAGCCCCTCGGCGGTCCCGATTTCGCACGCCCGAACGAGCGTCGCGGCCGGCGTCGCCCCCGGCTCCCGCATCTTGTAATCGGGGTGAAAGGCGGTCACGTGCCACGGGATGTCCTTCGAGACCGACGCGACGAATCGCGCCGCCTTCGTGAGCTCCTCGTCGGAGTCGTTGAAGCCGGGGATCGTCAGCGTCAGGACCTCGAGCCAGATCCCCCGCTCGTGGATCCCCGCGATGGTCTCCAGCACGTTCTGGAGGACGCCGCCGAGCTCCCGGTAGTGCTTGTCGTCCATGGATTTCAGGTCCACCTTGTAGAAGTCGATCCACGGCCGGATGTAGTCGAGCACCTGCGGCGTTCCGTTGCCGTTGGACACGTACGCCGTGCGGAGCCCGCGAGCCTTCGCCGCGCGGAAGACCTCCACGGCCCACTCCGACGTGATCAGGGGCTCGTTGTACGTGGAGACGACCGTCGGCGCCCCGTACTCGGCTGCGAGATCCGCGAGCTGTTCCGGCGCGACGTCCCGAGGCGTGCCGACCGCCTCCGGATCGCGGATCGACTGCGAGGTGAACCAGTTCTGGCAGTAGCCGCAGTGCAGGTCGCACCCGAGCATCCCGAACGAGAGCGCGTCGGTGCCGGGCAGGGCATGGAAGAACGGCTTCTTCTCGATCGGATCGCACTGCAGCGCGCCGACGTACCCGCGCGGGACACGGAGCACGCCGTCCTTCCGGAAGCGAACGCGGCAGACGCCCTCCCTGCCCTCGGGCAGAGGACAGCGATGACCGCAGGACAGACAACGCAGGCGGCCGTCGGCGAGCGTCTCGACGAGTTCGCCAGCCGCGGGGGCGGTGCGGCGTGCGAGAGCCTCGGCGACGGGCGAAACGGCGGCGGGCATGGACAAACCTCCGAGTCGATAACGCCCCGAACGCGGACGAAATGCCGGCCGGGGTCGGCGGGTTATCATCCGCCGACGTCATGAAGCGCCCGGTTCTCCTGCTCGCGGCCCTGCTGTTCTGCGCCGCGGCGGTCTCCCAGTCCCAGACCCCCACCCCGAGCCCCACTCGGACGCCCACGCCCACTCCGGGCTCCCCGACGACCACGGCCGCCGGGGTGACCTTCGCGACCGAGGCGAACGCGCGGGCCAACGGCGTGAAGATCCAGGTCGCGGACGACGGCGGCGTCTGGTGGCTGGAGGCGAGCGTCGACCGCGTGGCGGTGCTCCGAAACACGACGATCACCTACTGGGCGCTGCGCCCGTCGGACGACCTGGGCGCCAACCCGGTCGATTTCATCCTCGAAGGAAACATCGTCTGGATCCTCGAGAGCGGGCAGGGAGACGTCCCGGCGGGCCACTGCATGCTCGGGCGGCTCGACACGACGAGCGGCGAGCTCAAGGAGTGGGACATCCCGGGATCGATCCCGGCGGCCTTCTGGCGGGCGCCCGACGGGACCTGGTGGATCCCCCAGAGCGCCGGAATCCTCCAGAACGTGGACCTCGACACCCTGAGGGTCAAGAACTACCGCTCGCAGGCGAGCTTCGCCTTCGCGGACGCGGTCCTCGGGCCGGACGGGGCCCTGTGGCTCGCGGACTTCGGCAACAACCGGATCGTCCAATACGTGCCGGGCGCGGCGACCGAAAAGTACTGGGTGTTCCCGAGCGCCAACGGGCTGGCGCCGAACCCGTCGCAGGTCGAATTCGATTCGCAGGGCAACTTCTGGATGTCGCAGCGCACCGGAGCCCGCATGGATCGCTTCAACCCGTCGACGGGGATTCTCGACACGTTCTTCGGGATCGGGAGCCCGTTCCACTTCGAGATCTTCCAGAACAAGGTCTACGTCGCCTCCGCCGTGAACCCCTCGCAGGTGAGCGTCCTGGATCCGGCGATCAACGCCTCGACGAAGACCGCCCTCAGCGCGTTCCAGGCCGACGTGCACCCGAGCGATGCGCTGCCCGCGGTCCCCCGCACCCGGACGATCGTCCCGACGACCTTCGAGACGGCCCCGACCCAGATCGACTCGTCCACCATCACGGTCGCCGCACCCTCGCTCGGGACGCTCTCCACGTCCTTCGGCTCGACCTCGACGTACGGAATCACGATCAAGGACGGAGCCGTCTGGACCGGCACCGACGGAAAGATCGCGCGGCTGAACCTGCAGACGATCGGAACGGCGCCCGACCTGACGACCCCCTCGGCCCTGAACGCCGGAGGCGCCTCGAACAACAGGGTCCGATCCGACGTCACCGTCGGCAACGTCGGCTCGTCGGCCATCGGCGGAGACTTCCTCTACCTCTTCTCTCCCGGGAGCTTCGCCGCGCGCTTTCCCTTCACCCTGACGCCCGGCGCGACACAGGTCTTCACCGACGCGTTCGGCAACCTCGGCAGCGGGGCACTCCTCGACGGGCCCGTGCGCTTCCGGGCCTCGTCCGGGCCGGTCGAAAACTTCGTCGCGACGGTGCGCTCGCTGCGCGTCCTGCCGAGCGGCGGGACCTTCGGATACGCGGAGCGCGCCCAGAACGCGGCGAACGCCATCGGGGCCAACGGAACGGCGACGCTCTTCCTGGGCGGACGGGACGACGACGTCTCGATTCTGGGTCTCTACAGCTCAATCGGCGGGACGGCCGCGCTGACGCTCGTCGCACCGGACGGCACGACGCGCGGGGCCCTCACCCTCGACGTTCCCCAGAACCAGCTGCTCGAGTACAACCCGGCAGCCTCGGCGTTCGGCGTGGCCGCCGAGCCGGGGGACGTGGTGCGGGTCGCCGTCACGGCGGGCTCGCTGCAGCCGTACGTGCACATCCTGGACTCCGTGAGCCGCGACGTCGCCGAGTCGAGCCCGGCCTTCGCCTCGAGCGACTCCGTTTTCCCGACGGTCGGAACCGTCATCGGCGCCGGCAATCTGAGCTTCATCACCGACGTCTATCTCTCGAATCCCGGAACCTCGGTGGCGACCCTCTCGCTCGCGTACTACCCCTACCTCGTCGAAGGACCGCCGCTCGTGCAGTCGGTGACGCTTCCGCCGGGAACGAGCCAGGTGCTCGAGAGCTTCCTGTCGGCGCTCTTCGGCATCACCTCCGGGCAGGGCTCGGTGCTGATCGCCTCGAACGTCCCCATCGCCGCGGGCGCGCGAATCGCGGCGCGCTCCTCGGCGGGCGACTACGCGGGCTTCGCCCCGGCGATCCCCGGCTCGGCCGGCGTCACCGCGGCCTCCGCCACCTTCGTCGGCCTGCCGCAGTCATCGACGCGACGGACGAACCTCGTCCTCTACAACCGGGGGACGGCGGGCACGATCAACGTCACGGGGTTCCGCGCCGACGGGAGTCCCACCAGCCCGCTCTCACTCCTGATCGGCGATCACGTCTCCTCGCGAATCGAATCCGTATTCGCGACGCTCGGAGTTCCGGACGAAACGGGGGGACGCATCCGCGTGGACGTCCCGCCCGGGATGAACCTCTACGCGTGGACGGCGGAGGTCGACCGCATCACCGGCGACGTCGATCTGGCCGCGAAAGACAGGTAGGACTCGGACCTCCAGCGGTCCGCTGCGCGGACCGTGGAAGTGAGAGGGAGAAGTCCCGACCGGACGCTCTCCCTCAAACCAACCTCTTCTCTCCCGCCGCGCTACAATTCACTGTGCCCTCGGTCACGAGCGTGGTCCGCGGATCCGGAATGTTCGTTCCGGAGGGCGTCGTGACCAACGACCGGCTGTCCCGGATGATGGACACGACGGACGAGTGGATCCGTCAGAGAACCGGAATCGTCGAGCGCCGGTACGCGCGGCGGGGCCAGTCCTCGTCGAAGCTGGGGGCGGAAGCCGCGCGCCGCGCCCTCTCCGACGCCGGCCTCTCCCCCGAGGATCTGGACCTGATCGTCTTCGCGACGATGACGCCCGACCATTACTTTCCCGGCAACGGCGGGCTCCTGGCCAGCCAGCTCGGGCTCTCCGCGACGCCCGCGCTCGACATCCGCATGCAGTGCGCGGGCTTCCTGTCGGGCCTCCAGGTCGCCGACGCGTTCATCCGGGCGGGCTCCGCACGCCGGGTTCTCCTCGTCGGGGCGGAGTGCCACGCGTCCCTGTTCTCCTGGACGGAGGACGACTGGTCGGCGCTCTTCGGCGAGAGCGAGGCGGCGCCCTCCCCCGCCGCGCTCGCCTGGGGGACGACGCACCGCGATCGGGCCGTGATCTTCGGCGACGGCGCCGGGGCCTTCGTGCTCGAGGCGAACGAGTCCGGCGACGGCCGGGGGTTCCTCGGCTTCATCATGCACACCGACGGGGGCCACTGGGACAAGCTCTACGTTCCCGGCGGCGGCTCGGCCAGCTTCCCGTACTTCTCGCCGGAGATGTTCGAGGAGCAGGGCACGGTCCCGGTGGTCGAGGGCCGCCAGGTCTTTCGGCTCGCGACGACGGCGCTCCCGCAGATCGTGCGCGAGATCCTCGAGCTCCACGCCTTGAACCTCGACTCGCTGTCCCTGCTCCTGATGCACCAGGCCAATCTGCGCATCAACGAGTCCGTCCAGAAGCAGCTCGGCCTCCCCGACGACCGCATCTACAACAACATCCAGCGCTACGGGAACACGACGGCCGCCACTCTGCCGCTCGTCTTCCACGAGGCGAAGGCCGAGGGACGGGTCAGGCCCGGCGATCTCGTCGCGTTCGCGGCGCTCGGCGCTGGCCTGCACTGGGGCGCCGCGCTCATGCGGGCCTGACCGCTCGATGCTCAACTTCCACGTCGCCGTTGCCGCCGCCGAGCCCGCGGCGTCCGGCGTCTCCGCGGTCGGACCGGTCGCGCTGCTGGCTGCGGCCGCGATCGGAGCCGTGCTCGCGGCGGTCGGCGTCGCGTGGCTCACAGCGCTCCGGCGCCGGACGGATCGCGAGAGCTCCGCCCACCAGGCGCGCTATCGCGAGCTCCTGGCGGAGGCGCAGGAGGCGGTCGTCGTCGCGGAGGACGGGATCGTCGTCTATGCGAACGCGGCGTGCGCCCGGCTGTTCGGTCTCGACCAGCCGCCCGTCGGCGAGCCGATCGGCGTCCTCTTCGCGCCCGTCTCGCGGCCGCAGGCGGACGAGATGGCGCGGCCGCGCGGCGGAAGGGGCTCGGCGCCGGAGGTGTTCGAGGCCTCGGGCCAGAGGGCCGACGGTTCGGTCTTCGACGTCGAGGTGCACGCCTCGCCCGTCGAGTTCGAGGGCCGGGAGGCCACGCAGGCCATCCTCCGGGACGTCACGAGCCGCAAGCGGATGGAGGCGGGGCTCAGGGAGTCGGAGGAGCGCTATCGCTTTCTCTTCGAACGCAACCTCGCCGGCGTTTACCGGTCGACGGCCCGCGGACGCCTCCTCGAGTGCAACCGCGCGTTCGCGCAGATGCTCGGCTACGCCTCGCCGGCCGAGGCGATGGCGCAGCCCGCCGCCGCCTTCCACGCCAACGAAGAAGGCCACGAGGAGTTCCTCGAGCGTCTCCGGCGCGAGGGCAGCCTCGTGAACCACGAGTACCAGGCGCCGCGTCGGGACGGATCGCCCGTCTGGCTCATCGGCAACTTCTCCTTGCTCGAGGGCGAGGGCGGCGAGGAGATCCTGCTCGGGACGATCTTCGACATGACCGAGCGGCGGCGCCTCGAGGAGCAGCTCCTGCAGGCGCAGAAGATGGAAGCGGTCGGCCGCCTCGCGGGCGGCATCGCGCACGACTTCAACAACCTCCTCACGGCCGTTTCCGGGTACACCGAGCTCCTCCTCGGGCGCCTGCCCGAGGGCGACGCGGGCCGCGAGCACGCCCTGGAGATCCGGCACGCGGGGCAGCGCGCCGCCGCCCTCACACAGCAGCTCCTCGCGTTCAGCCGCCGCCAGGTGCTCGAGCCGCGCGTCCTGGATCTGAACTCCGTCATCTCGGACATGGAGAGGATGCTGCGCCGCGTGATCGGCGAGGACATCGAGCTGACGGCGTCGCTCGACCCGGCGCTCTGGCGGACCCGCGCCGATCCGTCGCAGATCGAGCAGGCGATCCTGAACCTCGTCGTCAACGGACGCGACGCCATGCCGAGGGGCGGCCGCCTGACGATCGAGACGGGCAACGTCGAGCTCGACGAGAAGTACACCGGCCAGTACACCTCGCTGCGCCCGGGACCGCACGTCATGCTCGCCGTCTCCGACAACGGGGTCGGGATGACCGCCGAGCTCCAGGCCCGGCTCTTCGAGCCGTTCTTCACGACGAAGGAGCTCGGAAAGGGCACGGGGCTCGGGCTGTCCACGACGTACGGCATCGTGAAGCAGAGCGGGGGGTCCATCTGGGTCTACAGCGAGCCCGGACAGGGCACGACGTTCAAGATCTATCTCCCGCGCAGCGACGATCCCCTCGATCGGAGAGAGGTTCCGCCGCCGTCGCCGGGCTCCCCGAGCGGCACCGAGCGCGTGCTCCTCGTCGAGGACGAGCCGGAGGTCCGCCGCCTCGTCGAGAGGCTGCTGAAGATGCGCGGCTACACGGTCGTCGCAGCGCCGGGCCCCTCGGAGGCGCTCGCCGCGGCGCGCGCGGAAGCGGCGCCGATCGACGTCCTCGTCACCGACGTCGTCATGCCGGGAATGAACGGCCGGGAGCTCGCCCTCGCGCTCTCGACGCGGGTGCCGGGCCTTCGCGTCCTGTACATGTCCGGTTACACCGACGCGGCCATCACGCAGCAGGGCATCCTGGAGCCCGGGACCGCGTTCCTGTCGAAGCCCTTCACGCCGGACGCGCTGGCCCGGAAGCTGCGCGAGGTGCTGGACGCCGAAGCCGGCGAGACGGGCGAGCCCGGCGAGAACCTGAAGATCTCGTGAGAGCCGCCGGGCCCGGGGCCCGGCGGCGTGATTCTTGCGGCGGTCGACGAATTTCGGAGGAGGAATCGCGATGCGATGGAGCCCGGGAATCCGTGCCGTCTTCTACACGATGCTCGCGGCCGGCGCGGCCGCGACCGCGCGGGCGCAGGAGACACCGGCCTCGCCTCCGCCCGAGGGCGCGGCGGAGACACACGAGGCCCCGCCGTACCGCCCGATCGAGGGCAACGTCATCATCGACCTTCCCTCGGTGGACGTTCCGCGTGAGGGCACGCTCACCATGCTCTTCACGCACCGCTTCCAGCAGCCGGTGCAGGACAGCACGATCCACGACCTCTACTCGTTCGACAACGGAGCCAACATCGGCATCGGGGCCTGGTATGCGCCGATCAAGAACCTGAACGCCGGCTTCTATCGCTCCTCCGATCTCGACGTGTACGAGTTGAGCGCCCAGTACCAGGTGCCGATCACGGCGGGAGGCTTCGGCGCCTCGGTGCGCCTCGGCGAGGACTGGCGGACGGAGCAGGGGGTCGCGAGCCCGCACACGAGCTTCTTCGCGCAGGCGATCCTGGCGTACAGCTTCGGTCCGTACGTGCGCATCACCGCGGTGCCGACCTACCTCCAGCGCACGAACGGGGTCGCCTTCAACCGGACCGTGCCGCCGCCGAACGACGAGTCCTGCCACGTGGTTCAGGTCGGCATCCCGCCGGTGACGCGCTACAGCTGCTCGGGGCTCTACGAGGACCTGTTCAACGTTCCATTCGCGGCCTCGATCGCGATCACGCACTCGATCACGCTCCACGGCGAGGTGACCCCGAGCCTCGGCAAGGCCAACTCGCAGGGCGTGGCGTGGGTCGTCTCGCTCGAGAAGACGCTGCTGCGGCACCGCTTCGCCTTCACGGCCGGCAACCAGCGGCGCTCGACGGTGGACCAGTACCTGGTGGGGGTCCCGCAGGTCGCGAATGGGCCGAAGGACATCTTCCTGGGGTTCAACATCATGAGGCAGTGGAAATTGAAATGACCCGCGATGTCGCGGGTCATTTCATCCTGAGCCCCGCGAAGGATCGCTTTCAAAGCCACAGAACGGTTCAAAAGGGGTCCCTCGCTGCGCTCGGGATGACACACGGACCCGCGATGTCGCGGGTCATTTCATCCTGAGCCCCGCGAAGGATCCCTTTCAAAGCCACAGCGCGGCTCCGAAAGGGGTCCCTCGCTCCGCTCGGGATGACACACGGACCCGCGATGTCGCGGGTCATTTCATCTTGAGCTCCGCTCCGGATAACAGGTTCCATTAGCCCCGGCTAATACGTCGGCTCGATAGGATCGGTCCCCCATGTCCCCTCCCCTCCCCGAGCTCGTCGTCCCCGCCATCTCCCCGACGCAGCGGCTCGTCGAGCTTCCGGCGGTGCGGCTGGTCGACGCGCAGTCCGGCGAGCCGCCGCGCCTTCCGACGAGCCTTCGCGTCGCCCTCCGGGGCGACACCCTCTGCGTGCGCTTCGACGGCCGGGACGAGGGCGTCGTCGCGACCTACCGGAATCGCGACGAGAACCTCTGGGAGGAGGACGTCTTCGAGGTCTTCCTCGCGCCGGTCGATCCGCCGCACCTCTACTTCGAGTTCGAGGTCAACCCGCTGGGGACGCTCTTCGACGCCCGCGTCGACTCTCCGAACCTGGTTCGGGCCGGCATGAAGGTGGATACGTCGTGGGACTGCGCGGGCCTCTCCGCGACCGTGCGCCGGCGCGAGGGGAAGTGGTCGGCGGCGCTGTCGATTCCGCTCCGCGAGCTCGTCGACCCGATCCCGCGGCGCTGGAGGGCGAACTTCTACCGCGTGGATCGCGGAGCTCCCAGCGGCGCCGGGGACGAGTTCTCGGCGTGGTCGCCGATCCTGAAGCAGCCGGCCGACTTCCACGAGACCGAGAGGTTCGGAGTGTTGCGGTTCGGCGACGAGTGACGGGGGCTCGAGACTCCTCTAGTTCGCCTTCACGATCCCCTGCTCCGTCAGCCACTCGACGGCCCTCTCCTTCGCTCGCTTCTCCTTGAACTGGAAGAAGTGCGCCTCCTCCTTCGGGTGACGGCGCAGCGCCTCTCGAAAGGCGGCGATCGAGTCGCCGGAAGAGAGCGCGGCGGAGAGCTCGCGGCGGCAGGCATCGTCTTCGCAGTGGGAGGCGAAGTCCGCGAGATCTCCCCGCGAGCGCTCACCCGCGTCCCGCGGGAGCGCCGCGTAGCGCGGATCGGCCGAGAGCTCGGCGTGGCGAACCGGATCGCGCTCCGCGAGGACCTGGACGACGTCGCCGGTCGAGCGGTCGAAGAAATGGGTGATTCGCTGCGACCGATTTTCGAAGGCCACCACGAGTCCCTCCCAGTCGATTTCGAGAGGCATAAACCCGATATGATAGGGGTTTGGGAAAAAGATGAAAAAGATCGCCACATTCGACGACTGGATCGACGCGTTCCGGGCCTGGCAGAAGGACATCGGGCTGGAGCTGCCCAAGTACTCCGACTACAACTTCGAGGCCAAGTACGGCGACCTCAGGACCGAGGAGATCGAGTTCGGCGACTTCGCCGGACAGCGCAAGTGGGAGAGGGTCACCCAGATTCCGCAGCAGAACATCCGCGACTCGCTGCTCAACCTCATCGTCTACCAGGGAGACACCGAGTTCGCCTCGGTCGAGCAGCAGCGCAACCTCCTGCAGTCCTCCCCGTCCGACTACGACACCGACAGCGTCTGCCGGATCATGGTCGAGGAGATGCGTCACGGCTGGCAGATGTGCCACCTGCTCGTCCAGAACTTCGGCGAGACCGGAAAGATCGAGGCCCGCAAGCTCCTCGAGCGGCGGTCCTGGCAGAACAACCGGCTGCTCGGCTCCTTCAACGTGGACGTCGACAACTGGGTGGACTTCTTCACCTACACCGAGTTCGTCGACCGCGACGGCAAGTTCCAGCTCAACATGCTCTCGACGTCGGCCTTCGCTCCGCTGGCGAGGTCGATGGGGCCGATGCTCCGCGAGGAGGGCTTTCACCTCGGCACGGGGCACATGGGTCTGCAACGCATCGCCAAGGCGGGACGGGTCCCGCCCGAGCTCCTGCAGAAGTACATCTACAAGTGGCTCTCGACGGCCTACGACCTCTTCGGCAAGGACTCGTCCTCGTCGGCCGAGTGGTTCTACGTCTGGGGCCTCAAGGGCCGCTACGACGAGTCGAAGCAGCCGGCGAACCCCGACAAGGCGCATCTGAACGAGATTTCCCGCGAGATGTACCGGCAGGAGTCG
>Ga0207676_10003994_pt1 | contig 10411 bp, 8 predicted proteins | sample KBSSwiS72_FD_184307 | JGI IMG/M metagenome (GOLD analysis project Ga0207676, IMG submission 184307) | Switchgrass rhizosphere microbial communities from Kellogg Biological Station, Michigan, USA - KBS Switchgrass S7-2 (SPAdes) (version 2) | ecosystem: Host-associated > Plants > Roots >... | reverse complement strand
TGGCTACGCGACGTCGTTCGCGGGAATGACGACCACCGGCGACCTGGTCAACGGCTTCACCGTAGCCGGATCGACGAACATCACGCTCACCATTCCGATCATTCGCGGCATCGGGACGGACATCACCTTTCGTTGTGGGGATCGGTGCTGCCGTCGTCGAACGACGGGCTGCTGACCGCGAGCGGAGGCGACGTCGAAAGCATGAGCACGGCACGGATCAGCCATATCGATGCGCTGGATGCGAGTGGCATCGCGCTCGCCGATTTCTCGATCACCTCGGGCTCCGGGACGAGGTACGACCGCAGCGGGGTGGTCGGCGTCGCAGCAGTGCCTGAACCCGAAACGTGGGCTATGCTGGTGCTCGGCCTCGCTGCGCTCGCGCGCGTGGGCTCGCGCCGTGCGGCCAGGCGCCGCTGATCGTCATCGATGGAGATTTCCTTGCCTACCACCCACCGCGTCGCCGTCATCGTCGGCAGCCTTCGCCGAGATTCGCTCAACCGCAAGCTGGCCAAGGCGCTCGCCGCGATGGCGCCCCCGTCGCTCGCGCTCGAGATCGTCGAGATCGGCGGACTGCCGCTCTACAACCAGGACGACGACGCCAACCCGCCGGCGCCTTCGGCGGCCTTCAAGGAGAAGATCGCCGCTGCCGACGCCGTCCTCTTCGTCACGCCCGAGTACAACCGCTCGGTCCCGGGAGTGCTCAAGAATGCGATCGACATCGCCTCTCGGCCCTACGGCAAGAGCGCCTGGGACGGCAAGCCGGGCGCGGTGATCAGCGTTTCGCCGGGCGCAATCGGCGGCTTCGGCGCCAATCACCACCTGCGGCAGTCGCTGGTCTTCCTCAACATGCCGGCCATGACCCAGCCCGAGGCCTACGTCGGCGGTGCCGGCGATCTGTTCGACGAATCCGGCGCTCTGAAGAAGCCGGAGACGGTCAAGTTCATGGAGAAGTTCTTGAGCGCCTTCGCCGCTTGGGTCGAGCGCCACGCCAAGGTGGCCTCGTGATCTTCGTCTAACGAAGCTAGCGCCTTCCGGCCGCCTTCTTGGCGGCGACTTTCGTCGCGCCCGACTTTTTCGCGACGGCCTTTTCCGGCACGGCTTTTTTCGGCACGGCTTTTTTCGATGCTGTCTTCGTTGGCGCTGTCTTCCTGGGCGCAGCCTTCTTCGTCGCGATCTTCTTTGCGGTCCTCTTCGTTGCCAGCTTCCCGGCCGAGGACCTGAGCGCTTTCGCCTGTGCGGTTGTCTTCTTTGCAATCGCCTTCTTGACGGTCGCTCTCTTCGTCACGGCCTTCTTCGCCGCGACCTTTCTCTCAGCCGTCGTCGGTGCCGTCCCCTTCCCTCGCAATCCCGCGTCACGAGGCGCCACTGCGGGCTCCCCGATCTGCACGCTCTTGGCGAGCCTGAGGAAGTCGAGGTAGTTCTCGCCGTAGTACTTGGTACCGTCGAAGTAGCCCTGCTTCAGGCCGTGCGCCGGGTTGAAGCCGCCGGTGTTGTAGGCGATGGCGACAGCGGCCATCTCGTTGTCGCTCAAGGACGTCTTCGCTTGCCAGCCGAGGCGCTTGAGCGCGCCCTTCAGCTCGCCGACGCAGCGCGCCAGCGCCAAGTCGAAATCGGCGTAGTGCCGCTCCAAGAAGTAGTCGGGCCGGGTCTTGAAGAACTGCAGGTCGAGCTGGAAGATGCCGAAGCCGTGGCAGAACTTGTCGGGCCGTGCCGCAGCACCGCGGTAGTCGCGGATGTGCTCCGCCATGTCGACGAGGCCCTGGCGCGCGAGCTGGAACATGCGCTCGCCATCGGGCGCTGCGAGCAGCTCGGCCTTGTTCTTCGGGAAGGCGCGCCGGCCGCCGCCCGTCGGCGATGCGTCGATCGTGTCGCCGACGCAAAGCTCGAGGATCTGTGCCGTCGGCAGGCCCTTCCTGCGCAGCGCCGGCCAGATCCCGCCCGTCTCCTGGCAGGCGAACGCCGCCAGCATGTCGACGTTGAACGGCGTGCCGGCGATTTGCGCTTCGATCTGCGGCTGGAATTCGCTCTTGAACCAGAGGAGGTCCTGTGCATTCGGCATGGCAGCTCCCGATTTCCAACCGACCCAGTCTACAAGTCCACCAATGCAAACGGCCTAGGGCAGCGATGCTCTAGGCCGTCGGCGAATCGAAATTTGGTGCGGCTGGCAGGATTCGAACCCACGACCCCTTGGTTCGTAGCCAAGTACTCTATCCAACTGAGCTACAGCCGCTGAACTCGAAATTGTAGCAGCGCCCTGGGTCACGCTTGGCGCGCGGCGCTCTCGAAGCAGCGCGCGGCGCGGGCGCCATCCCCGTCCTGAGTGGCGAGTTCGGCAAGCGCGATCCAGGCCTTGCGCCGCGACGGCGCAGGTAGCGCGGGATCGGCACCGGCCTGCTCGAGCAATGCCCTTGCCTTGCCCCAGAGGCCTCGCTCGGCGAGCGCCCTGCCCGCAGCTAGCGCGACGGCGCCATCGCGCGGCAACAGCTGCGACGCAGCTTCTAGACGAGCCAGCCACTCGATGCCGATTCCGGGAACCGCCCCGGCCAACGCCTCGGCGACGGCGTTTCGTTCCTCGATGCCGAGATCGTCGATCCGATCCCAGAGCGGACGCAGCCACTGGCGCGCATCGTCGTGGGCGCCGAGCGCGCTCGCCTGCGCCGCGGCGCGCGCGGCGATGAACGGATCGCGCCGATCGACCGGATCGAGCGAAAGCCAGAGACGACGCAGCTGGTCGGCGTCGTGCACCGTGTCGAGCGACTCGAAGGCGAGCGAGCGCAGCAGGCCGGCCGCAGCCGCTGCCGAAAAGCCCTGGTGCTTGATCAGCAGCCGCGCCGTCTTCAGCGCCTCCTGCGGCTGCCGGCCGAGGCGCGCCGCCTGCAGCTTCAGGCGCAACGCATGGGTGCGGCGCGCCACCCCGAGAGGCAGCTCGTTGAGCAGCTCGCCCGCGCGCGTGGCGTCGCGGTCGTCGAGCGCCCATTCGGCGGCCAGCAGGCGCGCGCCTTCCTCCGCCGAGCGTGCCGCCGGGCTGTGCTGCGCGAGGTCCAGCGCGCGCCGCAGCTCGTCGTCGCGCAGCGTTCGGTTCTGGAGCCGATGGGCGCTGCCGGCGGCGAGCAGGTGGGCGAGGACGGTGAACTCGTTGTCCTGCACCAGCTCGGGCGTCTCGGCCTGGATCGCGAGCGCGCGCTGCGCTGCCTTCTGCGCGCGCGTGTAGCGGCCGCCGAAATACTGAGCGAGCGCTTCGCGCAGAGCCGCCTGGCCGCTGCGATCGCGTCGCGCCGTGCGCCACTCGCGGGCCCGCTGCGGCAGGCCGACGAGCGAGCTCACGCCCTGAATCACGGCAACGATGAGAAAACAGGTGCCGACCAGAAGCAGGACGAAGAAGTTGAGCGAGAGATCGAGCCGCCAGCCGCCCCAGTAGAAGCTCGCCAGGCCGTCGTTGGTGCCGAACGTCGCCGCCGCGACGACAGCGACCGCGAACAGGAGGACGAACCAGATCGCTAGGCGCATCGCGTTGGCAGCGCCGTGCTTACCGTGCGCTCAGGGCAGCCAGCGCGGCGAAGGTGTCGTCGGGGCGCGCCGGCGCCGACTGACGCGCCTGCTGCATCACCTGGCCGACGAGGTCGAGGGCGATCTGGGTCCGCTTCGATGAACGGTCGCAGTAGCGCTCGATCGCGCCCTGCACCCAGCGCAGGTCGCCCTGCGCTGCATCGAACTGGCGCGCGAGCAGCGACAGCCGCGCGTTGAGCAGGCGCAGCTTGATGTTTTCCTTCAGGAAGAAGGCCTGCTCGGGCGCGACCAGCATCGCTTCCGGGTGATCGATGCGCGTGATGCGAACCAGCGAACGGATTTCGGCCCACACGCTGTCGACCAGGAAACGGCCCGCACGACCCGATTCGTTCGAGAGCCAGCCGCCGAAACCGCTGGCCGATGCCGCCGACTCGGCCGACGCCGCGGCCGCACCGGCGGGCACGCGCGCAGGCTCGCGCCGCGGCTCGGCGCGCGAAACGAGCGGCAGCTCGTCGATCAAGCGCACGGCCTCCTCGAGCTTGATCGACAGCGTCGCGACGTCGGCGACGCTCGCGGCCTTGACCCGATCGAGGTCGCGCGCGACGGCGCGACGAACCGGCTCGAGGCGCGGCTGGTTGGCGTGGGCGAAGCGATCGTCGATCTGCTTCAGCGCAGCGACGACCGGCTCGGCGCTGCCGGTGAGCGCGGCCTGCTGCAGGCCGGCACGAAGCGTTGCCTCGCCGTCGGCGACCAGGTTGTCGTCGCGCGAGCGCGCCACCGACTGGACCAGCGCCTCGAGCTGGCTGCGCTGCAGCGCGACCTCGTTGAGGCGCGCCTCGAGCAGTGCGACCTTGGCCGCGGCCTCGCGCGCGCCTTCCTGTGCCTGGCGCGCCAGCAGCGTCGACTCGGTGACGAGCAGCGCGCTTTCCTGCTGCCGCTGGACCAGCTCGCGCTCGCTGCTGCGAACCCGCTGGTCGGCGCGCCACGCGAAGAACAGGGCGACGATCGCCAGCAGCGCGAGCAGCACGACGGCGAGCGCCAGACCTCGGCCGCTCCAGGCGGACCCGCCGCCGCGAGTCGCGCCGCCCTGCAGCGGCGAAGTCGGGGCCGCCGGAGATGGGGCGGAAGTCGGCGGAACAGCGACGTCGCGAGGCGCGGAGGCAAGCGAGGAATCGTCGTTCACGGTCCGATCGATTGTATGCAGGCGACCACCGCGTCAAAGCGTGGGCCGGCTTCGATGACGCGTCCGAAGCCGGCAGCGCGGGCTCGCTCGGCAATGCGCGGATGGGTCGCGACCGCGCGCGACCGTGCGAAGCGGCCGGCGCCGGCGGCACGCTCGAGGTTCGCGATCGCCTCGGCGCTGCTGAACAGCCAGACGACCGCAGCGTCGGCGATTGCCTGCGTCAGCCGAAGCGCGGAGTCGCCGGCGAAGGCCGGTGCCTGGCGTCGATACGCCGGCAGCGAGTCGACCGTCGCGCCGGCTTGCCGCAACCGCTCGGCGAGCCAGTCGCGGCCGCCGTCGCCGCTGACGATGAGCGCGCTCGTGCCGCGCCAGTCGCGGCCTTGCAGACGATCCCAGAGCGACTCCGAGTCGAGCTGCGGCGCATCGCTCGCCGGCGCGACGATTGCTGCGTCGGGAACTCCAGCGTCGCACAACGCTTCGGCCGTTCCCGGCCCTGGTGCTGCGGCGACGACGCCTGCCGGCCAGGCGAGGTCGGACGGCCGTGCAGCGAAGAAGTGGATGACCGCGTTGCTGCTGACGAAGACGACCAGGCGTCGCGCGGCCAGGCCCGCCCACTCCGCCGCCAACCCGTGACGGTCGGCCACCGGCACGATCCCGATCAGCGGCAGCGCTTCGGCGTCGATGCCGGTCGCGCGCAGCCGATCGACCCAGACCGCCGCCTGCGCTGCCGGGCGGGTGACGAGAACGCGCGGTCCGCGCGGTGCGCTCACTCTCGTTCCGCGCCCGCGCCGAGGCTTTCGGCCGCGGCGAGATAGGGCCCGGCGCCGGCGGCGCGAAGCTCGAGCGCGGCGGCGTCTCCGAGCGCCGCGGCAGCGTGCTCGTCGGACGCCGGGCCGGCGATGCGCGCGCGCAGCAAGGGCGCGCCGCGTTCCGTGGGGTGCCCGACCACCGCGTGGAGCTCGAGCGTGGCGCCGAGCCAGGTGGCGTGCGCGGCAAGCGGCATGCTGCAGCTGCCGCCAAGGGCGCGCGAGACGGCGCGCTCGGCGGCGACCGCCAGCCTGGTCGGTAGATGCGTGAATCCGGCCAGCCGCTCGATCAACGAGTGGTCGCCGGAACGCGACTCGATCGCGAGCGCACCCTGGCCGGCGCACGGCAGCATGCGCGTCGCGGCGAAGCGATCGCGGATGCGCGCCGCGAGGCCGAGCCGCACCAGTCCCGCGGCGGCGAGGACGATCGCGTCGTACTGGCCGTCGTCGAGCTTCCTGAGCCGCGTGTCGAGATTGCCGCGCAGCGGCTCGAGGCGCAGGTCGGCGCGCAGCGCCGCCAGCTGCACGATCCGGCGCAGGCTCGACGTGCCGACCACGGCGCCCTGCGGCAGCTCATCGATCGCGGCGTAGCGGCTCGACACCCAAGCGTCGCGCGGGTCCTCACGCTCGAGCACGGCGGCGAGCGCGAAGCCCGCCGGCAGATCCATCGGCACGTCCTTGAGCGAGTGCACCGCGAGGTCGGCGCGACCGTCGGCGAGCGCGGTCTCCAGCTCCTTGACGAACAGACCCTTGCCGCCGACCTTGGCGAGCGAACGGTCGAGGATCTGGTCGCCGCGGGTCGTCATCGGCAGCAGCGTGACCGCGGCGTCGCCGGCGCGCATCAGCAACGCGCGAACATGCTCGGCCTGCCAGAGCGCAAGGCGGCTCTCGCGCGTGGCGATGACGATCGGCGCGGGCATGCGAGGCATCCTAGCAGGCACGTCTCCTGCATGATGCGCGCCCATGGCCCAAACCAAACGCGACCTCGAGCTTGCCGCGCAGAAGAATCAGCCGCTCGTCGACGATGTCCGCCTGCTCGGCCGGATCCTCGGCGACGTCATCCGCGAGCAGGAAGGCAAGGCCGACTACGAGCGCGTCGAGCGCATCCGCCAGCTCGCCGTCGCCTACCGGAGGAAGAGCGACAAGCGCGCCGGACAGGCGCTCGACCGGCTGCTGACGAGCCTGAGCGGCGACCACACGGTGAGCGTGATCCGCGCCTTCAGCTACTTCTCGCACCTCGCCAACATCGCCGAGGACCGGCATCATCTGCGCCGCCGGCGCGTGCACGAGCGCCAGGGCCATCTGCAGGAGGGCTCGCTGGCGCTGGCGTTCGAGCGGCTGGCGCGGCGCGGCGTGACCGGCGAGCAGATCGTGACGACGCTGAACCATGCCTTCATCTCGCCGGTGCTGACCGCGCACCCGACCGAGGTGCAACGGAAGAGCATCCTCGACGCCGAGCGCGCGATCGCCGAGTTGCTGGCGGCGCGAACGCCGCAGGCGAGCGAGCGCGAGCTCGCCGACAACGAGGCGCTGATCCGCGCCCGCGTCACCCAGCTCTGGCAGACGCGGATGCTGCGCACCGCCAAGCTGACCGTCGACGACGAAATCGAGAACGCGCTCAGCTACTACCGCGCGACCTTCCTGGCGCAGATCCCGATCCTCTATCGCGAGATCGAGGAGGCACTGCCAGGCCACGACATCGCTAGCTTCTTCCGCATGGGCAACTGGATCGGCGGCGACCGCGACGGCAACCCGTTCGTGGGCGCCGCGACGCTGCAGACCGCGTTCATGCGCCAGAGCGAGACGGTGCTGCGCCACTACCTGACGCAGGTCCACGAGCTCGGCGCCGAGCTCTCCAACTCGGCGACGTTGCAGGCGATCACGCCGCAGATGCAGGCGCTCGCCGACGCCTCCGGCGACACCAGTCCGCACCGCGAGGACGAGCCGTACCGGCGCGCCCTGATCGGCATCTACGCCCGCCTGGCGGCGACGCTGCAGGTCCTCACCGGCACCGAAGCGCTGCGCCATGCGATCGCGCCGAGCGCGCCCTATGCCGCGGCCGCGGAGCTGCTCGCCGACCTGCGCACGATCGAGGTCTCGCTGATCTCGCATCACGCCGAGGCGCTGGTGCGGCCGCGCCTGGCGCCGCTCGTGCGCGCGGTGCAGGTGTTCGGCTTCCATCTCGCAACCGTCGACCTGCGCCAAAGCTCCGACAAGCACGAGGCCGTCGTGGCCGAGCTGCTCGCGGTGGCGCGCATCGAGGCCGACTACTCGGCGCTCGCCGAGCCGGCACGGCGCGAGCTGCTGCTGCGCGTGCTCGATGACGCGCGACCGCTGCGCGTCGGTGCGAGCGAGCGCGACGAGGCGTACAGCGAGGCGAGCCGAAACGAGCTGGCGATCTTCGAGACCGCGGCCGAGATGCTGCGCCGCTTCGGCCGCGAGGCGCTGCGCCACTGCATCATCTCGCACACCGAGAGCGTCAGCGACCTGCTCGAGGTGCTGGTGCTGCTGAAGGAAGGCGGACTGCTGCGCGGAACGCTCGACGACCATGCCACCACCGCATTGATCGTCTCGCCGCTGTTCGAGACCATCGGCGACCTGCGCAGCGCGGCGACGATCATGCGCGAGTACTACGCGCTGCCCGGCGTCGCCGACATGATCCAGCGCTCGGGCGCCGAGCAGGACGTGATGATCGGCTACAGCGACAGCAACAAGGACGGCGGCAGCTTCACCAGCAACTGGGAGCTGTACTGCGCCGAGATCGCGCTGGTCGCTCTCTTCGCCGAGTTGCGCGGCACGCACGCCATCACGCTACGCCTGTTCCACGGCCGCGGCGGAACGGTCGGCCGCGGTGGCGGACCGAGCTACCAGGCGATCCTGGCGCAGCCTCCGGGAACGGTGAACGGCCAGATCCGCCTCACCGAGCAGGGCGAGGTGATCGCGTCGAAGTACGCGCAGCCCGAGATCGGCCGGCGCAACCTGGAGACGCTGGTCGCGGCGACGCTCGAGGCGACGCTGCTGCAGCCGACGCGCAGCGCGCCGAAGAGCTTCCACGAGGCGGCGCAGGCGATCAGCAGCGCGAGCATGGCGGCGTACCGGGCGCTGGTCTACGAGACGCCCGGTTTCACCGACTACTTCTTCGGCGCGACGCCGATTCGCGAGATCGCCGAGCTCAACATCGGCTCGCGCCCGGCATCGCGTAAGGCCAGCCGCTCGATCGAGGACCTGCGCGCGATCCCGTGGAGCTTCAGCTGGGGCCAGTGCCGCGTCGCCCTGCCCGGCTGGTACGGCTTCGGGCTGGGCATCGAGGCCTATCTCGCTGGCGACGACCGCGCTCGACGACTGGCGCTGCTGCGCCGGATGGCGAGGGAGTGGCCGTTCTTCGAGGCCCTGATCTCGAATCTCGACATGGTGATGGCCAAGAGCGACATGGCGATCGCCGCGCGCTATGCCGGGCTGGTCGAGGACAGGAAGCTCGGCAAGCGGATCTTCGGGCGCATCGAAGCCGAGTGGGAGCGGACCAACGCGGCACTGACGCTGATCACCGGGGAAGCCAACCGGCTGGCGTCGAACCCGGCGCTGGCGCGCTCGATCGAGCACCGCTTCCCGTACCTCGATCCGCTCAACCACCTGCAGGTCGAGCTGATGAGGCGCTACCGCGCGAGCCGCAAGAACGACGCCGGCCTCGAGCGCGTGCAGCGCGGCATCCACATCTCGATCAACGGGCTCGCGGCCGGGCTGCGCAATACCGGCTAGCTGCCGCGAGCCGCCGCGGACGCAGCTTTCTCGCTCGTGTCGGCACTCCTGCGTGCTTCGTGCGCCCGCGCCTCGCTGACGAATGCATCGAAGCCCTTGCCGCTCGCCGCGATCCAGTCGCGCGTCGCCTGCGGTTCGCCTACCTCGGCCAGGCGACCGAACAAGGTGAGGATGTAGCGCGCGCCCGCGCAGCTGAAGGTCTCGAAAGACAAAGCCTGGTAGTCGGGAACCGCCGACCAGCGCTCGACGAGCGCGAGCTGCAGCGCCCGGACCGCGGCGACGCGCTCGACCGGCCAAGCGAGCTGCGCGCCGATGGTGGCGCCGATCTGCGTCATGAGCATCGAATCGGAGCGCTCGGCGAGCGCCGTCGCCACCGTCTCACAGGTCTGGCGGCGGTTCGCGTCGACGACCGCTGCGCCGCGACAGGTGCCGGTCAGCGCTTGCAGCGGCACCGTCCATGCGGCAGCGATGCCGACAGACTCCATCGCGAGCAGCCGGGCCGCCATCAGGTCGACGTCTCCCCCTCGTTCCTGTGCGACCACGGCGCCCGCGAGGGCATGGAAGCGGCCGTCGATGCGCGCGGCATTGCCAATGCGAAAGAGTGCCTCGTCGATCATCGCCCGATCGTCGCGCGCGACCGCATCGCCGAGGACGAACAGCCACGGCTGGCCGTTGCCGGCGTCGATGCGTGCCCACTGGGCAGCGCTCAGCAACGCGCAGTTGCCGGCAAACGACGTCTTGGCGCAAGTGTGAAAGGCGATCGCGTACAGGCGCGGATCGCTTGTCGTCGAAGCTAGTCGCGCCACCTCATCGTGCAGCAGTGCCACGTCGCCGGCGCTCGAGGCGGCAGCCTCGATCACCATCGCCGCCGCCTGCGCGAACGGGTCGGGGCTTTGCTGCATCCGCCCGATCAGGGCCTCACCGGCGGCTTCGAGCCCCGGGATCTGCGCAAGCACGCGGCGGTCGACCGCCCCGCTCTCGGCGTTCTTCTCGACCCAGCCGAGGCCGCAAACCTCGACCAGCCCCGGGTCGCCCTCGGCCGGCGGCGTCGAGGGCGCAGCGCTGGCGGCGGTGCCGGGCGGCATGCCGCTCCTCAGCGCCGAGCGCGCCGCCGTGAGTACCGGGATCGGCTCGCGCATCACGCCCGGGTCGAGCGACG
>Ga0207676_10003993_pt1 | contig 10413 bp, 9 predicted proteins | sample KBSSwiS72_FD_184307 | JGI IMG/M metagenome (GOLD analysis project Ga0207676, IMG submission 184307) | Switchgrass rhizosphere microbial communities from Kellogg Biological Station, Michigan, USA - KBS Switchgrass S7-2 (SPAdes) (version 2) | ecosystem: Host-associated > Plants > Roots >... | reverse complement strand
TACCTGTTTTTCTGAAGCATCATTCCCCGGTATCTCCGTTTTCAGCAATCTTTTTCTTATCCGTTCGATCGTAATGGCAAAACGTTCTTTCCTCAATGGCTTTACCAAATAATCCAATGCGTCCATATCAAATGCCTTTACTGCATATTCATTGAAAGCTGTTGTAAAAACCACCTGCGGCACTTCCTGTAAAGATTCCAGCAATTCAAAACCTGATCTGTCGGGCATTTGAATATCAAGAAAGATCAACCCAGGTTTTAAATCTTCAATTTGTTCTTTTGCTTCATCATAATTTTTTGCTTCACCAACTATTTCAAATTCCGGGAAGTCAGCAAGACTTCTTTTTACTTCCTCCCGCGCCAAACGTTCGTCATCGATGATTATAACAGTGAATTTTTTCATGCGGCAGGTATCATTATAGTGGCTGAAACCATTTTGTTATTTTGTTCGATACTGAAACTTGCTTTATCATGAAACTGCAGGCTCAATCGTTCCTGTAAATTTTTTAATCCTAAGCCATGACTGGCAGATCTCGTGTTCAGCACACCCGGGCTTTCTACGGTCATGCATACAAAAGAACTTTCATCACGAACTTTTATAGAAATAGTACCTCCCACACTCTCTTTATTGATGCCATGCTTCACTGCGTTCTCCACCAGTGTTTGAATAGAGAACGGGATAATAGAAAATGAGAGCAATTGTTTGGGAACATCAATGGTAAATTGCAATCTTTCCTCAAACCTGATCTTTTCCAGTTCCAGGTAATCGCTAACCACTGCCAGCTCATCTTCAATAGAAATAAGCATGGGATCTCTTTCATACAGCGACTTTCTCAGCAGGTCGGATAAAAGATCGATGGCTCTTCTTGACGATTCAGGATTTTCAACAACCAGGCTTTTAATGCTGTTCAATGAATTGAAAAGGAAATGCGGATTCAGTTGCGCCCATAAATTATTTAGCTGTGCTTCTTTGGCGATTAAGTTAAGTCTTGCATTTTCCTGTATGATCTTTATTTCACGTTGTGCATAGTGATACAAATAATAAGCAAGCAGCCAGATAGACATCAGCCTGGTACCACCCATAAAGATCCCCACACTATTTTCCCGGTAGAAGCTGGAAAAGGATTGGGTAAAATCCGTTCTGAAGTTGCTATGAACCAGCCACAGCTTTGCAATAGAGAACAGCATATAAACAGAAGCTAAGAGCAGTACAGCAGGAATGATCCTTATCAAAAGCTTTTGAAACTTTAATTCATGCCAATGATATTTTTTTGAAATGGTCCGGAAGAAATGCGTGATCGAGATACAAATAAGGATATCAGTAAAGAAATGAAGCAAAGCAATGGACAGGCTAAAGCCGGTGCCGGTATAACCGATATAACCCCAATACAACGCAGCCATGGACCATCCTATGATCTGGCATTTCCAATAGAGAGAAAGGTTAGACTGCGTTTTCATTAACCAAAGCAACTAAAACTTTGGCTTACCAAAAAAAAGGATCCGGTGAAAGCAGATTTTTGGGGATACGTGAGGACGCCAATTCTCTTTTCACTTTTTTATCCGGTCAAAAAACTCTTTTTGCAGCTTCAATGTTTTGTCGTCGCTCTTAATAGCCTTAATTGCATCAATTAACTGGTTGATGGTATGATCTGCTACCAGTTTACCAAGTGCTGCTGTAGCTTTATCACCTTCACCTGCATAATGATTTGGAAAGTCGGCATACCACCAGATGCCGGTGTACACATTGGGTATAGATAAACGGTTCAGGTTTTTACCGGATTCATTTTTGGCACTGTCTAATTGTACCAGTTCTGGCCGGAAATACAATACTTCCGATGTTTCTTTTTCACCGGCATGCTGATCGCCTGCTGCATCGGAATGGCGCAGAGCGGTTACCTGCTTATTAAAGGTTGAATCAGAAGATGGCTGGAAAAAATACACGGCATAATTCCTTTCCTTTTCAAGTCTTGTTTGTATAAAATATTTTATCAGCTCAGGATTGCCACCATGACCATTTACAATAACGATCTTATTAAATCCATTCCTCGCAATTTCATCGCAGGTATTTTCCAGGAGGTCCCATACCACTCTTTCAGGCAATGCAAATACACCAGGCTGGTGTTTGGCTTCATTTATCTGCCCGTAAAAATAATCGGGGAATACAACGGCGTATTCTTTTTGTGTAGCACGCAAAGCATACTCACGTACACGTATCAGGTCGCTACCCACGGGCACATGCGGACCATGTTTTTCTAATATGCCAATAGGAAGTATACAGGTTTTATTGCTTTTGGTTAAAGCATTATTCCAATCGGCGGCGGTTATTTCATCCCAGCGTGCCGGAAGTTTTTGAGCAGTCGCTTGCAGACAATTAAAAATGGTGAAGCACAAAGCTGGCAGGAAAGTGATAATTCTTTTCATTGGAGATCGTTTTACCAAATATAGTAATGTGAGAAGAAAATGACACACACCGCTTAAGGCTTCGCGAAAAACTTCATCAATCATTTGGTCTATCCATAACTTAATCAAAAACATTTTAAATCACAGGTCAGACAATTTCAACTTCTTCTCCGCATCAATCCCCATCCATAGCAGGCATCCTGTTATTGCCACACCCGCCACCACAAACAAAGGATAATTAAAATTATTTGTCTGCTGTACGATCTTTCCGAAGATGATCGCTAAGAAAAAAGCTCCCATCTGTCCGCAAAAATTCATAGCACCGGTAACAGTGCCCGCATTGTTGCGACCAATATCAATGCATACAGCATAAGAAACCATAACACCAAATGAAAAAAATCCATTTGCTGCTATCAAACAGCCCGCAGCAATATTATTGGCTGGTACGATCGCTGCTATTAGAATAAGAAAGCCGCACATACCAAGACCTGTCATACCAACGATACGTCTCGCATTGCGAAGACGCATTTTCTTTATCATCCAGTCGCCGGCAAATCCTCCAAACAGGAAACCAATGATTCCAACAATGAATAAGGTGGAAGTAATTGTCTTCATTCCGTTCTCCGAAAAATGTCTTCCTTCCTGCAGGTACACGGGCATCCAGGCAACAAAAAAATAATTAGCCCATTGACAACAGAAGTACATTGTCATTAAAGCCCACAGGGTTCTATGTTTCAAAATAAATTTCCATGGAATAAGATGCTGCTGTTCATTAAAGCGGCGATTCGTTTTTATATATTCTTTTTCTTTATCGCTGATACGATGCATCTCTTCCGGGAAATTGCGAAACCATAAAAAGCAGATCAATACCCATACAACACCGATAGCAGCATTTACAAAAAAAGGCATGCGCCAGCCGTAAGCAGTCGCTATCGGAACGATGATGATCGGCGCAATAGCTGCACCTATTTGAGAACCGATACCAACCCATGTTAATGAACGGCCCATTTCGGATTGAGGAAACCAGCGTGACATAACGATCATGCAATTGGGATAAGTACCCGACTCACCCATGCCAAATAAAAAACGAACGATCAATAAACCGATCAATCCCGATACGAGCCCCGTTAATCCAGTGAAGAGCGACCAGAATAAAACAATGCGTATAAAAACAGCACGGGGCCCGATTCGATCGCCCAATATGCCAGAAGGAATTTCAAACAACGCATAGGCCAATGCAAAAGACGCCAGCACCCAGCCGAATTGTTCATTGCTGAGATGGAGATCAGTTTTTAACCGCACCCCAACTATTGATATGGTAATACGATCAAGATAAGTAAGGGTGGTGAGTGATGTAAGTAATACCAGTACCCGATAGCGATATGGAATTGTTATTGTTTTAATGTAGCCCACCGTTAGATTGGTATTAACAAGATAACAATCTAATCATCGCTATCAAAAAACCAGGAGGATCATTGTACCGAAAGAAATGAATACCCGGTTTTATTCATCGCTTCGAAGCCTTTGCGCACAATTCGACAACGATCGCAATTGATGATAAGTAGCTTTCCAGATATGACCTTTTAATGCAGTTCTCTTTTCCGGGCTTTTATCAAGACCTTCCTCATACCAGTCGCCATATTCATGATCTATCAAATAAGTTTTTATATAATGCCACATCATTTTAAATTTCTCAAAATACTGCATGCTGTCACCAGGAAAACGATCTGCCATCAGCAACAAGGTATTTAATCCTTCAGCCTGTGCCCACCAGTTTTTACTGTCTTTAATAATGCTGATCTCTTTTTTGTTTTTAAAATAATATCCTTCATCATAAAAACCACCGTTGATCTTATCCCATCCGTTTTGCAATGCATGATCCACCATGCGTTTGGCGACTTTCATCGTAACGTCATCATTTTTTAAACCCAGTACATGCGATGCTTCCAGCAGCAGGTAAGCTGTTTCCACATCGTGACCAAAAGATACATGATCAATATACCGGTGCTGTAAGATTACGGCTTCCGATGAATCTCTGAATGATACCGGTGCCCAGTCAGGGTAAAGAAAAAGAGTAAGACTGCCTTTCTTAGTAGTGATCACATCACGGACCAGGAACAACATTTCCTGCAACCGTTGACGAACTAACGCATCAGGCCATACCGAATATAACTCTGTAAATGCTTCGAGTAAATGAATAGAGCTGTTCTGATCTTTGTAACCGACAGTTGATGTTGAAGGATCGGTAGCAGTTCGTTTCACCGGTGTCCCGTCCGGTAACAAATTTTGATAATAACCCTTGAGCCCGGGATCATGTGCATGTTTTTCCAGCCAGGCAAAACAATCTTTGGCTAATTGCAATGCATTCTTATCACCCGAAGCCCGGTACCATGCGGCCGAGGCATAAAGACCAAATGCATTTCCATAAGCTGTTTTTCCTGCACTGTCTTTTACATTCCCGTTGCGGTCAACCAATGTATAAAAACCACCATTGGTTTTATCCCACATTTTATTTTTTAAAAAAGCAAAACCCTGTGCTGCGGATCTTTTATAATGATCAAGACCAGGATATAAACGTGAAGCCAAAGCATTTGACCAGACATGTCTCGCCTGTGTCACGATCATTTTATCCTGTGTCCCTGTCGGTTCAAATTTATACGTGAACGTGGTGATAAAACCACCATACAAACTATCCACGCTTTGCGGGTACCATTTATCCAGCAATTCAGTACGCATCGACTGTTCTATTTCATTCGCAAGTTGTAAACGTTCGGATTTATTTTTAGCACTTTTCTTTTGTGCAGAAGCAGCCAACGCTGTCATTAACAAAACAGCAGTGAATATTTTTTTTATAAAATGGAGGCTGGCCTTCATAAACTAAAGGTACCTAACAACGCTGATGAAAAAGAAGGCGTTATTGCGTATATGTTTTATGTTCTTTCTTTTGCTTGTGCAAAAGAAAGAACCAAAGAAAAGCACACCGGCAATGATATACGGCCATTGCCGGACGCCTTGATTAGGCATCAGTGCTACTGTTAACTCTGCTAAACAATTCTTATCATCTGCATCGACGATAAATGAAAATTGTTTCTTTACTCGATCACTCGCCAAACTTTTTTCATCTTGAGTTTGCCAGCGCCTTCTTTTTCGTCTATAATAAAGTAATTACATTTTTAAGAATTTAAAACGAAAAAGACAGCGCCTTTAGATGTTTCGAATAGCACGAAGCAAGCTGATTCAAACTATCTGTTCAATCAGGAGGGTAATTACAATTTATTTGAGTATTCATGTGCGTTGGCCTGCCCGGCCGGCGGAGCATCGGGCCGGGCTTGAATTTTCTTTGTTACTTTCTTTGCTTCAAGGCAAAGAAAGTAATTAGATCTTTCAATACTCCATAATTTCAATCTTACGAAAATCCATCGGGTGACTGTTTGACTGCAACGATATATAACCTTCTTTCACTTTATCATCACCATTTACAATAAAAGTTTTTCCAATGGCATGATCAGGATTGTATCGCGGATTTTCAAAATGCAATATCTCTTCTCCATTTACAAAATGCCGGATCACATCTCCCCTCACATCAATTTCCAATGTTACCCACTGATCGCCATGAAAAGTTTTTTTTACCGCCGGTGGGGTGCAATAAGATGAATTTCGTTTGCCGTCAATGTAAACATAGGTTCCCGAACAGCATATCTCACCCGTTGGTCGTTCATCTTTGCCATTACCACCAAGCAGGTTGTATTCAAGACAAACAGGAAATGACTGATCGGTCTTCATCGACTCTGGCGACTGGCAATGATATTGAATACCGCCATCACGATAACCCCATGATGGGGCGCCGGGTGTTAATTCCCCGGTGAAACGGTATTCCACTTTTAACCGGTAGTTGGTAAAAACTTTTTTATAATACAAAGCGCCGAACCGGACCCTGAAACTATCATACGCATTATATCTTGTCTCGAGTAGTCCATTTTCAATACGGAATGTATTTCCAAAATTTTCACCCAACGGGTAACCGGCAATTTTTACTTCCCAGCCTTTAAGATCTTTCCCGTTAAAAAGAGATTTCCATTTTGGTTTATTCTCAGAACCTGTCAGCATAAAAAAACAAACCACGAGTAAAATATTGCGAAGCATGAATTGAATTATTTAGTGAAGCCTAAGATAATGATTAATGGGTTAGTCAGCGGGGTTACCCACTTTGTGGTATAGTTTGTAATACTACCTTGATTTATCTTGAATTCATATTAGAAATTGAAAGATCAAAAACCTGATGAGGTTATGGCAAAATCAAATAAAGAACTAATGATACCAGACGAACTGGTGATGAATAAAATCTACGTCATCCGTGGACAAAAGGTAATGCTGGACAATGACCTGGCTGACCTGTATGATATTGAAACAAAACGATTAAAAGAGTCGGTGAGAAGAAATATTGACCGCTTTCCTGAAGATTTTATGTTTGAACTTACCCCGGCAGAGTTTGAATCTTTGAGGTCGCAAATTGCGACCTCAAAGATTGGCAGAGGTGGAGCAAGATATTTGCCAATGGCATTTACAGAGCAAGGTGTTGCCATGCTTTCTTCAGTTTTAAAAAGTGAAACAGCTATAAGAGTGAATATTCAGATCATAAGAATATTTACAAAAATGAGGGAGATGATAATGACGCATAAAGATATTTTACTGCAGCTTGAAAAAATAGAAAAGAAACTTGCCGGTCATGATGAAGACATTACTCTCATATTTGGATATCTGAAACAACTATTGAACCCGCCACAACCACCGCGAAGAAAGATCGGTTTTAAAAGAGAAAATGAGCAGTCATAAATTGCCTCCATCATTTTGGTATTGATGGCCGCACCTCTATCTTACTTGGTAATGTCCGTGGATGCATATGCAAAAGATCCGTAACCACCTGGCCAATATCTTCGGGTTGTATCTTCCATGCATCGGCATCGTTGGGAACATGATCATTAAAATAAGTGGCTACTGAACCCGGCATGATCGTCGTTACCTTGATGCCGTGTTTCCGAAGATCAAGCATAATGGCCTGGGTAAAACCCACCAGCCCGAACTTGCTGGCATTATAAGCTGCGCCGTTTTCAAAAAAGTTAGTGCCGGCAAGACTGGCAATGGTAATAATATATCCCTTCGATTTTTTTAATGCTTCTACACTTGCTTTTACACTATTGAAAACACCGGTAAGGTTGGTGTCAATGGTTTCTTTCCAATCTTTTTCACTTATACTTTCGATTGGGGCAAAATGCCCGACACCTGCATTAGCCACCAGCACATCCAGTTGACCGAACTGATCGATCACTGCTTTCACTGCTTTTGTTTCATCAGCAAGGGAACTTACATCCGATTCCAGCGCCAGTACTTTTGATGGATCTTTACTTAAAGAAGCAGCCGCTTGTTTTGCTGCACTCATTGTCCGGCTGGTGATGGCCACTCTCATTCCATTTTCCACTAAGGTTTTCGCAATACCATAACCGATCCCCTTGCTGCCGCCGGTTATATATGCTACTTTGTTTTCCAGGTTGTTCATGATCATTTATAAGGTTGGTTGAATAATGTTTTTAAAAATTCCATTTGGGAGTTCAAGGTAAAGAATTAATTCATCGATGGATTTGATAAGAACCCGCTGTTATAAAAATAAATCACCTGTAATAGTATCAAATCGTCTATCTTTTCCGCTTTTACAATGGTTCATTCCGTGAGGAAGACGAACACAACCACCAAATTTTTTAAGTAAACCAAAAGATTTTATTATGAAACAATTAATCGTCATTACATGTCTCGCTTTTGTATTCGCAAGCTGCAGCAATGAAGAGAAAGACAAAACCGCTTCAGCAACAACTGAAACCACCACAGTAGCACCGGCAGATGTAAAACTTCCTTTCACGCTGGACAAGCCATATAGAGGCTGGCAAATTATGGAGAACAATGACAATACCATTGCTGCCATGAATTGCCTCAAAGCTTTTGTTGACAAAGATTATACCGCCATGGCCGCCATCTTCGGTGATTCTATTTCTATAAAACTTGATGGATATGACGCCAAACTGAGCCGCGACAGCGCCTCAAAAGTATTATCGGCACAGCGGCCCATGTACAATGATCTTACCATCACCATGTACGATTATGAGTCGGTGATCTCAGCCGATAAAAAACAGGAATATGTGACCCTGTGGTACAAACAGGCTTGGAAAGATGATAAAGGAAAATCCGATTCGCTGAATATTGTTGACGACTGCAAAATGCAGAACGGAAAAATGATTGAACTGGATGAAAAGGTCCAGCATTTCCCGGCAAAAAAATAAATTTATTGTTATAAGCAAGTCCCGTCAATCAAGACGGGACTTTTTTATTTGCGTTAGTTTATAAACGAATGAGCTGAGCTTTATTTTAGGCGTGATTCCAGCAAGTGAAAGGAACCCCGCAGGTAGACCGCAAAACAATGTTAACGATCAAACTGGTGGAAACGGTGAATGAACTTCCGGTAATCTCCAAAAAAGTTTTAGTTATCAGGAGCTCGCATCGCTCCTTTTTTGCGAATAAGGCTATACTTACTAGTTCAACAGACTCGTTCACGCATGGTGGCATGGAGAAGGAAAATTCTAATCTTTTGGAATGATTTTTACTTGTCTAACGTAATTATTGATTTAAAAAAGACAGGATATCATGGAACAAAAGAATCTTCAACCGCTGCATTTAGACTATACTTTCCAGGCTTCAGTTACCTCTGTTTATGATGCATGGATAACAAGACCTGTTGCAGAATTGTGGTTATTTAAAAATGAAACGAACCAGCTTTATTTTGAAGCAGACCTGGTAGAAGGAGGTCGCTTTTCAGTAGTAGAATACGACGGAGAAAAGAAAATTGATCATTGGGGTGAATGGCTGGAGATCAACAGACCCAATACTCTTCATTTTACGTTAGAAGTGCCTGCACATTTTGAAGGTGTCAGTGACGTATTGATCGAAGCAAAAGAAACACCAGGTGGCACACAGTTGGCGTTCACACAAAAGAATATTGACACATCAAAAACCGAAACTGCATGGAAAGGAATGCTGGTAAAACTGGATGAAGTGTTGAAGCAACCTTACCTGGTAACAATACAATCCGGAAAAAATGAAATTATTCCCGCGGTGATGGTAGTAGCTATGCAGGTTGTCGGACTTGCACGGTCATTGGATGAAGAGAAATGGAATACGGTTCCGTACAAAGGAAGCTGGACACCTGCACAGTTGGTGAGACATTTACTAAAATCTGTCTCCGGCATTGGTCCTTTAATTAAAAAACCATCGACGCCAGCCGAAAGAAACCCCGGTGAAAGAATAATCCAGTTAAAGCAGAATTTCCTGGATATTACTAAAACCATGCAATCGCCGGAATTCATTGTTCCGGAAAAAATGCATTACAATAAGGAATCACTCATCAATGAATTTGAAGCGGCCCTTGCCCCGTTGACAAAATTGCAAGACGTGAATCTACATGAATTGATCACCGGCCTGCCACTGGGCCCAATAACAAAACTGGAGATCATTCATTTTATTTTTTATCATTTCCAACGTCATTTGATACAAATGAGGAGAATTACAGAAGCACTAAAGACAGCATAGAGTCCCGTGGTTAAAAAACGAACTGAACAGGACTCTACCCTTTCTTCTTCTCCGGCTCCATTGCAACATTTTCATCATTCAATAGAAGGTTGAAATTGTATTTCATCAAGTGCTCGTATCCTCTTATCTAATTGCTTATTCCTTTCGATCAAACTTCGATTATTTTGAATAAAGAAGGACCCTGGAAAATATACTAAAAATGGAAACAATGAAATGTTCAATATTATTACTATGCCTCCCATTTTTTGTTCTTGTAAATAGTTGCGGACAAACAAGTGAAGTTTCATTAAAGAAATCTTTTACCGGTGAAAACTTTAGAATAAAAGTTGGCCGGTCCCCGGGAAGCGTGGAAGCGGCAGACTTCAACAATGATAAGTTTATT
>Ga0207676_10003992_pt1 | contig 10416 bp, 8 predicted proteins | sample KBSSwiS72_FD_184307 | JGI IMG/M metagenome (GOLD analysis project Ga0207676, IMG submission 184307) | Switchgrass rhizosphere microbial communities from Kellogg Biological Station, Michigan, USA - KBS Switchgrass S7-2 (SPAdes) (version 2) | ecosystem: Host-associated > Plants > Roots >... | reverse complement strand
GGGGGATGGATCGGAAGACGTCGGCGAACAGGCGGAACATCGCGTTCGCCATGGCGATGATTGCAGAGCGGTCCGCGGGCTCGGCGACCTCGCCCATAAGCTGCTGGAAAAAGGCCATATGTTCGAGGTCGAGCGATCCGTGCGAGGTCAGGTAGGTGAAGCACTCGGGGCCCAGACCGAGGCTGTCGGCGACCGCGGCTGCGCCGCGAGTGGCGAGCTGCGTGCTCACGCTTTCCAGGACATAGATCATCCCGAAGAGCCCCATCGGGTGGACGCTTTCGACATAGGCGTAGGCGTAGTCGATCATCGCTCGGGTGGCGCCTCGCGGAGCGCTGTCGCGCGCGGCCCGCCAATCGCCGCCGGCGTGGCGGATGTCATCCAGGATCCAGCCCTCGTGGCCGGCTTCCTCAGCCATGTAGTCGCCCAGCGCGTCACGAAACCGCTCGCGGCTCGCGTCCATGCGGGCGCGGGCCGCCTGCATGAGCGGCACCGTGTGGCGCACGTGATGATAGGCCTCTGTGAGATAGGCGAGGTAGGTGGCGCGGGAGATCCGGCCGGACAGGCCGTCCTGGAGCTGCGGGACGGACGCGAACTGCGTCCGCTCACCTGCGGTCGCGGCGACCAGATCTTCGAAAAAGTGCACTGAAATCGCTTCTCTTGAACTCAGGCTTGGCGGGCTAGATGGCTGGCGAGAATTGCGGCGCGCCGGAGTCGGCCGTTGCCGGTCAGCTCGCCCACTGCGGGATCGAAGGCAGGCCGGACGGTCCATCGTTTGATCTGCGCGTAGTCCGGTAGGTTAGCGTTGGCTCGCGCCACCGCAGCGGCGATCGCTTCGGCCGGGATCCCCGGTATGAGCGGCGTGAGGATCGCGCCGAGCGCCGCTTCGCCGTCGCCGTAGATCAGCGCATGGCGGATCTCGTCCTGCGCCAGCAACTCGCTCTCAACCCATTCGGGGGAGATGTTGCGCCCGAAGCCGGTGATGATCAGATTGCTGCGCCGGCCATCGAGGCGCAGGTAGCCGTCCGCGTCGAGCTGACCGAGATCGCCGGTCCGCACCGCCCCTTCGCAAGGTTCGCCCCCGGCATAGCCCAGGAACGGCCGCGGCCCGACGACGATCTCTCCGTCGTCGACGGTCAGCTCCACGTGCGGCAATGGCCGCCCCACCGTGCCTGGCCGTTCCGCCCCGGGCGCATTCAGCGCCACCACGGAGGCGCACTCGGTGAGCCCGTAACCTTCGACCACGGGCAGCCCCAGGCGCCCGGCGTGGGCCAGGATGCTCGGTGAGACTTTGGCTCCGCCGACAGCCACAAGACCTAGCTCCGGAAAGCGCAACCCGCTGACGGACATCACCGACACCAGCCCCCGCAACAGTTCGGGGACGAGGATGAGGCTGTTCGCCCGCTCCCCGGCGATCGTCGAGGCGAGGCGCATCAGGTCAGGGCGGAAGGGATCGGCGAGGCCGAGCTTTTGGGGCGCCATGACATGGTAGCGGCCGCCGGCCAGGAGCGTGGCGTAGAGGCCGGCCACGTTCTCCAGCAGCACCGAGAGCGGCAAGAGGGGAAGGTGCGCGCCCGCGTAATCCTCGCCGATCACCGTCACCAACGACTCGGCGACGGCCTCCACCTGATCGAGCGACAGGCAGACGCCCTTGGGTCGGCCTGTCGAGCCTGACGTGTAGGTTATCTTCGCCGTCCCGGCCGGCAGGCGCACCGGCGCAAGGTCCAGACGTCGGGCGCGAACGCCGATGCCGGCCACGCGTGACGTCGCGTTCAGGTCCGCCTCGATCAGCAGGCCCGCGCCGCAGTCGCGAAGAGCGTGCTCTCTCTGCTCTGCGGTGAAGAAGGTGGGCAGCGGGAGGCTGGGCCAGCCCAGCCGCATCAGCGCCAGATCGATGACCACCCACGCGCAGCTGTTCTCCAAAGAGATCGCCACCGGAGCGCTTGGCTGCGGCGCGAGCGTGCACAGCCAGTCGGCGGTTCGGTCGACCCGCTCGGCGAGCTCGCCGTAGGTCCAAGCCAAGTCCGTAGTGCTGAGGGCGAGCGCGTTTCGGTCGGCGGTGGCGCGCCGCCGGATCGCCGAGAGGACCTGGCTCATGCGGCGGCGCTCTTGAAGCAGCTTAACCGCCCCGCCCGCAGCCGCAGCAGGGCAGGGGCGACGGCGCCAATCAGCACCTCCGGTCCGCAACTATAATAATTCCCCCAGTCCGCCGCGTGAGCGTCGACGCGATCCTCGGAGGCCGGGGCTAGCGATTGGATCGGAAAGCCCAGGCGCTGGAAACGCAGTCTGAGTCGCCGCGTCGCGGTGGCGGCGGCGAAGGTGCACCCCGCTTGCGCGAGGATCTCGGCGAGCGCTAGGAACAGGCAGGCCGACGCGTCGGCATCCTCCGAGGCGAGGTTGCCGATCTCGCCGATCTCGGCGCGCGCGACGGCGCGACCGGCGACGCGCGCGGCGCTGACCTCGATCGGCGCGTCGAGATACTGCTCGAGGTACAGCGGTTCATCCTGCGCACGCCGCACCCCCGCCGCCGCCAGCACTTCTCCAGAAGCGTCGCTAACACAGACGAGATTGGGATAGTGGCGACGCACGAGCCCGCAGAAGGCCTGGCTGTATGTCCGCTCAATCAGCGTTTCGGCTGGGCGTCGCGAGGGGCTTTCGGGACCGAGACACTGGACTCTCAAACGTCCCGTCGCGGGACCTCCGAAACCAGGGTCGATGCGCTCGTCCGTCTCGGACAACACAGCATTCCGCAAGGCCAACCTCCGCCGCCTGAGCGCCCCCCGCCGCTCTCCGCATTCAGGACGACGCGCCCTTTCGACCTCCTCATCCAATTTGCGATTGCGCATTGCGCCGGGGGTGGAGAACATCGATTCAGCGTCGTCAGGCGCAGGCGTCCTGCCCGGCGCGGCTTCGGAACACATTCAAGCTTGGCCGACTCTGAAGACGATCCGCTTCTGACGGCCTATCTGCGGCGCCGCGATGAGCTGGTGGGCTATTTCCGTCTGCGCCTGCGTTCCGAGGAGGCCGCGCGCGATCTGGTGCAGGAGATCTACCTTCGGCTTGCCGCCCGCCCGCCCGGCGACGTGGGCAATCCCGTGGCCTACCTGTACCGGCTTGGAACCAACCTGATGCTCGACCAGGTGAAGATGCGCCGCCGCGCGCTTCATCGTGAAACCGAGTGGCGCGATGCTGCGGGGGATGTCGTGGGGGGTGTCGACGCCGCGGCCGAACCTGGCGCGGAGCGCGTGCTGGCGGCGCGCCAAACCCTGGCGCAAGTGGTGGAGGCCATCCGCGACTTGCCCGCGCCGGCCCGCGAAGCCTTCCGTCTGCATAAGCTGGAGGGTCTGACCCATGCCGAGACGGCCACAGCCATGGGTCTGTCCCGCTCCAGCATTGAGAAATACATGATGCTCTGCCTGCGCAGGATCCAGCGCCGGCTGGGAAACGCCGCACGATGAACATCGCGAGGAAGTTCTGGAGGAGCCAAAGCCGGCTTGTCGTCATGAGCAGCGGACAGGGCGCGCGAGCGCCTGGCGAAGCGACCCGATCATGACCCGCCGAGACGAAGATCCGATCAGCGAGGCGCTCCGCGACGAAGCGGCGGCGTGGCTGATGCGCGTGCAGTCGGACGCGGCCACGGACCAAGATTGGGCCGCGTTGACGAGCTGGCTTGCGGGTTCACAAGCGCGCCACGTCGCATTCGAAGAGGCCGAGCGCCTTTGGGCCGACGTCTCCGATGTCGCGCCCGAACTGAGCGAAGGCCTGGAAGAGGCCGCGGCCAAGGTCGTCTCCCTGCGCCGCCGACCCCGACGGTGGCTTGCGATCGGCGCGCTGGCGGCGGCCGCTGCGAGCCTACTGATCGCGCCGCTGGCTTGGCGGTCTGCCCAAGGACCGGAAGTCCTCTATAGAACCGGCGTTGGGCAGACCCAGGCGATCGCTTTGTCCGACGGCAGCCGAATACAGCTGGACTCCGGATCGACTCTGAAGGTGCGGCTGGGCTGGCGGGCGCGGCGGCTGGAGTTGGCGCAAGGGGAGGCGACGTTCGACGTCGCTCACGACGCTCGCCGGCCTTTCAAGGTCCGCGTCGGCGAAGACGAGGTAAAGGTAGTCGGCACCCGGTTCAACATCAGCCATTACGACCGCCGCCTGGTGGTGACGGTGAGCCGCGGCGTCGTCGAGGTCCGCCAGGACAGCCGTGGCGCTGCGCCGGTCGCTCGTCTCACCGCTGGCGACGAGCTCCGCCATACCGAGGGGGCCGTCACCACCCTGGCCCGCGTCGATCCGGCGGCGGCCTTCGCCTGGACAGAAGGTCGGCTCGACTGTCGGGACAAGCCAGTGGGCGAGATCGTGGCCTATCTGAATCGTCGATACGAGGTGCCCGTGCAGGTTTCGCCAGCTGTGGCGCAACGCCGGTTCACCGGCGTTCTCCAGTTGGAAGACCAGGAGCAGCTGCTTCGGCGGCTAAGCGGCTACCTCGGGGTGTCCCTGAGTCGCAGCCAAGGCCAATTCAACCTAAGCTGAGGCCTCCGTGTCTGGGAGGGGGTGTTGGCGTCAAAGGTTGGACTTGGGGGCCTGGGCGCAGGTGTGGCCGTAGCCTTGGGCGTGGCCACCGTCGCCTGGGCCGCTCCTGAGGTACAGGCCTTCGACGTGCCGGCGGGTGATCTGGCTTCGGGCGTGCTGCAGTTCGCCACCCAGGCTCACATCAGCATAGGCATATCCCCCGCGGCCGCCGCCTGCGCCGCAAAGTCCAAACGCCTGGTCGGTCGCTTCACCGTCGAGGACGGATTGCGTCGTTTACTGGAGGGCACGAACTGCAGCTTCCGCAGATTGGACCCGCAGGCTTTTCAAATTGTCGCGGCCCCGCCCCGCCCTGCGCGAGCGGCCGTGGCGCCGTCGCCGTCGCTTCCACCCGAGCGTCTGGGTGAGGTCGTGGTCGTCGCCACCCGCCGCCCGACGCCAGCCGATCGCCTGAGCTATCCGGTCAGCGTGGTCGATGGGGGAAACCTTGGCCAACAGGCGATATCCGACACCGCCGGATTGGCCTTCGCCGTCCCATCGATGACTGTCACCAATCTCGGCGCCGGTCGCGACAAGATTTTCCTGCGAGGTCTTTCGGATGGACCGCTCACCGGGCGCACCCAATCCACCGTCGGCATCTACCTGGACGACGTACGGCTGACCTACAACGCGCCGGACCCGGATCTGCGGCTCGTCGACATGGCGCAGGTGGAGGTGCTGCGCGGGCCGCAAGGCGCTCTATACGGCTCAGGTTCCCTCGGCGGCATCGTCCACCTGATCCCGAGAGCTCCGGATCCTCAGGCGCGCTCGGGATGGATCGCGGTTGGCGCAGGCGTGGGCGGCGCCGAGCCCTCGAACCTGCTCGAAGGCATGCTGAACGTCCCGATCCCGGGGTTGGGCGGCGCCGCGCGCCTGGTGGGCTATCGCGAAGACGATGGCGGCTACATCGACGATCCGGTGCACGGACGCAGCAACGTCAACCGCACGGTGCGTAGCGGCTACCGGCTGTCGCTGGCGCAGCCGCTCGGCGCGGACTGGACGCTCACCGCGGGCCTCGTCGAACAGGCGATCACCGCTCACGATACTCAATACGCCCTGGCGGGCACCCGTTATGCGCGGAGCGCCGCAGTCGCCGAGCCACACGACAACGACTTCTCGGAAGCTCACCTGGGCGTACGCGGTGACCTGGGTTGGGCGGACCTGCGCCTGTCGGCGGCGGCCGTTCGCCACCAGGTCACCAGCCGCTACGACGCGACCGCGGCCCCGCCGACGCCCGCTCCGTCCGGACCGTTAGCTTTCAACGATCACGATGCGATCTCCAGCCTGGTGACAGAAGGCTCTCTCGCCGCCAAGCCCGCGGCGCGATGGCAATGGCTGGCTGGCGGGTTCCTGGCCGAAACAACGCAACGCGTTTCACTGTCGCTGTCGCCGCCCGATCAGGCGAGGCCGGTCTACTTCCATGAGGACCGGCGCGAACGTCTCACCGAGGCCGCGCTGTTCGGCGAGGTAACCGCCCCGCTCGGGGGCGGCTTCGCCGCGACGGTCGGAGGGCGATTGTTCACCGTCCATACCCAGGTGGCGAGCCAGCTTGCCGTCGCTGCCGGGGCTCCGGCCATGCCGTTCAGCGGCCATGTGGATGTGGTCGGATTCGCTCCGAAGCTCGTGCTGTCCTATGTCCGCTCGCCGACATTCTTGGTCTACGCCCAGGCCGCCGAGGGGTACCGCTCACCTGGATTGAACACGACGGCAGGGCCCGGCCAGACGTTCAGCGAGCCGGGCGGCCCGCCGCCCGAGCGGGTCTATCGCAAGGACGAACTCTGGAGCTTCGAGCTGGGAACCCGAATGAAGGTCTGGGACGGGCGGCTGGTCTTCCGGGCCGCGGCCTTCGATTCGGTCTGGAGAAACATCCAAAGCGACCAGTTGCTGCCGTCCGGCCTTCCGTTCACGGCCAATATCGGAGACGGCTCGATTCAGGGGCTTGAGCTTGAGGGGAGCTATCGGTCCGGGGAGCTTACGTTGCGCTCCTCGCTGCTGCTCAATCATCCGGAGCTTGACCGCGCCAATCCGGCGTTCCCGACGCGGCCGGAACTCTCCTTGGCCGGTGTCCCAAGCGTCTCGGGCTCACTTCTCGCCCATTATGCCGTGCCGCTGTCGAGCGTCTGGACGATGAGCTTCGACGGACGCGTCGTCTACGTGGGGGCCTCTCACCTGACGTTTGACGCCCAGACTTCCCCACGCATGAGCGGATACCTCACCGGACGTATCGCCGTGACGTTGCAGGGCCCGAATTGGAGCGGCACGCTGGCCGTCGATAACCCCGCGAACGTCTATGGAGACACCTTTGCCTATGGAAACCCCTTTACCGTGCGCACCGCCACGCCGGTGACGCCATTGCGGCCGCGCACCTTGAGCTTCAGAGTGGAACGGGTCTTTTAAGAAGCTGCGCGGCGATTCCAGCAGGCCACGACTGTACGGCGACCTTGCGCTGTGCGCCCAGCATCGCGGTCGCCACCATTCTGTTGATGATAGTGACGCAGGCGCCGCGATCCCTCGCCTCCGTCCGAGCGACCGAAACGCGCTCAACGAATCGGAGGTTCAACGCTTTCGAGGCAAATCCGCGCCGTAGACCACGCGGCCGCTGGCGTCTCGGAACTCCAGTCGAAGCAGCTGGTCGGCCAATCGAAAGCTGGCGAAGCCCGGACGCCCCAGGCAGAAGCGCGTGCCTGTAATGGACCGGACACGGCCTCCAGCAGCACCAGCTCCGGTGCAGATGTAGTCGACCGCGCCTCGTCGGATGTGCTGCAGGTCGTGGTCGTGGCCGTTGACGTACGCCTGTACCCCGAACGTTTCGAGCAGAGGCGCCACGCGTGCGATCAGCACCGGGGAGTCACCGTGCGCGCCCGAATAAATCGGGTGATGACCAACGACGATCTTCCAGGGCGCGCGTGAGCGCGAGAGCGCTGTACGGAGCCAGGCGATCTGCGGATCGGCCTGCTCCTCCCACCAGTGGCCACGGCAAAGCTGCTGCACGCGCTCACCGAGGTTGGCGTCGTCCACGAGCGGAGGGGTGTCAATTACGAAGAGATCGAGGTGCGGCGCGCCCAGAGCCGCGCCGGACATCCAGTAGTAGCGACCGGGCATCCGCCAGCGTCGGCCGAGCAGGGTGTAGGCCACCTGGGCCTGCGGCTCGCCACGGTAGTCGTGGTTTCCTAGCGCGGCGCACCAGGGCGTCTGCAGTGCGGCGTCGGTGTAGACATCCTCGAACGACTGCCGCCAGTGCGGATCGGTCACCGACGCGACGCCGCTGGGATAAAAGTTGTCGCCGGCGGCGATGACGAAGCGGCTGTCGATATCGCGCGCGGTGAGGGCTAGCCCCTGGGCGACCGAGCGCTGGATCATATCGCCGCGTCGTCCCCAGTCACCCAGCGCGAGGAACCCGACGGGCGGCGCCGCCCTCGCCGACGCGAACGCTGGCGCGGCGGCCAGGCTCGCCAGTCCTCCCAGCACCGTCCGCCGTGCGACCGGCGCGTTTCCGCATGCCCCCAGGACGGCTTGGCCGTGACCAAGGACATCTGGCGCATCGGACTGGCGCGGATCAGCATCGAGGCCGGCCGGGATTAAAAGGCTCTGACGGCCGCGGCCATCCGCTCTCTCGAGTGGGAACTGCCGTCGGCCTTCTTGGCCGGCCCATTCGACTTGTGGTGGGACGGCCTGCCGTACGATTACCGCACCAGGCGCGGTGCGATCGACTGCCTGCGTTTCGACTCCCATCTTGCGCTCGTCGACCGAACGACGGTGCTGCGCGAGCCCTGGCGCCTCTCCCACCTGTCCCTCTTCGAGGCCAAGCGCGAGACCTGGATGGCTTCCCAGGCGAATCGGTCCGGGTTCACCCTCGATCCTGCCTCGCGCTTCCCGGACGTCTGGCAGGCGGCGGGGCGATTCGAGCTCAACACGACCGCAATCGATTCGGCGGTCTTCCGTCACCAAGAGCTCTGGTGGCTGGCCGAGGCCCCGGTCGCTCGCTTCGCGGAGAAGCAGGACCGGCTTGTCCACCCCTCCTCGCTCCAAGGCCGGGACAATCATGAGGCTATGCGCGACCTGGTGAACCTGGCCGCGATTGAAGCGGAATCCGAACTTCATGACGTAGCGACGACGCCAGTGGCCCGCCGCCTCAACGCCTCCGAACCAAAGCGGCGGCTAACCTCTGGCTTGCCGTTACAGTCGCAGCGGTCGCGTGCGCCTCGGCCGCTTCGGCGCAAAGCGCCGGAGAAGCTGGTTTCCTCGAAAAAGCACTTAGAGGTGATAACTCCGAGATCATGCTGGGCAAGCTGGCGGCGGAGCCGTGGTGAAAGCCCGGCCTTGCGGGCCTACGGCCATACCCTCCACGAAGATCATTCGCGGGCGCGCGAACAGGTCTTGCCGTTCGCGCATCGCGCCGGCGAAGCCATCTCGTCAAGCAGACCGTGCCCGTGCTTCGGAAGCATCTTGAGATGGCCAAGCGTCTGAGCCGGAACTGACCGTCCGATGCAGCCGCGTGGAGGGGCTGCGCTAGACGCTGCGTGAACCTTGCTCGCTGCGCGTGCGAGCCTCAGTTGCCTCGCTTTGCCCTTTTCCTTCGTTCCGCGACAGCGCCTTCCCACGACGCACGCGCGGCCATCACCTTCGCGGTGAACTCTTTTCCGTACAGTCGATAGCAGGAGAGCACGACGTCCACGCCCTGTGGCAGCGTCTTAGCGATGCCTTCGAGCCCCGGCGTCACGTCTGTGCGATGGATCAGCCGGCCCTCGTCGCGGGTGCACCTGAGTGGCGGTTCCATGACCTTGGCCAGGTGAGGACAGGCGTGCGATGCGCGGACCGTGCAGGCTTGGTGCATGGGCGGCAGGTTGCAGCCATACTGGCGAGAGCCGTCCTGAAGGATCACCAGGCCGCCGGAGGCAACAGGAAAAATGTAGCGGTCCTGCCTCACTGTTGGCTTTCCGCACACATGGCAGAGAAGGTCGATTAGCCCGCGCCGCAGGCGCGTGGCGTTCATGGCTCCGAACAGCGGCTCCCCTGCGCCGGGCGCCTGAGCCTGGTTCACCTCCAGCAGCCCCGGAAAATCGCGCGAGAGGTCCACGGTCAACGACTGTTCGCCGCTCCAGGCCGCCGACCAAGGCGCGATACGCGTCACCCCTCCGCTCGCGCTCACTTCCTAGCGCCTCTATGGCTTATCCGCCCGGAACGGCCGGAGCGGCGGGTTCTTCGGCAACTGGGCGGACGGCGTGCGTGGGCGCGGGCTCAGCGACATGAAGCTCTCGTGACGACGCGCGATCCCGCCGTTAACGTCCATCTGCCACCCCTTCTCGGTCGTTCGAAGGTCTGCTAGCCGGCCGCTCCGGCGAATTCCTAAGTTCTGCGACAGATGCAGGTAGCTCTACCGCTGCCCTCATGGATCGATGTCGCAGAAGACAGCTGCAGAATGACTAGGTTCTGCGACTAGAATCTGCGACGCTCCCGGCATGCTCATCGGCTACGCCCGGGTGCCGACGGAGGATCAGACGCTGGAGGTTCAGCGGCAGGCGTTGTCCGCCGCCGGCTGCGGGCGGATCTACGAAGAGAAGATCTCCGGTGCCTTCCGGGCGCGGCCGGAGCTCGATCGCATGCTGGAGCATCTGAGGGCAGGGGACGTGGTGACGATCACCCGCCTCGTCGCTGAAGACCCGCGGCTACCGCTGGAACAGCGAACACGGCGGCGCCCCGCGCGCCTGGTACATCGATGTGGATGAGGCGGGCCGATTCCTTTGCGCCGAGATCTACGGGCGCGAGATCGACCTGCTGAGCCGTCGCATCGAGGCGCATGACCGGTTTTCGGATCGGGTGTGAAGGCCAGACGATAACCGCCCACTGCACGTGGCGCGGGAA
>Ga0207676_10003987_pt1 | contig 10422 bp, 7 predicted proteins | sample KBSSwiS72_FD_184307 | JGI IMG/M metagenome (GOLD analysis project Ga0207676, IMG submission 184307) | Switchgrass rhizosphere microbial communities from Kellogg Biological Station, Michigan, USA - KBS Switchgrass S7-2 (SPAdes) (version 2) | ecosystem: Host-associated > Plants > Roots >... | reverse complement strand
ATTTGACATCATAAATCCAGATATCACGCGTCACAGCCGACGTGTGATGCTTTCGCCAGTCGCTCTCGTACCCTTTGTAGTCGTGAAAAATGATCTTATCGCCAGTCGAGCTTACGGTCGCGTCGAGAGCCGGCGTCGTCAAAACTTGAGATACGCGGCCACCGTTTACGGGTACACTATACAGTTCGCTCATGCCACCCGTCGGAAACTGGGCGTTGGTCGCCAGATCCTGTCTCGTGCCGTTGAACAGTATAGCTGTATCATCGGCAGTAAAGCTGCTCGGCACCTCACGAGTCGAATGAAAGGTAAGGCGTTTCGCCTCACCGCCACCTGCGGGCATCACAAAAACGTCAAAATTCCCATATCTGTCGGATGCAAAGGCGATCGACTTGCCATCGTGACTCCAAACCGGGGCAAACTCGTAGGATTCACTCAGGGTCAACGGCACGGCAGTTCCACCCGCCGATGAAACCGACCAGATATCACCTTTGTATTCAAAAAGGACTGTCTGCCCGTCGGGCGAGATCGCCGGATAACGCAGCCACAAAGGGTTATCCTGGCCAAATGCAGACACTGACGACAATACAATGAATGCAAAAAGAAACGAGATTATGTGCTTCATAAAGAACCTGCAGAAGTATAAATTAGGGGTGAAAAAATCAACCGCTGACCGGCCGCCGACAAAACTGATAATCGTTTCTTACGTTATAGGCAAGAAAATAGTTCTTGTCCAGTTGCGGAACACAACAGTCAGCAAGATCTATTTTAGAATCTATTTCAGAAGGGTGGTCAGACTTCCATCCCAGGAGGGATCCGGCTGGACAGAAACTTCTGCATTAAGACCATCCCAAACCAGAACCCAATGGCAATTGCTGAGATCGCCCAACCTACGTTGGCCATGGTGTACTGGTCGCCAAGAACACCGAGGAAGATCAGCGGAAAGCCAAATAAAACCGCCCTTAGACTGGTTTTTTGATGTCGTTCCAGCCGGTCGATCAAATTCATTCGGCTTATCTCGAGCTCAAGATATTCCTCATCATCATTCAGTCGCGAAAAATAATTGGCTTCGCCGCGGGCCCAGCGTCTTAACGCTGTTGAATCTGCCAACCGGTCTGCGGCTGAGAATTGATGGATAACATGAGCGATCTTTCCCTCGCGGAGAGCCATCTCGGCCATCCCACGAACGGAACGAAACGTCTCGCCAAGAGTGTCGGAGACCTTTCGAAAAACCCGCCCGGCCCGCCGCCAGTCGCCCGCCTGAAAGTAACTTTCGCCAACCCGAATGAGCAACTCGCTATCCCTGCCGGCTCGCTGCTCTGCCAGTCTCATTAAGGCAAGAGAGCGGCGCTCAAGACGCACGTCTTTCTCCGAGCCCGCCAGCGAATGCAGACACCGGCCGCACTCCAGGAGGAGCCATGGGTTCTGCGGCTCGACCACAAGCGCTCGGCGAAACGCTTCCATAGCCTGCAGCAGGAATCCAGATAGCCGTAGCTGATTTGCCAGTTGTCTTAGGTGGACGGGGTTTGCTGAGCTCGTTTCGATCTCTTCCCCGGACGGACGCGGTCGCTGTTTTTGGCGCATCGATCGAGAAAATGAGGTTTCCAAAACGTCCGGCGAGGGGATCTTCGATGCCTCCGCATTCTGAAGAGCTTCCCGAGGATCCGTTAGATAGTCCCGCAGTTCCATTGAACGGGAGTCAAGCACATCATCGCGCAGTAAAGGAAGCAATATCTTGACTATCTGTCGATACGACTCACCGCCCGAAGCGAAAGTAAATTGCGTTCCCTTTCCACGCACGCTCGTACTAAAGCGGTATTTAACATTACGACCTCGCTTTAGTGCGCGGACTGCCTGGGTTTCTACCTGCTCGATATCCCCGATCCTAAGACGGTCTCTTGTCTTCATCAGCCTTGCCCAGATCCCCGGAATCAGGCCGGTCCGGTAAAGCCGTTTGCCGTCAAATCCGATCCTATCTGTAAACGCTAATAACGGGATCAGCAAAATCGAGACGACAAATAGAAGTATTCCGGCATCATCCCGTTCGACATAAATCAGGAAGGCGGCCGCAAACGAAACAACAAACAACACAGACATATAGCTGCCCGGTGAAACGCGGGTAATTGCTATATATTTGCGATTGGGGTCGCGTTTACCGCCTTTTCCTTTTTGGTCGCCGGTTATTTTTGGATCTTCTTGGCTCATCAACCACTTCTGATTATATGAAACAAACAATAGCTGTGCACTTCTATATCAAAAAAGAACGGGCCGCCGAGGCCCGTTCTTAACTATTGTTGTCATATCCTGATCAATTCCCGAAAGGATTATCCGGTTTTGGTTCTTCGATCGTTTTCGCCCTTTCCGGGTCGATCGCCGTCAGTTTATCCTTTGCTTCCCTTGCTGTTTGCGACTGAGGAACTGGTTTGCCTTCAGAGTCTTTCGCCTCGCTCGCCGCCTTCGCAATGTTAAAATAGATGTCCGCGGCTTCCTGCTTCTTATCCTGCTTCTCAAGCAATTCAGCCAAGTTGAAGTTGATCGTGTCTTTGGAAATTACGGGATCGTCCAGGGTCACTAGCTGCTGATACAAGGCGACAGCCTCGTCAGTTTTGCCGTCCTCTGCTTTGACCTGCGCCAACGCAAATTTAGAAAGTTTGCCAACCTCATCGTTGGAGGCGGCAAGGCCCTCGAGATCACCTGTTGCGGCCGGGCGGTCGAGCGTCAACTTATTTACCGCGGACAGGTATTTAGCTTTTTGACCTACCGCACCGCCGAATTTGTCTGTTATCGCCTGAAATTCATTGACCGCAGCCTGGGCGCGGTCTTTGTCGGTTTTAAACGTCTTGATCGACGAGCCGGCTGGCTGTGGTGAAGCCGAAACCAATGCCTGCGAGGTCTCGATAGCTTTTCCAAACGCAAGCTGGGCAGCCGAATTCGTCCGCCGGTTCCATGCATAAAAAATGCTTACCAAGACAATAAGCACCACAAGGGCAGCGAGTCCGTAAAGCACGTTTCTTCCCTGGCCCTCGATCTTCTTACCGGCGTCTTCCAGTGTTGCGCCGACCCTTTCCTGAAACGCGTCCTGGTAGCGCTTCTTATCCTTTGGCTCGACGGTAGCAGCGGCTGCCTCAAGCTGTTCAAATCTTCTCTTTTTTCGTGCCATCTTAACTAAAAAAACTGCAATATAGGCCCAGCCAAACGTTATATAATTGGTCTAGCGGGCTTTTTCCAAAAGAGTTAATTTAACTCAAATCGAGACGCAGGGCAAATAACCCGTTCGAATGCCGAGAAGGATCCATAAGGTGCAAATTCGAAAAGAACCTCAAATGGGCTATTTTTATTGGGAACTTTTTTCGAAAAATGGTGTCTAAATCACCAGTAGGGCTGATATGGCCCATGCAGCGATTTGAAAATCTCTCGGCAGGCGAAAGGCACCTAAGGTAGGAAATGGTCTTCGGCAAGTCGATCACGTTTGATGAAAATGGCTTAAGTGATGCTGCACACGCGGCTAGACCTGACTCTGCCTTTATCACGGCCGAAAATGACTTTCTCGACCGGCTCCGGACAGGAGAAGCCGATGCCTTTGATACGCTGGTTTGCCGTTATTCGGGCGACATTTATGCCCTGCTGGTCCGGATCACGCAGAATCCCGACGAGGCCGGCGATTTGACTCAGGAAACGTTCCTACGGGCGTTTAAGGCGATCCGCCATTTTCGTGGCGAGTCGGAATTGAAGACCTGGCTTTTCCGCATCGCGATCAACGAATCCCGCAATCGGCATCGTTGGTGGAAACGTCGATTTCGCGAAAAGACAGTTTCGCTCGACGATCCCGTGGGTAATACGGACGTACGGGTACATGAGACGCTTTCCGACGGAGGAGCCGATCCGGAGTCGGTTATGCTTCGCCGAGAAAATCATCGGGCTCTCGAAATTGCTCTCGCGTCAATCCCCGAGGCATATCGCGAAGTTATCGTGCTACGGGATATCGAAGGCCAGAGCTATCAGGAGATAGCCGATGTGTTGAAGATCAATATTGGAACCGTAAAATCCCGGATCGCACGCGGCCGGGAAGAATTGAGACAGAAGTTGCATGATTTTTGAAAACCTGTGAATGATTGACTCACCCCGGTTTTATCTTTGAAGACTAAAGCAATCGGTGCCAAACGAGGTCGAAGAAAACGAAGGCTCTGTGGGGAGTGATGAGACACGAGGAAAGCCGCGATCATTGAAATGACCAGCAAATCAGACATGTTCGTTGGAAATAGGTGGCTCATTGGTCGATTAGAGCTATACGTTGTTTTCCGTGAGCGGAAAACACCGGGGTCAGTCAGTCATTCACGTTTTTAAGGTTCTCTTTCTCCGGCAAAGGCCCAAGGCCCTACATCGATATGAGATGCGAGGATTTACAGATCGATCTGGCGTCATACATAGATGACGTCATTCCTGAGGAGAATATACCAGTTCTCCGAGACCACCTTTCGGCTTGTCCGTTGTGCCGTCAGGCACTGGACGACATGCAGAAACTGCGCTTGAGCCTGCGGTCGCTGCCTCGCCCTGAGATCCCGCAAGCTATTCTGGCTTCGGTGCGCCAATCAGTTCTTGCGAATGCAGAGCCGACGATGCAGCCATTCGGGCTTTTTGGTTCCCGCCTCAGCGTCACTTCCTATCGATTGTGGCTGGCATCCTACAGTGTAGCGGCCTGCGCGTCGGTTTTTTTTGGGATGGCATTTTTTTGGCTGATCTTTCTCGCAAATGTGAATGCAGGGCGTGGTTCGCACAATACGATGGATCGTTCGTCTGTTATGCCCGTTTATGGGATTCCGGCATTGGATCCATCGTCGCGGGTCGGTCTTTCGCCAAAGGATTTCGCAAATACGAGGCTCGATATAGCCTCGGTATCGCCGAGCGTCAATCCGCAGGGATCGTTGATCGAGTTGACCAACTCCCTTGTAAACAGCGATGGAAAGCATGGCGAGGTCGTCGTTGTCGCTGATATTTATGGAAACGGATCCGCCCAGATCGCCGAGGTCGTTGAGCCGTCGCGAAATCAAAGCGTCCTTCCCGAACTTGCTCGGGCTCTCGACTACGAAAGCGATAACCCGCCCTTCGTTCCAGCGACGTTCGATCAACGTTCAGATAATATCCGAGTTGTTTTGAAGATCCAGAGTGTGGACGTAAGCACGAAAGAGCGGTCGAAGAAACGACGCTCGCTCTAAACTGTCCAACGGCAAAACAAATTAAAAAGGAGGCCATTAATAGCCTCCTTTTGTCATACATAGGCGAGCTCACGCTCTACAATTTATCGATCTCAGCTTTAAGCTTTGCGGCCAATGCTGGGTCGATCGTAAGAAGCGTCGTATACTGGTCCATTGCCGCAGCCTTATTCTTCCGAAGCACGTGAATAATGCCCAGGTTGGCCCTGGCCCGAGCAAATCTGGGACTAAGCTGGAGGCATTTAGTATAGGCGGCTATTGCTTTTTCCTCCTGATTATCCGACAAGTAGGCATTCCCGAGAAGATAAAAACCGTCAGAATAATCCTGGTTGTTCTTAGTAAAGCTTTCGAGCCCGGTTACCGCGCGATCAAAATATTTTGCCGCTTCACTTTTTTTGTTCTGGGAATTATAGGCATACCCAAGATAATACAGAGTTTCTCCATCATCGGGGCTGATCTTTAATGCGGAGTTACAAGCGGCGATCGCCTTAGCATAGTCTCCAACTTCATTGTAAGCCCGACAAAGATTCGTGAATGGAAGGCTCTGATCCCCTTGGAACTTGACAGCGGCAAGGGCGGCTTGCACAGCCTCGTCCTTTTTTCCGGCTAGGCTGTAATACCACGCAACGTTCGTATAAAGAAGCCCGTTGTTCGGAAACGCCCGGAGGCCCTTCTTGGTAGCCTCGATCGCTTCCGGGTACATCGCCTCAGCTCGATAAGCGTCTGCCAGCTGAATATAGGTGTCCAGAAGATCGGTCCTTTTCTCCAGGCTCTTGTTAAAAGCCGCGATCGCCTCCTGATTTTTCTTCAGCTTTTTGTCGGCATCACCTACCAGGAAGTTTGCTTCACCCACGTACTGCGTATTGCGCTTTATCGCCTCCTCAGCCGCCGATGCTTGCCCAGCGACATTGCCCAAGCGATACTGGCACTGGGCGATGTTGTAATAAAGGTCCGCATTGTTCGGCTCTTGAGCAACTGCCTTTTGAAACGCCTGAAGTGCATCGGCGATCGCACCTTTGTTAAAGCTGATCTCCCCAAACCCTTTAAGATAATTGTTATTGTCCGGTTCGATCCGCAGCCCCTCTTTCAGATCCGCATAAGCACCGTCATAATCCTTTTTCAAATAGTATGATAGCCATCGATATCTAATGACGTCACGAGCCGGATAACCAAGCTTCTGAGCGCTGTTCAGCTCGGACACCGCCTGATCGTATTCCTGCAGCGAATAATGAGAAACGCCTTTGCCGAAATGTGCCTTTGCATTCGACGGCCAGATCACGATCGCCTGCGCATACTTGTCGACAGCGTTGCGATAGTTCTTTTCCTTGTATCCCTTCTCAGCTTGATCAATGAACTGATTAGCTTTTTTCTGGTCCTTCTTCGAAGGATCGGGTTGGGCAAAAGCAGTGCTCAAAAAGAGCAACACACTGAGCATTGCAGTTGTCAGCACAGATAGCTTAAATATCGCGGTCCTCATTTCAATCGTTCTCCTAAGTAAACCTCTCCTTTTGAAACCTTCTATTGAAAAGGTGTCGGCTTCGCCTTTGGCGTTGGAGGCGGCTTAACAGCCGGTGTACGTGTCGGCTTCACCTGCGGCGTATTTTCTCTTTGCGGAGTCGGCCGCGTCTGACCAGGCGTTGTCTCAACCACGGGCGTCGGGAAGGGCGTTGGACTCACGGTCAGATCTTCTGTCGGACTGGGTGACGGGCTCGGGCTCGTGGGTATCACCGTTTCCTCCGTCGCGGACGGCGACGGTGAAGCTTCCGCGAGACTTGGCTCTGGCGAAGGCGTTGGTGTAGGCGACACAGCGTAATAGTTCGTGTAAACATACCATCCGCCTCCCGCGGCTGCGAGTCCGACCACAAAAAGAAACGCAAGAACGCCGAAGGCAATGGCAAGTTTCTTTGACGAACCTTTCTTTTTCACAGGCTGGACAGTTGCTTTCTTTAGGGGCTCATTCGTCACATGCCCCGACGGCCTGGACACATGTGCTTCGGGTCCCTGAGAGAGGGTCGCGAATGACTCGCTTTGTGCAGGAATGTTCGGCGTCGTAAAAAACTCAGGCGTTGGTTCATTTCCGGCCGGAGAGTCGGTGGCTCCTCCCATTGAAATGATCGGAACGGTCGCATCAGGCGAGAATCCTTGGGCTCCGGAGCTGAAGTTCTCGGTTGCACTAAAGTCCTCAACCGGAGCCGAGGTATTACCGCCAAACGGGGTCGCCGGCCTGGGTGATTCAAAGCCCGCGGAGATAAAAGGGGACTCGTCCGCTCGATAGACCTCGGTCTTGACGTCCGCCTGCCGAACAGGAGCATCTGCCTGTGGCTCGTATTTGACAGTCTCGGCAAAATTCGGGGTCGCGTTCGGTTCTGCTTCGCCGAATCCGCCCGTAGAACCTCCCGATGAATAAACCTGCATATCAGGTGTCAGTGTCGACGGCGCGGTTTGACCGGAACTCAGATTACTCGCGGAGGTATCTATGTTTTCTGAAACACCTTGTTGGGCTGCATCAGCACCGCTGTAAACCATCGTCTGAGCGCCCATCGCCTCTTGCATGGAGGTATACGCCTTGCGAAGGGCTTTCTGCATATCCCGAGCGGTTGCAAAACGCTTGTCCTGGCTCACCTCCATTCCTTGAAGTATGACGTCCGATACAGCCGGTGAGATCTCAGGGCTAAGGTCGCTGATCTTCCGGATCGGATCGGCCATGGCACTTAGCATGGCGTCCGCTCTCGTCAGCGCATCGACCGGTACAACATTGGTCATTAACTGATATAGCGTCGCCGACAGCGAATAAAGATCACTTCGCGGCCCCGTACCGGTTCCCCGGATCTGTTCCATCGGAGCATAGTGAGGAGTGTAACCGACAACGCTGCCCGACGATTTCGAACCGCTGGTTACATTCGTCTGGCCCGTAGAATTTTTCGCTAAACCGAAGTCCAACAGTACAATGTGGTTCTCGTCTGTAAGCTTCAGGTTTTGCGGTTTTATATCGCGGTGAATGATCGGCGGCTCGTGCGAATGAAGATAAGACAGAGCGTCAAGCAGCTGGTCAGCCCAGAACAGGACCCAGCTCGAAGGAAACGGCTTTTGGGCGGCCTCCAGCCGCTTCGAAAGGTCGTCGCCCGAGATGTGTTCCATCACCAGGTATTGGTCGCCGTTGTCCAAAAAATGGTCGCTTACTTTCGGCAATACCGGGTGACGCAGCCTGGCAAGAGTTTTAGCTTCCCGCTCAAAGGCTCCGCCGAGCATCTCGTCGTCGGCGAAATACGTACGTTTTAACGCAACGGCGCTTCCAAGCCGTTGATCTACAGCAAGATAGACCTCACCCATCCCGCCTTTGCCGATCAACTGCACGATCAAATAGCGATTCTGTATGAGAGTATTAGGGGCTAAAGCTTTCATTCGTGTTTTCGTGAACGGACAAGACTATCCTATCTAATCTAATTCTGTAACAATTGTGAGTAAACTTCAATTATTATAAGAGGCTTAGGCCGAAAACCATTCAGTTTGACACAACCAGCTTTGATGGCGGCAGCATAGCCGGCATCCCCTGGTGCTGCCAGCATCTAATATTTCCTTTTACTTTCCGCGTACAGGGTGTTCCTTTTTTTGTTTCCGCACCGCAAAAATAGATCGGATCGGACCTTTCGGCCACTGCGTTTTTCGACGCGGGAGCCGCCGCCGTATTATTCGGGTTTTCAACTCTCAAACTAGTTTGAGATTGAATATTCCCCGAGTCGGTTGTCTTAAAAGTGGGCGACCTCTGCGAGGGCTGAGCGTTTGTTTCCGCAGCCAAAGCCCTTTTAGTTACAGGAGAAACAGGCGTTTGTGAGGTTGACCAGAAACTTGCGAAACCGAGGATCACACCGGCGATCCCGAGAAAAGGCACCGCCTTTTGAACGAACTCGGACAACGGGTGTTTCGTCTCGCAGAGCTGGCAAAACCGCCTACTCGTCCATGGTTTCCAGTCTACTCGCTCGACTTTTTCGCCACAGCAGCAGCAAAATTCCGGCCGATAGAACATCTCCGCCTCTTTCTGACACTGTCAGAAAAAATTCCCTCATCTAAATTTTGAAATTGCTTTAACGGGCTGTGGCCAATTATAAACTATTATTTAAGTAATGTTAAGGAAATTCTAAGCATAGACGGGCGTTGTGATGCGCATCGCTTTTCTATGGCGGTATTTATGATAATAAGTGACTTTGCTCGGCACGTTCCCGGGGCGGATAATGCAACCGACACCCATAAATAAGCGTCTGAAATACCATTGATATGACCTGTGTTTTTCGTTTTGCACTAATAGCGATATTCGTCTGTGCAGCATGCCTGTCAGTTTTTGGCCAAATTGAAGATCCCATCCGCGTTGAATCGTCGCTCGTCCGCATGAATGTCGGCGTCGTCGATCAGCGCGGCCGCCCAATCACTAATCTCGATCGCAGCTCCTTTACGATCTCGGAAGACGGCGTTAGACAGCAGATACTTAATTTCGAGCCCGTCCAACAGCCTTTCTCGGTCGTCCTGCTGCTCGATATGAGCGGCTCAACTCTAACCTTTCGGCAGAATATCAAGTTGAGCGCCGGCCGGTTTGTGGATGCGCTCAAGCCCGATGACCGCGTGGCGGTCGTTGAATTCTACGATAAGATCAATCTCCGGAACGACTTTACGACCGATCACCGGATAATCTACCACTCGATCGAGGCCTCGAACGGCCGCGGCAAGACACAGCTTTACAAGGCCCTCGATTTCGCGCTCGATAAGCTCAGCCACGAAGGTACTCGCCGCAAGGCCATCATCGTCCTGACCGACGGTGTCGACAGCGAGGCTCAGAATAAAGACCGCGATGTGCTTGTGTCGGCCGCCGACAATCAGGTCGCTTCCATTCTTAAACCTGAACAAAATCCGGCGATGAACGAGGTGCTTACACGATCGGACCGCCAGGGCGTGACGATCTATCCCCTGGCCCTTCCGACCGGCGACCCTGCCAAACTGGCCGACCCTACGCCTCGCCAGATAGCGATGTTCGAAGCGGCCCGTGCCCGACTGCAGCTGGTTGCTGATCATACCGGCGGCGTGCTCAGCAAGATAAACAAACTCGAAGACATGAGTACGCTCTACGCGCAGGTTGCCGCCGATCTGCAGACCCTTTACACCATCGAATACCAGCCGAGTAACGACAAACGCGACGGCAAATGGCGGACGATCAAGATCGAAACAC
>Ga0207676_10003986_pt1 | contig 10423 bp, 4 predicted proteins | sample KBSSwiS72_FD_184307 | JGI IMG/M metagenome (GOLD analysis project Ga0207676, IMG submission 184307) | Switchgrass rhizosphere microbial communities from Kellogg Biological Station, Michigan, USA - KBS Switchgrass S7-2 (SPAdes) (version 2) | ecosystem: Host-associated > Plants > Roots >... | reverse complement strand
GTTTTGGTCATGATAATAATCTGAGATCATCCTGTAAGCAATTGCTGTTTCCTTTTTGTAGCCGCCCAGCGTAAAAGCTTCAAGGGCTTTTTTGGCATAAAGAAAAACCGAATCTGCTTTTTTAAACGATTGATAAAGACTGGCTAATTGAAGGCATGCGTTGCCTGTATGCCGGGGATTATCGTGCTGTTCACTAACCTGAATAGCTTTTTTGTAATTTTCCCTGGCGAGATCGGTGTTTCCCATTTGCTCGTAGATCGTGCCTATGGATATGTACGTGCTGCCTTCAAATTTTCTATCTTCAAAAGCTAGTTCCGAAAAACAATATAGTGACTTCTGTTGATAGAAAAGGGCCGAATCGAACCTTTTCAGTTTTAAATAAGAGTCACCGATATCAGGGTATACCCAAGCAAGTCCTAAAGTGTCTCCTGCGGATTCAAAACGTTCTATTGCTTCATGGGCAAGTGCAATTTGTTTTTCATAGTTACCGGCATAGAGGTAAAGGTTCTCAAGGGCAAGATATAGTAAGTTGATTAAGCTGCGCCGGTTCCTTAGCTGCAGGTTCCATGCTTTGTTCTCGTTGGCAGGATCTTCGGCAATTTCAAATGCCTGGTTTAATACCCTAAGTGCCTCTGGAAAATTCCCCATCTTCATGAGAGGCCAACTCTTAAATCCCATTATTTCAGCCTTGTTCAATTGTAAATCGAGTTTTTCGGCGATGGCTATTCCTTTATTACAAACATAAAGACCGGTATCGGCGCTTATATCATCGTAAAAACGCCCCAACATCGAATAAGCACCCATACGGACTGTATCATTTGCCGCATGCTGAAGTATAAAATAGGCGCTGTCCATTTGCCGCCGGGTCTGTGCTTTAACAAATGCCGGCCATAACAAAAGCAGCAATATTTTCAGCAATAATTTCATCGAATTAGTTTAAGCAATTGGTAATTTGACTGTGAACTCTAACTTTGAAATAACTATCCTTTTGCTATTGACGTTATCGGTAAGCCACACCTATCCAATTCTGAGTGTTTCTTCAGTTCAACCTCTCTCGTGGCAACGCTTATCGATCTTCCTCCCTCTTCAATTGTTGTTTTCCCTGGTATCGCGCATTTAGCATCCAGTTATTGCATATAAAACTCCAGCTGAATACGATCGGGGTCCTTAAAGGCTACGTATTTTTTTTGCAGTAAAGGATCCATCTTTACTCCTGTATTTTCAACGTTCGCGGCACTTAATCCTTTTGCAATCCGGTTAAGTTCTTCTTCAGATTCACAGGTAAACGCCACGTGATCGGTACCAACAGTGAAAGGATCGAAACTTGCTTTATTATCCGCCTTTTTAAAAACGACTATCACATTGCCTGCAGGAAAAGCGAACAATTCATCGTTTTCAAGCACAATGGGGAAACCGATCACATCCCTGTAAAACTTTTTTGTCTCATCAAGATTCAAACAACGAAAATTAATGTGGTGAACGCCCGGGGTTTTTGGATTAATTGCCATAAGATTCTATTTTAGATTGTTAATAATCAGCAATCATAGTGTTCGTGCTGGTAACCCGATAATAAATGCACTCCCTTCCCCTTCGTTTGTCTCCACCTCTATTTCACCACCGTGCGCTTTCACAATATCATAGGCCAATGATAATCCTAACCCTGTCCCCAGCCCCGTGGGTTTGGTAGTAAAGAAAGGCTGAAAGATCTTGTCTATTATCCTTCCTGGAATACCATTTCCATTGTCCCTGATCTTAATCTCAATTATATTTTCTTTTCTTTTTGTACTAACCAGAACTAAGGGCTTATATCCGCCTAAGGCGGACTGCAGCTTTGCCTTCTCATTCACCTCATAAAAAGCATTGTTGATCAAATTCAGAATCGCCCTGCCGAGGTCTTCCGGCACAATCTTTATTTGCCCAATTGAGCCATCGAAGTCAGTTTTTATTCCGGCATTAAAGGATTTGTCCTTTGCGCGAAGACCATGATAAGCAAGCCGCAAATATTCTTCAGCCAATGCATTAATGTCAGTTAACTCTTTTTGACCGGTACTTGATCGTGAGTGCTGCAGCATTCCCTTTACAATGGCGTCCGCCCTTCTGCCGTGATGATTTATTTTTTCTTCATTTGTCTTAATGTCATCTAAAACTTTGTTCTCTATTTCCTGCGGCCCCATTCCCTGGGCTTTCTGCCTTTCTTCCATTAACTCGTCAAGCAGCTCTTTATTTACTTCAGAAAAATTATTGACAAAGTTCAACGGGTTTTGAATTTCATGTGCAATGCCTGCAGTAAGTTCCCCGAGAGAAGCCATTTTTGCAGATTGGATAAGCTGTTGTTGTGTTACTTTTAAATCGTCGTACGCCTTTTCAATTTTTATTTTCGCCTTATGTTTCTGCCGGTAATTTATGTAAAAGAAAATTGCCAGTAACAGCAATATAGCGATGCCTGCCAATAAAAAATAGATCCTGACCTTATTTTCATTAATGACCTTTTCCGTTTCCAAATTTTGGAGACGTAGTTGTTCGCTAAAAGACATATTCTGAAACTCAGCCAGGTTTTTTATCCTTTCTTTATATAAACTGTCCTTGGCAATCAATGCCAGGCCCTGGTACTTAAATGCGCTGTCAAACTGGTCATTTAATTTATACGCTAGGTATAGATTTTCATAAGCTGAGCCGATATTATTCGGATTATCGCCCTGACCAACGGTTGTACCCAATGTCCGAACAACTTCCATGTTCCTCAGCGCGAAAATCAGCAGCGAATCCTTTTTCCCTTCGTCGAGAAAACAGTTGATCAGGCGGATATTGTTCCGTGCGATACTGGCAAAATTCTGCTGTTCCTGTGCTGACCTAAGTCCTTCATAATAATATTTTTTTGCTAATGCTTTGTTTCCTTTTTTCAGGTACACATCCCCGATAATCGATAAAATAAAACCCTTGTATTTATATAATGACGATTCATCTGAGATCCGGTTTGCTTCCATCGAAAAAGCCAGGGCAGAATCAAGTTTGTTTGTTGCCAAATAGCTGCTTCCAAGATTCATGGCAGAAAGCAACTGGCGGTTTTTATTGCCGATTTCTTTGGCAATTCTCAATGCCTCTTTAAAATGAAAGATCTGCTGCTCTATATTTTGAGTTTGTTCCATCAGGATGCCAAACATATGATGCGTAATAGATAATAACAGCAACCTGCTCTTGCCAGGTGATGGTTCTATTGTTACTACGGGCCAAGGTTCTTGTTTATTATTCTTGTCCTCGGTAATTTTTAACGCCTCCAACAAACATTTTAATGAAGCAGGATACTTCCCTTCGTGAAGCAATTGATAACCTTTGATGACAAGACTGGCAGCCTCAGCAAGCTTTTTACTATTCTTTTGCGCAAGCTTTAAATTTTCATCGGCATAATAAAGCGCGCTATCCCTGTTCAGCTCTTCGTAATAATAGTAAAGGGCTCTCCCCGTCGCATACCGGGCCGAATCAGTAGAAGCATCTCTATAAACGGCTTTCAAACTGTCTATATTTTTTTCCTGCGCGATGGATAGAACAGGAAGAAACAACAGCAATGTTATCTTTATAAATGACTTCATTTGATGATTCACGAAATAGGTAATAAAATGGTGAACTCACTCCCCTCTTCTTCTTTTGTGTTAACGATTATTTCCCCGCCATGCGCCTTTACAATATCATAGGCAAGAGATAATCCCAACCCCGTTCCCTGTCCTGTTGGCTTGGTCGTAAAGAATGGCTGAAATATTTTGTCCAGCACTCTTTGTGGAATACCATTGCCGTTGTCCTTTATTTTTATTTCAACCTTTCCATTTTGTTTCGTTGTAATTAACACGACCGATGGTCCATAGCCGTTTAAGCCTTGCTTTTGTTTTTCATTAACTGCGTAAAACGCGTTGTTGATCAAATTGAGAATGACTCTTCCAATGTCTTGCGGAATGACATTTATTTTTCCAATCGAATTGTCAAAATCAGTTTCGAATTTTGCGTTGAAGGATTTGTCTTTCGCCCGAAGTCCGTGATAGGCAAGCCGCAAATATTCGTCGCATAAGGCATTGATATCTGTCGGCTCTTTTTGTCCCGAACTTTTTTGTGAATGCTGCAGCATGCCCTTTACTATCGCGTCTGCACGCCTGCCATGATGGTTTATTTTCTCTGAGTTATCCTTAATATCTTTCAGCAATTCATTTACTTCCTTGTCTTCAATTTTCAATTTTTCATTTTTCATTCTTAATTCTTCAATGAGCTCTGTATTCACTTCCGAAAAATTATTCACGAAGTTCAGCGGGTTTTGTATCTCATGAGCGATGCCTGCGGTGAGTTCACCAAGCGAAGCCATTTTCTCCTGCTGTACAAGCTGCGATTGCGTTATCTTCAATTCATGATAGGCTTTCTCGATTTCTTTTGCCTGCAAAAGCTCTTTGACTCTCGTTTTTTCCCGCTCCGTTTTGATCACTCTTTGTTTCTGATATCGATGTATGCTATAGACTGCGATAATAAAAAGTATTCCATAAAGACAATATGCCCACCAGGTTCGCCACCAGGGCGGTGTAATGATAATGGCAATTGATTTTTCCGTCCATATATCATTGCTGCTTGCAGTTTTTATTCGTAGTATGTAATGACCAGGAGGAACATTATAGTAATAGGCAGTGTGTTCAGTGCCGGATTGACGCCAGTTATTGTCATAGTTTTCGAGCATAAAAAGATGCTTGTTGTCTTCGGGACTACTATAGTGAATGCCGGCATAGTCAAAGGAGAATACGTTTTGCCTATAATTTAATATTATTTTTTTTGCTTCATCAATTGGAACCTTTAAAGGACTTTTTGGACCGGGCATTATTGATTGATCGCCGATACGGAAATCAGCCAAAACGATTTGCGGCGTTTTAGAGTTGCTTGAAATTGAATCAGGGAAAAAGCTGTAATAACCTGAGGGACCACCAAAATACAATTTCCCATTATGACTCCTGAGGCAACTAGTACCTAAATTAATTGCATTGACACCACAATTTCTTCCGAATATATTGATTTCATTTCGAGCGGCATTAAGCCTTATAATCCCCAATGAGGTGCTCATCCATAAAGTCCGTTTCCCGTCCTCCATGATAGCATTTACCGCAATACTCCCTGTTTTAATATTTCGTTTGGGATCCTCGAATAAGACGAACGCATCTTCGGGTCTATTGTAACGAAAGAAACCACCATCAGTTCCGACCCAAAGTATTCCGTCAGCATCTTCAAACATGCAGAAAACTGATAAACCCAGAAGATAGTGCTTAAATTTACCAGTTTGCTTATTGAAAAGATTTATCCCCGCTCCCTTATAACAACCTGCCCACAAATTACCTGACGCATCTTCATGTAATTCCAACACCCACTGATTGCTGAGACTTCCGGTATCTTCGGGATCATGCCTGTAGTGAGTGAATAGTTTTTTTGGGATGTCCATGACATTGATCCCATCCTGCGTTGCTATCCACAGTAAACCCTTTTTATCTTCAATGATATCGTTTACCGGGCCACTACTCAAACTTCCTGCATTTTTTTCGTCATGATCAAACCTTGCAATTTCATTTGTCTTTTTATTGATGCGTCTGAGGCCATTGCCGGTTCCAATCCATAAATCGCCGTCATGACTTTTACAAATCGCGCTCACACCACCATTGAACTTTGGTATCGTATTATCGTTGCTACTGTTTATTTTACGCACTACATTCTTGGAAATTCGGTTTGTCAGCCCATCGAACGTTCCTGCCCACATTGTATTGGAATCTTCTTCAAACAACACACTGGTACCGTTATCGACGCGGGTGAAGGGAATGTCTTTTTGTATGGGATCGGTGCGATAGAGATTGCCATTCCAGCTTCCAACCCAAAGTACCCCTTCATGAGAGATAAACGAACACCATGCAGTATTATCCAAAAGCCCGAAAGAGTTTTTTGTTCCCTCACAATGAATTGCTTTCTGCGTTACCGGGTCATAATGGTTCATACCGGCCAGCACTGTCCCGATCCATATACCACCCGAGACATCCTCTGTAATGAAACGTATATGATCATACGAGGCCGGAGATGGTAAGGGGGGTCTGCTTAGTTTATCGCGATGCGAAGGATCATAAAGGTGTCTTTCAAAAACTCCCTTGTCACGATCCATCGTATGCAAACCGTCGCCTGCCGTGCCGACCCAAAACGTGCCACGACTGTCTTCCAACATGCCACAAACCTTATTGCTGATGAGACTATGTGGATCCTTGGGATCATGCAGGTATCGTATAAATTTGCCTGCTTTCTTATCAAACCGATTTAATCCACCGTCTTCAGGTCCAGAATCGTCATTGGGGAAAGGACTGCCTGTACCAATCCAAATAGTGCCCCGGTGATCTTGATAAATAGAACGCACCTGGTCACAACTAAGGCTGTTAGGATCACGCGCCTCATGCCGATAATGGTAGAACCTGCCGGTCTTGATAATCAAACGATCAAGTCCACCATGCGTGCCAATCCACAGATCTCCATCAGAGTCCTGCAATAAGGCGGTGATCTTATTATGAATGATAGTTGAAGCATCAGAGGGGTTATGGCGAAAGTGCGTAAATACTTCCGTCACTGGGTCGAACCTGTCGAGCCCATAGCCCGCTGTGCCTATCCAAATATTTCCGTTTTTATCGGTGCAAATTGATTCAAGTTGATTACTCCCAAGTGACCCTGGATTTAAAGGATCGTTTAAGTACAATTTAAATTGATAACCATCGTAACGATATAACCCTACATCCGAAGCAACCCAAATGTAACCCTTCGCATCCTGAGTAATACCCAGAATAATAGTAGAAACTCCTAAAGGAGCTTCAACGTGTTTAAAATTATAATTCTGTGCTGATAGATCCGAAGCACTCGATAGTAGGAAGAAAATTGCAAAAATAAAAGCAGTGATATATGATTTCATACAATTGCTTTTTATTTCAGAACATATTTTTTTGAACTTCACATCTCTAACTGAACAATAAACTCACTGCCCTCCCCCTGTTTAGTTTCTGCTTTTATTTCGCCTCCATGCGCCTTCACGATATCATAAGCTAAAGATAAACCCAATCCAGTCCCTTGCCCTGTTGGTTTGGTCGTAAAAAATGGTTGAAATATCTTTTCTTTTATTGAATCAGGAATGCCCGTACCGTTATCGCTTACTCTTATTTCGATCTTGCCGTCAATCTTTTTTGTACTCATTGAAACAGCAGGCCTATAACTCTCACCTCCCGTCTTTTGCCTTTCATTGACTGCATAAAATGCGTTGTTGATAAGGTTGAGGAACACGCGGCCAATATCCTGTGGGATGATATTTATTTTTCCAGCAGAAGAATCGAAATCAGTTACAGTTTCGGCGTTGAATGATTTGTCTTTTGCCCTTAGCCCGTGATACGCTAATCGCAAATATTCATCGCACAAGGCATTAATGTCTGTGAGTTCTTTTTGACCGCTGCTAGTTCTTGAGTGTTGCAACATCCCTTTCACAATTGCATCGGCACGCTGGCCATGGTGATTTATTTTTTGTTCATTCTCGATGACAGCATCAGCAATCGACTCTGCCTCTGTCAAATTTCCGTTCTTCATTTCGCATTTCATCTCTGATAATAACTCCGTATTAACATCAGAGAAATTATTAACAAAGTTCAAGGGGTTTTGAATCTCATGTGCAATGCCTGCGGTCAATTCGCCTAATGAAGCCATCTTTTCTGATTGGATAAGTTGGGCCTGGGTTGATTTTAATTCATTAAAAGTAGTTTCAATCTTTTCTTTTTGAAGCGTAAGCAAAGTATTTGCCTTTTGCTTTTGGCGATTATTGCGAAAAAGTATGAATGCAATTAATAGAAAAACAGCTAACCCTCCCAACAGGCCATAGGTTCTGATTTTGCTTTGATACAACTCTTTTTCCCTTGTTATATTCTGCAAACGAAGTTGTTCCTGAAAAGACAAATTCTGAAACTCCGCTAAATTTTTAATTTTTAAATTTAATAAGCTATCCTTGGTAACAAGTGCAAGCCCCTGGTATTTATAAGCGCTGTCAAATTGTTGGTTCAATTTGTAAGCAAGGAATAAGTTTTCATAGCCCGTACCTTGATTCAGCGTGGACAATGCAACCGCTTCAAGTGATTGAATGAGTTGATTAAATTCTTTAGCATAGTGAAGCGCTGAATCTTTTTTGTTTTCAGACAGGTAGTATTGAACTAACTGGTAATAAACCTGAGCCACCCCCCCTTTGTTATTCTCTTTTTTCCCTGATTGTAATCCTGCATACAGATTGAGGAGTCCTGTTTTCTTTTCTCCCTTTTTCAGGTAAATAGCTCCCACATAACTTAAGTTAACAGACAAATAGTAAGTGTACCCCGATTGCAACGAAATTCTTTGAGCTTCTGTTTCATAATTTAAGGCTGAGTCTAAATTGTTCATGTCGAAATAAGTTCTCCCAAGGCCAAGGTTAGCCAATAATAAGCGGGGTAAATTATTTGTTTCTTTGCCAATTCTCATTGCTTCCTTATAGTGAAAAATCTGTTGTTCTGTATTAAGTGTGGGAGTCATCAGGTTGGCAAAAGTGTGATGAGCATAGCCCAGTACTCCAAGCCTTCCTATTTCATACGATATACTATCAGCATAAATCCAATTATTTTTTTCAATTTGGGCGTTTTGAATGATGGTGAATGCCCTTAATAAGGTTTGCAAAGATGCTGCATATTTCCCCGTTGTTAACAATAAATAGCCTTCAGATACCAGGGTTTGTGCTTCCGCCAGTTTTTTCCTATTCTGCTGTGCCAGTTTTAAAGCAACCGCTGCGTAATAAAAAGCCGAATCGCGATTTACTTCTCTATAGAAAGTCAATAGTTCCCGGCTTGTATTAAACCGTACCGAATCATTTGATGCCTGCTTCATCACCAATTTAAGGCTATCTTGGTATTGCTGCTGGGCTGCCAGCCATAATGGAAACAATGCGCTGAGTACAACAGGTAAGATGTGCTTCATTAAGATGAGTAATTGGGCAGTTGAATAATAAACGTTGTTAAATCACCTTCCTTACTCTCCACTTTTATCTCCCCACCATGTGCCTTTATAATATCATAAGCTAGGCTTAAACCCAATCCCGTTCCCTGACCTGTTGGCTTGGTGGTAAAGAAAGGTTGAAAGATCTTTTCTTTTATTGAATCAGGCATACCATTACCATTATCGCTTACTCTTATTTCGATCTTGCCGTCAATCTTTCTTGTACTTATTAAAACAATAGGCTTATACGCATCACCTTCCTCTTTCTGCCTTTCATGCACAGCATAAAATGCATTATTGATGAGGTTGAGGAACACGCGGCCAATATCCTGTGGGATGATATTTATTTTTCCAACAGAAGAATCGAAATCAGTTTCTGTCTCAACGTTGAACGATTTGTCTTTCGCCCTTAACCCGTGGTATGCCAATCTTAAATATTCTTCGGCAAGCTTATTAATATCACTTGCTTCTTTTTTACCAGTGCTGGTTCTTGAATGTTGTAACATTCCTTTTACAATCGCATCAGCCCTTTTGCCATGGAGGTTTATTTTCTCTGAGTTATCCTTAATATCGTTCAGCAATTCCTTTACTTCTCCATCTTCAATTTTCAATTTTTCATTTTTCATTCTTAATTCTTCAATGAGGTCTGTATTCACTTCCGAAAAATTATTCACGAAGTTTAGCGGGTTTTGAATCTCATGAGCAATACCGGCAGTCAATTCACCCAGGGAAGCCATTTTTTCTGATTGAATGAGTTGGGTTTGAGTGGATCGTAAATCTTCAAGTGAGTGTTTTAATTCTGCTGTGCGCTCGCTCACCTGATGTTCGAGCTCGACCTTTTGTTGTTCAATCAACCGGCGGCGCTCAATTTCTTTTTCTTTTGCGAGCTGCTCTTTTTCAAATGCTTCCTGCAACACCTTTTTTTGCAGTTGCCCGTACCTTTTGAATAATATCCAGGAAGAGACGGTAATTATCCAGAAAAAGCATACGACTTCAATTTCCAAATCGTGTTTCTGTAACCACGCTAATAGTGGTGTATTCAAGGCTCGTGTAACACCGTTTATGAGCTCAAAAGTGACAAAAATTAAAACTCCGGTCATGAGCAATTGCGCGGTTCTATTGTTTCGGGGAATCAACCTGAGGCAAGTGATAATCACGGATCCCATTATCAATATTGGGACGTAAATGCCCCATTTATCGTCGAGAGCGGGATAGAAGTATTGGACGACAAGCCATAAAAATGGAATGAGGCTTAAAATCTCCAGGAATCGATCCCATCGGGGAGTCCTGCGATTTGTATCCAATGAATAGCGAGTTGTGGAAACTAGGAAATATAAGAAAAACGGGATCAACAAATATTGGCCATAGAAGGATATCGCGTCGGCGT
>Ga0207676_10003983_pt1 | contig 10425 bp, 9 predicted proteins | sample KBSSwiS72_FD_184307 | JGI IMG/M metagenome (GOLD analysis project Ga0207676, IMG submission 184307) | Switchgrass rhizosphere microbial communities from Kellogg Biological Station, Michigan, USA - KBS Switchgrass S7-2 (SPAdes) (version 2) | ecosystem: Host-associated > Plants > Roots >... | reverse complement strand
CACGGCCAGCGTGACGCCCATCACCGCGTATTCGCCCAGCGGTCCCAGGAATCCGGTGCGTGGCGTCAGGTGGCCGATACGGATCGCATCGGACTGGCTGCGCACGATCGCCGGAAATCCCAGCGTGGATAACGCCGCAGCGGCACCTGCTCCCTTCAACAAATCGCGACGACGGCGGCTGACCATGACTCCTCCTTAGGGTGAACGGGCATTCGCGCGCTTCCGACTCGATGCGGCCTCTGCAGCGCGCTCCGTAGGGCGACCGCAGTTATAATCCAAGCGCCCTACCCTGTCCAACGCAGTCAGTCCCGGCGTGCATCCTCAAGTGTGCTGCCGTGGGCCTACCTCGCGAGACTTTCATGGACTTGAACATCAACGGATTGCGCGTGCTCATCACGGCGGGGGCCTCGGGCATCGGCCTCGCCACTGCGCGCGCGTTCGCCGCAGAGGGTGCGCGCGTGCTGATCTGCGACATCGACGAGAGCGCGCTCGCGGCCGTCGGACGAAGCGATCCCGCGCTGCAGAGCACCGTCTGCGATGTCGCGGAACCCGCGGCCGTCGCGAAGCTCTTCTCCGCCGTCGCCGCACAACTGGGCGGCCTCGATGCGCTGGTGAACAACGCGGGCATCGCGGGCCCCACGGCGCCGTGCGAGGAAGTCTCGCTCGCCGACTGGCAGCGGACGCTCGCCATCAACATCACCGGCCAGTTCCTGTGCGCACAGCACGCTATCCCGATGCTGAGAAAGAGCTCCAACGCGAGCATGGCGAACCTCTCGTCCGCAGCAGGGCGTTTCGGCTACCCGCTGCGCACGCCTTACGCGGCTTCGAAGTGGGGCGTGATCGGCTTCACCAAATCGCTTTCGGGCGAGCTCGGCCCCGCGGGCATCCGTGTCAACGCGATCTGCCCGGGGTTCGTCGCCGGTCCACGGATCGAGAGCGTGCTGAGAGGCAAGGCGGCCGCGCGCGGCGTGCCGACGGACGTCGTCCGCGCCGAAGGGCTCGCGAAGACATCGCTGCGCCGATTCGTGACCGCCGAGGACATCGCGAACTCCATCGTGTTCCTGGCCTCCCCTGCCGGCGCCAATATCTCGGGGCACGCCTTGCCCGTCGACGGCGACCTGCAGTCGCTGATCTGACGACGCCGGAACAGCGACGTGGCCAAGGACCGCTTCGATCTCACCGGCCGGACTGCGCTCGTCACCGGCGCTTATCGCGGACTCGGCTATGCGATCGCGCAAGGACTCGCCGAGTCGGGCGCGACCGTCGTTTTGAACGGCCGCAAGGCGGAGCCTCTCGCGAGTGCGGCGAAGACGCTGACCGGCGCGGGACTGCGCGCGTTCACGTCGCTGTTCGACGTCACCGACGGCGAAGCGGTCCGCGAAGCGGTCGCGACCATCGCGCGGGAGCACGGCAGCCTCGACATCCTCGTCAACAACGCCGGCATCCAGCGGCGCAATCGGATCGTCGACTTCAAGCGGCAGGACTGGGACGATGTCATTGCCACCAATCTGACGGCGCCGTATCTGCTGGCGCAGGCGGTGCTGCCGGGAATGATCGCGCGAAAGAGCGGCAAGATCGTCAACATCGCGTCGCTGATGAGCGATCTCGCGCGCCCGACGGTCGTGCCTTACACCGCGGCGAAGGGCGGCGTGCGCCAATTGACGCGCGGGATGGCGGTTGAGCTCGCGCCGCACAACATCCAGGTCAACGCGATCTCGCCCGGCTACTTCGCAACGGAGATGAATCGCGCGCTGATCGACGACGCCGAGTTCAATGCATGGGTGTGCAAGCGCACGCCGGCAGGCCGCTGGGGCGAGCCGGCGGAGATCGCCGGGCTTGCCGTGTTCCTGTGCTCCGACGCCGCCAACTACATCACGGGACAGCTCATCACCATCGACGGCGGGATGTCGGTGGCGCTGTGAGTGGCGAGGCGGGAAAAGGCTCGGCGCTCTGCGCCTAGCGCGCGCCGACCTTGCCGGGCGCCTTCGACTTGGCGGTGACCGCCTCGACCGACAGCGTGAAGGTCCGCGTCTCGTTCGCGTTCATCGCCCCGACGCCGATGAGCTTGCGCGCGACCTCCACGCCGCGATCGTTCTTGATCGACACGACGACCGTGTATTCCCAGGCCTCGCCGCCGGGCGGATGCCGGATGCTGCCCTCGATGCACAGCGGTGTGAGAGCGGGCGGCGCGCTCGGCGCATCGACGCCCGCGCCGTAGCGCAGGTAATGCCGGCAGGACGGGCACACGACCGCGCTCTCGAGGATCGTCTCCCGGCAGTGCGGACACTGGCGCGTCGCCCCGGCCTCACCGGGGCGCACGTTGCTCATGCTCTCTACTCGTGCTTCGCGGGCTTGAAGCCCTTGCTGTCTTCCCACCCGAACTCGGCCTGGCCGCGCATGCGCGCGCCCGCCGCGACGGTGAGCGAGCCCGCCTTGACGTCGCCGACGACGAGGCCCGACTGCAGCAGATCGACGTTGGTCGCCTGCTCGACGTTGCCCTCTAGCTCGCCGGCAATGGTCACCTTGTTCGCGCGCACGCTGCCGGTGAGCTTGGCGCCGGCCTCGATCGTGAGGTCGCCCTGGACGCTCACGTCGCCCTTGAATTTGCCGGCGATGCGAACGCTCCCGCCGCCTTCGATCTTGCCTTCGATCGTGATGTCGGATGCGATGAGCGATTCCTTCCGTGGGCCGATCGAGTCCGACCGTACGGCGGGCGCCGGCGTGATGGGCGTCGTCGGCATCGCGAGCTCAGGCTTCAGCGCGGCTGGCGGGTCGTGTCGCGGCGTATCCCTCGGTTCGGGCGCCGGCGTCGGGGAGAGACGTGGCGCGGTATTGTCTTTCCAGATGGCCATGACGATGTCCTATCGTGGGGTCGGGACGTCAGGCTAGCGCCAAAATCGCGCGGAAGCAATGGATTTGCACAAAAACGACGTCGCATCCACCGTGAGGACGGCGCCTACACAACTCACCGTTGTCGCCACGCCAATCCCGTGTGCGTATCGCGAAGCGGCCGGTACTCGCACCCGACCCATCCGTCGTAGCCTAGCGCGTCGATGCGCCGGAATAGCCATTCGTAATGGATTTCGCCGACATCCGGCTCGTGCCGTCCCGGGACGCCCGCGATCTGGATGTGTCCGATGTCGGCAAGCCAGCGCTCGAGCTTCGCGGCGATGTCGCCCTCGACCCGCTGCGTGTGGTAGCAGTCCATCTGCACCTTGAGATTTGGCTCGGCCACGTCCGCGCGGATCGCATGCGCTTCCGCCTGCGTCGAAAAGAGGTAGCGCGGCACGTCGTGCGGGTTGAGCGCTTCGATCAGCACCGTGACGCCTCGCTCGCGCGCCGCCACGCATGCCGCGCGCAAATTGCGGATGAGCGTCGAGCGCTGCTGCGCCCTCCCGGCTTCGTGAGCTTCGGCCGGCACGACGCCCGACATCACGTGAATTCGCGGACACCCGAGCGCGTTTGCATAACGCAGGGCCGTTTCGATGCTCGCCGCAAACTCGGCCTCGCGGCCGGGCAACGACGCGATCCCGCGCTCGCCTGCCGCGAGATCGCCGGGCGGCGCGTTGATCAGCACACACGCAAGCCGATGCTCGGCGAGGCGAGCCGCGATCTCGTCGACGGGAACGTCGTAGGCGAATCCGAATTCGACCGCGGCGAATCCCGCGCGTCCCGCCTCGCCGAAGCGCTCGAGAAACGGGACCTCGTTGAAAAGAAAGCTCAGGTTGGCGGAGAACCGTGGCATGCGTCCCAGTTTCGGCGGCGGCTGGTGCGTTGCTCCCAGCCCGTGAAATGTCAGTTTGGTGGCTCAATGTTGCCTCGACAAGGCGGGTCCACTGGAGCGCACCCGCCCGCGAATGCACGCTTCTCGGAGTTGTCGCAAAACTGCAACGCGCGCGCAACCGTTCGTCGGCTGGCCTCCCTGTGGACAAGCCGGTGAATCATCGGTGGAACGTGCGTGAATATCCAGCAAACGGTCGCCCAATCGGCTGTTTTTGTTGTCGTTTTCGGAGGGGTTCACTGTGCATCAAATAGCGCTTGCCAAGTGCCCATCACCCTACTATGCTTTGTGCTCAGCAGGCACTTCAACACAAGATCTTGTAGATTCTGATTTGCAAGAAGAAACTCGCGCCCCTGCCAACGGCGACGTCCGCCCGGGGTGGCGCGCAGAGGGGAACAGCCAACGCGTAATCCGGAAACCCGCGGGGCCGCTTGCTTTGCGCCAAAGCGCCCATGCCGGCAAAAACCCGCGATTGGCATTCACAACGACAAGATTTCGACAGGAGACCCTTTCATGCAACTTACCAGCGCTTCGCCCGCAGGGAACCTGCCCCGGCGCGATCTCATGGCAGGCGAGCCCGGAAGCGCGATGGGCACCTCAGTGAACACGACCGACGGCCGTTACGACCAGTACAAGGTGATCCGCCGCAACGGCGCGGTGGTCGGCTTCGAGCCGACGAAAATCACCATCGCGGTTACCAAGGCGTTCCTCGCCGTCAACGGCGGCCAGGGCGCGGCAAGCGCGCGCATCCGCGACGAAGTGGCGAAGATCACCGACGTCGTCGTCGCCGCGCTGATGAAGCGCAAGCCCGAAGGCGGCGCGATTCACATCGAGGAGATCCAGGACCAGGTCGAGCTCGCGCTGATGCGCGGCGGCGAGCACGAGGTGGCGCGCGCCTACGTTCTCTATCGCGAGCGCCGGGCGCAGGAACGGGCACAGGAGAAGGCCCAGAAGCGCGGCAAGCCCGAGCCCACCACCATCACGGTCGTCGAGAACGGCGTGTCGAAGCCGCTCGACCTCGACCGGCTCGGCGCGCTGGTCAAGGAATCGTGCGCGGGCCTGGCCGAGGCCGAGCCGGAGCGCATCCTCAAGGCGACGCTCAAGGATCTCTACAACGGTGTCGCGATGGAGGAAGTGCGCAAGTGCGTCGTGCTTGCGGCGCGCACGCTGATCGAGAAGGACCCGGCCTACAGCTTCGTCACGGCCCGCCTCCTTCTCGACTCGCTTCGCCACGAGGCGCTCGGCGAAGAAGCGACGCAGGCGGACATGGCGGTCAAGTATCCGGAGCACTTCCCGCATTTCATCCGGCATGGCGTCAAGATCGGACTGCTCAACGAGGCGCTGCTCCAGTACGACATGCAGGCGCTCGGGGCGGCGCTCAGGCCGGAGCGCGACCTGCAATTCGGCTATCTCGGCTTGCAGACGCTCTACGACCGCTATTTTCTCGTCGACCAGTATGCAGTCCACGCCAACGCGGGGCGCCGCTTCGAGCTGCCCCAATGCTTCTTCATGCGCGTCGCGATGGGCCTCGCGCTGAACGAAGTCGAGCGCGAGGCGCGCGCGATCGAGTTCTACAACGTGCTCTCGACGTTCGACTTCATGAGCTCGACGCCGACGCTCTTCAACTCGGGCACGCATCGGTCGCAGCTCTCCTCGTGCTACCTCACGACGGTGTCGGACGACCTGGACGGCATCTACGAGGCGATCAAGGAGAACGCGCTCCTGTCGAAGTTCGCCGGCGGCCTCGGCAACGACTGGACCAACGTCCGCGCGATGGGCTCGCACATCAAGGGCACGAACGGCAAGTCGCAGGGTGTGGTGCCCTTCCTCAAGGTGGTGAACGACACCGCGGTCGCCGTGAACCAGGGCGGCAAGCGCAAGGGCGCCGTCTGCACCTATCTCGAGACCTGGCACCTCGACATCGAGGAATTCCTCGAGCTGCGCAAGAACACGGGCGACGACCGCCGGCGCACGCACGACATGAACACGGCGAACTGGATTCCCGATCTCTTCATGAAGCGCGTGCTCGAAGGCGGCGACTGGACGCTCTTCTCGCCCGCCGACACGCCCGACCTCCATGACAAGTGGGGCCGCGAGTTCGAGAAGGCGTACACGCATTACGAATCGCTCGCCGCGAGCGGCCAGATCAAGCTGCACAAGAAGCTCCCGGCGGTCCAGCTCTGGCGGAAGATGCTGTCGATGCTGTTCGAGACCGGCCATCCGTGGATGACGTTCAAGGATGCCTGCAACATCCGCTCGCCGCAGCAGCATGTCGGCACCGTGCACAGCTCGAATCTCTGCACCGAGATCACGCTCAACACGAGCGCGACCGAGATCGCCGTCTGCAACCTGGGCTCGATCAATCTGCTCGCCCACATGAAACCGGTGGCGTCCGCCGACGGTGCGGCCGATGGAAGGGCTGATGGCACGTCATGGGAGCTCGATCACGCGAAGCTGCAGAACACGGTGCGCACCGCGATGCGCATGCTCGACAACGTGATCGACATCAACTACTACGCCGTCGTGAAGGCGCGCAACTCCAACTTGAAGCATCGTCCCGTCGGCCTCGGCATCATGGGCTTCCAGGACTGCCTGCATCTCACGCACACCCCGTACGCGTCGGAAGACGCGCTCAAGTTCGCCGATGCTTCGATGGAAGCGGTCTGTTACTACGCGTACTGGGCGTCGACCGAGCTCGCCGCGGAGCGTGGCCGCTATTCGTCGTACAAGGGCAGCCTGTGGGAGCGCGGCATCCTGCCGCAGGACACGCTCGGCATGCTGCGCGACGAGCGCGGCGGCTACGTCGACATCGACGAATCCGCGACGATGGATTGGGAAGCGCTGCGCTCGCGCATCCGCATCCACGGGATGCGCAACTCAAATTGCGTGGCGATCGCGCCGACGGCAACCATCTCCAACATCATCGGCGTCAGCGCGTCGATCGAGCCCGAATATCAGAACATCTACGTCAAGTCCAACCTGTCGGGCGAGTTCACCGTCGTCAATGAGCACCTGGTCGCCGAGCTCAAGAAGCGCAACCTGTGGGACGAGGTGATGGTCGCCGACCTCAAGTACTTCGACGGCTCGCTCGCGAAGATCGACCGCGTGCCGGCCGATCTGCGCAACCTCTATGCGACGGCGTTCGAGGTCGACGCGACGTGGATCGTCGAGGCCGGAGCCCGGCGCCAGAAGTGGATCGACCAGGCGCAGAGCCTCAACATCTACATGGCGGGCGCGTCGGGCAAGAAGCTCGACGAGACGTACAAGCTCGCGTGGCTCCGGGGCCTCAAGACGACGTACTACCTGCGTACGCTCGCGGCGACGCAAGCCGAGAAGTCCACCGGCGCGGGCGGCGAGTTGAATGCGGTTCCAAGCTCGGGGCAGTCGGCTCAGTTGGGTACAACGCCCGCTGCAGCGGCGGGAAGCCGCGCTGCAGCGGCGCCAAAGGTCGCCGAGCCGGAGATCAAGTACTGCAGCATCGACGATCCGTCCTGCGAAGCCTGCCAGTGACGGTAAACCTGCGACTGGGCCGTCAGACAGTCCAAGAACGGCTCGCGCAGACCAGAACCCAACCCCGCAAACCCGGACAGGAGGGCATGCGATGAACGAAAAGACCGACAGGTGGGAGTCCTACACCGACAGCGCGGGCCGCCGCCATTGGCGCTGGCCGGCTACGAGCGCGGCAGAGCGCGACGGCCGCGACGTCGATGCGGACTTCCGGAAGCGCTCGGGTTTGCCCGCGCCGCAGCAGGCGACGTTTGCGCCGCTGCTGATGCGGGGCAAGTAGCCGCACCACGGCGCGGGCCCGCAGTCCCGGCCCGTGCGGTCACGCTGCTGCGGAAAGCCCGCGCGCGGCGCGCGCCAAGGCCCAGGCGGCGGCCCGTTCGTCAACCTGCCCGTTGGAGGTCGAGTTGGCCCATTACGAAAATGTGCAGCGACATGTGACCGAAGCGCGGTACCTGGGTGACTACAAGATCTGGCTCGAGTTCAACGACGGAAAGAAGGGCGTGGTGGACCTTGCAGACGATCTATATGGCGAACACTTCGAAGCGCTGCGCGACACTCGCCGCTTCGCGGATTTCTATCTCGACTACGGTCTTGCGACGATCGCCTGGCACCACGGTGTGGATTTCGCCCCCGATTATCTGTACGACAAGCTGAGCGCGATGCACTGACGCCTTGAATTCAAGGCCAACTTTCGCCTCGCGGAGAGGTCTCACGAAGTAATGGAGAAGATCGACATGCTGAGCTTCGAAGACGAGTTCGCCACGGCGCTGCCGTCGCGGCGCGCGCCTCCTTCAGACGGGGCGCGTGACCGCTCGCCCGGGATCCTCGCCCAGGCCATCGGGTCGTCCAACCGGTCGCCGAATCGGTCGGCTCCTCCGGGACGGGACGCGGAGCCGCCCGAGGAGGCCACCCCCATGCTGAATGCTGCCGAGAAGCAGGCCGCGGACAACGGCTTCCGCCGCGTCCGCATCGAGGACAAGCGGGTCATCAACGCCTCGTCCGACGTCAATCAGCTCGTCCCGTTCAAGTATCGCTGGGCGTGGGACAAATACCTCGCCGCCTGCGCCAACCACTGGATGCCGCAGGAAGTGAACATGCAGCGCGACATCGAGCTGTGGAAGAACCCGAACGGCCTGACGGACGACGAGCGTCTCATCGTCAAGCGCAACCTCGGATTCTTCGTCACCGCCGATTCGCTCGCCGCGAACAACATCGTGCTCGGCACGTATCGGCACATCTCGGCGCCCGAGTGCCGCCAGTATCTGTTGCGGCAGGCTTTCGAAGAAGCGATCCACACGCACGCGTACCAGTACATCGTCGAAAGCCTGGGACTCGACGAAGCCGAGATCTTCAACGCGTACCACGAGATCAAGGCGATCCGCGACAAGGACGAGTTCCTGATCCCGTACATCGACGTGCTGACGAATCCGCTGTTCAAGACCGGCACGCCGGAAGCCGACCAGAAGCTCCTGAAGAGCCTGATCGTGTTCGCCTGCATCATGGAGGGGCTCTTCTTCTACGTCGGCTTCGTGCAGATTCTCGCGATGGGCCGGCAGAACAAGATGACGGGCTCGTCCGAGCAGTACCAGTACATCCTGCGAGACGAATCGATGCACTGCAGCTTCGGCATCGATCTCATCAACACCATCAAGCTCGAAAACCCGCATTTGTGGACGCCCGAATTCCGCGAGGAGATCCGCACGCTGATGAAGAAGGGTGTCGACCTCGAGTACGCCTACGCGGAGGATACGATGCCGCGCGGCGTCCTCGGGTTGAACGCGACGATGTTCAAGGAGTACCTGCGCTTCATCGCCAACCGCCGGTGCCAGCAGATCGGCGTCGACCCGCTGTTCGACAAGGCGGACAACCCGTTCCCGTGGATGGCCGAGATGATCGATCTCAAGAAGGAAAAGAACTTCTTCGAGACGAGAGTCACGGAGTATCAAACCGGCGGGACGCTCAGCTGGGATTAGGCGGATTGCGGGCCATTCGGCCAAGCTGACAAGGAATCGAAACCGCCAGCCCGACAACGTACGCGTCAGCGAAGAGTCCTCCTCAGTGGACTGGGCTGTGCGGGTACGGGGCCGAGGACCCAACCGCAAAGTCGACCCCTCGGTCGCCGCGATCCCGCATCATCGCATGCGCTGACCACGGATGGAGTGCGTCCTCCTGAACGACACCGCGCCACCGTTTGCGGTCCGTCGTCGACCTCCGCGGCCATTCTGGAATAAACTTTTCGGCGGGTTCCTGGAGCAGGGTATGGTGCCGGCTCGACGCCGAAGCTTTCTCGTCGTGGCTGGCGTGGTGCTGGCCGCTCCGTTCGTCGCCTATGGTCAACAGGCGACAAGGATGCGCCGCATCGGCGTTCTGGGCGGTGCACCGGGTCTGCGCTGGAACGACTTCGAGGCGACGCTACGCGAGAACGGCTGGCGTGAAGGCGACGTCCAGGTCGTCTGGCGATGGTCGTCCGGCATGCCCGAGCGGATTCCCGAACTCGCGGCGGACCTTGTGCACCTCAAGCTCGACGTCATCGTCACGGAGGGCACCATCGAGACGACTGCCGTGAAGAATGCAACGACCGAAATTCCGATCGTCATGGCTACCACTGCCGATCCGGTTGGCACCAGGTTGGTGGCAAGCCTTGCCCGTCCCGGAGGAAACGTGACGGGATCCGCGACGACGGCGCCCCAGCTCCTTCCCAAACAGATCGAACTGCTCAACGAATCCGTCAACGGATTGAGACGAATCGCTGTGCTCCGCAACCCTATGAATCCCGGGCATCGCCTGGCCTACTCGCAGATCGAGAGCGGCACCGAGCCGTTGAAGATCAAGGTGGAGGCCGTCGATGCACATGACGCCGCGACGCTAGCCCGTGCCTACTCGGCGATACGGGCAGTCAAGCCAGAGGCCCTGCTCGTTCTTGCAGACGTGCTCTTCGACGCACGGCAGCCGGAGATTGCCGAGTTCGCCCGAACCAGCAGACTGCCGGCGATTTACAACAAGGTCGCGTTTGCGGAGGCTGGCGGCCTCATGTCCTACGGCGCGAGGTACGACGAATTCTTTCGCCAGGCAGCGAGATTCGTCGACCGGATTCTGCGCGGTGCGAAGCCTTCCGAGTTGCCCGTAGTATTGCCCAC
>Ga0207676_10003982_pt1 | contig 10425 bp, 6 predicted proteins | sample KBSSwiS72_FD_184307 | JGI IMG/M metagenome (GOLD analysis project Ga0207676, IMG submission 184307) | Switchgrass rhizosphere microbial communities from Kellogg Biological Station, Michigan, USA - KBS Switchgrass S7-2 (SPAdes) (version 2) | ecosystem: Host-associated > Plants > Roots >... | reverse complement strand
GAGCAAGGAAGAACTGGCAAACGTCGCCACAGTTTCGGCCAACAACGATCGTCACATTGGAGATCTGATCTCCGAAGCTATTGACAGGGTTGGAAAAGACGGCGTAGTCACCGTTGAAGAGTCGAAGACGCTACAAACCGAACTCGACTTTGTTGGCGGAATGCAATTCGATCATGGCTACTTGTCGCCATATTTCGTCACCAATGCAGATCGTATGGAAGCGATCCTCGAAGAGCCGTACATTCTGCTTTACGAGAAGAAGATCTCCGCAATGCACGATCTGCTGCCGCTGCTGGAACAAACGGTCGACGCCGGACGTGCTCTGTTGCTCATCGCTGAAGACATTGAAGGTGATGCACTCGCAACGCTCGTGGTAAATCGTCTGCGTGGAACGATCAAAGTTTGCGCGGTGAAAGGGCCCGCATTTGGCGATCGGCGCAAGGCGATTCTGGAAGACCTCGCGATCCTGAGTGGCGGAAAAGTGATTACCGAAGATCTCGGTATCAAACTGGAGAACGTCACGCTTGCAGATCTCGGAACAGCGAAGCGTGTGATTGTCGACAAGGAAACGACGACCATCGTTGAGGGTGGCGGCGATAGCAAAGCGGTCCAGGGACGCGTGACAGCCATTCGCAGCCAGATCGAAGAAACGACGTCTGACTACGATCGCGAAAAACTCCAGGAGCGACTCGCGAAGCTCGCAGGCGGCGTAGCAGTGGTTAGAGTGGGAGCACCCACTGAGACCGCAATGAAAGAGATCAAGATGCGTATTGAAGATGCGCTAAACGCGATGAGGGCGGCGGCGCAGGAAGGAATTGTTGTCGGTGGTGGCGTGGCGCTGCTGCGAGCTGCCAAAGTTCTGGATTATTGCGATCACAAAGATGATGACGTTCGCACGGGCGTTAAGATCGTTCAGCGAGCGTTACAGGAGCCGATCCGGCGCATAGCTGAAAACGCGGGAGTTGAAGGCGCCCTGGTTGTCGGCAAAGTAGAACAGTTGAAGGGGAACAAGGGATTTAATGCCGTGACCGGTGAGTTTGAAGATCTCGCCGCGGCGGGAATTATCGACCCAACCAAAGTTGTGCGCACAGCATTGCAAAATGCGGCATCAATCGCAGGTTTGCTGCTTACAACTGAGACCGAGGCCCCGGAAATCGCCCTTGATCTCATACCGGAAGTCGCGCCTGAACTCAGACCGGAACTTGCGCCTGAACTCAGACCGGAACTTGCGCCTGAAGTCAGACCAGAGATTGCACCTGACGTTTCGGGAGCTGGAAAGCCAATCGACGATGGAGGTGGAATTGGTCCAGTTGTGGAGAGAACTTCAGATTCTGAAAAAAAGAGTAACCCAAGACTAATCTCCAGCAGTCGCGAAGAGGTCGATTTCAGCCGAGAAGCGATCAACCGCGGACAACGAAGGGTTAACTACCAACTCACCCAGGTGGACCGGAAACTGACTGAGGCTCTCAAATCAATAATCGATGAGCAAATACCTGCCACAAGCAGTAAATCGGCAACTAAATCGGAACCAGTCTTCTACTTTGCGCTTGAAGGTGAGCGAGTAAAAGGCAACGTGGTTGAGTTTGGTGCTGAGGCCGATCTAGTTTTTGATTACGGAGCACTTACTGAAAAAGCTATCGGAACTGTCAAGGGAACACCTATCGACAAAGCACGCGAAACCGGCGCCGAATTTGGGATTTCAGTGATTCCGGTAGGCTTTACTTTTCGCAGGTTCGACAAGCGCTGGTACAAGATTGCACGTTTTCGCGATGGGAAGCTACTTGAACAAATACGTTTCCTTCTGAAAGCCGGCGATCAGGCAACAACTGAATCTGGTTTCAACGTTACTTTCTATTTCCTCGGCCATGCTCAATATTCGTTTTCCATTCCCATCACGCTCGTTCGATCTTTGCGTGAGGCAAAAGCTACTCTGCCGCGTGCACAACGAATCGAAATTGATCTGGACAAGCACATCAAAGCCGCGATGTTTGGCGAAGAACTTTTACAAAGGCCGCTGGAGAGGAGTTTGCTATGAGTAATAGCGCAACAGTCGCGAATCTACACCTGTATCTCAAAAGCAAAACGGTTTCCTGTCAAATCTCCGGACCGCAGGTTGACTGGCAGTCTCCGCTCATGCCCCTCGACGTGGATCTCGCTGGCATGAGTGGCAAGATCGATCAGCTCAAGAAGATTCTGAATTCAGAACAGACTGCAATTTGGGCTGGTTTAAAAGACCCGTTGGCCGAACCCTCAAATCCAACTACAAAGGAGGAATTCGCCAATGCAGTCGAGAGAGTAGTAACCGAAGGATCTACGTTATATCGCGAGTTATGCGAAGTGGGCTTTGAACCGATTCTTGAAAAAATCGAGTCGACTCTCGACTACGGCGACAGGTTAACCATTCACACTGACGCTGCATTCCTGCCATGGGAGATTCTTTATCCTTTCGAGTACAACGAAAAGTGGCCCGCCGCAACGAAAAAACAGGCGCACTTCAGCCCAATAAGGCTTTGGGGTTATAGATTCATGACGAGTCACGTCTTGCTGCCGACGATGGACGAGGGTGGCTGGGAGCCTCCGTTAGCCGAACACCTCGGTGGTCCTGTTTTTATTTCTTTGAATCTCAACAAGACTATTGAAGAGGCATTTGAAAAGCGCTCTTTCAAGCCGATCGATTTTCATCGCCAATTCTTTCAATCAAAGCTCTCGAACCGCGGACAGTTGTTGGATGATCCGGACAAGATAAAGGAGCTCTTGCTGGCGCCGGACAACGAAGCAACAATTATTTATCTCTATTGCCATGGCCAAAGCACCTCTTTAATTGATCCCACTGGTGACCAACTCGAGCTGGCGAGCGGGACTTTTATCACGCCCGCATTTTTGGATAAAACGAAATACAAGCGCGGACCAATCGTGGTGCTTAACTCCTGTAGCAGCGCTGCGACGTCTCCTCTTTCATTCTCTTCATTCCATAAAAAATTCAGGAGCAAGCGGGCGATGGGTATTATCGGCACTACAATTCAAATACCAGCGACCTTCGCGGCGGCTTTCGGCAGTAAACTCATCGAAGCGTACCTCGATGGAATTCCTCTCGGTAAGGCTATCTACGAACTGCGTCGGGAGCTGCTGGATCGAAATAATCCGCTGGGTATGTTCTATTCTCTGCAGTGTCCTTATTACGTCACAGCGCCTGCTGGGCAGTAAATCCGGTTGCATCAGATTTTCCAGGGAGTAACAAACAATGAGCGATAAGCCAATTACGATCGTCATCAGCGATCTGCACGTTGGAGCTGCAGACAAAGGCGACGATCACGTTTACCAAAAGCAGGAGCTCGTACGTTTTCTTGAAGCAATACCGGAAGCCGGCACGGGCAATGTCGAGCTCTTCATCAACGGCGACTTCCTGGAGTTTGCTCAAGTATTACCAGACGTCTTTAAGCCGGATTCTCCGGACTTCTGGTGTACTCAGGACGAATCAAAAGCGAAGCTCGACGCTATCATCAAGGGGCACGACGATATTTTTAAAGCGCTTGGAAGTTTTCAGGGAAAAGGAAATCAGGTAACCCTCGCTGCCGGCAATCATGACGTCGATCTCTACTGGCCCGCTGTTCAGGATTGCCTCAGAGAAGCAATTCATCCGGGCATTAAATTTGAACTGGGCGAAGACGTGTACTTTCGTTACGGCAGCCGCCTTGTAATTGGCCACGGACACAAGTACGACCCGGCGAACCGTTTCAAGAATTGGAAAAATCCAATCGATGAAAAACACCAACGCCTGGAGATGTGTCCGGGCACTCTCTTCATGGTGAAGTTTGTTAATTGGCTCGAAGATAAATACAGCTTCTCAGACAACGTCAAGCCTGTGACAGCGTTGGGTCGTTTGCTATGGAATGAGCAGCGAAAGGATTTCAAAGCCGCTGCAAAAATTCTCTTTCAGTTTATTTACGATAACCCGTTGACTGCGCTGGCCATTAAGTCAACAGAGAACCTCAAGGGCGTCGCCAGGGCGCTGAGACTGGAGCTCGCCAATAACACTAACTTCCAACAGGAAATGACCGCGCTCTATCACAAAGTTCGCGATGAAAAAGCATCAACTCAGATGATGATGGACGATTTGAACTCTGATGCTCGCGTTTCGGAGTTCCTGAAACTGTTATTGGTGAGACTCAAACCGGAAGATTGGCTGCCGGTGATGGGCCAGTACGAAGCTGCGATGCTTGGAGGAGACGACCCAACAGATTTGGCAGTTCTTCGAGCGGGTATGTCTCGTGATAAGCAGGTCTTGAAAGAGCAGGCAATCGAATATCTGGCAATGGAATCGGGCAGCTATGAAGTGGTTGTGTTTGGCCATACACATCAACCGGATGAGTGGCGCGGATCGAGCGGCAAGTGGGATGGCGGTTACTTCAACCCTGGCTCGTGGACCCGCTATGTCGATTTGGACAAAGTGAAAAATCTGACGATGAATGATTTGGAGAAAGAAGAAGATTTTCCTTATCAACTCAATTTCATTCGCATCGAACAGAGTCAGTCCGGCAAGCTGAGGGCTGACAAGATTTGTTTTGAAGAGGCGGCAGGCGCGCGGTTCGCACCAACACCAAAGCCAACCAAGTATCTGGAAAAAGCTTGAGCTAGCCGTATACTTGGTCTATGCGACAAATAGTGACGACCGGCACGGGCGACATCGACGTGCTGAAGATCGAGGAGCGGCCCGATCCGGCACCGGGTGCAGACGAAGTTCTCATCCGTGTTCGTGCCGCGGGGTTAAACTTTGCCGACATCCTTTCGCGCCAGGGTTTGTATCCGGATTCACCGCCGAAGCCTTGCGTGATGGGTTACGAGGTGAGTGGCGTCGTTGAGTCTGTTGGCAAAGATGTGAATAGTTCGTTTATAGGCAAGTCTGCGGTCGCGTTGACCCGCTTCAACGGACAGTCGGAGTTGCTTGTAGTAAAAGCGGCGCAGATGTTTGAGAAGCCGGAGACGTTGACGTTCGAACAGGGAGCGGCGATTCCTGTGAACTATCTGACTGCTTACGCGTTGCTGGTGGTGATGGGCTCGCTGCACGCGGGTGAGTCGGTTTTGATCCACAACGCCGGCGGTGGCGTGGGACTCGCAGCGCTCGACATTGCGAAGAAGATTGGCGCGGAGACTTACGGCACTGCGAGTCCGGGCAAACACAAGTTTCTAACGCAACGCGGTTTGGACCACGCGATCGATTACCGCAAGCAGGACTGGCTGCCGGAATTGCAGAAGCTCACTAACGGTCATGGCGTCGATCTGGTTATCGATCCGATCGGCGGCGCGCATTGGAAGAAGAGTTACGCAGCGCTGCGACACACGGGACGCTTGGGAATGTTTGGCGTCTCGACAGCTTCGGCGAACGGGTTCTCGGGCAAGCTCAAGATGTTGAAGGCGGCGATTCAAACGCCGTGGTTTCATCCGTTTCCGCTACTCAACAAGAATCGCGGCGTGTTTGGGTTGAACCTGGGTCACATGTGGCACGAGCCGGAGAAGGTTGCGGTGTGGATGCGCGACATTCTGCGCGGCGTTGAAGAGGAATGGGTGTGCCCGCACGTCGATCAGGCATTTGCGTTTGCCGACGTTGGGAAGGCGCATCGCTATTTGGAAGAGCGGAAGAATATCGGGAAGGTTGTGCTAGTTCCCTGATTCCGATCGGCGCTTCGCGACAAAAAACGAGATCACCGTCGAGTAGATCAGGCCGAACAGCATCGCGCCCAGGAACAATCCGAGGAACGCGCCTGCCAGCACTCGCGACATCGGTGCTTCGGCCGCTCCAGGTTCACTCGCCAGCCATTTCGTGCCCACTACCGTGACCACGACAACAAAGAACAGAACCGCCGTGATCGCGTAGACGAATGAGATCGCTACACCGGTCTTCAGTCCTTCTTTGAACGTTGGGCTGTCGCCTTTCTCATGCTCCAGCGCCTTCAGTCCGAGATAGATCATGACAAACTGGAGAATGTTGATGAAGATTGGCGTGCCGAGCATGTGAACGGGCGACAAAGGGTTGGTGACGGTGTTACGTGCGATAAGCACCCAGGCCATCACGCCGAGCGCGATCAGCAGTCCATATTTAATTGGTATTTTCATCCGCATTTATCCGCGAAAATCTGTGGCTAACTATTCCCAGGCGGGCTTAACCTCGTTTCCCTCGTGCCAGTAGGGCGCCCACGCAAGTGTTACCAGTTTCACTGCGATGTTTGCCTTGGTTGGTTTGAGACTGACTGTTTCGAGTTGTTCTGTTTGTGGATCGAGGGAACGCTCGAGCGCTGCCGTTTCGGCCTGAAACTCGGCTTCGAGATCGCTGAGCTTTTGCGTCACTGCGGCAACATTGTCCTCCGCGCGATCGACATCCTGCGACTCTTTCATCGAACGTCCTACACCGCGAACCGCTGTCGTCGCTTTGCCGAGCGTCGATAGGCTCGCTCGCTTACGACCAAGAAACGACCCGAGAAGAGTGGCGCCAAACGAGATCGCAGTCTGCATTTTTTGACCCTTCGCCTGCTCCATCTCGCGCGCGACGGCTTGCTCAGCGCGACGCTTTCTTTCTTCCAGTTGTTCGAACTTCGGCGCGTACTTCCGGCGCAACTTCTCGACCGCCTCATCGCGCTGTTCGCGCGCGATCTGCTGCAAGCGAACTCGGAAATCACGCTCGCTCTCGCCGGGATTTGAGACGATGTCCAGGCTGGGACTCTCAAGTAATTCGAGACGCTGATTACGGTAGATCCAGCTCGAGAGATCTTTGCTCCACGTCGCGTAACTTTTAACTTTAGTCGCGTTCGCCGGCACTTCCGCAAACTGAGTTTCGGGTTGAGCGTCCGTTTCGAGATCTTCGACCGGAAGATCCAAAGCGACAGCCTGGCTCCAGTCGAGACTCACTGGCCCATCCGTGATCGTGGTTAGTAATGTCAATTGCTGAGTTACTTCAACTGTTTTCGAATTGCTGTAACGAACCTCGCCCGCGCCCAGCAGCATTGGATGATAGGTCAGGGTTCCGCCGCCAGAAGAGCGAACCGGAATGTAATACTGCGTTATTTCAGGAGGTAGTATCGCTTTCGTGCTTTGCGCCGGCGCAATCGGAGGAGGAGCAGGTGCGGAAGCAGGAGCGGCGGGTGTTGTCGTTTGTCCTTTCAGCGGATCCATCAACGTCTTGATCTGCGCGCGCGTCAGTGGCCCACGCAGATACGACAGCGCCCAGCGCGTTTCAAAAACCTCTGGTCCATCGTCGTGAACGTTGTTCATCAAGAAGATTCGCTTATCGAGTCCGGCGATGAGCTGCTCCATCTGCTGCTTGTCAAACTTCTGCCCCGTGCCCACGGCGATGCCTTCGAGCCCTTCCAACACGCGGGCCTTGTCACGTTCAGCCTGCAAGCGACCGATAAACCACGTGCCTGCGTTTGAGAGTCCTTTGTAATCGAGATCGACCGGATTCTGCGTCGCCAAAACAACGCCGAGACCAAAAGCGCGCGCCTGCTTCAGCAAAGTCAGCAGCGGCAACTTCGACGGCGGATTCGCAACGGGCGGGAAGTAACCAAAGATCTCGTCCATGTAGAGGATCGCTCGCAGGCTGGTCGTTCCCGATTGCGCTCTCATCCAGCCGAGCACCTGGTTCAGGAGCAGCGACACGAAGAACATGCGCTCCGCGTCGGCGAGATGCGCGATCGAGAAGATCGAGAGACGCGGCTTTCCAGTCTGCGTGTAAAGAAATTGCTGAATGTCGAGCGGCTCGCCTTCCATCCAGCTCGCGAAACTCGGCGACGCGAGCAGGTTGTTAAGCGCCATCGCGAGTTGGAAACGATCCTGCGCCGGGTAAAACGAATCGAGATCCATGACGCCAATCTTCGCGATCGAAGGCGACTGCACCTTTTGAATCAGCGTCGCGATGTCGAGATCTCTCCCCGCGGACCACTCCTGCTGGAGAATGTTTGAAAGGAGGATGTGTTCGCGGCTGCGAACCGGATCAGCTTCGACGCCGATCAAGCCGAGCAAGCTGGTGACGGTGGTGTTTATTCGTTCGGCGAGCGACTCGTTGTCTTGTCGAATCGTTTCGGGTGGTGCGACGAACGATTTGAGAATCGACACTGGCAAACCCGAGTTGCTGCCGGGTGTGTAGATGCGACAGTCGGCTGCATCGCGCAGGCGTTTGATGCGCTCGCCGTCCTGGCCCCACTTCGCCAGTCCTTCTTTCCACGTGTTTGCTTCCTGCGCCGGATCGCGCTCCTCGACCCACGGCTTGAAGTCTTCCGGAGCGAGGTTGGGAAAGGTCAATAACAGATTAGACAGATCACCCTTAGGATCGATGATGATCGCTGGTATGCCGTCGATCGCAGCTTCTTCGAGTAGCGTGATGCAAAGACCAGTCTTCCCACTGCCAGTCATGCCCACACAGACAGCGTGCGTCACGAGATCCTTCGAGTCGTAGAGCAGCAGACCGTCTTTAGTCTTGCCAAGATAAAAAACACCCAACTTCTCAAATTCGTTCATAGTTTTTTTAGCCACAGATGAACACAGATGAACACGGATAATAATTTTATTTTATCCGTGTCATCCGTGTTTATCCGTGGCCCCATTTAATTCTCGTGTACGCGATCTGGAATCCGTGGCGCTCGGCGTTGCGTTGCGAGCCACTGCCCGGCTGCGTAACAATCATCGCGATAGTGCAACCCTGCGCCGCAGCATAACGCAAACGGTCTTCAAGCATCGCAAGCTGAGCGCCTTGCCGTCGAGCCGCGGGAATGGTACTCGCTCCGGCCAGGAACGCAACATCACCCTCGATCGTCAACCTACCCGTCGCGATCGGTTTTCCGTCCAACTCACCTATAAACGAAGGTCGCTTCGAATGCTTCACAACCTGGTTCAGCTCGAGCATGAAGTCTGCCACTTCGGTAAACTCTCTCCAGCCTTCGGAAGATGTTTGCGCCCACATATCAATTTCATTCTTTTCGACCACCCGCACCTTGATGTCTGCATTTCGAGACGCATCCAGACGCAGATCGACGCTGATCGGTCGATACAACACATTTGAAAACTCGACCGGCTGATAATTGCGTTCTTTGATCAACTCCCACACAGACGCATCGGCGAGCGGACAAACTTCATGAAATACCTCGGCGCCACGCGATCGAAAGAACTCTTCGATCGTATCCATGTGCTCCGCCGTGATCGGCTCAGAAACTCCCAGACCAAACGTCTGCGTCAACGGCGATCCGACACCGTCAAACATCGCAAACGTGCCAGCCACTTCGATCCACGTCGCCCCTCGATCCGGAAACGCTTTCGCGCGTGCTTCCACAAATTCAATATTGCCCGACGCTTCGGTTCGTTCCAGCCGCTGGGCCAACTCGATGTCCGCAAATGGATAATCGTTCATTCCGTGTTATCCGTGGCCGGTTTTTCTCCGATCCAAACAGTCTTGATGTTCACGAATTCGCGGATGCCAAACTCCGCGAGCTCGCGGCCGTAACCGGAATGCTTCACGCCGCCAAACGGGAGTCGCGGATCGGACGCCACCATACCGTTGATGAAAACTGATCCTGCTTCGAGTTCTTCGATGAACTGTGTTTGCTCTTTTGCGTCGTTGGTCCATGCGGAAGAGCCGAGCCCAAACGGCGTCGCGTTCGCGATTTGAATCGCCTCATCGATACCTGACGCGCGAAACAGCATCGCCACCGGACCAAATATCTCTTCGCAAGACACAGGCGACTTTAGATCGATGTCGACCAGTACGGTCGGTTCGAAGAAGTTGCCGGGACGATTGATCTTGTTTCCGCCGGTCAGCACACGCGCGCCGGCGGTCGCTGCCTTTTTAACCTGCTCGTCGAGATCGTTCACCATCTGCGGCGTGGCCAGTGGTCCGATATCGGTCGACTCTTCCATCGGATCGCCGATACGTAGCGCGCGCATCTCTTCGACAAACCTTCGCTCAAACTCTTCGTAGATCTCCGTCGCAACGATAAAGCGTTTGGCGGCGATGCACGATTGGCCGTTGTTGATGGTACGCGCTTTAACCGCGGTTGTGACTGCTTCGTCGAGATTCGCGGAAGGCATCACGATAAACGGGTCGCTGCCGCCCAACTCCAAAACCGTTTTCTTGATCTGTTTGCCTGCAATCGAGGCGACGTTTCTGCCCGCCGGTTCGCTGCCTGTCAACGTTGCCGCCACCACGCGCTCGTCGTTTAGGATGTGTTCCACCGCGTCTGAGCCAATCAATAATGTTTGAAACGCGCCCTGCGGAAAACCGGCGCGCGTGAAGATCTCTTCGATGGCGAGCGCACACTGCGGCACGTTCGAAGCGTGTTTGAGCAGGCCAACGTTGCCTGCCATCAGTGCGGGCGCTGCAAAGCGGAAGACCTGCCAGAAGGGAAAATTCCACGGCATCACGGCGAGTACCGGGCCGAGTGGCTG
>Ga0207676_10003981_pt1 | contig 10425 bp, 12 predicted proteins | sample KBSSwiS72_FD_184307 | JGI IMG/M metagenome (GOLD analysis project Ga0207676, IMG submission 184307) | Switchgrass rhizosphere microbial communities from Kellogg Biological Station, Michigan, USA - KBS Switchgrass S7-2 (SPAdes) (version 2) | ecosystem: Host-associated > Plants > Roots >... | reverse complement strand
TTTTATGTCTTTTTTAGGAAGTATTTAATTGTTTTTCTATTTATTAACCTTCTTTTATTTAGTTTTATTCATAATATAGGATATTTTAAGCAAAAAAACAAGTAAATTCCCTCTATTGTGGTTAGTTGAAAAAAGACCAAGGCGAGAAGCCTTGAATTTTGGGGGTAAAAATGGGGATTTTTGAGTGATTTTAACCGAAAAATAATTTTCTTTCTGGTTCTCTTTCTTTGAAAGAGGCGGAGACTAATAAGTGAAGTTAGAACCTCAGTTATTAGGGGGAGCGATTAGGCTCCCCTCACTTGAAAAGGAAGAAAAGTAAATATGATATGACTCATTATTGCTTGCTTATAGTTACCGAGACTTAGATTTACTTAGATACTTGATTATTAGTCAAATTGCCACCATTGCTACACCAGCCAAACCCAAGCAACAAATTATCACTTTTTGGGTGGAATTTGGTGGTGTGGAGTAAAATCCTTAGCATCCTTATTGCCTTGATTATTTTTTTGTTGACCGTCACCTATTCGCTGTTGAGGAAAATTAATATTATCTCTTTGATTAGAAAAACCCATTATCCCTTTATTAGCAAAATCTTTAAACAACTGCCCGGTGAAATTGTAGGCTCATCCTTCACGGATTTCTTTACCTTTTTCTGGGGTAGAATAATGGTCTTGCTTTTCTCCCACTCATTCACCTTTCTCATTTCTCTTGAAATTGAAAGCTATAAAATCCTCACCCTCAAAGTTAGTGTCTAACAAGTGGCGTTGTCTTTCGCATTCTTTTCGTGATTCTTCACAATCCCTACGCGACCTTTCAACTTCCCGAACTGATTGAAGAAATTCCTCTCTTCGCCTCTGAATTGGACTTGAAGTATTTTGAGATAAATTATTAACATCCATCACAAAAAATTTGTCATCAGAATTGCTTAGACTTTTTTGGTAAAAACCAAATTTACCACCTTTTTCCATCAAATACTCTACTATACCTTTACCAACAGTATGCTTGATTTGCCACTCTCCTTCATAAGCAACAGGATGAATAATGTCTCGCAGAGATTGCTTTAACTCTTCTGAATTAATAGTGTAAGACTTTTCACCCCTCTCATTTTCAGAAAGAGAATAACCTCTTCCATAAAAATTTTTAATTTCATTTTCAATTCTGTTAATCTCTGTCATAAATTTCTATTATTTTTTACCGTGATAGTAAATATTTGTCTCGTTTGGCCTTATCTGAATTTGACAAGTAATGCCTTTACTATCAGCATGTTGCATTGCCGCTGTAATAGAACTTGCGATGTTTCTATCATATTGTCCCACAACTAATTCACCACTAAACAACTTATTACACCTATAACAACGATTTTCACAATCATTCCCACAGTGGCTTTTACATACCTCAGACCAAGCCTTTTGATAACTATTACAATTAACACATCATTTCATATCTATTCACTTTTTCCTTTGCTGCTTTTTGCCACACAGCAAGGCGTTTTCTTATTTTTTAGCATATTATTTTTTACTTTCCTTTTGTATTTTTTTTGCTATTTGTTTAGCCTCAAAATAGCACTAGCACCAATTTCTTTTACTTAATATTCTTAACAGTGGAATTGGCAAGAAATCCATTAAGAATATGCTTTCCCTGTTTTACTTCTGGGAAAGTCGCTGTCTAGGCTTCTACTTTTTGATAAAAGTCTTGGCTAGTGCGAAAGGGAGAAGTTTTCTTTTTCATGCCTCTTGGCTAATTCTCTCTATTTTTCTGTGCCTTAACGGCACCGGAAGATTTGAAATTTGAGATACATTTTTTTTGTCATGGTTATACTTCATAAAGGTTTTTAACTTATTTTATTGTATAAAGTATAAAGTTAAGCAATTCACCACCTCATTTTTTCAGAAAAAGCCAATGTTCCAGCAATTTATTCCTTAACTTTTTTATTCTTCAAGAATAACCAAATAAATTTTCCCAAGTATCCAAGAGGTAAAAACTTAGTTATCCAAGGTATTATTTTTTAAAAATCCCTATATTCTCCTCTTAAATTTCCAATCTTTTTCCCTTAAACTCCTTTGGTAACCTTAAATAGAAAAACCTCCTCATTATCTAATCCCCTTCCGAGGGGTCGCAAGCTCCCCCTCTCCCTCCCCTTACTTACTCTTATATAATCTCTTCTGCGTGTGCGAGAAGGCAAAAAAAGGCTTATTGGAGAATATTTACTTATTAAATAAGTAAGAGCATATTTGGAGACTAAAAAAACGCCACAACACTCCTCAGCCCCCTTTCGAAATCACCAAAATTATAATATAGATGATAATTCCCCTGGTGATTTTCATTTATAGAGGTCATGAGTTAGGGCTTTGCCGTATCGCTCGCCTTTTACTTTACTTCTGGTGAATTACCATTAGAAGGTTTACAAGTAAAGACAGCGTGGTAATGCTTCCAGTGTTTTCATTGGAACTTTGGCCCTGACTTATTGCCCTCATTCAGTAATTCGAATGAGTTAAGGCAACCTAAATCATGTATTCCCTAGTCCGATTTCATGGGGTTTGAAAAAGGTCGGGCTAGTGGGAGCAATGAAGAACTTCCCAAAAGAAAAGACAATAATTTTTAAATTATCATTTTCTCTTTTCGGAAGACTAATCCTCCAAATCTAGCACCAATTTCAACCTTTCATTTACTTCTTTCATAATTTCTTGGTTTAATACTCCAATATAATCTCCCAAGCGGTCTTCTTTTTCAATGGCTCGTAAGCGGTTAAATAAAATCTTACTGTCTTCATCTAAACCATTTTCTCTATTTTTCTTAATCAATAATTCATAAGAGCGAATTCTTTCTAATTCTTTACTACTTAACGGAGCCACAATTATTTCTTCATCATGTTCGTTCTGTGGGTCATTACTAACTATCAAAGAAGGGCGAATTTTCTTAATCTTGCTTTCTATTTCTAATTCTCTTTCTTTACCCTTTTTCGGCTTGAAGTTATAATCTATTAACCAAATTTCGCCCCTTTTCGGGATTTTATTAATTGCTTTACTCATCTTCTATTCCGTCTTCAATGGTTCCTTCTCAAACTTTGTCTTCTTCCCGCATTGTTTTACTTCTAGCGGTTGACTTATAATCAGCAATTAATTTTTCCTTTTTCATTTTTTTCAAATGCTCTTTTAAGATATCGTTAACATAATTACTGACTTGTCCGGCGGGAAAAGCATTTTTTATTTCGTTATAGACCTTTGCTTCGACATTTAAACTTAGGTGCTTTTTCATATATTCTATTTTTAAGCTAAAATTTTAAGTCAAAATGGTTAAAAGCCTAAACATACCTCCTCCTCACATACTCCCTAAACTTCTTCCTCTGCCAATCTACCATCCTTCTATAAAACTTCTTTCCTAAGCACTCCAAACACAATATCTTATAACTACTACTCACCCCTCAAAATTTCGGGTCATTCCTATTCTTAATCTTTCCCGTTTTCCCCGCCCCTTTCAATTCCTTAAAACACAAATAACAATTAGCCCAGTCATAAGGTCGGTTAGGTTTAGTTGGTTCCTCTCTTTTCTTAGCCCTTTTTCTAGTCAGTTCACACCCCAATATATTCCTCGCTGCTGGTAAGCACAGCCCCGGACATAACACATGCTCTCACTCATGTTTTCTACAAAACCACTTTCCTCATGGTTCTCAGCCAAGATTTAAGATATTTAGGTGTCCGTAGTCGCATATTTCAAGGTCTAATTGCTTAATATCTTTAATCCTCTGATATTCCTCGTGGGTTAGTTTAGTTGCCATAATTGGTCATGTTTCCTCCTACTTTAAAAAAGTAGCAAAAAAATAGTTTTTCAGTCTTTCCATTTCCTCACTTTTTCAAAGGTCTATTTTATGTCTTTTTTAGGAAGTATTTAATTGTTTTTCTATTTATTAACCTTCTTTTATTTAGTTTTATTCATAATATAGGATATTTTAAGCAAAAAAACAAGTAAATTCCCTCTATTGTGGTTAGTTTGAAAATTAGTAGAGCGACCGCTCTAAATTTCCGACCAGTTTTTGAGGTTTTTTGAGAAAAAAGAGAGGTTGGAAAATTTTCTTTGGTTCTTTCTTTTTTAAGAAAGGGGCAAGTTATCATTCTTCCACATCAAAGGAGATTTTTCAGGCTACTTTGACCTTTTCCATGGTTTCCCTGCTGGCTACCCCTAGCCGTTTTTCTAGCCTTAATTCTCTAAAAACTGTAAAGGGACGATTGAGGATTATTTTACTGGGTTCGGTTAGACCATTTTCCGGAGTGTTTTGGATAAAGACTTCGAAAAGTTGAATATTTTCTAAGTCATCAGTGGTCATCATAGCGACAGCTACATACTCACCAAACTCATTTTGAATATCATTGCTGACTATTAGACCAGGGCGGTAATCTTTGGAAAATTCTTTAATTTTATCACATTTTATTAATCAGATTTCCCCTCGTTTTGAAATCTTATTTTTAACTTGCTTGTCTAACTGTTTACTCATTTTCCAAATCCTCAAACTGGACTTCTTCCATGGCTCTTGACTCCTTTTGTAGTTTTTTGTTTTTGGCTTGGGCTTGATAACCTTTAATGAGTTGCTGTCTTAATTTTTCTTTTTGACTTTGTTCCTCGTTTATTAGTTTTTCCTCTAACACCTGCTTAATAAAAGTGTTAATCTTTCCCTGCCCTGCTTTATTTACTAATTTTTGATATAAAGAAGTTGGTAAGTAAATACTGAATGAATGCTTTGGTTCTGCTGGTCTTATTCGCATAATAATTGCCCTATAATTTGTTTAACTGATATATAAAAATTTAATTAAGATATTACACTGCTAAGAAATTATTGAATAAATCAAACCCAAACCGATTTATAATATAATTTTTTAGTAAGAAGTATTTTAACTGATGGCAAAAAAAATTGAAGCTCGCAAGAGGGAGCGCAATAGGAAGCAACTAAATCAGAGGCTTAGCAACCTTGGATATAACTTATCCTTAACTGAATATAAAAATCCTTTCGTGTGGCACAGACAATCCTGGGCTAGACAATCCCATACCTGGAATTGATATTGATAAGGTCTCGCATGAGGTAGGACTTAGCGAGGTCTTATCAATTCCAGGGCGGGTTCCGTCTACTCCTCCCGCGACCCTTTTGCTATCAATATATAGACCCCGGAGGGGGCATTTTTTATATATTAGGAGTATCCAATTGATTTCTTGGGGCTTAGCGAACAAATAGTACAGTAATAGCGAGCAAAGTATTTACATTTTCCTTTCATTCCGCTTGTATTCATGTCTTTTTTTGAGAATACTTTGCCACATTTTTAAAATATCCAGTGGTTCAGCAGGTTTTTACTCAGTAATCAGTTAAAAATATAATTAAAGAATTGTATGAAGCAGAAAAGACATGACAAATCAACATATCCATCATTACCAAATGACCATTACCGCAATCTGAAAAGAGGAACATATAACGCCATCTGGCGTTTAAAGTAATCAGTAAAAATAGGCTTAAAAGCCAAATTAATCTTTTTAAAAAAAAACAGATGCTAAACTGTCTTAAATTGGCAAAAAAAACATAAAAAAATATGACAAAGAATAACATATATTCACCAAAAGAAAATTATAAACAAGTAGAAGAAGTTAGTTATTTAGAAGAAAAGGAAACAATAACGCCTGAGGAACAGGCAAAAATAATTGACAAATTAGTTAAAAATGAAATCCCCTCTTATGAGGAGTTTATGAAAAATTATCAGGAGGATGAGGGTGTAAGTGATAATTATTACTATGAAATTGATAGTCATGGAGATATTAGAGTAGTGAAGTGTTATGGTCCAGGATTTTGGGATGATTTAGGTGAAGGATTATGAGAGGTTGGTAAGTTTACGACTAAAGTAGTTGTGTCAGGTGCAGCAGCGGGAGCAGTTATTTCCACTGGCGGCGTGGCGGCTCCGATACTTGGAGGTACTTTGTGGGCAACTGGTGAATGGGCTAAGGATGCATTAGAAGGTCAAGAGGGTGGTGGTGCTGAATTTACTAGGTTTGTTGCAGATACTATGTCTATGACTGGTTCAGGTTCGGTTTTTGGTAGTGCATTAGGGACTAGTAGTAAAAGTTTAGCTTCGAAAGCAAGTAAGTCGGCTTATGATGCTGGAATAAGGACAGCAGGCACTAATGGTTCTAAGGTTTTGCTTGATGCTTGAATATACACAAAGATGGCTCAGGAAGGTTATAGTTTGGGTGGTAAAGGCAAAAATGCTATGGAAGCATTTTGTCATTATTATCATGGTAAACATAAAAGTAATGGATTAAGTTATGATTCTGAATGTCCGATATGTAATGGACACTTTGATAACTTTTTTTGGCTTTAGATTAGAATAGGTTGAATTCTCACAGGAAGAAAGAGGCAATAAAATATGCGTTACTTTTTTGTGGATTATCGCTTCTCATTTACTTTCTCTTTTTTTTGGAGAATAAATGGTTAGCGATAATGGGTTTTTTTTTAAGTTCATCGCTTTCTATTTTTTTCTATTATCGTCTAGTTAAGTTGTGAGGTGGAGAAGAAGATTTTCCTGATCATTGAACTAGACTTTTATGATGGGGGTGGATAGGGTTAGTTTTGAGTATTGTTGCTTTTATTGCTTTGTTGATGGCTGAATTAGCAAAAACCTAATATCTTGTTCCAATAAACGAATTTGCTTTTATTAAATAAATGAATCTACTTTTTTCTAAAAAAATAAGTTAAAGGGTAAGCCAACCCATAAGTCTCCTTTGGGTTGGCAGTTTGATTATTGATTATAACCAACTAGGGCTTCAACTAAATTATATTAGGTTGGTTTCTAGCAGTGAGATATCTTAAATCGTGCTCCCCCTGGTTGGTTATCATGAGTAATTAAACATACCCCCTCCTCACATACTCCCTAAACTTTTTCCTCTGCCAATCCACCATTCTCTTATAAAACTCTTTCCCAATACATTCCAAGCACAATATCTTATAATTACTTCCAATTCCTCAAAAACTAGGATTGTTCCTGTTCTTAACTACTCCATGTTTCCCTGCTCCTCTCAATTCCTTAAAACAGAGATAGCAATTGGTTAGATAATAAGGACGATTAGGTTTCACAGGTTCCCCACTTCTTTTAGTCCTCTTTCTAATTAACTCGCAACCTAATATATTCTTGCTGACAGGTAAACATAAACTAGGACAAAGCACATGTTCCTTTTCGTGCTTATTGCAGTATCATTTCCCTCACACTTCCCAGCCAAGGTTAAGAATATTCACATGCCCGAAGTCGCATATTTCAAGGTCTAATCTCTTAATATCCTTTATTTTTTGGTATTCCTCCCGGGTTAGTTTAGTTGTCATATCTTTCAGATTTCCCCATACTTTAAAAAAAGTAGCAAAAAAATAGTTTTTCAGTCTTTCCATTTCCTCACTTTTTCAAAGGTCTATTTTATGTCTTTTTACTTATGATTTAGTTTAAAATTATATTTAAAAACTTACTTTTACTTATAAATTATTGTATATACCTATTTTTAAGTTATTTTTAAATGATATTCCCCCTATTGTGGTTAGTTAGGAATTTGACAAGGCGAGAAGCCTTGATTTTCCGATTGATTTTTAGGATATTTTTAACAAAAAGAGACTTTCAAAAACTTTTTTTCTTTGGTTCTTTCTTTTAGAAAGGTGGTTTAATTCTTTAAAGCTAAAACAAAATGGACTTTCCTTTCCACTTCCTCCATTAGTTTCTCATCTATTTGGTCAATTTTACCTAAAAACTTATCGCGGTCAATCGTCCTAATTTGGTCGACCAAAACCACACTCTTTTTCTCCAAAGTAATCGGCACCTGAAAAGAAAAAACCTTGTCTCCTTCCTTTAAGGAAGTAATTGGCATAATGACTATTAAAGGACTAGCTGTGTTTTGTCTATCATTTGAAACCACCAAGGCAGGGTGCGTATCCTTAATTTCTCGTCCATTACTATCCGGTAAATCAACCCAAAAAATATCTCCGCGTCTAATTAACTTTTCTGCCATTTATTTCTTTGCTTTTTCTTTCTTGCTTCTCTCAAAATTTCGTCAACTTTCAATCTCGGCTTTTTCCCACTGTTTTGCTTCTTTTATCATGCGAGGGTTAGCATAGCATTCGCGGTATTCATTGATCAACTGTTCCTCCCCACTTGCTAACTCTTTTTCCAATACTTCTTTAATAAAAGTGCCAATGTTCCCCTTTCCTGCTTTATCTACTATTTTTTGGTATAAAGGAACTGGTAAATTGACACTGAATGTGTGCTTAGGTTCTGCTTTTCTTTCTCTCATAATAATAAGTCTTGTGCGTTAAACAACTATTAAAATTTAATTAAGATATCTCTTACTGAAAACTCCAAAACCATATAATAGTTTTTAGTAAGAAGTATTTTAGTTGAGGTAAAAAAAAGTTGGAGCCGTGTGAGAGCACGGGGAGTACGATACCGAAAGAATAACCCCTGGACTTCCTAGGAAGTAAAGGAATAAAATGAGTAGGGCGTGGCACAGACAATCCTGGGCTAGACAATCCCATACCTGGAATTGATATTGATAAGGTCTCGCATGAGATAGGACTTAGTGAGGTCTTATCAATTCCAGGGCGGGTTCTGTCTACTCCTCCCGCAACCCCTTTTTGCTTTCTACATATAGACCCCGGAGGGGGCATTTTTTATATATGTTAGGAATATCCAATTGATTTCTTAGGGCTTAGTGAACAAATAGCACAGTAGTAGCGAGCAAAGTATTTACATTTTCCTTTTATTCCGCTTGTATTCATGTCTTTTTTTGAGAATGCTTTGCCACATTTTTTAAATTTCTTCATAAATATGTTATTTTTCAAGTTGGATACTCAGCAGATTTAGGGTTGGAGTTCTTGTAGGTTTCATGGATAATGGGCTTTTGCTTAAAAATAATAATTGCTGAATGCTTAACAAACTTGCTTAATGTTTTTTTAAAATATCCAGTGGTTCAGCAGGTTTTTTAAAAATATAATTAAAGAATTGTATGAAGCAGAAAACCCATGACAAATCAACATATCCATCGCAATCATATAGTAATTGCTTCTACTTGAAAAGAAGAAAAATTTAGGCGACTTTCAAATACAAACTAACAACTTCAAAAAAAACAGAGGCTAATGCTGTAAAATTAGCAAAAAAAACATAAAAAAATACAAATAATTTATAAAAATATGCCAAAATTAAATCCATATTTAATAGAAAATAAAAAAGCACAAATAGAAGAAATTAGAGAAATAGAGAATCAAGAGTTAATAACGCCTGAGGAACAGGCAAAAATAGTTGACAAATTAGTTAAAAATGAAATCCCTTCTTATGAGGAATTTATGAAAACTTATCAGGAGGATGAAGGAGCAAGTAATAGTTATTACTATGAGATTGACAGTTATGGAGATATTAGAGTAGTTAAGTGTTATGGGCCAGGATTTTGGGATGAAATTGGTAGTCCTGTTAGCAAGGCATTAATTTCAATGGGGGCAAGTGCATTAATTGTAGGTACTGGCGGTGCAGCTGCTCCTATTGTTCTTAGTGGTGTTGCTCTTGGAGTTGGGGGTAAAGCAGCAAAGGAAATAGGAAAAGCATGTGATAATGAATTCCTTGAATGAGTGGGTGATACTGCTTGCCAGACTGGTGTTGGAACTTTGACTGGGAGTATAGCTGGTGGTTCAGGTAGTCTTGCTTCTCATATAAGTAAGGAAACAGCAAAAGGCGGACATATAGTTGCTGGAACAATGAGAACTGCAAAATTTTCTCATGACGTGTATGGAAAAGCGGAGCTTAGTGGAGAATGTATTTATCGTAGAGACCACAGAAGACACCAAGAAAGAGGAATAAGTTATGATTCTAATTGTCCCCTTTGCACAAAATCATGACCTTTTAACTAAAATAAAGTTTTGACTAGGAATCTTCGTCGGAAGTTAATTAGATATACACTTGTTTACTTGTTTTTGTTAATTCTTATCCAACTTTTATTTTTTATCCCATGATTAAAGAGCTGAAATGGAATAGGGTTATTGATTAACTGTTTAATTGCTGTTTTTTACTCTCTTTACATGTTTAAATTGTATTGGAAAGAAAATTGAAAAAAAAAAATTGATTGATTTAGTGCATGAGTTCAGATTTTATTGGTTGGAATGTTAGGGTTTGCTTACGGCATTTGAAGTTTGATTGATTGGTTAAGAAATTAATATCTTGTTCCAATAAACGAATTTGCTTTTAATAAAATGAATCTACTTTATTTCTAAAAAAAATAAGTTAAAGGGTAAGCCAACCCACAAGTCTCCTTTGGGTTGGCAGTTTGATTATTGATTATAACCAACTAGGGCTTCAACTAAATTATATTAGGTTGGTTTCTAGCAGTGAGATATCTTAAATCGTGCTCCCCCTGGTTGGTTATCATGAG
>Ga0207676_10003980_pt1 | contig 10426 bp, 9 predicted proteins | sample KBSSwiS72_FD_184307 | JGI IMG/M metagenome (GOLD analysis project Ga0207676, IMG submission 184307) | Switchgrass rhizosphere microbial communities from Kellogg Biological Station, Michigan, USA - KBS Switchgrass S7-2 (SPAdes) (version 2) | ecosystem: Host-associated > Plants > Roots >... | reverse complement strand
CGGCGGCAACTCCCTTCTCGGCGATCGTCTTTTCCAGCACCTCGACGATTGAGATCTTCGGCGGATCGTACGGTTGGTTGTAGAGGATCTTTGCCAGCGATTCACTCAGCCGGTTGAGATACCCGCTGCCCGTGTTATCGAGCATCACGATCAGGTTCTTTTCATTTGGGTAACGCACAATGGTGGTGGTGAAACCGTTGATGCCACCGTCGTGTGAGATCACCTGCACTGGTTTATCGTTCTGCTTGAACGATGCGTTTCTGACGACCCATCCGTACGCGTAGTCACTGAGAAACGGTTTGTACATCAGCGCTTTCGATTGTGCCGAGATAAGCTTGTCGGTGTAGAGCGCCTGGTCCCAGAGGTAGAGATCTTCGACGGTTGAGTACATTGAACCGGCGGCGTAAGGGATCGACATGTCGAGGTAGGGCGCGTTAGTGTAACCGTCGGGCGTCTTGCTGTAGCCGGAAGCGCGTTTGGGAATGATGGTGTTGGGATGATCGTAGCCGGTGTTCTTCATACCGGCCGGATCGAGGATGTTCTCCTTCAACGCTTGCTCGTACGATTTTCCGGTGACTTGCTCGATGATCGCGCCCAGCAGGAAGTAACCGGAGTTGTTGTAAGAGAACTTCGAGCCGGGTTCGAACTGCAGATCACCACTCGCATACTTCTTCACAAACTCGCTGACCTTGTACGGATTCCGGCTCACGTTATCAAGGAAGCCCGGTTGGTCTGTGTAACTCGGAATGCCTGACGTGTGCGTGAGCAGGTGATGCACAGTCACCTTCTCGCCGACGTCTTTCCGGTAATCGGGCAGGTAATCAGTGATCTTTCCATCAAGCTTGATCTTCCCTTGCTCGATGAGTTGCAGCGTCAGCATCGAGGTGAACTGCTTCGTGATCGATCCCAACCGAAACTTTGTATCCGGCGCATTAGGAATATTCCACTCGATATTCGCCATCCCAAACGCGCCCTTATAAATCACCTTCCCATTCTCCGCGACGAGCGCCGCACCATTAAACTGCCGGTACTTATGCGCCAGCGCCAGCACCTCCTGAATCTTCGCCGCCCGGTCCTGCGCGAGCGCCGCGTGTTGGGAAGCAATGAGAAAAAGAAAGATCGCGGCGTAAAACCGCAGTCTACCGGATGCTAAGAAGCCCTTTGTCATCTTGAAAGTCCTATTCTGAGATTATTCACCGCAAGGTGGCTCTGATTGTAATATCCGCGTCAAGTTTGTCGTATAATGGCCATCCATGAGCGCACTTCTTGATGAATTGGAGAAGCAATCGCGTCTACTCACAGCGCAAGAGAAAGTGACGCTGGCGCGCATTCTAATAGAAGGGTTAGACCCATCACAGGATAGCGACGTTGAGCAAGTGTGGGTTGCTGAAGCACAACGCCGTTATCAAGCCTATCTCCGAGGCGAGGTTGAAGCTCACGACGGCGATGAGGTTATGACCAGAGCGCGCAGTCGGCTTAAATGATTTTTAATGATTCCTTATCGGTTCCTCACACCAGCCGAAGAAGAGATGACAGAGGCAGCGTTGTTTTACGAAGCGGCTTCGAGTCAGCTTGGAATAGATTTCCTGAATGATGTTCAAAGAGCAGTCGATAGGCTGCGTGCATTTCCTCAATCGGGAGAAGTTATCATTTCGGATTTCAGACAAACATTACTGCACCGTTTTCCCTTCAGTCTGATCTACACAAAAGAAGAGAATGTCATTGTTGTGATCGCCGTTGTGCACCACGGACGACGACCAGGATATTGGCAGTCGCGCATTTGAATTTACTCACCCCAACAAGTCGCGATGGAATTTTCTGTCCATGCGATATTCGCTCTCATTGTTCCACAGATCACACGGTTTACATACAGTTGTTTGCTCGTTTTAGTAAACAACCCTAATGCTCGTTATAATCGCGGTATATGACACACAAAGATCCGTTAGCCACCTCGGGCCTCCCGGCACTCAATAGAGATAAGGTCTCGAGCGAGGATCAGCCAATTGAGCCTAAGTTCTTGATCCTCGTGGTCGATGATTCGGCCGACAACGTGGCACTGATCAGCCTGTTTCTTCAGCAACAGGGTTACAGAGTGGTCACAGCCGGCAATGGTGAGGACGCTATTGCCATTGCAACACAGATGATGCCTAACCTGATCTTAATGGATATCAACTTGCCGGCTTTGGATGGACTGGGAGCCACGCGCAGGATTCGCGAAAACGAAGCCTTACGAGATATACCTATCGTTGCGATTACCGCGTTTGGCACTGAAGGCTTTCAACGCGCTGCTTACGATGTCGGCGTAGCTGGTTATCTAACCAAACCCCTCGACTTGGATCGTATGCATCAACTCATCGCCCGCCTCCTCTCACCTACAGGCTCAGGCACCTTAAGCGGGCTTCAGTAAGTTCGGCATCCGTCACCGAGTTAACGAACGAGCTGTGATATTAGCGCGAATTCATGAACTCAGCTTTGATCTCATCCCATGTGCGACCCTGGCGTGGATTATTTCGAACGGACGCCAATCGTTTGTCGAGCTCCCGTTTCTGAGCATCTGTTAACTCGAACGCTTCATTCTCTTCAGCGATCGTGTCCCAGATTTCCTCGACTAAGCGGATTCGATCAGCAATGCTGAGATTCTTAGCCTGTTTAGTCAATTCCATTATCACGTCGACAATTCTAGGTGATCTTAGCCGCAGATTGACACAGATAAACACGGATCAATCAGATCCGCCTTTATCCGTGTCAATCTGTGGCCCTACTTCTTCAACTCTACCAGCACGAGGCGGATGGTGGTGTCGCCGATGTTCTCGGCCCAGTGAGTTACGGGGTCGCGATAGATGACGTCGCCGGTTTTGAATTCTCCGTCGGTGACGGTTCCGTCAGTGGCGTGGTTGCGGAATTTGCCGCCCTCGATCACGTAGATGACGTAAGCGGGATGAGAGTGAGTCTGCTCTTTGTCGCCGGGCTTGAGCGTGGCTTCGAGCACGCGGACACGCGGGTTCTCCAGTTTCAGCGCAATCGTTTTTGAATTTACGACGAGCGGGTCTTGTGTACGTGTTACACTCGCGTCACTGCGGGCAATTCCTGTTACAAGCAGCACCACTATCAAAACTAAGAGTTGTTTCATGTTTAGGCTCCTTCAGCTATGAGTATAAACAAAGTTCTCGCGTTGGTAGTCCTTCTTATTTGCGCGCTGGAAACATCAGCGCAAAACGCTCAACCTTATCAGGCCACGATGGTGGTCCATGCCGATCGGCCCGGCACTACCATCAACAAAAACATCTACGGGCATTTCGCAGAACATCTCGGGCGATTGATTTACGAAGGCCTCTGGGTCGGTGAAAACTCGTCGATTCCAAACACACGCGGCTTGCGTAACGACGTCGTTGCAGCGTTGAAAGAGTTGCACATCCCGGTACTGCGCTGGCCCGGCGGCTGCTTCGCCGACGAGTATCACTGGCGCGACGGTATTGGACCACGCGACAAACGCCCGCGCCGTCCGAACGCAAGCTGGGGCGGCGTCGATACAAACGCGTTCGGCACGCACGAGTTCATGGAGCTTTGCGAACTGCTCGGCGCTGACGCTTACATTAACGGAAACGTCGGCAGCGGCACACCGCAGGAGCAGGTGGAGTGGATCGAATACATGACCTCCGACGCCGACTCAACGCTCGCCAACCTGCGTCGCCAGAACGGGCGCGACAAACCCTGGAAAGTTCCGTTCTTCGCAGTCGGAAACGAGACCTGGGGGTGCGGCGGACAAATGCGTCCGGAGTTTTATGCTGACGTTTATCGCCAGTTCGCCACCTTCATCAAGAGCCACTCAGGCAATCGCATTCAGAAGCTGGCAGTCGGTTCCTACGACGATAACTACACCTGGACCGAAGTGTTGATGGCACAGGCGGCCAAACACATGGACGGTCTCTCGCTGCACTACTACACATTGCCCACAGGCGACTGGAACAAGAAAGGTTCGGCGACACAGTTCGGCGAAAAAGAATGGCACGCGACGCTCGTCCGCACGTTGCGCATCAATGAGTTGATCCAAAAGCACATCGCGATCATGGACAAGCACGATCCGCAGAAGCGCGTCGGGTTGATGGTCGACGAGTGGGGCACGTGGTACGACGCGGAGCCGGGACGCGACATGGGCGCACTCTACCAGCAGAACACGCTGCGCGATGCGATCGTGGCGGCCGTCAACCTGAACATCTTCAACAAACATGCCGATCGCGTGCGCATGGCCAACATCGCGCAGATGGTGAACGTGCTTCAGGCGATGGTGCTAACAGACAAAGAGAGGATGGTGCTGACGCCGACTTATCATGTCTTCAGAATGTACAAAGTGCATCAAGGGGCGACGTTGATCCCACTCGATCTAAACGCGCCGGAGTACAAGCTGGATCAGGCGTCAGTGCCCTCACTGCATGCTTCAGCTTCACGCGACGGCGAGGGTCGACTGCACGTATCCATCGTCAACCTCGATCCGAATCGGGCAGCCGAGATTATTACGACACTCACAGGCGCAACGATCAAAACTGTCGCAGGAGAAGTGCTCACGGCTCCGGCGGTCAATGCGATGAACACATTTGAGCAGCGAGAGGCCGTGAAGCCGGCACGGTTTAGTGGCTACAAGCTTCAGGGTTCACAGTTGAGCTTGAGCATCCCGGCGAAGTCAGTTGTCGTGCTGGAGCTTAAGTAACATAGATGCTGCCTAAAAAGTTTCGCTGCGCGGTGTTGTTGCTCGTTGCGACTGCTTCCGTACTGGCGCAATCCACTCCATCACGCTTGATATCGGTCGACTACCGGCACGTCAAAGGAACACGTGATCAGTTTGCTCAACTCGTCGTCGGCGCAGGGCGCGTTGCGGAGGGACTGCGCGCCGGCTGGCAGCGCGATCTCGACGCCGTGCGCTGGGAGTGCGGTTTTGAGTACCTTCGCATGCACGGGCTTTTGCAGGACGAGCTCGGCGTCTACTCGGAAGACAAGCAAGGACGCCCGGTCTACAACTTCCAGTACATCGATGCCGTCTACGATGCGATACTCAGCACAGGCATGCGCCCGTTTGTCGAGTTTGGCTTCATGCCACAGCGGCTCGCGAGCGGTGAGAAAACGATCTTCTGGTGGAAAGGCAACATCACGCCGCCGCGGGATTACGCAAAGTGGGAGCGGCTGGTCCACGAGCTTGTACAACATTGGACCAACCGCTATGGTCGTGATGAAGTGCGACAGTGGTACTTCGAAGTCTGGAACGAACCGAACCTGAAGGACCTTTTCTGGTCGGGCGACCGGGACGAGTACTTCAAGCTCTACGATGCGACTGTCCGCGCGATCAAGAGCGTCGCGCCGGAGTATCGCGTCGGAGGGCCGGCCACCGCGGGACGCGGATGGATTCGCGAGATGATCGAACACGCCGCGAAGACGCGCGTTCCGCTCGACTTCATCACCACGCACGACTACGGTGTGACGAGTGGCGCGCTCGACGCAGAAGGCACGCAGCAACTGTTCCTCGATCCGTCGCCTGACGCGATCGTTGCCGGCGTGCGAGAAGTACGCACGCAGATCAAAGCGTCCGCGATGCCGAACCTGCCGCTGCATTACACCGAGTGGAGCACGTCTTACTCACCACGTGATCCGGTCCACGATGCATACATCTCGGCGGCGTACATTCTTTCGCGGCTCAAAGGCTCGGAAGGTCACGCGCAATCGATGTCTTACTGGACGTTCACCGACATCTTCGAGGAGAACGGCCCCGTGCCGTCGCCCTTTCACGGTGGCTTCGGCCTGATCAACTTCCAGGGATTGCGTAAGCCATCCTTCTACGCGTACCAGTTTCTGCACCGGCTGGGCGCGGAGGAACTCCTCTCCAATGATCCCAATAGTTGGGCGACTCGCGATGGCGGTAGCGTGCAGTTGCTCTTCTGGAACTACACACCGCCGCAAACGAAAGAGAGCAATCAGGTCTACTTCAAACGTGATCAGCAGGCCAAAGAGATCGGCGAGACGCGCGTCTCGTTCGCGGGTTTGCCACGCGGTAGTTATACGTTGAATGTCTATCGGGTCGGCTATGGTGTGAACGATGTTTACACCGACTACTTAAAAATGGGCTCGCCCGCGACACTCACACGCGAACAGGTCCAAGCACTGGCAGAGCGCAACAACGGCCAGCCAGTCTCAACCATGCGCGTCAAAGTTAATACATCCGGCGCGCTCTCGCGCGATGTGCCTATGCGTGAGAACGACGTGTATCTCGTCACACTACTTCCATTACGTTGACACCGGTCACGGAACAAAACTTCGTCAACCTCGATCCAATTTCGGGCAACGGAGCATTAACTCACTGGATGCCAGGCGTACTTGGCGCCAGTCCAATAAATAATTCCGCCGCTGCCATTTAGCTTCTCGCGAATCACGTCGCCTCGAAGCTGTGGCAGCGCTTTGTTTTCGCCGCTGGTCTTCAGTTGATTTAGTGATTGCCTTGTGAAATCCGTGCCGACTGCGTTCTTGAGTAAATAGGTCTGTCTCGCCTGGTCGTTTCGCCATCCCTCACGTTCGTTACCGTGAATCACTGCCAAAAGAATTTCGTTCGATCTGACATTACGGGAGACTTGCTGCGGATGGTATACGTCTTCAAGAGTCCAGTTAACGTATTCACTGTTCAACTCGGAAACTTTGCGTGGCTTGACGACGATTGCGATGTCTTCGGAATTGTCGCCGTTGAAGTCGCCGACTATGAATTGAGTTGATCGCGTGTTATCGACCACGACTGCGTCTGCATAGGTTCGTTCGATCGCGGCGCGAAGTTGCGTGTCGGTCGGTGGCAGTTCCGATTGGTGTGGTATTTCGGTTGAAGCAGGTCGTGCCGGTGTTTGGCTGACGTTTGATGAATTATCGCGCTTCGACTGGCAAGCACCAAGCAGTACCAGAAAAAGAGTTATCACTAATGCCTTGTGCATAACAGCTCCCGGAATAGAAACCCTGGGACCGTTGGCGGCCCCAGGGAAAGAATTGATCACAACGACTCGAGGAACGTTATCAGTTTCCTTTTATCGGCGACGCTAAGCGCCTGGTAGCGCAATCGCACCTGCAACGCCTCGCCGGAGTGTCGCAGGATAGCTTCATTGAACGTTAACGACAGACCGTCATGCATCAACTGAGGCCGCGTGCGAACTCCCCAAAGCGGAGGCGTCCGCACGGTTGTTCGCGTAACTGGTCCACCGTTTTGCACGATGAAGTCTCCCGTGCCGACGTCGTGCAACAGAAAATCGCCGAACGGGTGGATTTTCTTGCGCGCCAGCGCTAAAGGAATGTTGAATTCTCCGCCATTGATTGGCTGGCAACGGTTCCCGGTTACGATCGTAGGCACGTGACAAACGCTGCAACTGTATTGACCATTCATCGATTCGAATAGCGCTTCTCCAGCCGCAACGTCTGCTGCAAATTGCCTGATGATGTCGGGATCGCGAGGAGGTGCTTGCGTCGCACGCATGAACTCCGCAAATACTTCCACGTCCTGTTCAACGTCTTCACCGCAGATAATCGTCGGATCATCTGCGCAGGGCGTGTTGTCAGGCACGATGTCGAACGGTGTTCCGAAACCAACGAATCGTCCGAGCGATGTGTTTTCGTCAGGCACCAGGAAGTTCGTGATGCCGATTTCATTCAGATACGCATCGCCGGAGAAGGAAACAAGACTGGCATGTTGATTTTTCCAGCCGAAGCGTCCGACACGCAACCTGCCACCGGCTTCGAGCACCGGTACGTTGATGACGAGGCCATGCACTTCCTGGTTGGTTTGGCCTTTTTGCTTGGCAGCGATCGAGATCAACGTGCCGTCGGCGATTGCTTCGACAAACCCGTCTCCAAGAGTGTTAAGCGAAGTGCGAAGAGTGCGTGTTGGCTCCTCGCCTGTTATCGCCGGACCGCCACCGATAATTCCGGCAGTGTATAGCGGCGGCACGCGTTCCTGGACCTTCGCACTCTTGTGCGGGTCCTGGTAATTCGGTGTTGGAATGCCGCGTTGATTGATAAGCGAGCCGCCCGGCGCGTCGAAAAAGGTGTTGTTTGTTGTGTGGCCGGCGCGCAATTCAGTGATTTGACTGATGGCGCCGGTGACTGGATTCTGATGACACTCCTTGCACGATTGAGCGTTGTAAACAGGTCCTAACCCATCTTCAACCAGATCAACTTCTTCGAAGACTGCCTTATCGTTCTCGAAATCACCGGGTACCGGGTCGGCACACTCCTCCGGCGGTTTGCCTTGCGGTATGAAACCGTTTGTCTCATCGTCAAAGCCGAATGCCAGAGCCTCCGAGATTGGTGGTTGTGCGCACGAGTCTTTGGCTAGAGTGTCTAACGCTGCGCCGGATGGGTCCTCCTTGGTGCCGAAGGCGAAAGTGGTAGTGTCAGTCTCCGGCACGCCTTCGAGATCGACTGAGCCGGGTGCCCAGGTAGCGTCTGTCGTCTTCGCTACGTTCGCCTGATCTGCCTCTTGTTGGGTGCCACTGTGAACGGTGCGATTGGCGGCCGGCAACGTAAGGAGAGCCGCACCAGCTAACAGCAGGATCATTACTCTCAAACTTTTCATACTAATCTCCCCCTGAATTGGTGGAATGGTCCACCGCTATTGACCGAGAACCTGGGGACTTTTCCAGCGGGCACAGATGGAGGGGACTACAAGAGTAGTTATAAGTTTTGAAGAACTGTTAGGAACGGATCACTAAAGCAGAACGGCTGCGCGGAAACAGACAGTTGGTCGGGATGGGAATGGGAAGTCTGCTGATGCCCTTCGCTCGTTATCGATTAACTTTTAGTCAGCCCGCTTGTAACTAGAACCCGCTTGTTCGCGTCTCAACTGGAGCCGATAAAGACCGAGAGAACTTCCGAGGCAGTCTCATCAGACATTTGAAGCGTAGCGTGAGAATATAACTGTTCTCGCGAATGTCAATTGGAATCATTGTCACAAAGATGTCGCGCAGAGTTGCGTGAGGAAAGTAAGGTCCCTGCATGTTTAAATTTGCGATACCCGTTCTGCATGTAGCCAGTTCCGTAGCGGCAGAACAGTTTTATTGTCACCTCCTCGGTTTTCGTCAGGAGTTCGCGTACCGTCCATTTGGGAACGACGATCCTTGCTACATGGGTCTCATACGCGACGACGTGGAGTTGCACCTTTCGTCTTTTTCCGGTGATGGTGGTCCACGCGGCGTGGTCTTTGTGGGAGTGGAAGATGTTGATGCGCTGCATGGTGAGCTCATCGCCAAAGGAGTCGCGATTGCGCTGCCTCCAACTGAACAAAGTTGGGGAAACAGGGAAATGTACATTAACGATCCAGACGGCAATGACCTTCGCTTTGTCCAGGTACGTTGAAAAAATCGCTCCGGGAACAAATCTTCTTATCAAGAGTCTAAATTCACAACGGTCAGCAAGTTGAAAGGAGATCGCTGTGAGTAAGCTACGTGAAGATCTCACCATCGGACTATTGGGTGCGGCTGCGGGGCTGTTTTCAACCAGCATAACTCTTCTCATCGCTCGCATCGATGCCTACTACGCCTACTTAGCAAGGATTCACGAAGAAGGTTACATCAATTATGAGAGAGTTGATGGGCTTTTGTGGATACCCGTTTCTGTCTGGCACATAATATTGTCAGTCGTGGCATCTCTCCTGGTCCATCGGTACCTGGCGACTCGCCTCAGATCGCCGTTTCTGCTCTGGCAGGTTATCGGAATTACCTCTGTCTTTGGGTGGGCACTAACAGCTTTTTTAGTCGTGGGTATGAGTTGCGTTATAGAAGGAGATCTAAGTTCTTTAGAGCATTTAATGAGACCAGATGACTTGTTGCTGATTGCCAAATATGCGGCAACCGTATCTACATGTAACGTCTTTTACGCTTCAGTAATCAGTGCCTCGTCTCGACAATACGCCGCGCAATTCGGGTCAGAAGTGTGCTAGCCGGCAGTGGGACCGGCCAACAAACAATCAACCCACGAACGCTTCCTTGAGTGCCGCAATCTGTGTCTCAAACTATTCCATAACAATACGCCGAAGGCGTTGGCCAATTTCAGCCCAGGGTTGGAGCGCAGCGACAACCCTGGGATCAAATATAAAGAAGACACTCAACCCTGAAAGGGTTAATTGCGAGGCGAACCCCTTCAGGGTTGAAACGAAATTTGAACTTATACTCCCAGGGTTGGAGCGCAGCGACAACCCTGGGATCAAATATAAAGAAGACGCTCAACCCTGAAAGGGTTAATTGCGAGGCGAACCCCTTCAGGGTTGAAACGAAATTTGAACTTATGCTCCCAGGGTTGGAGCGCAGCGACAACCCTGGGATCAAATATAAAGAAGACGCTCAACCCTGAAAGGGTTAATTGCGAGGCGAACCCCTTCAGGGTTGAAACGAAATTTGAACTTATGCTCCCAGGG
>Ga0207676_10003979_pt1 | contig 10427 bp, 8 predicted proteins | sample KBSSwiS72_FD_184307 | JGI IMG/M metagenome (GOLD analysis project Ga0207676, IMG submission 184307) | Switchgrass rhizosphere microbial communities from Kellogg Biological Station, Michigan, USA - KBS Switchgrass S7-2 (SPAdes) (version 2) | ecosystem: Host-associated > Plants > Roots >... | reverse complement strand
GTTCAGGTTCGGACACTCTTGCAGGACGCGCGTGACGTCCGGGAAGATCCGCTTCTGAATCTGCCCGTTCGACATGATGTAGATCGATTCGAGCTTGTTGTTTGTATAAAAGGCCCGAGCGATTTCAGGAAGATCTTTGCGTGTAAACGGTTCGCCGCCGGCCAGGATCAGCACGCCCAGGTTACCGCCGAGCGTTTCCGAGATCCGCTCGATCTCGTGCGTCTTCATCTGGAGTTTCTTGCGCGGGCGGTCGTCGAGTTCGTCAGTAAAGAAGCAATGCGTGCAGCGCATATCGCAGACTGACGTCACCAGGATATTCAACAATACCGGCGAAAAGGGCTGCCCGATTGCCAGTTTTGCGTAACGCTTCAATAATTCTTTCGTCGTAAAATCCATTCACAAACCTCAACACGTTGATAAGGCATTTGAAGACGCATTGTCAACAAAGGTTTTCCAGCCACAGATTTACGCGGATGAATTACGGAACGAAGCGTGGCGCTTCGGTCACAATGACGTCGATCACGCGGAAGGCGCCGCCGGGCTTAGTGACTTTGTGGTTGATAACTGTCGCGGATTAATTAGCACCGCGGTTTTGGATGCCGAGGGCGCGCATGCGGCGGTAGAGGTGACTGCGATCGACGCCCATCAATTCAGCGGCGCGTGAAACGTTGCCGTCGGCTTCTTCGAGTTTTCGTTGAATAAACTCGCGATGGTAGGCCTCGGTGGCTTCTTTAAAGGACGGGAATCGGAAAGACGCGGCTGGTGGTTCTTCCTTGCCTTGTGGCGGCAGATCGTTCGCTGAGACTTTTGTTCCCGGGTACATGATCACGACGCGCTCGACGGTGTTGCGCAGTTCGCGCACGTTGCCGGGCCACGAATACGACTGCATCGCTTCCAACGCCTCGGGCAGAAACTGCTTCGGCTTCTTGCCGTATGCTTTCGAGAACTGCTGATTGAAGTAATCAACCAGCAACGGCACGTCTTCGAGACGTTCACGCAATGGCGGCAACTCGAAAGGAATGACGTTCAAGCGATAAAAAAGGTCCGCGCGAAAGCTTCCCTGCTCGATCTCGACGTCCAGACGTTTGTTTGTCGCTGCGATCAGACGCACGTCTACAGTGACCGAATTGCCACTTCCGACCGGCTCAAAGCGTTGCTCTTCCAGGACGCGCAAAACTTTCGCCTGGACCTTCGGACTCATATCGCCAACTTCGTCAAGAAAGATCGTCGCGCCGTCGGCAAGCTCAAACTTCCCTTTTTTCGCGGCGGTGGCGCCGGTAAATGCGCCTTTCACGTGTCCGAAGAGCTCGGATTCGATCAGTTCTTCCGGAATCGCCGCGGAGTTGACTTCGATAAACGGCGCGGCAGCGCGGCGCGACTCCGCGTGAATCGCATGCGCCACCAATTCTTTTCCTGTTCCCGACTCGCCGTAGATCAGAACGCGACCGTCAGTCGGCGCAACCACGGAAATCTGCTTGCGCAACGCGCGCATCGCGACTGACTCGCCCACCATCGTGTACTCACGCGCCAGCGCCGCGGCCATGTCGGCATTGATCAACTCGAGTCGCTGCTGGCGCAGAGCATTGCGAACGGTGAGCACGGTCTTTTCGATGGAGAGAGGTTTTTCGATGAAGTCGAACGCGCCGAGTTTGGTTGCGCGGACGGCGGTTTCGATGTTGCCGTGACCTGAGATGATCACGACCGCCGCGTCCGATCCGGCGGCGCGCAGTTGTTTCAACGTTTCGAGACCGTCGATTCCGGGAAGCCAAACGTCGAGCAGGATGCAGCCGTAAGCGCGCCGTCCGAGCGCTTTCAGACACTCTTCTCCCGTGGCGACGGCATCGGCGACGAAGCCCTCGTCTTCCATCACCGCCCGCAGCGTGTCGCGAATGCCGCGCTCGTCGTCAACTATGAGAATCGAATCCATCGATTTCGATACCTCTACTGGTGCAACTGTAGGGGCGGCACTCCGTGGCCGCCCGTGGTGTTCGAATTCGTAAGACGGGCGGCCACGGAGTGCCGCCCCTACAGTTGCACCTCCAAGTCACACTGATGCCGGTAATTCAATTACAAAACGAGCGCCGTGCGGATGGTTTCTTTCCGCGCGGATGTGGCCGCCATGCTCCATTATGATTCGTTGCACGATCGCGAGTCCGAGGCCGGTACCGCTGTCGCGTCGCGAAAAGTATGGCTCAAACAAGCGCCGGAAATCGCTGGGTTCGATTCCCTGCCCTGTATCTACCACTTCCGCGCGCAACAACCCCTTTTCCACATCGTGACTCGTGACGATCGTGATTTGCTTTTGATTAGTCACTGATGCCAGCGCCTCAACAGCGTTGTCGATCAGGTTCACAAACACTCGCTTGATCTGTTCCACGTCGAGCATCGACGACGGTAGATCACGATCGAGGTCGAGAGTCAGAGCGACACCGTCAAGCCGGTCTACGTAAAGACCCGCGGCGTGAGTAACGACGTCGTTCAGATTTGCGAACTCGAGTCGCGTGGCTGGCAGACGTGCGAAACGCGAAAACTCGTCAACCATCGCCTTCAAACCCGCCACTTCGCGCGCGATAGTCTCAGTACACTCACTGATTACCGCAGCGACGCGCTTCTCATCCAGACGATCCTCTGTGCGAAAACCGTTGCTGCCGCCGTTGGCAGTCGCGCGGCCGTAACTCTTCGCAATGCGTTCGGCTGAAAGCTGAATCGGCGTCAGCGGGTTCTTGATCTCGTGGGCCATGCGCCGTGCGACTTCACTCCACGCCGCAGCCCTTTGCGCAGCTAGCAGTTCAGAAAGATCTTCGATTACGAGGACGACCCCACGTCGCGGTCCTTTCGACTCTGGCAAAGCTGTAGCCGTCATCGAGACCGGCAGTGGCTCGCCTCCATTCTGCAGTTGGGTCTGCTCCGTGGCGTGTCCGATTCGACGCGCCCGCCGCAATAATCGATCGATCACGAGCCAGTCTTCACTGCCGATCAAGTTACTCAACTTCGGATTGTCTTCGGCTTTATCGATCAACGCCAGCATGCGTGCCGCCGACGCGTTCAAGGTCGTGACACAATCGTTCTCGTCAAGCGAGATCACGCCTGTCGACAACGACTGGAGCACCGTTTCGATGTAGTTGCGTCGTTCACGCAGCGCCAGATTCTTGTCGCGCAACTCAGCGGCGCCGGCTTCGATTCGCGTACGATTCTCCTCGAGCTGCGTCGTCATCTGGTTGAACGACGCGGCGAGCAGCGCCAGCTCATCGTCGGCCACGGTAGTGACACGATGCGCCAGGTTGCCACGCGCGATCTCGTTCGAAGCTTCGGCGAGCGCCTTGATCGGCGTAGCGATACCGCGCGCCAGGTAGATCGCGACCCAACTCGAAACAAACAACAGGATCAGCGTCATCAATCCCAACGTCGAGAGTCCGAGCAGACGCACGCGCCGTTGTGACCGCACCAGATCCTGATAATCACGTTCCGAACCCGTCACCAGATCGGTAAGGTCGTTTGCCGCGCGTTTCTGCGGCGCGACGATCAGCATCTCCGTCTCATTCAAAGGCACCGAAAGCGCGTCAAACTCTTTTCCATCTATTTGATTCAAGCCATCCGGACTGTGAAAAAACCGGGCTTTACTAAAAAGCTTTTCGAGTTGATCCGAGTCAGTCGCAGACAAGTTCGGATTTTGGAAAAAGGTTGAGCCATCTTTCCCGGCTATCTCGATGCGGACTAACTGGCCCGAGTTCACAACGTGCTGCATCGTGACCTGCCGCTCTTCCGGCGCCTGCCTGCCAAGCAGCATCGCCAACAACGACGCGGTTTCGCGTAGCGTCTGCTCCTGATTCGACAAAGTCGATCGCGTGACCTCGGTGGCCTGCTGCCTGATCTCGTCCGGAAATGGATTGAACCACTTCTCCAGCGAGCGATTCAGAAACAGATATGAAAAGAACGCCATCGCCATGATCGGCAGAAAGCTGATCGAGATGAAATAGATCAGCAGGCGCGTCTTAACTTTCGAACCGAGTTGGCGCTCTCTGCGTTCTCGTCGCAGCTTGAGCAGGTTACGGACGAATATAAACAGGAAGACAACAAACGCGACGAAATTGAGCGTTGAGAGAGCGTAGAGAACCACTGCGTCCGCGGGCGTGTCGGGCCGGACTACGGTCCAAAGCCAGAGCTGCTGCGAGACGATAATCGCGAGCAACAACACCACCGTTCCGCCCAAAACCCAGAGCAAAATGCGGCGACGGCGTCGAATTCGGTTCTCACGATTGAGATTCATGAAGGTGGTCGAAGTTTAGCATACGGCCACGGATTCACGTGGATTCCTGCTAGAATGCCTGCCCGATGCGCACCATCTTCATCAACGAGTTTGGCCGGCTCCGGAGTGGGTGGCGTGTAGTGCTATCCGTCGTCGCTTTTCTCGTTGTCCTTTTTGTGCTCACGGTGGCGGTGCGCATTCTTTACCTGCTGGTAGCCAGGACGGGGCTCACGTTACCGCGTGCCAACTTCATTTTCGAATTTGTTTACCGGCTCATCCTGGTAGTCGCGGCACTCGGCGCCGGATACCTGTGCGCGCGGTTTTTGGAAGGACTTCCCTGGCGATCTCTCGGACTGACGTTGCACCGGGCATGGTGGCGAGATCTACTCATCGGATCCGCGATTGGCTTTGCCGCGATTGTCGTTGCCGTAGGCATCGCAAAGCTCGGCGGTGGCCTCCACCTTTCATTCAGCAACGACGGTTTAATGGGAATCGCCAGATCGATGGTTGGCTCAGCGGGGTTACTGATCGTGGCCGCACTCGCCGAGGAGGCGATGTTCAGAGGTTATGGACTGCAAACGCTAGCGCGCGCTCGCCTCGCATCGCTCGGTGTGCTGTTGACGTGCGCGTTCTTTGGTTTCGTTCATCTCAATAATCCGAATGTAGTGCCCGGGTTTACGATGGCAAACACAGCGTTGGCTGGAGTTTGGCTCGCAGTGGCATACCTGCGCACGCGCAGTCTTTGGTTTCCGCTGGGAGTTCATTGGGCCTGGAACTGGGCGCTAGGCTGGTTCTTTGGATTACCGGTCAGTGGCGCTAATCTCGTCTCGCATCCTCTCCTCGAAGCCACCGATAACGGTCCTTTTTGGTTAACCGGCGGCAGTTACGGTATTGAAGGTGGCCTCGCAGGCACCATCGCGCTGCTACTGTTCACGATTTATACCTGGCGCACTTCATTGGTATCTGCCACGCCTGAACTATTAAGGATGACCTCCGAAGAGAACCCATCTTCACGGATTGCGCATATTGATCAGCAATCTGTGTAATCTGTGGATGGCTTTCTGTTAACACTCTCTAACCCTCTCCCGTCTTAATCGGTGTTCGCGATGTACGTCACAGCCGACATGCTTCTAATGAGCCCCGAGGCACAAGCTGCCGAGCAACCGCAGGAAACGGCGGTAGAAATCGTGCTGGTCAGAGCGGTTTTGGATGGTGACCGCGATGGCTTCGCGCGTCTCTACGATCTTTACGCGCCACTCGTACACGGCATCCTGCTGGCTCGCGTTCCCCGGGTAGAGGTGGACGACCTCGTTCAGGACATCTTCCTCCACGCATTCAGGAAGCTGCACACGTTGCGCGATGCATCGTCGTTTGGCCCGTGGATCGCGATGATCGCACGCAACCGCGCCGTGGATTATCACCGGCGCTCGAAAGAAACCGTGGAGATCAGCGACGAGGTGCGTGGCAGTGATACACACGATTCAAAAGCGAAAGAAATCCTGGAACTGATACGCAGCCTCCCGGAGACTTATCGCGAAACGCTGATCCTGCGACTGGTCGAAGGAATGACCGGACCCGAGATCGCGGCACGCACCGGACTCACGGCGGCGTCAGTACGAGTCAACCTGCACCGCGGCATGAAGCTGCTGCGCGAACGACTCGGGTTTGTGGAGGGTGTATGAAAGAAGATTACTTGTGGGACAAAACTGGTGAGCCGGATCCTGAGATACAACAACTTGAAGAGATTCTTGGCACGCTGCGTTACGAACCCAAGCCACTCGAGCTTCCGCAGGATCTGCTAACGCCGCGTCGACGAAGGAATCACTTTCCATTACTCGCCATCGCTGCCACCGTGTTGCTGGCGCTGCTAGCCGCAGGTCTTTGGCTGCGCGTGCGAACTCAAAGCGAGTCTCAACCGCAGCAAGCGAGCGTCACTCCTGCGCAATCAACAATTGACGAGAAATCAACCGTCGCAACGAACAATGACGAAGAGCGAAAGCAACAAAAAATAGAACAAGTCAGGAAGAGGGGCTGGGCCCGGCTCCGCCCGCTGCCACGACACTCCAAACATAGATCTTCATCAACAACCTTAGCCAAACAGGAACGCGAAGAAGCTTTGGAAGCCAAACAACAAGTAATGCTTGCCTTGCGACTGACCACTGAAAAACTAAGCCTGGTCCATAAGAAAAACCAGAGCCCTTCGAATCAGATCAAGAATCAACACCGAGTAGGATGAACGGAGCAATTATGAACTCACTATTTCACACAAATATCAGGCAACCGCTGATGGTCCTGTTGCTGATTGTCTCGTCGACGTTGGTAGCAAACGCGCAGGACTCACGAATCCAAACGGCCAGTCTCGATCATCTCGCCGCGAAAGCCAGCGAGAGCGTCGATGTCAACGTCGACGAACGCCTGATGAAGATGGCGGCGAAGGTCTTCTCGGATCAGGATGCTGACGAACGGAAGATCAAAAAGCTCGTCGAAGGACTGAAGGGCATCTACGTCAGGAGTTTCGAGTTCGACGCGAGTGGTCAATATACCGATGCGGATTTGGAGTCGATTCGAACACAGCTTCGTGGTCCAGGCTGGACGCGAATGGTAAACGTCACCAGCAAGAAAGATGGAAAGCTTGAAGTTTACCTGCTGTTTCATGGCGACATGGTTAACGGGCTGGCAGTGCTACACAGCGACGAAAAAGAGCTCACGATCGTCAACATCGTCGGGCCGGTCGATCTCGACAAGCTGGCCCAGCTCGAAGGTCAGTTTGGCGTCCCCGAGCTCGGAATCGAATCACAAAAACCGAAGACCAAGAACGAACAGTGAGGTCTGCGATGAAAACGCTACTGACAACCACCTTCATCGCCGTCGCGCTGGTTGCGTTCTCTGCACCGGTGCAGGCCAAAGACGACGACTTCAACTCAGTCGTAAAGATGATCGAGCAGTTCTACAAAGTGAAGCACCAGGGGATTCCATTTCTCGCGAAGGCCGGAATGAAAGTGGCCACGACCGCCGCGCGCATCAAGGGTGGCCAGGCGAAACGCATCGCCGAAGCGGGTAGCATCAGGCTGGCGGTGTTTGAAGATCAGGGTTTTGACGGTGACTTCGTTAAGTTTCGTGCTTCATTGAATGGAGCGCTGAATCTCACGTGGACACCATTAATCCAAGCACTCTCCGCCACAGATGAGGAACAGACTTACATCTTTCTGCGCAGCGCGGGCGAGAAGTTCAATGTGCTGGTGATCACGATTGAGCCACACGAGGCGACCGTGGTCCAGGTAACGCTATCGCCGAAGAACCTCGCACTGTTGTTGAAAGACCCGGAAGGCACCGGCAAAGCCATCACCCAGGAAGCAACGATTCTCGATCAGGAGTAGGTTATGCGCAGAAATATTCTATTGGTTGTCCTATTTGCAACCCTCGCATCTTTCTCAGTCAACGCGCAGGAAGTTGAAGACACGATCAAGATCAAAACGCGCGTCGTATTTCTCGACGCGCTCGTCAAAGACAAGAAAACCAATCTCCCGATCTCCAATCTGACTACGGAAAACTTCGAAGTTCTCGACGACGGCAAGCCACGCGACATCTCCTACTTCACGCGTGAAGGCCAGGCTCGCAAACCACTCGCGCTGATCCTGATCCTCGATTTGCGAGAGGACGGCGCCGGCAGGTTTCTTCAACGGACCGAGATTCTCAAGGCAATGGAAGATGAGCTGGCTAAACTACCTGCGGGCGATGAGGTCGCGATCATGGCCATGGATATCTCAGAAGACGCGGACCGAGTTTGGTTGACCGAGTTTACCAACGATCGGGCGAAGCTTGCGGCTGCGCTCGCGCGCGTGCCGGAGATGTGTAAGCCTGATGGCGAGGTTCTGGAACGGACTACACCCAAAATCGAGGGCGAGGGCAAGCCGGACGATATCGTGCAAACCGAAACTATCCGTGGCAAGAATGGCACCGTAATTACGCGCACAACGCGGCGCGATGGCAAGGTCAATGTGAAGCGCACGGACAAAGCCGGTAACGTCACGATCGAGATAAACGCTTACTACGACATCTCCGCGGCCGTTAATGAGGCCGCACGTAAGGCCGAAGAGCTGAGACCGAATTCACAGCCGTCGATCGTGTGGGTGTCAGACGGTATTGCGCCAATCTTCTTTGAAGACCGCGACGCTACGGAACAGATCCTGATCCGCAACAATGTCATCTTTAACTCGCTGACCGTTGAGCTGCGCACGTTGTTCAAGTTTCTGCTGCCGATCGGCAAACCGATCGCCGGTTGGATGGGGCTTAGTCTCTACGGCAGCGCCAAACACCTGGCCCAAAGATCGGGCGGCGAGGCTGTCAAAGTCGGGCGCGTGAAAGACTACGGCACCGGCCTATCGCGCATTATTGGCAATCTCACCGCGCGCTACAGTCTCGGCTTTGCGCTAGCCGAGAGCGAGGCCGACGACGGTCGTATGCATAACCTGGAAGTGCGCGTGAAAGCCAAAGACGACAAAGGCAAGAATCGCAAGCTCCAGGTCAGCTCCCGCCAGGGCTATTACATGTCCTCCACCATCCCGAAAGAAGCCGCCGCAAAGGCGCAGTGACTTGTATTTGGGCAACTGTCGGGCGACCCTCCGTGGCCGCCCGTTCTTCAACGGGCTCCATCGAAATGCAGCGGTCAGGGGTTCGCCACCCCTCTGCTCCACCATTTAGTTTCAACTATTTACGGCTGTCGGCACTGGCGACCGTATATCGTTTGTAGCCAATTTGTGGACACTTTTCGGGTACTCAGTTTGATCGCTTCAACGGCCACACGTTTCGTTTCTTCAACCGATCTCACGTAACGCACAGTCACGCGCACATCGGAGTGGCCCAGCAGTTGAGCATCGTAAAAGCATCGCATCCGGCCTCGGCTAAGCGAGTACCGAAAGGCGCTCTGAGATCCTTCCATATTAGCCATTAGCCCTTCGATTCCGGCGAGTCGGCGGGCAGTGTGAAATCCCTTCTTCACTTCCCGCTGACGTTCGTCGGAATCTTTAGGACTAACGAAACGTAATCATCAGGCCGCTTGTCCTTGCACAATTCAGTCAGCGTTTTTCTGACCTCGTCGTTCATGGGAATATATCGCGGTCTGCCATTCTTAGTCTTTCGCGCCGTGACGATGTTGGAAGAAAGTTTACTTGACTGTGTTTCATTCTCAACTGTTCGCCAAGCCGCATCCCTGTTCCGAGTGCGACGATCACGGCTGGCCTAAGGTGGGTGCGTGGCCCGTTGAGTTCGGCCACGAGTCTCGGTTCTTTTTCGGGTAGCAAATATCGGTAGCGAAGGTTATCGAGCGGAAAAAGATCCACTTTGCTGCAAGGATTGAAGTCAGCTTTGTCATACAGGACAGCAAGTGAAAATGCCGAACTGAGCGGGTTCAATTCACGTTTGACCGTAGCCGGTTGTCGTGCTGTTCCCTTCTTGGTTGGCGTATTCATCCGATCAGTTTTAAACCGCTCGACTAGCTGAACTGAAATATCTAGCAACGCTTTTCCATCGAAATAGGCTTTCAACATCGGGATTATATAAACATCATCGCGCCATGATTTTTTGTTGACCTTCGACCAGGGTAGATTCAAAGCCGCCGAAGCTGCGGCCCGCAGAGCGGCAACAGCATTAGAAAGGTCGGGGCACAATGAATCCGGCTGACGAAAAGGACAAACTCACGATTGTTTGCGAAGAAACAATCAGATGAGCTCGCTTTTATCGTAACTAATTTTGACATAGGAATGACCCGCGAAAACCCTGTTGCCTCATGTAAAAATCTACTCCAACGCTGATTCGTTGCCTCAGATAAAAATCTACTCGAAGCGGTGTTGTTCATATCATCAGTGGGGGTTTGATTTTTAAGTCTTTTTGGTTAGCGTACCTTTTTGGTCGTACTGGTCGTTTGTGCGCAGCCAGCCGAAAAAGTTCCTTGCGCTGTTTATCCAACTTTCGTTTCAGCGCTGCGGGATTGAGCTGTTGATACTGCCGCTGCAATTTCTTTTTGTCAGCCGTGCTAACTTCAGCACAAGCCAACACGCGTTGATAAGGGGTCTGCGGCGCGTAGTAACTCTTCTTCACCCGACTGCCAAAACGTTCTTTGCTTTTAAGCTTCATCGTTGGCTGAAAGAAATTGGTGTATAAGCGTAGCGTCGTGTACAACTGC
>Ga0207676_10003978_pt1 | contig 10428 bp, 9 predicted proteins | sample KBSSwiS72_FD_184307 | JGI IMG/M metagenome (GOLD analysis project Ga0207676, IMG submission 184307) | Switchgrass rhizosphere microbial communities from Kellogg Biological Station, Michigan, USA - KBS Switchgrass S7-2 (SPAdes) (version 2) | ecosystem: Host-associated > Plants > Roots >... | reverse complement strand
GACGCTCGTGGTCCGAGCGGTTGAAGTCGTACTCATAGAGGCTGAAGAGTCCACCCCGACTGTCGCCCCAGACAATGCGATCGCCGAAGATGGCGCTGCCTCGCGCCAGAGTGGGGCTCTGGGTGAGCCGGGTCTCCTTCCCCGTGGGGAAGTCGTAGGTATAGAGATCCCACCAGGTGCCGTGGTTTCGTTTATCCGACCAGGTCACCCGGTCGCCGAAGATCGCTGGATCCGCTTGGTCCGTGGTGTCGGTGGTGAGCCGAGTCTCCTTCTTGGTATTGAAATCGTAGGTGTAGATGTCCCAGTTGTTGTTCCGGTTCATGTGCCACGCCGCTCGATGGCCGGACAGGGCCAATCGGCCGAAGCCGTAGTTGCGGTCGGCGCTGGCGAATTGTGTTTCCTGTCCGGCGTTCAGGTCGTAAGTCAGGAGCTGCCAGTCTCCTGTGGGGGGGAGACGGACATAGATCACTCGATCCCCGTCGATCGTTGGGATGGTGTTGTCCGTATTCTTCGGTGTGAGCGTTGTGGTGTCCCCCGTCAGCAGATCGAGAAGGACGACGGCTTTATTCCCCGGCGCCAGCCAGTTCCCGAAGACCACCCGGTTTCCCGATACCGAAGGGTAATCCTGAGTGTTGGGGGCATCGGTCAGCCGGCACCAGGAGTCGAGTTGATTATCGGGTTTGCAAATGGTGAGGGCAGGAACCACGTGAAAGGAGGCGGTTCCGGTGAGGCCGGCCGCGCTCGCCCGGACAGTCGCCGAGCCGCCGGCGAAGCCGGTCACGACGCCGTTCTCATCAACCGAGGCAACGGCCAGGTTATCGGTCGTCCACGTAATCGACGCACCGCTCACCGGGGCACCGTTCTCGTCGGTGAGGTGGGCCGTGTACTGCGCCCGTCCTCCCACATCGACGGTGGCAGGCCCCGTCACTGTCAGTTGACCAGACTGAACGCCCGTCCCGCTGTCCCCGCCGCAACCGGCGAGGACCACCATTCCCGCGACCAGCGTCAGTGAACTGGGTGCCTTGCGCACGTTCCCTCCTTGCCGTCCGCCTTGTCCGCCCCGTCCGCCTTCCCGCCTCACCGCCTCAGCTGCCACGCAATCGTCTCCGTCCCGCTGACCCCATTCGCTGAATCCGCGTCCGGATGCTCGTGCGCATCCTTGCCCTCGAGGGTGGCGTAGTCCGCCGCCTGCTGCTCGTAGGTATCGATGCTGGGGCTGTCGCGGCGAGTGGCCCGCTCTCCGGCCGACTCGGGACACCAGACCCTGATTACGTACTTGCCTGATGTCATCGTACTCGCATGCTCGGCGACCAGCATACCCGGCCCGTCGAAGGCCGGACCATCGGGTGTCTTGACCTTACAGGTGACCTTTCCGCCGGTGACCGTTGCGGTGATCGATCGGATTTCCGTGCCGTCCGGCGTCTTGAGCTCGGAGTTGTAGCTGACGGTCCCAGTGTAATAGTGCGCGCAGTTGTAATTCGAGAGGCTGTCGGTTTTGCAGCCGGACCAGGGGCCGCTAGCCTGGGCTCGCAGGTGAGCCGGGCCTTGCGTCAGTAGGAGCGGGAGCAGGAATAAAGCGGCACGTCGGGGCAGCGTCGCCATGAGTCCCTCCTGACTTGGGGTATCGGGTTCTGACCCGCGATAAGCTGTGGTCTCCGGCGCAATCAGACAAGGCGACTGGCAGCTCATCAGGTAGCTCGATGGCGTCCCCAACCGCGTTCCCTGGCCAACTGCTTCCGGCCAACGACGCTGAGGGAGTAGAACTTGGCCCGGCGATTTGTTCTCGGATTGGCTCCATTCGGCCGTAATGAATCCCTCCTGCTCGAGCTTGAGGAGGGCAGGGTATAGGGTGCCGTAGTTGGGCTTGAGGCGGTGTTTGCTGATTTCCTCGATGCGGCGGGCGATGCCGTAGCCGTGCAGGGGCCCCAGCACGTCGAGGGTCTTGCGGATCATGAGGGCGAGGGTGCCCTGCTTGACGTCCAGCTTGTCCGCCATGGCTCCGTCCTATGCGATACCCATATGACGATAGGGGCGGGGAAGGTTTCAGCTAGGGCGCGTGTCTGTTTTCGCCGGGAATTCGCGCATTTGGTGTCAGGGAGACATCAAATGAACACCACGACTTCGTTGAAACCGATCAGGCCATCGCTCATCATCGTGACGCAGATGGCCCTGTCGACGGCGAGGAAACGAAACCCGTCGCTCCGCTTCATCCTGCCGGCGTTGCGCGCCACGCAGAGCGTCTTGCCCGCCGCGGCGGCGGCGATAGCGGAACGGCTGTTTTCGTGGGCTCCTTCGGGCCCGGTGAGTGCCCAGGGCCGGGAGTTTCTCGCCCGAGGGGACCGCTTTGAACTGGAGGTGGACAGCCGGAGGGTAGTTGGCTGGACTTGGGGACAGGGACCAACCACCTACCTGGTGCATGGCTGGGGAGGATGCTCTGCTCGCCTCTACCCGATGGGGCAAGCATTGATCGCCAGCGGTCGGCGGCTGGTCATGTTCGATGCGCCGGGACACGGCGAGTCCGGTCGCGGGGTGAGCTCGATGCCGGAGTTCGCCCGGGCACTCCAAGCGGTGGTCGAACGGCAGGGAACCCCGGATGCCGTGGTGGCGCATTCGCTGGGAGCAGCGGCCACTGCACTTGCGGCCGCCTCCGGCCTCAGCGCCAAGCGCTTCGTATTCCTGGCGCCCGCGGCCAACCCCGCGGAATGGGGCCGGTCCATCGGGGCATCGTTGCGACTCGACAAGGGGGTTATGAGCCGGCTACGCAAGCGGAGCGAACGGCGGCTGCGGCTTGAATGGAAGGATTACGATGCCCGGGTGCACGCCCGTGGAATGAGCGCTCCGCTTCTCGTGATCCACGATCATCAGGACGAAACGGTACCGTTTTCTCACGGGGCTGACATTGCGAGCTCCTGGCCTGGAGCCACCCTGATAGGGACCACAGGTCTGGGACACAGCGACCTGCTCCGTGATCCTTTCGTGATCTCCCGGGTGCTGGATTTCGTGGCTGCAGGCTCGGTGCCAGACCTGCGCGCCGCGCTCGTCGGCGAGGGCCTGGAGCAGGAGTTGTTTAACCGGGAGGCGCGGTGGTAGGGCTCGTCGGCCGGGAAGGTTTCAGCTAGGGGGGCGGCTTGGCTGGTGCTCGGTACTCGGCCCTTCCTTCGAGGTCACCGTATCGGCCCGCGGGAGTGGGAGAGCTTCATCAGGCTGCGGAGCTTGGGCGAGCTGGATTCACCAGGACTTTGATCGCCTCACGCTCGTTCATGGCCCGGTAGCCGTCGGGAACCTCCTCGAGGCCGATGACCCGGTCGAAGACCCGGCCGGGCGCGATTCTGCCCTCGAGGATGTCGGGGAGAAGTTCGTCGATATACGCACGGACTGGGGCGGGGCCGCCACTGATGGTGACGTTACTGTAGAATCCCGTCTCCCAGGCCGCAGTAGTCTCGTAGTGGGGCACGCCGACCCGGCCGACGGCACCACCCGGGCGGACGATGGCGATCGCCGTGCCGAACGCTTCGTCGCTGCCGACGCATTCGAGAACGGAGCGGGCGCCGAGGCCGCCTGTCAGCTCCCGCACGCGCTCCGCCGCCTCGTCGCCGCGCTCGCTCACCACGTCGGTCGCGCCGAACTCTTTCGCCAGCGCGATACGGTCTGGACGGCGGCCTAGGATGATGATTCTCTCGGCGCCGAGTCGCCGGGCCGCGATGACGCCGCACAAGCCGACGGCCCCGTCGCCGATGATGGCCACCGTCGAGCCGCGGGTAACCTTGGCGGAAACGGCTGCGTGATGGCCGGTCCCCATCACATCCGATAGCGTGAGCAGGGAAGGTATCAAAGCGTCGTCCGCGGCGACCGGCAGAACGGCAAGCGTTCCGTCCGCCTGGGGAACCCGCTGCGCTTCGGCCTGAGCTCCCCCGACCTCAGGGCTGCCGAAAAACCCTCCATGGATGCACGAGGTGTTCAGTCCCTCGTGGCAGAAGACGCAGGTTCCGTCCGAGTAGGCGAATGGCATCACCACCAAGTCACCCTTCTTCAGCGTGCGTACGTCGGCTCCGACGGCTTGCACGATGCCGATCGCCTCGTGACCCATTGGCTTCGCGCCCTCGCCCGGCTCCATCAGGTTGTAGGGCCACAGATCGCTGCCACAGATGCAGGCGCTGCTGATGGTGATGAGGGCATCGGTGGGTTCGACGATGCGGGGATCGGGGACGGTCTCGACTCGCACGTCGCCTGCTCGGTACATGAAGGTTGCTCGCATTGCGATCTACGTCTCCAACTCTTCGGCGCGCATTGTGAATCCCTCGCGGAGCTTGATATAGTCCATCAATCGCCGCAACACCTCGGTCCGCTCCACAGTCGTTAGCGGTTCCCGCCGCCCATCGCTGTATTCCCAGGTGGCGTGGATGTGTGACAGGTGGCCGGTGGGGCCACCCCAGTAGGACGCGAATACCCACACCCGGCGATCGCCCTCGATGTAATAGGCCGATTCACCACGCCAGTCGAGCTCCACCGTGAAGTCGCGCTGCGTTTCTGGCTTCCGGCTCATTTCCACCCGCCCTTCCGTCCGCCCAACAGCATTGCGGCCATCATGAGCCCATAACCCGCCGCCAGAATCGGAATCGGGGCGGCGCCGATCAGCAGGGCGTTCTCCCGGGCCGATTCGGTTCCCCTCTGCCACAGCGCACCGCTGACAGCGATCATTGCCAGCACCGCCAAGAGCGGCGTCAGCAACGTACCCCGGGTCCTGCCGGTCCGAGTGGCTATCAGGCCGATCAGATAGATCAGCGCCAAGCCATCGATGGTCCACGCCACAATCATCCAGCGGGTCAGGGGATCGCTGCGAAAGGTCGTGAGCGCCATGACTGCCGCTCCCAGGATCACCCAGATCAGCCAGGAGACCACGACGATCCCCGGCAGCTGGCCTCGACCAACCTTATAACCCCAGCGCAACAAGGCGGCTCCCAGCTGGCCGCTGACGGTAGCGACGCCGACCGGCTGGCGAGAGAGCAGTAGCGCAGCGAGACCGCACAACGCGGCGACCAGTCCGCTCCACACCGCCAACCCCAGCGGCAGGCCCCAGCGAAGTGCGCACCAAACCGCGAATGCGGCCATCACGGCCGTTACCGCGAAGCGACGAATTGTCGCGAACATCATGGGTGGGGGTGACTCAATCATGGGGCGAACAGACTGTCGTATCGGCCAGTAGCGAGTGCTGCGTCAACCCGGTGTCCGAGAGTGGCTACCAGTGTTGTGTCCGAGGGACTGCCCCGATCGGTGTCGATCATGACATACCCGAACTCGGAACTGAAGGCGACGTTGACCTTATTGCCTTCGATGATCACCGGGACCTGGTAGGCTCCGGAGTCGGCGGGCTGCCGTTCACCTTTGAATTCCTTGACCAGAAGATCCACCAGGGCGTTGCGCAGGGCTTCGGAACCCTTCTCCCACCGGTAGGTCCGGTAGCCGTCGCTCTCGACCGACAGCTCACCCTTATAGGGCAGGGGCACGAAGTGCCGGCGTTCGGCCAGGCGGTCCACCCCGTCAGCTCCCCGCACCCACTCGAAATGGTGATCCAGCCAGGCGGGGTCGAGGGACTCCAGCTTGGCATAGCGCATTCGGGCCGGATCGATCGGCAGGGTGTAAGACCGATTCGCCACCGCATCGGTAACCAGCAGCATCGGCTTGGGCGGCTGCGAATCGTTCAGGTAGGTATAGGTCACGAAGCTTCGTTCGTCGGGGGAGAGCGCGAGCGGCGGTACCGCGGGAATGTCATAGGTGGTGCTGTCCGCGCTGAAGTGTCGCACCGCCAGCCCGCGAGTATCGACTACCGCGGATCCGATCCGATAGAGTCCGGGGTGAGAGTAGCTGGTCCGATCGATCCGGCCGCTTACCGTTTGCCATTTGGCGGAGTCGCGGAACAGCGCGGTATCAGAGGTGAGGATCTGGCCTCTCGTCCCTCTGCTGGCCGGCGATACGAAGTCGATGCGGACCCGCTCCCCCTCCTCGGCCACCAGGTAGCAGTACCCCGCGCCGGTAGGGATATCCACATGGATCAGGAACGCAGGCCGAGGACCGGCGACGAGGGCAATGTCGTCGATCTGATCGAAACGTTCGGTCGAGTCTCCTGTTGCGCTGGTCTTCCCCTCGATGACCAACGGCTGACCCCGGTAACGGAGGGCGAAGCTGGCGTTGGCTGCGTTGACCGTCCGCCCGTCTTGCTGTTCCTGGTGGAACCAACTCGCGATCGTGAGGACCTCGAATGGCCCCAGGCTCTCGGTGCGAATCGGATCACTCACCTTCTGAGCCCGGTATCGAAAACTCACCAAGTCAGGTGGAACCTTGACCCCGGGGCGGAAGTCGGGCTCCCAGCCGCTCCACTCCAGATTCTTCTTGCGCGGAAAGGCGGGGAGCCGCACCTCGAACCCCGGAGTGTTCTTCCCGCCGGTATTCACCGTCAGCATGCGAGTGCCGCGACTGGTGAAGACGCTGACGGCGCCGGGCACCACCCAGCGGCCGTCCACCTGATGGGCATCCTCCATCCAGAGCGGCCCGTACTCCGAGGCCCGCACGGTATGGGAGAAGTAGGGAATCGAGTGGAGGCCAATGGAGGCCTCGTCCTTTCCCTCGGCCTTGGGCGCCTCCTTCTGTCCGACCGGCCAGCGCACCTCGACCGCCAGCAGCAAGGGCTCGCCGTCGATTTCCGGTGGCACATCGGCCAGCGCCCGGGTGAGGCCCAAACTCAACGCGCCAACCCCGATCACCAGGCCCAGGGAGATGCCGAGCGCCCTGAGGAATCCGGGGTGTGCCCCACCGGCTACCATGCGTGCGGTGATGAGACCGATCAGCACCCCAGCTCCGAAGCTGAGGATGGCGATTGCCGCGACGAAATACCCCGACTCTCCCTCTCGACCGGAGATGTGATACCAATCCACCGCCATCGCCGCGATGAAGCCCCCGACGAAGAGGGCGAGCAGACCAGTGAGCAGCGCGCTGAAAATGGAAGCGGGCCAGGACATAGGGACCAGGGGCGGAGGAAGGGGAAATGCCGCCCTATTCTACATCGGCGAGATAGTCTGAGGGAGGGCGACAGAGACCTGACTGCAACGTTGACCCGCATCCGACGGGGTTAAAATTCAGGGACGAACGGCGTCACACCTAGATCTGTGGAGGAACCAATGTATCTCGTTCGCGAAATCTTCAATTGCAAGCCGGGCAAGGTGCGCCCGATGGTGGATAAGTTCCTCGCGATGGGAAAGCTGGGCGAAAAGGTTGGCATGCCCCGCATGCGGATCATGACCGACCTCGTTGCTGAGCACTACTGGACGGTCGTTGCGGAGATGGAGGTGCCGAGCCTCCAGGCCTTCGAGGACATGATGAAAAATCCTCCGGGTTCCCCTGAGGACATGAAGCAGGTCGAGGAGCTCATGAAGGGTTATCACGATCTTGTTGATCACGGGAGGCGAGAGATCTACAAGATCGAGGGCTGACCGACCGCTACTGCGCTTTCGCCGTCGCCTTGGCTCGCTCCCGGCGCGCCTTCTTCTCTTCGACGCGCCGGTAGGCGAGCCCCGCTCAGCAGAAGGTCGTCTGCTGGCAGTCCACCGTCACCACGGCGCCGCGGAGCCGGGGCGGGCCGAACGTCATCGTGTTCGAACCTGTCGCCGCGTTACCGGGGAAGGACATCGGGGCGGACGCGGTGATGTTGAAGCCTGGCCCATGCAGTGACGCTGGGGTGCATTCGGTGACGCCGGAGCCGGCCGGCAGGCTGTTCAGGCAGTTACCCCCGATTATGCTGTCGGCCTGGCCAATACCGGTCATCGTCGTAGCAGCCCAGCCAGCGTTCGCGCCACTCCAGATCTGACCGATGGAGGACCCGACGAACCCGGGTGTGGCAAAGGCGAGACCAAAGCCGAACGCGATATCACTCCCGGAGATGACCACCGCTCCCTCGTACGCCCCCACCTCCTGTCCCTGCACCATCCCGATCTCGGCTCCGAAGGCCCAGCCGTTCCCCACCATGTTGGCCCCCCGCATCCGCACCACAGCAGGCTCGCCCCGGATGAAGTTGACCCCACTCACCTCGGTGACCGTTAGACCGCCCTCGATCATGCCGGCTGCGCTCTTGAGGATGAGGGTGCCCAATCCGTCTCCGGCGGCCTCCGCGTTCACCGCCGCGGCGTTGAGCGCCGTGGTCATCGCATTTCGCTCCGCCTGAGTCGGCTGAGCGCCAGCGCCAGGGCCATTGCCGCCGTCCCCGCTACTGCCACAGGCGGGGAGCAGGAGGCCAGCCACCACCATGGTGAAGAAGCTGCTGCAGAACCTGGACATGAATTGCCTCCGGGATGAGGTGACGTGTGAGCCTAGAGCATCCTTCCCTGGGACACTGCCCCCGCCGCCGGTGACGGTCCAGTCGATAGTCTGATTCTGGAGGTCAATCGTTCCGGTGAGTTCAACCTGGGACCTGCACCATGCCGCCAGTGAGGCCCACCTGCCTGTCCTTGCCTTGTAACACCGTACGGGCTGTTCCGCCGACCCCAGTACTGTGGGTGTACTAGAGACGGTCGGAGTGCCCAAACATTCTCACCCGGCCGGTCTCCCACTGCTTTGCCCCCTCCGTGGGCTGGCCTAGCTGGCCCCTTACCAATGACAGATTCGCTCTCGCAGGCCCACCTCTCCGGGCCGCCAGCGCGGTGCCCACTACTGCGCTTTCACCGTGGCCTTGGCTGCCTCCCGGCGCGCGTTCTCCTCTTCGACCAGCCGGTAGGCGATGTAGTACTTGAAAATGTTGGAGACGTAGGTCACGGTCTCGCGTCCAATCCGCTCGGACGCGATCTGTTCCACGTTGCCGAACCAGACGTTCTGGTTCAGCCGGCGCTTCTCGGCCTCCCTCCGCAACTGGCTGACCCGGCCCGGCCCCGCGTTGTACGACGCGAAGGTGAACAGCGCCTTGTTCAGGTTGTCCATCGGCTCGTTCTCGAAATACGTGTCCCGCACGGTGCGCATGTATTTCACGCCGGCATGGATGTTCGGCTCGAGTAACGTGATGTCGCCGACTTTCAGTGACGCGCCGGTCTCCGGCATGATCTGCATGATCCCGATGGCCCCGACCGGGCTCCTGGCGTTCTGATTGAGCCGGGACTCTTGGTAGGCCTGGGCGGCCATCAGCAGGTAATCCACGTTGTATTTGTCGCTGTACTTCCGAAACAGTTCCACGACCGCGAGGAACGTCTTGCGCCCTTTCGCCGACGTGGCGCTCTGCACGTAGGTCGCGTCGACGAGGTATTTGCGCTGGACCTGGTCGCCAAAGGCCGATCCCAGCCCGTACTTCCCCATGAAAGTGTTCAGAGCGGCGAGCAGCTGCGGGTTGTTCTTGCGGACCGCGATGCCGAGGCTACCGCCGGTCTGCAGCGCAACATTCTCGTGGACGAGAATGTTGGGAAAGACCTTGCTCCAGAAGGCCGCGAGGTAGTCGTCGACCACGATGGTCGGGATCAGGCCCGCGTTCACCATCTCGAGCAGGTCGTCATCCTCCAGGTTCGCCGGGGCCTCCTCAATCAGCACCGGAGGCTTCCCCTCCGCTTTGAATCTCTCGTTGAGCGCCAGCAGGTTCTGGTAATAACCGCCAAGTTTGCGGGCGAAGACTTCCCTGCCTGCCAGGTCCTCAAGGGAGCCGATCGTCGGCGCGCCGGGGCCGGTGACCAGGATCTGCTTGACGTTCATGCGGGTAGGGTCGCTGAAGTCGACGTACTGCTGCAGCTCAGGCGTCACCGGGACCTGTGCCGCAACCATGTCCACCTTGCCGTCGACGAGCGCTGGCAGCAGCATTTCGCGCGGCAGCGGGAAGAAGATCACCGAGATCTTGTTGCCGGTGCCGGTCTTGAAGTGGGTGTTGAGCCGTTCCTCCATGAGCTGGCCGTACTCGTACGCGATGCCGCGTTGCTTGCCCCGGTCGATGAAATAGAAGGTGCGATTGAACGTCACGCCGACCCGGACGGCCCGTCGCTTGACCAGCTCGTCGAGGTCGCCGGTAAACGGCGTCAGCACGGCCTCGCGCACCGAAAGCGGCAGCTGGGTTTCGAGCTCGGAGGGCGGCAGTGGAATCGGGACGTCCCCGATTGGCGGTTTCTCGGCTGCCGGCTTGTCGCCGCTGCACGCGGTGACTGCCACCATGCCAACGAGCAGAACAGCGGTGAGATCGATCTTCGCCTTCATGATTCTCTCCTGCTTCACTCCGAGGGCTACTTCGCAGCTCCGCTCCCAATAGGCGGGTCGAGAAAGAATGCCGCAAGGTGTGACCGCTTGCCATTTGGGGAATCCCGATCAACTACCAATCGTGCCATCGCTCGCTGCACCGCCGACGGATGCAACTAATGGCACCGCCGCTGCCAGTGTCGCGAGTGACACCGCCAGAAGGTGCGAATCATGATCCAT
>Ga0207676_10003975_pt1 | contig 10431 bp, 11 predicted proteins | sample KBSSwiS72_FD_184307 | JGI IMG/M metagenome (GOLD analysis project Ga0207676, IMG submission 184307) | Switchgrass rhizosphere microbial communities from Kellogg Biological Station, Michigan, USA - KBS Switchgrass S7-2 (SPAdes) (version 2) | ecosystem: Host-associated > Plants > Roots >... | reverse complement strand
GACGGTCGTCAACACGTCCAGCGCCAATCCGGCCAGCGACGGCATCGGCGTCATGCCCGACCTGCGCGCGATCATCGAAAAAGAGATCGCCGATGACCGCTACCGGGTCGCCCGCGAGAAATACCTGACCCTGGTCTACATCCTGATCGGGCTGATCGACGACAGTCCGGGGCTGATATGGGTCCCGGGCAAAGGCCCCGTGCCGGTCGATCCCGGCTGGGGCAAGGTCGTCCAGGGGATCGCCGCGCCTAAGAGAGACCTCCTCGCAGCCCTCGCGGTGAACGAGATCGCGGGCCTGATTGGAGACGCCGCGACGCGGGCGAGCCTTAGCAGCGCCGCAGTGGGCGCAATGCACGCCGCTGTCGAACGGATCGGCCGCACCCGCTGAGCGGGCCAGCGCTCAAACAGGGGCGGAGGTTTCCGCGGTCGCCTGCATCGGCGTGCGCGCCGGCCTAGAGAGGTCAGCGCGGCACAGCGCATCAACAGCACGGCAAGGCCGCACAGCACCGCTTCAAAACAGACGGAATATCTCTCCTTGCCGACATAGATCAGCTGGAAGATGTGGGCGGTGACGAGACGCTGGTGAACGTGAACCAGAGGGGCCAGTCGGTCACCCCCACTCCCACATTGACTCCCGCCCCTTGATCCACGAGGTTCCGGCTCGACTCTCGCGGGAGAGATCGGGGCTATCCACCGCATGGCGGACGAGCCTCGGAGCCGAAGGCGCAACCGCCCCGGAAACGCTCAGGCAAAAGGACCGCGACGGGCTGATGCACGCTGGAAAGTAGCGCGCCCCGATCGGGCCGCTCGCCGAAGGAGCAAGGGTCGACGCTGAAGCCTTCAGGTTGAAGGCGGCCGCGCAGGCCTGAAATCTCTCAGGTCCAAGGACAGCGGGGGCGCGGGAAGGCCAGGGTGCGCAAACCCTTGCCCGACCGCCCAGTCGTCAGCCGGAGTCTGCACCGTGGCCCAAGATCCTAAAGACCAACCGCTCAAGGTCACCCCGCTGCACTCGGCCCACCTGGCGCTGGGCGCGCGCATGGTCCCATTCGCGGGCTACGAGATGCCGGTGCAATACACGGAGGGTGTTCTTAAAGAGCACCTTTGGACCCGGGAGCACGCCGGCCTCTTCGACGTCAGCCACATGGGCCAGGCGCGCCTGCGCGGCGTGGCCCCGCTTTCGGCCTTCGAGGAGATCGTCCCGGGCGACTTCATCAACCTGAAGCCCGGCAAGCAGAAGTACTCGGTGCTGCTCAACCGCCAGGGGGGGATCATCGACGACCTGATGGCCGGGCGGCCCGACAACGACGGCCTCTTCGTGGTGGTCAACGGCGCCTGCAAGGATAACGACTTCAAGGTCATCGAGAACGAGCTCGCTGGCCAGGTGGTCATCGAGCGCCTGGAGCACCGCGCGCTTCTGGCGCTACAGGGCCCCGAGGCCGCCGCCGTCTTCCAGCACTACGCGCCCGAGGCGGCGTCGATGGTGTTCATGGACGTGCGCGTGATGACCGTGTTCGGCGTCGACCTGATCGTCTCGCGCTCCGGCTACACCGGCGAGGACGGCTACGAGATCTCCGTGCCCGCGGCCGTCGCCGACGACGTCTGGTGCGTGCTGCTGTCCGATCACCGGGTGAAGCCGATCGGGCTTGGCGCCCGCGACAGCCTGCGCCTCGAAGCCGGCCTGCCGCTCTACGGCCACGACCTCGACGAAACCACCAGCCCGATCGAGGGCGACCTCGCCTTCGCGGTGAACAAGAACCGCCGCGAGCAGCGTGATTTCCCCGGCGCGGCGCGAATCGTGGCGGAACTGGTGGACAAGCCCGCCCGCATGCGGGTCGCCCTAAAGGTCTTGGAAGGCGCGCCGGCCCGCGAGGGCGCCGAGATCGCCGACTTCGACGGCAACGTCATCGGCGTGGTCACCTCCGGCGGTTTCTCGCCCACCCTGAAACAGGGCATTGCGCTCGGCTTCGTACCCCCCGCTGACGCCGCCCCCGGCACGCAGCTCAAGGTCATCGTCCGCGGCAAGCCGCAAGCCTGCGAAGTCGTCAAAGCCCCCTTCGTCCCCCACCGCTACGTCCGCAAGCTCTCCTAGAAGGACCCTCCCATGCGCTTCACCAAGGATCACGAGTGGGTCGAGGTCGACGGCGACGTCGCGACCGTCGGCATCACCGCCTACGCCGCCGAACAGCTGGGCGACGTGGTGTTCGTCGAGACCCCCGACGTCGGCAAGACCTTCAAGGCCGGCGACGGCTTCGCCGTAGTCGAGAGCGTCAAGGCCGCGTCCGACGTCTACGCGCCGATCTCCGGCGAGGTGATCGAGGCCAACGGCGCGCTGGGCGATGCGCCCGAGACCGTCAACGCCGCCCCCGAAGCCGCCGGCTGGTTCGCCAAGCTCAAGGTCGCCAATCCCGCCGAAGTCGAAGCCCTCATGGACCGCCACGCCTACGAAGCCTACCTGGCGACGCTTTGAGCCTGGCAGCCCGCTCATCCCAGATCCTCCCTCAGGGCGAAGCCCGCTTGAGGGGGCGGTGGCTCGCGGCGCAGCCGCGAGGGGGTTTTATCCCCTGCGAGCGGGCTCCTGGGCTGCAACCCCCTCAGTCAGCTTCGCTGACAGCCCTCCCTCATCGCGCTCCGCGCAGGGGGAGCAACTAGTTTCGACCATTGGATTGATCCCATGCGCTACCTCCCCCTGACTCCTGAAGACCGCGCGCAGATGCTGGGCGTGATCGGCGCGCCGGACATCGACGCGCTCTTCGTCGACGTGCCCGAGGCCGCCCGCAAACAGGCGCTCTTCGACCTGCCGCTGCACGGGGGTGAACTGGAGGTGGAGCGCGAGCTTGGCCAGCTAGCCGGCATGAACCGCGCCGCCGGCGAGGGGCCGTTCTTCTGCGGGGCCGGCGCGTACCGCCATCACGTGCCGGCCAGCGTCGACCACATCATCCAGCGCTCGGAATTCCTGACCAGCTACACGCCCTACCAGCCGGAGATCGCGCAAGGCACCCTGCAGGTCCTCTTCGAGTTCCAGACCCAGGTCGCCGCGCTCACCGGCCTCGATGTCGCCAACGCCTCGATGTACGACGGCTCCACGGCCTGCGCCGAAGCGGTGATGATGTCCCAGCGCGTCAACCGCCGGAAAAAGGGCATCCTCTCCGGCGGCCTCCATCCCCACTACGCCGCCACCACCCAGACCATCGCCCACGCCGAGGGCATGACCATCGTGCGCCTGAAGGCCGCCATCGACGCCGAGGCCGCGGTGATCGACGCCATCGACGACGAGACCGCCTGCGTCGTCGTCCAGACCCCCAACGTCTTCGGCGTCGCGACCGACGTAACGAAGATCGCCGAGGCCGCGCACGCCAAGGGCGCTCTCCTCATCGTGGTCACCACCGAGGCGGTCTCCTACGGCCTCCTGAAATCGCCCGGCGAGATGGGCGCCGACATCGCTGTCGCCGAGGGCCAGTCGATCGGCAACGCGCTGAACTACGGCGGCCCCTACGTCGGCCTCTTCACCGCCCGCGAGAAGCTGGTCCGCCAGATGCCGGGACGCCTCTGCGGCGAGACCGTCGACGCCGAGGGCCGGCGCGGTTACGTCCTCACCCTCTCGACCCGCGAGCAACACATCCGCCGCGAGAAGGCGACGTCGAACATCTGCACCAACTCCGGGCTTTGCGCGCTCGCCTTCACCATCCACCTGTCGCTTTTGGGCGAGACGGGCTTGCGCCAGCTCGCCGCCCTCAACCACAGCCGCGCCCGCGAGATGCGGGACGCGCTGGCCGTCGTGCCGAGCGTCGAGATCCTGACGCCGCGGTTCTTCAACGAGATCGCCATTCGCGTCCCCGGCGATGCAGCCGCGCTGGTCGAGGCCCTGCTGGCCGACGGCATCGTCGCCGGCGTCCCCTACTCGCGGCTCGATCCGCACGCTGGCCTTGACGACATCCTGCTGCTCGCCGCCACCGAGACCACCACGCCCGCGGACATCTCCGCCCTCACTGCCGCCCTGAAGGGGAGGATCGCCCGATGAGCATGTCCAGTGTGGGCCGTCCCACCCAACCGGCCGCCGCCATCGTTTCCGAAGCCCACACCTCCCTGACTGGCGGCCGCGGCCTCCTGCAGGACGAGCCGCTGCTCTTCGAGCTCGGCGGCTGGGACAAGACCGGCGTCGACCTGCCCGCGGCCGAGCACGACGCCTCGGACCTCGGCGACCTGGTGCGCGCGAGCCCGATCGGCCTCGCCGGCCTCTCCGAGCCCGAGACCATGCGCCACTACGTGCGCCTCTCTCAGAAGAACCACGCCATCGACCTGGCGCTCTATCCGCTGGGCTCGTGCACGATGAAGCACAACCCGCGGCTCAACGAGAAGATGGCCCGCCTGCCCGGCTTCGCCGACCTGCACCCGCTACAGCCGCAGTCGACGACCCGGGGCGCGCTTGAGCTGATGGACCGCCTGGCCCACTGGCTGAAGACGCTCACCGGCATGCCGGCCGTCGCTTTGTCACCCAAGGCCGGCGCTCACGGCGAGCTTTGCGGGCTGCTGGCCATCAAGGCCGCGCACGAGGCTGCCGGCCACGCGAACCGCCGCACGGTCCTAGTGCCGACCTCCGCCCACGGCACCAATCCCGCCACCGCCGCCTTCGTCGGCTACTCGGTGCAGGAGATCGCCCAGACCGACGACGGCCGGGTCGACCTCGCCGACCTCGAGGCCAAGCTCGGCCCCGACGTCGCCTGCATCATGGTCACGAACCCCAACACCTGCGGCCTCTTCGAGCGGGACATCATCGAGATCGCGCGCGTCGCGCACGCGGCAGGCGCGTATTTCTACTGCGACGGGGCCAACTTCAACGCCATCGTCGGCCGCGTCCGCCCCGGCGACCTCGGCGTCGACGCCATGCACATCAACCTGCACAAGACCTTCTCGACCCCGCACGGCGGCGGCGGGCCGGGCGCCGGACCGGTGGTGCTCTCGGCCGCCCTCGCCCCCTTCGCCCCCGCCCCCTGGATCGTCCACGACGGGGATGGCCTCAAGCTGGTCGAAGAAGCCAGGGACGAGGCCGCCCAGGCCTTCGGCCGCATGTGCGCCTTCCAGGGCCAGATGGGCATGTTCGTCCGCGCCTACGCCTACATGCGAAGCCACGGCGCCGACGGCCTGCGCCAGGTCGCCGAGGACGCGGTGCTGAACGCCAACTACATCAAGGCCCGGCTCTCCGGCGTCATGACCCCGGCCTTTCCCGAGGGGCCCTGCATGCACGAGGCGCTGTTCGACGACGCCTGGCTGGAGGGGACCGGCGTCACCACCCTCGACTTCGCCAAGGCGATGATCGACGAGGGCTTCCACCCGATGACCATGTACTTCCCGCTGGTGGTGCATGGCGCGATGCTGATCGAGCCGACGGAGACAGAATCCAAGCGCGAGCTCGATCGGTTCTGCGACGCGCTGGAAGCGCTCGCCGTCGCCGCCAAGGCGGGAGACGTCGACCGGTTCACCGGCGCGCCCTACCTCGCCCCTATGCGCCGGCTCGACGAAACCCTGGCTGCGCGCAAGCCGAAGCTAACCTGGCGGCTGGAGCCGGAGGCCCCGTCTGCTGCGGCATAGCGTCTCGAAGCGCTACCGTGGCGGTGGCGCATCGGGGTGTGGCGCCGGCGCCATGAGCTGTTGAATAGCGGAAGTGGCGAAAAATTAACTGGGGTAGCGCCTTTACGACTCCTAAGAGCGTTCGCATATCAGGTCTGCGCTAGCGGCGGTTCGACCTCCCCTTGAGCCGTGCGCGCGCCCCCAGGTTTAGAATCCAGTGTCTTTCGCCATGCCATCTTTGCGCGTGTACCGCGCTTCTGACGACTTCGCCCGCGAACTCGCGGGGCGTATCGGCCGCTGGCTGCTCCTTGGCCTTGGCGGCTTGATTATGCTCGTCGGTCTGGTGACCGCGCCGCTGCCGGGGCACATCGGCCTGCCGCTGTTGGTGGTCGGGCTGATGATCGTGCTGCGCAACTCGTTCAAGGCCAAGCGCCAGTTCCTGCGTATCCAGAAGGCCCACCCCAAGATGGTCTTCCCGATCCGCCGGCTGATGCGCCGCGAGCCGGAGATCCTGCAGGTGTTCTGGCAACAGTATCTGCGGATGGAGCGCCTGGTCCTGCCGTCGCGGGTTCGGTTCGCGGTCAAGACCCGCCGCCACATCCGACGCCGCTTCCGGAACGGCCGGCCGGGCTGATCCCCCAAAATCAAAAGCCCCGGAGCGATCCGGGGCTTTTTCTATTGCAGCTTGCCGGCCATCTGGCCGATCGCAGTGTCGATCAGCGGGTCGGTCTTGGCGCCGGCGAGGCGCTGGCTGAGGATCCGCTCGGCCATCTGCGCGGCGAGGTCGGCGGCGGCGGCTTTCACGTCGGCGGTGGCCTGGGCTTCGGCGGTGGCGATCCGGCGCTCGGCCAGTTGGCCGCGGCGTTCAATCTGCTCGGCGAGCTTGGCGTTAGCCTCGACCTGCAGGCGCTTGGCCTGTTCCTCGGCATTGGCCATCATCTCGGCGGCGTGCTTCTCAGCCGCCTCGCGCTCGACCTTGATGTTGTCGAGCAGGCGCTGGGCTTCGGCCCGGAGCTCGTCGGCTTCGGCGAGCTGGGCGCGGACCTTTTCGCCCGCGTCGCCAAGCGCCTTCCAGGCGAACTTGTGGACGCCAGCCACGATGAGCACACCCAGGAAGATCACGAAGGCGACGCCGACCCAGAAGTGGGCGTCGAGCAGGAGTTCCATTGCCTATCCTCTCGCGGTCTGGGCCGCGGCGAGCTCGGCCGCGGTTGCGGTCCGGCCGGTCAGTTTCTCGACGATCACCTTGGCCGTATCGGCGCCGATACCGGCGACATTGGCCATGGCCGCGTCGCGGGCCTTGGCGATACGGGCCTCGGCTTCCGCCCCGGTCGCGGCCAGCTTGGCCTCTTCCTCGGCGAGCTTGGCGGCGATGCCGGCCTGAGCCTTGGCGCGCGCCTCAGCGCCGACCCGTTGCGCCGCGGCGCGGGCCTGGGCGGTCTCGGCGGTGGCGGCAGCGGCTTGCGCGTCCGCCTCGTCCTTCATGCGGCGAGCCTCGGCAATGTCGCCCGAGATCTTCGTCTCGCGATCTTCGATCGCGCCGCCGACGCGGGGGGCTGCGAACAGCCGCACGAACGCCAGCAAGGCGAAGAACACGATGAGGAACCAGGCGATCTGACCTGGCCACCACGAGAAGTCGAACTGCGGCAGGCCGCCCTTGTGCTCAGCCGCCGCCGCGCCCTCGGGGGGGCCGGCAGTGGCCGATTCAAGTCCGGGCGCGGCAGGCGCCTGGCCCACTGCGGTCGGAGCGTCGTTGGTCTGCATCGCCATGGGCGCGCCTATCGTCCTTGGGGCTTAGCCGAACAGGATGATCAGCGAGACCACGAAGGCGAACAGGCCCATCGTTTCCGTCAGCGCCATGCCGAGGAACAGCATGGTCTGTTGGCTGGCGGCGGCCGACGGGTTGCGGATGGCGGCTTGCAGGTAGCTGCCGAACAGCACGCCCAGGCCAACCCCGGCGCCGATCATGCCCATGGCCGCAAGGCCCGCGCCGATCAGCTTGGCGGAGGCGGTGAAATCGATGACCGAAGCGGCGTGTTCCATATGGGGTAGTCCTCTGTCGAAAGTCTGTTGAGTTGGATTAGTGGCCGTGACCGAAGTTCACGACCTCGTTGAGGTAGACGGTGGCCAGCGCCGCGAAGACGAAGGCCTGCAGGATGGCGATCACCAGCTCGAGGCCGGTCAGGGCGACGATCATCGCGAGCGAAAGCGCGCTCGGCACGATCGCCAGGGTGGCGATACCGCCTGAGAAGGCCAGGATGCCAAGGGCCACGACGAACGAGCCGAACAGGCTCATCACCACGTGTCCGCCCAGCATGTTGCCGAAGAGACGCATGGCCAGGGTGATCGGCCGCACGAAATAGGACAGCATCTCGATCGGCACCATGAAGACCAGCAAGACCTTGGGCATGCCGCCGGGGGCGAAGATCCCCAGGAACTTCGGGCCGTGCTTCACGAAGCCCAGGATGAAGACGCTGAGGAAGGTCAGGACCGCGAGGGTCGCGGTGACGGCGAGCTGCGAGGTGACCGTGAAGGTCAGCGACAGCCCCCCGATGTTGCCGATCGCCAGCACAACGCCCATCAGGTTCAGCACCAGGATGACCAGGAAGAGCGCGAATATGTAGGGGACGTAGGGCTTGCCGTGCTCACCGATGATCGGACCGACCAAGACACGATCGACGATATTGTAGAGCGACTCGGCGAGGGCCTGGCCGCGGTTCGGCACGATCTCGCGCTTGGCGGTGAGCAGGAAGAAGATCACGAGGATGAGCGCCCCGGCGATCATGCTCACCACCGAATTGGTGATCGACATGTCGACGCTCAGGCCGCCGATGTTGAAGACCGGTCCCTGAACGATCTTGTGGATCAGGAACTGGTGCATCGGTTCGATGGCAGGCTGTTCCGCCATTTAGGCCCTCAATCCTCGTCTATGTCGTCGGGAACGCTGGGCAGGGGCCCAGCTTTCGCGACTGCTTCTTTTGTCATTCGCGAGGCGCTGCGCACCGCCACGAATATGGAAAACCCCGTCCCGATCAGCAGTCCGCCGACCAGCCCGAAAGGCTGCGTGCCAGCGAAGCGATCGAGGAGCCAGCCAAGACCAGCCCCCATCAGCACTCCCCCAACCACTTCACCGAGGAAGCGGTAACCCTGCGCCATGGCCCGCTGAGCGTCGCCGCTCTGAGCTCGGGCCTGCGCCGCTTCGGCCGCTGTGAGACGTTCGTCGAGGCGCTTGGACGCTTCGTCGCTCGGCTCGTGGTGTCGCGGCATGTGCGTGAGGCCTTTCGACCGCCACGACAGCGCCGCCACGGCGGGGGCTTCAGGTCGCGCGGAACCTATAGACGAGGGTGCGGTGCGTCAAGGCTGCGCCGGAGCCCCATAAGTCGCTGTTTTCGTGAGAAAAATACCTAACTGCGGCAATCTCACAGAGTCCGCCCGATCCTGTCGCGCAGGCGCGCACGCGCCGCCTTGCCGGGCGAGGGGCGTTCCTGTGTGGGAATCGGGGATAGGCCAAGCCGACGACGGGCGTGGGCTCAGGCGGAGCTTCGGTGGACGCGTTCGTCCGGGCTGCGGTCCTCATCTCCTCCGCCGACGGGTGAGGAGATGTCGCTGGCGCCGGTCGGGGCCAGGGGCGTCACACCGAGCTCTTCGCAAATCCGGGCGATGGGGGTGTGCACGAGGCCCTGGACGACATCGTCGTTGAAGGTCTCGGCCTCGAGGAGGTCGTCGAGTTCGCCCAGCAGGCGCTCGGCCTCCGGGCCGTCGGTCTCGCTCCAAACCGCACGTTCAGCGCCCCCGCCGGTCGCGCGCGCCATCGCCATCCGGAGACGTCTTCATGAATGAAACAAGATCATAGCAGCCGCCGGGTGTCAGGGATTTTGAGGAACCCGCGCGGCGGTGGAGGCGCATTCCAGGCCTCAGGGTCGAGGCCGTTTCCTTCAGGCCATTCCTGGCCCGATCTAGGGCATCCACCCTAGAGACGCCGGCTGCAACTGCCACGATGTTCCGGGAGCCACGCGACTCTCTGGAGGGGCCCCTCGTGACGATCATCTCAACTCGCCGACTTTCGTTGCTCGCTGCCGGGGCGTCCCTGGCCATGCTGGCCGCCGCCGCGCCCGCCGCGGCGCAGGAGTCGTACTGGAACGGCTGGTACCTCGGCGCGAACGCCGGCGCTTCCTGGGGCGACAATAAGCTTTCGCGGCAGATAGCCGGCGCGGGCGGCGCCGTTGTTATCCCGCAGGTCGACATCACCAGAATCAACGGCGGCACCACCAGTGGGTCGAACAAGACCGAGTTCACCGGCGGCATCGAGGGCGGCTACAACTACCATGAGGGCAACTGGCTGTTCGGCATCGAGGCCGATTGGATCTACCTCAAGAGCGACACCCGGCGGACGAACTCCTTCACGTCGGCCATCACCCAGCCGATCAACCCGCCGCCGCCGCCTGTAACCTATTCGGTCAGCTCGCGGGCCGAGACCAACGACTGGATGGCCTCTCTCCGGCCGCGTATCGGCTGGGTCTCCGGATCCGGACAGTGGCTGGTCTATGGCACCGGCGGCGTCGCCTGGGCCGACATCAAGTCGAGGCTCGACTACGCCGATACCCGCAGTGGGGCGGACGCCTTCTCAACGAATAAGAGTAAGACCAAGACCGGCTGGATCGCCGGCGCGGGCGCCGCATACGCGTTCAACCAGAATTGGTCGATGAAGGGCGAGTGGCTCTACGCCGACTTCGGCAGCGTCCGGGCCACTGCGGTAAGCGCCAACGGTTTTGCGTCCCTGACGTCAGAAGCCAAGGTCAGGACCAACATCGTGCGCATCGGGGTCGACTACAGGTTCGCCCCGCCGCCGCCGCCGCCGCCACCTCC
>Ga0207676_10003973_pt1 | contig 10432 bp, 8 predicted proteins | sample KBSSwiS72_FD_184307 | JGI IMG/M metagenome (GOLD analysis project Ga0207676, IMG submission 184307) | Switchgrass rhizosphere microbial communities from Kellogg Biological Station, Michigan, USA - KBS Switchgrass S7-2 (SPAdes) (version 2) | ecosystem: Host-associated > Plants > Roots >... | reverse complement strand
GCGCGACCTCGTGAGCGGGCGCGTCACGCTGTACTTCATCGTGCGTCCGGATGGATCGGTGAAGGAGAACATCCTCGTGCAGCAGACCGCGGGCTTCGAGGACTTCGACGAGAGCGCACGCACGGCGTTACGCGCCTGGCGCTTCGCCCCGCTCACCGGCGGCCGGACCGGCGAGCAGTGGGGAACGATCACGTTCAACTTCCGGCTTCAGGAGGCGGGCTGACCATGACGACGGGAACGCTGGCACGCATCGCGGTCGTTGTCCTCGCCGGCTCGCTCGCGGCCGGAGCGGCGGACGCATCGGTGCCGACCGCGACGAAACGGACCGCGGCGAAGAAGCAGACCGCGACGGCGAAGACGGCGACCACGAAGACCGCGACCACGAAGACCGCGACCACGAAGACCACGGCCGCAAAGCCTGAGTCGACCGCGACGGTCCCTGCGCCCGCTGCGACTACGCCGCCTGCGGAGGGGACGAGCGCGGACTACACGATGCCGGGCGGCCAGGAAGGCACGGTGTTCCGCAGCCTGACGGTCGAGGGCGAAGACCGCGTGCACCTGGAGTTCGAGCGTCCGGAGCTCGCGCTCGACCTCGATCCGCACAAGGCTCCGGGGCTCGACCCGGCCGGCGCGGCGGACGTGCTGCTGCGCAGCGGCCCGGACCTCGTCGCGCCGTTCACCGCGCTCTCGGCGCAGGATCGCTCGCCGTGGGTCGCGCACCCGTGGCTCACGCGTTTTGCGCACGGAGCGGTCGCGCGCTTCCGGCCCGAAGTCACTGACGTCGCGCGCTGGCGGCTCGTGATCGCGAACGCGCGTGGCGAAACGGTGGCAACGCTCGAGGGCAAGGGACAGCCGCCGCGCGAGATCGAGTGGGACGGACGCGCGAAGGACGGCTCGACCGTGACGCCGAACCTGACGTATTCGTACGTGTTCGAGGCGCACGACCGCGCCGGCAACAAGCGCAACTTCGTCGGCCAGGGCTTCAAGGTCGCCGCTTATCGCATCGACGGGCGTGACGGCCCCACGCTCGCGTTCTCGGCCAAGGAACTCGCGTGGCCCGAGATCGACGCCGCACGCAGTGGCGCCCGCAATGCGACGCCTCCGATCCTGCTCGAGGCGGCGACGTGGATGAACCAGGCGCCGAAGCCGGATCGCCCCGTGCGCGTCACGGTGACCGCGCGCGGCTATGAGCAGGCGCAGGCGCTGGCCACGGACGTCGTGCGGTTGCTCGCGCCGTATCTCGTCGGCGATCCGTCCCGCGTCCGCGGCGAGGCGACGGTCCAGCCCGATGCCCCCGAGGGCGGAACGGTCACGATCGCCTACTGACATACCTGTCACGGCCCGATCGCGTGCGCTGGCCCCTCCGGCGCGCGGGTCGGGCCGCCGGGTTCGCTGCGATTGACTTCCCCGGATCGCCCGCCGATCATCTCCCGCGTGGCTGAAACGAACGCCCCTCGCCCGACGGGAGAAATCCCATGAGCACGAGCGAAATCCCGGCACCCGAATCGGCACCGATCGCGGGTTTCTGGCGGCGCCTGATTGCGCTCGCGATCGACAGCATGGTGCTCGGAATCTTCGGCTCTGGTGTGGGGTGGTCCCTGTGCGACGTCTTTGCGGGCATGGGCGCGTGGGGAAGGCTGATCGGATTCCTGATCGCCGTGACCTACTTCGGCGTCATGAACAGCTCGATCTTTGACGGCCAGACGTTCGGAAAACGGGTCATGAAGATCAGGGTGGTGACGCGCAACGGCGAACCGTTGGGCGTGGGTGCATCCTTTGCCCGGGCCGCGATTCTTTGCACACCGGTTTTCGTGAACCAGATCGCGTTCGGCAAAGCGTTCTGGCCGAACCTCCTCCAGGGCGTCCTGCTGTTCGGCCTCGGTCTCTCCATCTTGTATCTGTACGTCTTCAATCGCAGGACACGGCAGTCCCTGCATGACCTGGCCGTCGGCTCGTTCGTCGTCAAGGCCCTGCCGGCCGGCGCGGCCGTCCGCGCCGATGCCCCCTGGCGCGGGCATTACGCCGTTGTCGCGCTGCTGATCGCTCTCCCCGCGGGTTTGCCGATTCTCGTGCTGCCGTTCCTGAACCAAGGACCGATTGCCTATACGACCGCGCTCTCGGAGCTCATGGCGAAGGAGCCCGGCGTCCGCGAGGTCCTCTCCGTGCAGGAAGGCTGGATGAAGTCAGCGGTTTTCAACCGCGGGGCACAGACCTCGACGAATCTCACGGTGACGGTCGTCCCGGTCTCGAAGGCGGTCGATCCGGAAGAGCTCGCGAATCGGATCGCGAGAATCGCGCTCGACGCCGGACAGAAATCCGCGCAGAAGGACTGGATCAACGTGTCGGTTAGCTATGGCTACGACATCGGGATCGCATCCGCATGGCGCAGGGACAACTTCTCGTTCACCCCCGCCCAGTGGCGGGAACGGCTGGGCGCGGGTGGGTGAGGTAGTCGTCCGCGCGTACGGCGTGCTCTGCCTGGTCGGCCTTGCGCTCGTCGGAGTGGGACTGGTCCGGCGTGCCCGCATCCTGCTCGTGCTTGGCGGGGCCGTGCTGCTCGCGCTCGCCGGTGCCTGGATCCTCGGCTTGCCGGGCGCCGCGGTGGGATTGCTCGCGTTTATCGCGCCGCGTCGAAAGCCGTGATCCGTCGTAATTCCATTTCGCGGTAGCGTTGCCGCGCCGTCCGCAACAGGAGCGGACACGGAATCGCGAGCAGGCCGCCCGCGAGCAGGAGCGGGTAGACCACGGCGGACGGCTGGTGCGCCCCGAGCGCGAACACGCCGCCGAGCAGGAGCGCCGCGCCGAGCGCGGTCCCGGCCACAAGCACCGCCTCGACGAACTTCCGCGCGCGGCCCTGGCTCATCAGGCCCCCGAGGAGCGCCCCGAGGATTCCCATCAGGGAGCCGAGCCCCGCGCCGATGCGTCCCGCCGCGCGATCGCTCCACCAGGGTCCCGCGGATCCCTCCGCATTTGCCGCGCCCGCGATCCCCGCGAGCTTCATCGCATCCGCGCCCTCGTGGATTTCCAGCGGTCCGATCTCGACCGTTCCGCGCCCGGGGAGGAACACGGCGAGAGTCAGGCTGTCGGGCCGCTGCGCATCGGTCTCGGCCTGGAACGGCAGCGCGAAGTTTCTCCAAGTGGACGTTCCCGAGAGTCCGGCGAGCGGGCCGGCGGGCGCGAGCGAGCGCGTGAAATATTCCCCGCCGCCGGGCAGGTGGTTCCAGAGCTCGAAGTATCCGACGCCGGCGACGGATTCGTAGCGCACCCGGCCGGAGATCGACCACGCCTTGCGGTGGATCCCGGGCGCGCGCAGCACCGCGACGACGAACCTTCGTGCGTTGTCGGTCGGGTTGTCGAGGACCAGCGCCTCGGCCGGGTTGCCACCGGTCGGTTGCACGATCCTGCCTTCGCGCAATTGTCCGCCCGCTTGGAGTTGCGACCATGTGACGCGGCGGACGAGCGTCGAAGTCGCGGACCCGGCGGCCGGCACGGCGGCCGAAATCAGGAGCACGGCCAGCGCCGGGACAAGACGCACGCCGTGGAACGGTAAGCGAATCATGCGGCACCTCCATCCGCGGCGGATTCGAGATCCCTGCGGTGCGCGTGGAGCAGGCTCTTCAGCGTTTCCACGTCGAGCCGCCCTTCGGCAAAGAGCGCGCGTGCGACACGCTCGAGTTCGCTCGTGACCGAGGAGTCGTCCAGGACGCGCAGCTTCTCGATCAGCCGGTCGAGCCGCAGGCGCACGGTCGGGTACGAGACGTCGTAAATGCGCGCCATCTCCTTGAGCGACCCGGACGCGAGGACGAAGCGCAGGACGAACGCGCGGTCCTCGTCGCTCACCTGGTCGACCCAGGTTCCACCCGGGTTGGCGGCTCGTTTCTGGGGGAGGCGGTCGGCATTCATGACCAAATAAGTCTGGATTCGTGGCACAGGAAGTTCAACAAAAATAAATAATATTCAAGCGAGGTTGGAGCGTTCGAAAGGGTCTATTCCAAAGGCGTTCAATGGTTTGCACCCAGAGTCTGGCGGCCGGGCCCTGCGTGCGCAGGAGCCCGGCCCCGTTCGCAGAATCAGGCCGCGCGCGCGACCTCCGCGTCGTCGCCGTCGTCGTTCCCGTTCGCTTTCGCGTCCTGGACGTCGGACGTCATCTTCCGTTCGTCGCGCAGGCCGTCGATCATCGCATCGGCCTGCTTGAGCAGGAAGCGCAGCGCGCCGACCTTCTCGACCGCCTGGTCGACGAGCGCCTTCTGTCCCTGCAGCGACTCGAGGCCGGATCGCACGTCGCCCAGGAACCCTTCCGCGCGCGCGAGGCGTTCTTCCGCGCGCGTCATCTGCCGCTCGCGCTCGTCGAGCGTGCGGCCCATGTCGCTGACTTCCTCGAGCTGGCGCCGGATGTCGGCGAGCAGCTCGCGGCTCTCGGCGGTCTCGCGCTGCGCGGACGTGATCGTGCGCACGTTCTCGCACGTCGTCTCCGCCATCGCGAACATCCGGTCGAGATCGGCCTGCAACGCCTGCACCGTGCCCTGGCGCGTGGAGATCTGTTCGAGCGTGCGCGCCACCTTCTTGTCGACGACCTCCCACTTCGCGAGCCGCTGCTCGAATTCGGAGAGCCGCGTGTCGACGTTGCCGAGCGCGCCGGCCCGCTCCTCGAGTCCGCCCGCCGCCGCGGCGAGTGCGGTCGCCCGCGCGTCGGCCGCCTTCAGCGTCTTGTCGAGCTTCTGCGCCAGCGCTCCCAGCTCCTCCGCCGCGTCGGCCGCTTCCTGGCGCAGCGTGGACGCGCGTTCCAGGTCCTGCGAGGCCGCCTCGAGCGAACCCTGCCGTGCATCGAGCTCGTCCTTGAGCGCGCGCGTGCGCTCGGCCAGCTCCTCGACCGATGCGCAACGCGCGGCGATCGCCGTGACGTTCTTGCCCGTCACTTCGGCAAGCCGCACCGCCTCGCTTACGCTCGCCTTCACGCCGGCCACCGTGTTGCTGATGTCGTCGGCCTCCTCGGCGTGACTCGCGAAGTGCTCGAAGCGCTGCTCCGCCGCGTCCATGCGCTCGCGCAGCGAAAGGCTCCGCTGATCGAGATCCGCGCTCAGCGACGCGCACTCGGTGAGCCGGCGATTCAGCTCCTCGAGGAAATCGCGCCGGGCTTCGATCGCCGAGATCGACTCGGTGATGCGTCCGGTCTGCTTCTCGACCACCGAGAGCGACGGCAGGACCGCATCCAGCTCGCCGCAGCGGGCGCGCAGGTCGGTCAGCGAACGCTCGACGGTCAGGAGCCACGTCCGCGTCTCGGCCTGGTTGCCGACCATGCGCGTGATCTCGGCATGGGCGTTCCGGGCCTGCTCGAGCGCGTCCTTGACCATCGCGTGCGTGCCGGAGAGGCGTTCGAAGCCGGCGATCGCGGCGTCGACCGCGGGGCGGGCTTCGGTGATGCGCGCGACGTCCGACCCGAGCGTGCGCGCCGCGCGGCCCGTTTCATCGAGGTCGCGGCGGATCGCGTCGAGCTTCGTCATGTCGTCCGCGATGCCCGAAACGTGCTCGCGGAGTCCTTCGACCTGCGGGACCAGGATCTGCGTCTTCGCCGTGAGGTCGCGCACGGTCTCGCTCGACTCGGTGAGATTGCGGAAGCGGCCCTCGAATTCGGCGAGCGCGCTGCGCAGGTCCGCGACCCGCTGGCTCACCGATTCCAGCCCCTTGCCCTCGAAGTCGAAGCGTTCGACGGCGTTCTTCGCCTCGTCGCGCGCGGCATCGAGCTGGGCACGCACCTCGGCGGTGCGCTCGGACGACTGCGCCTGGAGCGCGGAGATCTCGCTCGAGCGCTCGAGCACGCCGTCGTGCAGCGACGTGAGCGCAGCAACCTGGTCCTGCAACGCAATCAGGTTCTTCTCGTTCTCCTGCTGCTGGCGCACGCCGGCATCGAGCTGCCGCATCGCACGCTCGAGCTGATCGGCCTGGGCGAGCGCACGCTCGACGGCCTCGCGCTGGGCTTCGAGCGCCGAGGTCTTCTGGGCGACCGAGTCGCTCAGTGTCTTGAGCGTGCCCATGTTGCGCTTGACCTCGGTGACGTTCTGCCGGATGCCGTCCATTTCGCGCACCAGGTGCTCGACGTCGACGACGCGGCGTTCCTTGTCGTGCATGTCGCGGCTCAACTCCTCGCGGCGGCGGTCGAGCGCCTCCATCTTCGACGTCGCCAGCTTGTGCGCGTCCATGAGCCGGTCGTGCTGCTCGCGCAGGCGTCCCAGCTGGTCGGTCGTGCCCTCGACCTGGCTGCGGATCGCGTCGGCCTCGCCCTGGAGCAGCGAGAACGGCTTCTCCACCTCGAGAAACGCCTCGAGCCGGTCGCGCAGGCGGTCCGCGATATCCATCTTCTGGCCGAGCTCCTCGAAGATCGCGCGGATGCGCTGCGAGTCCTCGACGACCGTACCGAGCTTCGTCTCGGCGTCGCGCTGGCTGTCGGCCTGGCTCTGCGAACGCGTGTCGATCGCATCGACGCGTTCGGCGAGCGTGGCAATCGCATCGAGCCGCTGCTGCACGTCCGTGAGGCGGGCCGTCGCGGCATTCACTTCGCCGTTCACGCGGCCGATCGGCTCGCCGAGTTCGGCAAGGCGTTCGGCGGCACCCTGGCTGGTCTCGATCAGCTTCTCGAAGCGATCGCGTTCGGCGCGCATCTCCGCAAGCAGGGCGCGCATCTCCTCCGTGAGTTCCTTCTCACGCGGGTTGTTCCCGAGCAGGTTCTTGAGCAGTGCCATGGTTCGCTCCGTCCGAGGGGGTCTTCGTGCGTCGTCGCCGGCCGGACATCGTGTCCCGCGGGGCGCTCGTCCCTGCGGGTCGTGTGCAAGTTGTACGCCGACTTCGCGGACCTCGTTGAAACGCGCGAAAAACGCCCGAAAACATGCGAATCGAATCCGGCCGGGCCGGGTCCGGGACCGGCCGACTGCCCAGGACATGGCCGCCCCGGGCGGGCAGCCCGCGACCGGTTTCAAAGTGCGACGCGCCTGGGCGGTCCGCCCGCCGACCGAGAACCCGCTTGATCGCCGGCGGCGGAGTGCTAAATTTTTAGCACACACAAACGCTGGCTTCACCCGGGGGAGACGCCGCCATGTCGAAACCTTCCACCCTGTCGCGCCGCGAACGCCAGATCATGGACGCGCTCTATGTGCTGGGCCGCGCGACCGCCGCGCAGGTGCGCGAACGGCTGCCCGAAGCGCCGGGCTACTCGGCCGTGCGCGCGCTGCTGCGCATTCTCGAAGAGAAGGGTCACGTCCGCCACGAGCAGGACGGGCCGCGCTACGTCTACGTGCCGGTCGTCACGGCCCGCCGCGCGCAACGGACGGCGGTCGCCCACCTGGTCCGTACGTTCTTCAATGGGTCGGCTGAACGAGCCGTGGCCGCGCTGATCGAAGGCGCCGACACGAAGCTGGACGACGCCGAGATCGAACGCATCGAGCGCCTCGTCGCCGAGGCCCGGAAGAAAGGAAAGTAGCCATGGAGTCGATTCTGCTGTTCCCCCTCGCGTCCACAGCGCTCGGCTTTGTCATCGCGCTCGCGTGGAAGTCGACCGTGGTGCTGGCGGTCGCGACGATCGCCGCGCGGCTGCTCGTCCGGCGTTCGGCCGCGCTGCGTCACGGCGTCTGGACGCTCGCCGTGGCCACGCTGCTGGCCCTTCCGGCGTTGCAGGCGATGGCGCCGCCGCTCGCGGCGCCGTTGCCGTTCACCCGGGTCCTGGCGCAACCCGTTCCGCGTTCCGTGTCCGCACCCGCGGCGGGCAGCGCGGCGAACACCCCGGCGGCACCCGCGCCCGCGCCCGTGACGACGCCGGCGCTACGCGCGGAAGCCGCGGTGCCGGATGCTCCCGTGCGCGATGGCCTGTCCCGCGCGACCGCGCTGCCGTGGCCGGCGTTCGTCGCGTTGGCGTGGCTGCTCGGCGCCGTCGCGACATTCGGTTTCTTCGCGCTGGGCCGGATCACGCTCGCGCGCTTCGCACGAAGCGCCTGCCCGCTCGATGACGCGGCGTGGCTCACGCTCGGCGCCGAAGTCGGCGCCCAGCTCGGCGTCCGCCGCCCGCTGCGGTTCCTGATCGCCGACGACGCGACGACGCCGCTGACGTGGGGAACGTTGCGGCCGACGATCCTGCTCCCCGCCGCGGCGGCCGCGTGGACGCCGTCGCAACGGCGTGCGTTCCTCGTGCACGAGCTCGCGCACGTCGCGCGCCGCGATTGCGCGATCCAGGATGCGGCCCACGTCGCCTGCGCGCTCTACTGGTTCCACCCGCTCGCGTGGTTCGCCGCCCACCGCCTGCGCGTCGAGCGCGAGCAGGCGTGCGACGACGTCGTGATCGGCGACGGGGCCAGCGCGCCTGCGTATGCGCAGCAGCTTCTTGCCGTCGTGCGGGCCGCGCGAACGCCGCGCGGCGCGCTGTCGCTGTCGGGCGCGGCGATGGCGGCGCCCTCGCAGCTCGAGTCGCGCGTCCGCGCGCTCCTCGATGCCGGGCGGGATCGCCGCACGGTCGGACGCCGGCATGCGCTGGCGGCCGGGGCCCTCGCGTTCGCGGCCGTGCTTCCGCTCGCGGCGCTGGCTCCGGCGGCGCCGGCTGCGCAGGCTTCGTCGGCGACCTTGAGCACGCTCCCGCTGGTTGCGCTCGCGCCCGCCGCGGCACCTGCGCCCACCGCGACGCCAGAGAAAGAAAAGAGCGCCGTCCCCGGCGGAACGCTCCAAGCGCGCTGGCGCGAGGCGCTCGAAATGGGGCGCGCGGAGCATGCCGGTCATGCCTACTGGATCGCATACGCGATCCCGTTCCACGCCGGCCACAATGGCAAGGAAACGCTGCTCTCCGACAGCGAGCACTGGGACAGCGGAGATCTCGAGAAGCACGGCCCGTCGCTGGCGGAACGCTTCAAGTACGAGCCCGCAGACGCGGTCATCCTGTTCCGCGTTCCGGCGCGGAGCTCGGGCGGCGCGCTCGCGTTCGATCGCATCGCGCTTAGGACCGCGCGCCTGTCCCCCGCGCTGGGCGGGCTGCCCGTGATCTCACTCGGAAGGATCGCGCCGCAGGAGAGTCTCGAGTGGCTGCGCAAGCTTCTCGACGAGGCGCCGGCGGACCGGCGCGCCGCGGTGATCACGACCGCGCTCTCGCTGCACGACACGCCGCAGACGCTCGGCATGCTCGTGAACCTGCTCGACGGCCGCCGCGAGGACGACGTGCGCATCCAGGCCGCCGAGGGCATGACGCGCCACTCGAGCGAGCGCGCACTCGAAGCGCTGGTCGCGCACGCGCGCAGCGACCGTTCCGAGGAGGTTCGCCGCGAAGCCGCCGAATCCGTCGGCGATCTCGACTACGCACCGGCCACGGATGCGCTGATTGCGCTCGTCAAGGATGTCGAACCGGCGAGCGTGCGCGCCGAGGCGGTCGAGTCCCTGGGCGGGCGCGAACCCGACCGCGTCGTGCCCGTCCTCGTGTCGATCGCGGCGAACGATGCCGAGGTCAACGTGCGCCGCGAGGCGGTCGAGACGCTGGGCGACCTGCCCGGAAACGCGGGACTCGCGGCGTTGCAAAAGATGGCCCGCGATCCCGATCCGGACGTGCGCAGCGAAGCCGTCGAAACGCTGAACGAAATGGGTCTGCGTGCGGAGCGCGCAGCGAAGCAGGGGAACGCGGTCGAATAGCACCCGTTCGTGACACTTCTTGGACGTTCGAATCCTTGCATTTCCGCAACGAAACCGGCCATCCAATCGCGAACCCGTCGCGCGCGGGAGCGTAACCTCGAGATAGGAGGTGATGGTCATGAAGGGCAGAACCATTCGCGGAGGCCCGATCGTGGGCATCCTGCTTCTTGTCTTCGCGGGTTGCGCGCTGACAGGCGATCGTGGCCGGATCACGACGGCCGATGCCGCCGTCAGTTTTAATGTCGATGTCGGATATTTCCATGACGAACTCTCGCCCTACGGGCGATGGGTGAACGTCTCGTACGGCCAGGCGTGGGTGCCGCGCGGAACGTATACGGGCTGGCGTCCGTACACGAACGGCTACTGGCAGTACACGGACTACGGCTGGACCTGGGCGTCGAACGAGCCATGGGGCTGGGCGACGTATCACTACGGCCGCTGGTATTACGACCCGTTCTACGGCTGGGCGTGGGTGCCCGACACGGTGTGGGGTCCCGCCTGGGTGGCCTGGCGCACCGGAGACGACTGGGTGGGCTGGGCGCCGCTTCCCCCGGCGGCGGGCTGGTCGGTCAACGCGGGCTTCACCGGCGGCTCGGTGATCAACCGCATCCCGAGCTCGCAGTGGTGCTTCGTCGAAGGCTCGCACTGGACGGACCGCAACGTGAGAGTACGTCTGCTTCCGGCAACGCAGAACGTCACGCTGATCTCGCGCACGCGGAACGTCACGAACATCGGCGTGAGCGGTGACCGGGCCGTGAACCGCTCGATCGACGTTGCGACG
>Ga0207676_10003968_pt1 | contig 10438 bp, 10 predicted proteins | sample KBSSwiS72_FD_184307 | JGI IMG/M metagenome (GOLD analysis project Ga0207676, IMG submission 184307) | Switchgrass rhizosphere microbial communities from Kellogg Biological Station, Michigan, USA - KBS Switchgrass S7-2 (SPAdes) (version 2) | ecosystem: Host-associated > Plants > Roots >... | reverse complement strand
ATCCACTGGCGATCTCTGCCGGCCTGGCGCGCGTCGCCGAAGCCGCGATCCGGGTGCTGGCCCAGGCAACCGTCGCCGAATTCCAGCGTGCCCACGGCGTCATCGCCGGCTCGGAGCTGGTCCTGCTCGGCCTCGGCCGGCTCGGGGGAGGGGCGCTCAGCCACGCCTCTGATCTCGATCTCGTGTTCCTGTTCACCGGCGATCATGCGGCGGAATCGGACGGCCGCCGGCCGCTCGGTGGCAGCCTCTACTACAACCGCCTGGCCCAGCGCATCGTCGCCGGGCTCTCCGTGCCGACCGCAGAAGGCGCGCTCTACGAGGTCGATACCCGCCTGCGTCCGCAAGGCGAACAGGGGCCGATCGCCTGCAGCGTCGAGAGCTTCGCGCTCTATCAGCGCACGTCGGCCTGGACCTGGGAACACATGGCCCTCGCCCGCGCCCGCCCGGTGTTCGGTTCGCCTGAGGCCTGCGAGGCGCTGCAGGCGATCATGCAGTCCGTCCTGCGCCGCCCGCGCGATCCCGCCGCCCTGATGGCCGACGTGCTCGCCATGCGCCGCCGGATGGCCGGGCACAAGCAGGCCGCCGGCCCGCTCGACGCCAAGCTGCTGCGCGGCGGCCTGGTCGATGTCGAATTCATGATCCATGCCCTGCAGTTGCGCGAAGGGAAGGGGCTGCATCCCGAGCTTGGCACCGCGCTTGCCGAACTGATCGCCGCCGGCCTACTGCCCGCGCCGCTGGCCGATGCCTTCGCCCTGCTTTCCCGCCTGCTCGTCGCCGCCCGCCTGCTCGCGCCCGACGGCCTCGTGCCCGAACAGGCAGGCCGCGCGACGCTTGCCAAGGCCTGCGGTTGCGGCGAATGGAGCGAACTGGAAACCCGCCTGGCCGGCGCCCGCGCGGTCGTCGCCGCCGCCTGGGCCGGGGTGTTCGGCGAGCAACTGGAGGTCGATTGATCATGGCACCGCTGGAAGTGGGAGCCCCGCTCCCAGATATCGCACTGACCACGCCGGACGGCGACCTTGTCCGCCCGGCCGATTTCGCCAGCCGCAAGCTGGTCCTGTTCTTCTACCCCAAGGACGACACGCCCGGCTGCACCACCGAGAACATCGACTTTTCGGCGCTCGCCCCGGAATTCGCCGCTGCCGGCACTGCGCTGCTCGGGGTCAGCAAGGACCCGCCGGAAAAGCACCGCAAGTTCGCCGCGAAGCACGGCCTCGCCGCCCCGCTCGCCAGCGATGCCGCCGAAGGGGGCCTGTCCGATGCGCTCGGCATCTGGACCGAAAAGGTCAACTACGGCCGCACCTACATGGGCATGGTCCGCACCACCGTGCTGGTCGGCGCCGATGGCCGGATCGCGAAAGTCTGGCCCAAGGTCAGGGTCAAGGGCCACGCCGCCGAAGTGCTGAAAGCGGCGAAGGCGCTCTGAGCGACCGGCTTCCCTCGGTCGCTACCGCGATCCGGCGGGCGCTGCTGGCCGCCGATCCACGCGCCAAGGTTCTCGCCACCCGCCAGGTCGCGCGCGACTGGCGGCTGGGCCGGCTCGCCTTCCGCTTCGATGCGGCGATGCCGGACCGCCCTGGCCGCCCCGCGACGCCCGAACTGCTGCCGCCCAACCGCATGCCCAAGCGCGGGCGTGGCGGCTCGGAGCGCGCCCGCATCGCCCTGTGGCATTCGCTCGCTCACATCGAGTTCGTCGCCATCGATCTCGCGCTCGACATGGCGGGTCGCTTCGGCGCGGAGATGGGCGAAGCGTTCGTCTCGGATTTCCTCGCCGTCGCCGCCGACGAGGCGATGCACTTCGCGGCGATCGCGCGCCACCTTTCCGGCATGGGCAGCCACTACGGCGCGCTGCCGGCGCACGATGGCCTGTGGGAAGCGGCGAGCGAGACTGCGCACGATGTCGCCGCCCGCCTGGCGATCGTGCCGATGGTGCTGGAAGCGCGCGGCCTCGATGTCACTCCGGCGACCCTGGCCCGCCTCCGCACGAGCGACGACGAACGCGGCACACGCCTGCTTCAGCGAATCCTTGACGATGAAATCCGCCATGTCCGGATCGGCACAAGCCATTTCCGCGTCGTCTGCCAGAATCGGTCGGTGCCATGGGATTCGCACTGGAAAATGCTTGTTCGCCAGCACTTCAGGGGTGCCCTGAAGCCTCCGTTCAACGACTCGGCGCGTGCGGCAGCCGGCTTGCCGCTGGAACTCTACGCTGCACTTGCGTGACGTTCAGCGGCCTGTAAGCACAACGTCACGAGACGGCGGGGGGTTCCGACCATCTTGTAAAAAGTGCCAGTCGGCGCTTGCCGGGCGAAAACCCGCTGCGCCGAAACGGCCTCGTCTGTCCGGAAATTTCCGGGCCGGCGGATAAAAAAGGGTCTTACGAGTGGTCGCACTTACAGTTTTCGCGAATGCCCGGGCCGGCGCCCTCGCGCTTGCCGCCACGGTCGGTTTCATCGCCAACCCGGCCTTCGCCAATAGCAGCGCCAATGCCGACATCGCCGCCCCGCTGCGCGCCGCCCAAGCCGCCAAGCAGAGCGCTCTTTCCGGTGGTGACGAGGAATTCCGCCAGCTCTTCGCCTCGTGGCGCTCGCTGGACCAGGGCCAGAAGTTCGTTTCCGGCACCGCCGCCCCCAGCACCTTCGGCGCCGCCAAGGTTTCCATCCCCTCGGCGATGCCGGTCGAAGGCCTGCGGCTGACCAGCGGCTTCGGCATGCGCTGGCACCCGGTGCTCGGCGGCCACCGCCAGCACAAGGGCGTCGATCTCGCCAGCCCGATCGGCACGCCGATTCACGCCGCGGCCGATGGCGTTGTCGGTCGGGCGGACTGGTTCAGCGGCTATGGCCTCTATATCGCCATCGAACACGGCGGCGAACTCGAAACCCGCTACGGCCACATGTCGCGGCTCAATGTCGCCGCCGGCCAGTTCGTCCACAAGGGCGATGTCATCGGCTATGTCGGGATGACCGGCCGCACCACCGGCCCGCACCTGCACTACGAAGTCCGCGTCGCCGGCCAGGCGGTCAACCCGATCCCGTACCTCGAAGGCACCGGCACCGGCCAGGCCGAAGCGGTCCAGTTCGCCGATGCGGGTGACGGCGAGGAATAAGTTCCCTCCAGACCTCGTGAGCGGAAATGAAAAGGGCGGCCCGAAGGCCGCCCTTTTCATTTGGACCGGGTCCGGCTCGCGGCTCAGCCCACCAGCCGCGTGACCATCGCCCGGGTCTCCTCGGCCATGTCCGGCCGCGCCAGTGCCAGGGCCAGCGTCGCCTCGACGAACCCGACCTTCGAGCCGCAGTCATAGCGCCGGCCGGCGAACGTCACCGCGTGAAACGGCTGGGTGCCGATCATCCGCGCCATCGCGTCGGTCAGCTGGATCTCGCCACCCGCGCCCTTTTCCTGGTTGTCGAGCACGCCCATGACCTCCGGCTGGAGGATGTAGCGGCCCGAGATGATCAGGTTGGAGGGCGCTGCCTCGACCTTGGGCTTCTCGACCAGACCGAGCACCTCGGTCAGGCTGCCATCCTGCTTGCCCGGCGCAATCACGCCATAGCTGGAGACTTCCTCGCGCGGCACTTCGAGCACGCTGATCAGGTTCCCGCCGACTTCGTTATAGGCCTCGACCATCTGCTTCATGCAGCCCGGCTCGCCGATCATCAGTTCGTCCGGCAGGAAGATGGCGAAAGGATCGTTGCCGACGATGGCACGGGCGCACCAGATCGCATGGCCCAGGCCCAGCGGCACCTGCTGGCGCACGGTGACGAGGTTGCCCGGCAGGATGCGCGTCGGATCGAGGATGTCGAGCGCCTTGTTGCGCTCCTTCATCGTCGATTCGAGTTCGTAGGCCGTGTCGAAATGCTCGACGATCGAGGTCTTGCCGCGCCCGGTGACGAACACCAGCTGCTCGATCCCCGCCTCGCGGGCTTCGTCCACCGCGTACTGGATCAGCGGCCGGTCGATGATCGGCAGCATTTCCTTGGGGATCGCCTTGGTGGCGGGAAGGAACCGGGTGCCCAGCCCCGCGACCGGGAATACGGCGGTGCGGATCGGCTTGCGCGTGCTGTCCTGCGGCATCGGTTTTCTGCTGGCTCCAGAATTTGCCGGGTCCATTCCCGGTAGGATTGTGGAAAGTCCTTAGACTGCGATGGTTACGCTTTTGCAAGTGCACAACCACGGACCCGCGCGGACAATGTTCCGCCTTGGAGTGGAGTTCCAAGGGATTTGCGCCCCTTGTCCCGCCTGCCTGCTGCGAATGGAACCGTACCCGATCGTTTCCGCGCGGCAAAAAATGCTGCGGATTGACGCGACCCCGGCAGGTTTCGCCGGCGCGATCCTTGTTCTAAGGAGGGTCATGGACAAGATCACCATTCAGGGCGGCAAACGCCTATCCGGCCGCATTCCCATCTCCGGCGCCAAGAACGCGGCTCTCACCCTGCTACCCTGCGCGCTCCTGACCGACGAGCCGCTGACCTTGCGCAACCTGCCGCGCCTCAGCGATATCGACAGCTTCCAGCACCTGCTCAACCAGTTCGGCATCTCCACCACCATCGCCGGCACCCGCCCGGGCGATTTCGGCCGGGTGATGACGCTGGAGGCCACCCGCATCACTTCCTCGGTCGCGCCCTACGAGCTGGTGCGCAAGATGCGCGCGTCGATCCTGGTGCTGGGGCCGATGCTGGCGCGGATGGGCGAGGCCAAGGTCTCGCTGCCCGGCGGCTGCGCCATCGGCAACCGGCCGATCGACCTTCACCTGAAAGTGCTCGAAGCCTTCGGCGCCACCATCGAGCTGGCCGCCGGCTATGTCCGCGCCATCGCGCCCGATGGCGGCCTGCCGGGTGGCCGCTACTCGTTCCCGGTGGTGACCGTCGGCGCCACCGAAACCGCGCTGATGGCCGCGGTCACCGCGCGCGGCAAGTCCACCCTGCACAACGCGGCGCGCGAACCCGAAATCGTCGACCTGTGCCGGATGCTGCAGGCGATGGGCGCCCAGATCGAGGGCGTCGGCACCTCCGATCTCGTCATCCACGGCGTCGAGCGCCTGCACGGCGCCACCTACATGGTCATGCCAGATCGCATCGAGGCCGGCTCCTACGCCTGCGCTGCCGCCATCACCGGCGGCGACGTGCTGCTCGCCGGCGCCCGGATCGAGGAGATGGAGGCGACCGTCCAGGCCCTGCGCGATTGCGGCCTCCACGTCGAACCCCGCGCCGACGGGCTTTATGTCGCCGCCGATGGCCCGATCCGCCCGGTGACGCTCTCCACCGCCCCCTATCCGGGCTTCGCCACCGACATGCAGGCCCAGCTCATGGCGCTGCTCTGCAAGGCCGAAGGCACCAGCGTGCTGACCGAGACGATCTTCGAGAACCGCTACATGCACGTGCCCGAGCTCAACCGCATGGGCGCCCGGATCGAGACCCAGGGCCGCGTCGCCATCGTCCACGGCGTTCCGCAACTGACCGGCGCCGAAGTCATGGCCACCGACCTGCGCGCCTCGATGAGCCTGGTCATCGCCGGCCTCGCCGCCGAGGGCGAAACCCAGGTCCACCGCCTCTACCACCTCGATCGCGGCTACGAGCGGCTGGAGGAAAAGCTCGCCTTGGTCGGCGCCGAGATCGAACGCGTCGGCGGCGATTGACCGCTCGCCGTCGCCCGGCTCACCGACTGTGCATGATAAGACCCTGAAGGTACTCGAACCGCGTCCTGCCGGCCCGCACCCTTTAGGTCTCGTGCGCCAGGACATCCTGCGCGGCGATGCCCTGTTCGTTGACCAGTCCTTCGGGATCGGGGTGGATCAGGATCTCGATGCCGGGGAATTCCAGCAGCAGCTTGGCCTCGATCTCGTCCATCACCTGGTGCGCATGGGCGACGGTCATACGGCCATCGACCCAGACATGGAACTGGACGAAATCGCGGTTGCCCGAGGTGCGGGTGCGCAGATCGTGGACCCCGCGCAGTTCGGGATGGCGGCCGAGCACCTCGATGAAGTGGGCCTTCTTGTCCTCCGGCCATTCGCGATCCATCAGCTGGACGATCGCCGCCTGCGAGGCGCCCCAGGCGCCCCAGGCGAGCCAGGCTGCGATGGCGAGGCCGAACAGCGGATCGGCCTTGCGGATGCCGAGATACTGGTCGAGCACGAGGGCCGCGATCACCGCGAGGTTGACCGCGAGATCGGCCTGGTAGTGCATGTGATCGGTCGCGATCGCGACGCTGTTGGTCTGGCGGATGACGTGGCGCTGCCAGGCGAGCAGGGCGATGGTGCCGACGATCGCCACCAGCGACACGGCGATGCCGCCTTCGGCCGAGCCGGTGCGCTCGCCGGCGAGCAACTGCTGGACGGCATGGGCGGCGAGGGTGAGCGCCGAAACGGCGATCAGCACGACCTGGACGATGGCCGACAGCGCCTCGGCCTTGCCGTGGCCGAAGCGGTGGTGGCGATCGTCCGGCAGGCCGGCGACCCAGACCCCGGCGAGCGTGGCGATGCTGGAGACGAGATCGAGCGCGGTATCGGCGAGACTGCCGAGCATCGCGGTCGATCCGGTGCGCCAGGCGGCCCAGCCCTTGAGCAGGACCAGCCCGCTCGCCATGCCGATGCTGGCATAGGCGGCACTGCGGTTGAGCGCCGAGGCTTCGGGCGTCGGGCCGTTCATGGGTAGAGCAAGGTACTGGCCCAGCCGCCCGCCGCATCGCGGGTGAAGCGGCGGCGTTCATGCAGGCGGTGGGGGCGGTCGATCCAGAATTCCATCGCTTCCGGGGTCAGCAGGAAGCCGCCCCAGTGCGGCGGGCGGGGAATGTCCCGACCTTCGAATTCGTCGCGGAGCCGCTCGTAGCGGTGGATGAAGGTGGCGCGGGCATCGAGCGGGGCGGACTGGTCGCTGGCGAGTGCGCCGAGCTGCGAATCGCGGGCGCGGCTGGCGAAGTAGGCGTCGGCCGTGGCGACATCGACCGGGCACAGCGGGCCTTCGACGCGGACCTGGCGGCGCAGCGACTTCCAGTGGAACAGCAGCGCGGCATGGGGATTGGCCGCCAGTTCGCGCCCCTTGCGGCTGTGGCCGTTGGTGTAGAAGACGAAACCGCCGCGCGGCTTGCCATCGGGACCGGGCAGGTCCGGCCCGTGGCCCTTCAACAGGACCATCCGCACCGAGGGGATGCCTTCGGGTGTGGCGGTGGCCAGCGCCATCGCGTTGGCATCGTTCGGCTCCGTCTCGCGCGCCAGGGCGGCCCATTGCGCGAACATGCGGAAAGGGTCGTCGTGGGGAATGACGTCGCCTGCAGTCTCTTGGTCCACGCGTGTTCCCGGCTTGCGGATGGATGTGGCCATGCCGGCCACCGGCGAGGCATACGCCGATGGCGGACGGGTGGAAAGTGCGCCTTGAGCCAGGTCAAAGGTGTAGCGGCAAAGTCACATCAAAGGTTGTCTATGGCCGAACAGCAACCTAGCTAGGGCATCATGGCAGCAGACCCTTATGCAATCCTTGGCATTTCCCGCGATGCTAGCGAAAAGGACGTGAAATCGGCCTATCGCCGGCTGGCCAAGGAACTCCACCCCGATCGCAACACGGACAACCCCAAGGCCGCGGAACGCTTTTCCGAGGTCACGCGCGCCTATGACCTGCTGTCCGACAAGGACAAGCGCGCCCGTTTCGACCGTGGCGAGATCGACATCGACGGCAATCCGGCGATGGATTTCGGCTTCGGCGGCGGTGGCCATGGCCGCGCCGGCGGGCGGGGCTTTCGCCAGGAGGATTTCCGGAACTTCGGCGGCGGCGAAAACATCGACATCGGCGACATTCTCGGCGGCATGTTCGGGGGCGGTGGCGGTGGCGGTGGCGGTGGCGGCTTCGGCGGCTCGCCGTTCGGGCGGGGTGCACCGCAACGCGGGCGCAACACCCAGTATCGCCTTTCCGTCCCCTTCGCCGAGGCGGCGACCAGCGCGCCGCAGCGGATCACGCTCGGCGATGGCAAGACCATCGAACTGAAGCTGCCCCTCGGCGTCGAGGACGGCACCCAGGTGCGGCTGGCCGGCAAGGGCGAGCGCGGCCCGGCCGGGGCGGGCGATGCGATCGTCACCCTCGCCATTCAGCCGCATGCCTTCTTCCGCCGCGATGGCGACAATATCCTGCTCGACCTGCCGGTCACGCTCGACGAAGCGGTCCACGGCGGCAAGGTCAAGGTGCCGACGGTAGACGGGCCGGTCATGCTGACGGTCGCGCCGGGCAGCAGTTCCGGGCGCACGCTGCGGCTCAAGGGCCGGGGCTTTACCCGCAAGGACGGCACGCGCGGGGACCAGATGGTAACCATCGAGATCGCGCTCCCGGAGGCCGACGCGGAGCTGGTCCGGCGGCTGGAAGGCTGGCGCGATCCGCGCGACGTGCGCCAGAAGCTCGGCGTCTGAGCGCGGGCGGGACCGTCCGGCGATGAGCGAAAGCGAAAGTGACGGCACGGTTCCACCGCAGGCGGCGCGGACCCCGGAGGGACGGCGCAAGCTGGCGGTGCTTGCCCGCGAGCGGGACGATCCCGGCAATTCGTTGCGGGCGCGGTTCGGGCCGGGTTCGCACATTTTCGTCATCGTCGAGCGGGTCGTCGTCGGGGTCTGGCAGGATGGCTTCATCCACGCCGGCAACCTCGCCTACATGGGCATCCTCGCGCTGTTTCCGTTCTTCGTCACGGTGGCGGCGGTCTATTCGGCGATCGGCGCCGGGGCGGAAGCGGCGCGTTCGGTCTATGCCTTTCTCGCGGCGCTGCCGCCGGTGGTCTCGCGCACGCTCGCCCCGGTGGCGCTGGGCGTGATGGAGGCGCGGCATGGCTGGCTGCTGTGGGTCGGCGGCCTGGTCGGCCTGTGGACCGTTTCCAGCCTGGTCGAGACCATTCGCGACATTCTCCATCGCGCCTATGGCGTGACACCCGGCACGGCCTTCATTCGCAACCGGCTGCTGTCCGGGCTGATGATCATCGGCGCGGTCGTGCTGCTGTTGTTCTCTCTCTATGCGCAGATCGCCATCGCAGCGGCGGAGCAGCTCCTGACCAGCCGGCTTTCCGCCGTGCAGCCGCTGGGCATGACCCTTTCGCTCAGCCGGGTGGCGCCGATCGTCGTGCTGTTCGGCTCGATCTACCTGCTGTTCCTGGCGCTGACCCCGGCCCGCTATCGGCGGCTGCGCTGCCCGATGTGGCCGGGCGCGGCGCTGGTCACGGCGTGGTGGGCGGTGGTCAGCCTCGCCCTGCCGCTGCTGCTGCGGGTCGTGTTCAAATACGATCTCACCTATGGCAGCCTCGCCGGGGTGATGATCGCGCTTTTCTTTTTCTGGCTGGTCGGTCTAGGGATGGTGACAGGCGCCGAACTGAATGCCGCACTTGCGCAGTCGCCGGAAGAACGCGACGTGCTCGGCCAGGCGGATAATCGCGCACAGGCGACAGGGAAAATACGGGAATCGAACGAATGACAGGCCAGAATTCTACGGGTCTCATGCAGGGCAAGCGGGGCCTGATCATGGGACTGGCGAACGACAAGTCGCTCGCCTGGGGCATCGCCAAAAAGCTGCGCGAACAGGGCGCGGAACTGGCCTTCAGCTACCCCAATGCGGCGATCGAGAAGCGGGCGCGGCCGCTGGCGGCGGAACTCGGCACCGATTTCCTCCTGCCCTGCGACGTCGCCAGCGAAGCCGCGCTGGACGAGGCGTTCGCGGTGCTGGCCGCCCGCTGGCCGACGATCGATTTCGTCGTCCACGCCATCGGCGCTTCGGACAAGAATGAGCTGCGCGGCCGCTACAGCGACACCAGCATGGAGAACTTCCTCAACACCATGAACATCTCGGTGTTCAGCCTGACCGCGGTCGCCCGGAGGGCGGCGGCGATGATGCCCCAAGGCGGCTCGATCCTGACCCTGACCTACTATGGGGCGGAAAAGGTCGTGCCGCATTACAATGTCATGGGCGTGGCGAAATCGGCGCTGGATACCAGCGTCAAGTATCTCGCGGTCGATCTCGGGCGGGACAACATCCGCGTCAACGCGATCTCGGCCGGGCCGATCAAGACGCTGGCGGCCAGCGGCATCGGCGATTTCAACATGATCCTCAAGTGGAACGAGCTGAACGCGCCGCTGGGCCGCAACGTCACCATCGACGATGTCGGCGGGGCGGGGCTCTATCTGCTGTCCGATCTCTCGTCCGGCGTCACCGGCGAGATCCACCATGTCGATGCCGGCTACAACGTCATCGGCATGAAGCGCGAGGATGCGCCGGATATTGCCCTAGCCTGAGCGGTGGTAGGGGTGGCCGGCTAGAATACTGGTTGCCCGCCATAACTGCTCGACCAGCATGGCGCGGGCCAGCATGTGCGGCCAGGTCATCGCCCCGAAGCCGAGCAGCAGGTCTGCCTGGCCCCGGGCGGCATCGCCATGGCCGTCGGCCGCGCCGATCAGGAACCGGGCCTCGCGCACGCCGTCGTCCCG
>Ga0207676_10003967_pt1 | contig 10441 bp, 8 predicted proteins | sample KBSSwiS72_FD_184307 | JGI IMG/M metagenome (GOLD analysis project Ga0207676, IMG submission 184307) | Switchgrass rhizosphere microbial communities from Kellogg Biological Station, Michigan, USA - KBS Switchgrass S7-2 (SPAdes) (version 2) | ecosystem: Host-associated > Plants > Roots >... | reverse complement strand
GGCGGCGGGACAGACGCGCTGACGCCTCTGGCCGTCTAGAGACGGTCCTCGTGACACGTCAGGCTTCGCGCCTGCTCCTGCGCTGCGTCGGGTGAAACGCGAGCGCCATGGAAAACGCCGCCTGGACGAACTTGAGGACTTCGCCGAACTCCTCGTCGGAAAGGCGGCGCGCGGCGTCGCTCGCGCGGTAAATATTTGCAAATTCGCGCTCCCGCCCCGCCTGCACGGCGAGGCGGCCGATGCCGAGGGATTCGAGCGTCCTCCACGCGTCGGGGTTGTACGATCGCGTGAAGCGCATGACGAACGAGATGGGATCATTGCGCCCGAGCACCGAGGCAAGGCGCAGGATGATCTCGAACGGCAGCGCGATCTTGCCGCTCTCGACGAGCTCCAGCAGCGCCGGATCGTTGAGGTCGATCGCCTTGCCGAGCTCATCCAGGCTCAACCCCGCTTTTTCGCGGAGTCGCCGCAGCATCCCGCCAGCGCGCGCGAGCGCCGCCCGCTGGCCCGGCTTCGGCAGCATGAGCTTCGCGGCGCCCAGCGTGACGTCCGCCGCGGCGCCCGCAACGCCGAGCACCGAATCGGTCCACGAGCGCACCTGGTGCGCGATGTCGACGATCGACGAACGGCCGCGAGCGGATGCCTTGGCTTGCGAGGGCTTGCGAGCACGCACCGACGACGAGTGCGCGGGGTTCTTTAGGGTCGGCACGCAGTCCTTTCGACGCGGTCTTTTAATGGTAAATTCGCACGGTTCGCCAGTGTATTGGCGTTGCCGGACCGCCGTCCACGGGTCGATCAGCGGGCCGGCACCGGCGCCGAGCGAAGACCGACCGGCGCCGGGGAAGAATGCGCAACCGGCAGGCGTCCTTCTGGGGGCAGGCCCTTCGGGCAGGCCAGCCTTGGAAGCTCAGAGCCGTCAGCCGCCGCGCGAACCCAGACTCGAGGCCCGAACTCCCTGAGATGAGCACCGTCACGGCACCGTTGACAGACCCGAGCCTGCCGCTCGTCCGTGCGCTCGAGCGAATGCGGGCGGCCTTCCTGCACGACATGATGCCGTCGCTCGCCACGCGACGCGACCGCCTCGCCCGTCTCGCCCACATGACGAAGCGCCACGCGCCCGACATCATGGACACGGCCAACGCGGACTTCGGACATCGCTCCCGGCACGAGACGCTGATCGCAGATCTTCTGGCGGTCGACGAGGCGGTGCGATACGCCCAGCGGAATCTGCGCGACTGGATGCGTCCTCGCCGGGTACCGACCGACATCAAATATCGTCCCGGTTTCAACCGGCTCGTCTCGCAGCCGCTCGGCGTAGTCGGTGTCGTCGCGCCGTGGAACTATCCGTATCAGCTGTCGATGCTGCCTGCGCTGGGCGCTCTCGCAGCCGGCAATCGCGTGATGATCAAGCCGTCGGAGCTTGCGCCCCGGACCGCTGCCTTGATGACGCGCATCGTGCGCGAATCGTTCGCCGACGACGAAATGATGGTGTTCCCCGGCGACGCGGCGGTCGGGAAGGCGTTCACCGAGCTGCCGTTCGATCATCTCTTCTTCACGGGATCCACCGCCGTCGGTCGCGTCGTCGCGCAGGCCGCGGCGAAAAATCTGACGCCGGTCACGCTCGAGCTCGGCGGCAAGTCGCCGGTGATCGTCGACGTCAAGAAATCGTTCGAATCGATTGCGCCGAAGATCGCGGTCGGCAAGCTCTTCAACGCCGGGCAGACCTGCATCGCGCCGGACTATGCGCTCGTCCCGCGCGAGCGTGTCGACGAGTTCGCCATCGCGATGTGGCATGCGATGGGCGCCTTGTATCCGACGCTCGCGGAGAATCCCGACTACTCCAGCATCGTCAACGAGCGGCATTACGGCCGCCTCCAGGACCTGCTCGCCGACGCGAAGACGCGCGGCGCGCGCTTCGTGGACGTGAATCCGGCGGGCGAAAACTTCGATGCCTCGCAGCGCAAGCTCACGCCGTCGATCGTGCTGGACGTGAACGACGAGATGCGGATCATGCGCGAGGAGATCTTCGGTCCGCTGCTGCCGGTCGTCCCCTACGACAAGCTCGACGACGCGCTCGACTACATCAATGCGCGCGACCGGCCGCTCGCGCTCTATCTCTTCAGCGACACGCGGCGCGGCCGGGAGCGCGCGCTCTCCAACACGATCGCGGGCGGCGTCACCGTCAACGGATGCCTCACGCACTTCGCGCAGGAGGCGCAGCCGTTCGGGGGCGTTGGCGCGAGCGGGACCGGCTCGTATCACGGTGTCCACGGCTTCCGCACGTTCAGCAAGCAGAAGGCCGTCTACTACGAGCCGCGCATCGGGATCCTTCCGCTTCTGATGCCGCCGTACGGCAAGGTGCTCGACACGGTGTACCAGTGGTTCCAGCGGTGACACACGCATGGGAGAGCGAGACATGAACTTCGATTACACGCCGAAGGTGCTCGAATTGCGCGAACGGCTGCAGGCCTTCATGGCGGCCCGTGTCTATCCGAACGAGCGCCGCTATCTCGAGGAGGTCGCGGCCAACCGGGCGCGCGGCAACCCATGGATCCCGACCCGCGTCATCGAAGAGCTCAAGGTCGAGGCGCGCGCGGGGTCGCTTTGGAACCTGTTCCTGCCGCAGTCCGAGCATGGCGCCGGGCTCACCAACCTGGAATACGCACCGCTGTGCGAGCTGATGGGCCGCGTGACGTGGGCGCCCGAGGTCTTCAACTGCAACGCGCCCGACACGGGCAACATGGAGACGATCGAGCGCTATGGCACCGCTCACCACAAGCGGGAGTGGCTGCAGCCGCTCCTCGCCGGCGAGATCCGCTCGGCGTTCCTGATGACGGAGCCTGCGGTGGCGTCGTCCGATGCCACGAACATCGAGTGCAGCATGGTGCGCGACGGCGACGACTACGTGATCAACGGCCGCAAGTGGTGGTCGTCGGGAGCCGGGGATCCGCGTTGCGCGATCTACATCGTGATGGGCAAGACCGATCCCGCCGCGCCGAAGCATCGCCAGCAGTCGATGATGCTCGTGCCGGCGGCCACGCCGGGGATCAGGGTGGTCCGCCCGCTCACCGTCCTCAACTCGGACGACGCGCCGCACGGCCACATGGAGATCGAGCTTGCCGACGTGCGCGTGCCCGCGGCCAACATCCTGCTCGGCGAGGGCCGCGGGTTTGAAATCGCGCAAGGCCGGCTCGGGCCTGGTCGCATTCATCACTGCATGCGCCTCGTCGGGCTAGCGGAGCGCGCGCTCGAATCCATGGTCAAACGCTTGTCGGGCCGCGTTGCGTTCGGCAGCGAGATCGCGCGCCAGACCGTCTGGCAGGAACGGATCGCCGAATCCCGATGCATGATCGAACAGGCGCGTCTTCTCGTGCTGAAGGCCGCCTACTTGATGGACACCGTCGGCAACAAGGTCGCGAAGAAGGACATCGCGATGATCAAGGTCGTCGCCCCTAACGTCGCGTGCAAGGTAATCGATTGGGCGATGCAGGCCTACGGGGCAGCGGGCGTCCACGATTCGTTCCTCGTCGGCGCGTATGCGAGCGCGCGGAGCCTGCGGCTTGCCGACGGGCCGGATGAAGTGCATCGGAATGCGATCGCGAAGCTCGAGATCCGCGAGCTGGCGGGCTCCGTTGCGGCCGTCACGCCGAGCTGAGATCGGCACAGGGGCCACGGAGCGGGGCGCACGCGCAGCATGCGATCGACACGAGGCACGGACGACACGTTCGACTATGTCATCGTCGGCGCCGGTTCGGCCGGCTGCGTGCTCGCTGCGCGGTTGTCCGAGGATCCGGCCGTTTCGGTCTGCCTGCTCGAAGCGGGTGACCGCGACAAGAGTCCGCTGCTCCACGTGCCGCTCGGCATCGCGCTCGTCGTGCCGTGGCCCATCCACAACTGGGCGTTCAGCACCGTCCCGCAGCCGGGCCTCGATGGGCGACGAGGCTATCAGCCGCGCGGCAAGACCCTTGGCGGCTCGAGCTCGATCAATGCGATGGTCTACACGCGCGGGCACCGCAGCGATTACGACGGCTGGGCCGCGCTCGGCAATACCGGATGGGCGTACGCCGATGTGCTGCCGTACTTCCGCCGCGCGGAAAACAACGAGCGGCTCGCCGACGAGTTTCACGGACGGGGCGGCCCGCTCAACGTCGCCGATCCGCGCTCGCCCAGCGGCTTCGCCGAGCTGTGGCTCGCCGCCGCCGAGAACCAGGGAATCAAGCGCAACCTCGACTTCAACGGCGCCGATCAGGAGGGGATCGGCTACTACCAGGTGACGCAGAAGTGCGGCGAGCGCTGGAGCGCCGCGCGGGCGTATCTCGCGCCCAGTCTCGGACGGACGAACCTCGACGTGCGCACACGCGCCCATGCAACGCGGGTGATCTTCGACGGCAGGCGGGCGGTAGGCGTCGAATATCGGAGCGGCGACGGCGGTGTGCGCAGCGTACGTGCGCGGCGCGAGACGATTCTTTCGGGCGGCGCCCTGCAATCCCCGCAATTGCTTCTGCTGTCCGGGGTCGGCGATGCGCAAGCGCTTCGCGCGCTCGGCATTTCCGTTGTCGCGCATCGGCCGCAAGTCGGTCGCAACCTGCGCGATCACGTCGACTTCGTCATCGCATACCAGTCGCCGCGCAAGGATCTGATCGGCTTCATGCCGGGCGACATCGTCAACGCGCTCCGCAGCGCCGTTCGCTATCGGCGCGAGCGCCGCGGAATCTTCACTTCCAACGTCGCGGAGGCGGGCGGCTTTCTCAGGACGTCGCCCGAGCTCGCGGCGCCCGACATCCAGTTGCACTTTTGCATCGGAATTCTCGAAAGTCACGGACGCAAGCTGCACGCGCGGCGCGGGTTCTCGACGCACGTCTGCGTACTGCGGCCCCAAAGCGTGGGGACGCTCACGCTTGCGAGCGGCGATCCGCTGGCCTCACCGCTCATCGATCCCGCCTTCTACGCGCATCCCGCGGATCTCGAGACGATGGTGAAGGGCTTCCGCATCGCGCGCGGCATCTGCCAGTCACCGCTGCTCGATGCCTATCGGGGCAAGGAGATGTTCACCGCAGGCGTCGCGTCCGACGACGAGATACGCGCCGTGTTGAGGCGCCGGTCCGACACCATTTATCACCCGGTCGGCACGTGCCGGATGGGTGTCGACGACGGAGCGGTCGTCGATCCGCAGCTTCGCGTGCGCGGTGTCGACGCCTTGCGCGTGGTCGATGCGTCGATCATGCCGACGCTCGTCGGCGGCAATACCAACGCGCCGACGATCATGATCGCCGAGCGGGCGAGCGACTTCATCCGAGGTCGAGCATGAGCGCGGCGCTGCCGCTCGGCAGCGACTGGCGCTACGGCGGTCCGAATCGCGACGGGGTCATCACGATCCGTTTCATCTGGATCGCGTTCCTGCTGTCGCTGCTGGTCCACATCGCCGCGCTCTGGACGTCGCCGCCTCTCGTGCGATCGGTCAGTCTCGACGCCGACGACGCGAAGCAACCCTCCGGAGCGATCATGGCGCAGCTTGCGCCCGCCCCTCGCGTGGAGGAGCCCCCGGCGCCTCCGCCGACACCGCCTGCACGGGCGGTGCCTCCGTCGCGTCCGGCACCGCCGCAGCGGCCGGCCCCGCGGCCCATGCCAACGCCGCCGCCCGTGCCTGCGCCGCCGTCCCCCACTCCGCCGGCCGCCGCCCGCACGGAGACGATCACCGCACCGGGCCCGGCACCCGGGCCTCGCCCCACGCCACCGGCGGAGGATGCACCCCCGGCCCCCGACCTTTCGGCTTACATAGCGTCCAGGCGCAGCGAGCGCGGCGAGCCACCCGCGCCGCCGCCCTCGCCCGGCGATCCGACGGCGAAGCCCGGCGAGACCGACAAGGAGCGCCTGAATCGCGCCGTCGCTGCGAATCTCGGCCTCAACAAAACGCCCACGTTCGGCGACGACCCGCGCCGCGGCGGCGGCCTGTTCCAGATGAAGCGGATGGGGTACGACGACGCCGAGTTCTATTTCAACGGCTGGGACAAGGACATCGGGCGCGTCGCGCGGCAGTTGATCGAGGTGCGCAAGGGCTCGAATCCGGACATCCGCGTGGCCGTCGTGCGCAAGATCATCGAGATCATCCGCGCGCAGGAGCCGGGTGAATTCATCTGGGTGTCCCGCCGCATGAGCCGGATGGTTCCGCTCTCGGCGCGCCCTGCCGACAACGCGGCGCTCGAAGACTTTTTGATGCGCGAGTTCTTCGGAGCGGAGCCGCGCTAAGCCCGACGACTATGCGCGCTCCGGCCGGGACAGTGTGCCGCGAGCGGGGTCGAGCGCCGCCGGGTCACAGCGCGGCCGCCGCCGCGATGCGCTCGCCGGAAGTCCGGCGGAGGTCCCAGGCCAGTCCGCATTTCGACAGCGCGAAGATGATCCACTTCGACGGATCCCAGTGATACCAGCGCCAGCCGTTGCGGTAGTCGTTGGGAAAGCGGTGATGGAAGTTGTGAAAGCCTTCGCCGTTGGTCAAGAGTGCGGCGAGCCAGTTGTCGCGTGCCGAATTCCTGCCGTCGTAGGGCTGCGTGCCGAACGTGTGCGCGAACGAATTGATGAAGAACGACGAGTGCAGCACGACGATGATGCGCAGCGCGACCGCCATGATGAGGCCGCCGAGCGGATGACCGATCCACCATGCGACGAGCATCGGCAGGACGAGGCCGCCGCCCACGGACCACCATGCGTGATGGTCGTGCTGCCACGCCACGAGGCGGGTCCGGCGCAGATCCTTGACGTTGCCGTAATTCGTGCGATGGCGCCAGAACATGATCCAGCCGATGTGCGCGTGCCAGAAGCCCTGGTTGACGCCGTACGGATCGTGCACCGTGTCGGTGAAGCGATGATGCTGCCGGTGCTGCGACGCCCATTTCAACGCGGATTCCTCGAACGTCGCGGCGCCGAACAAGAGGACGAAGAACTGGACCGCGGGCGATGCCTTGAATGCCGAATGCGCGAACAGCCGGTGATAGCCGACGGTGATGGACAACCCGGTGGCGGCACACATGCCCACGAAGAGCGCCACTTCGGGACCCGCGATACCGCGGTAATGGATGTAGAGCGGCGTGCCGATGAGGGCAACGGCGTGCAGCACGATGAAGAACACGAGTCCCACCCAGCGCACGCGGCGCGTGGGCAAGGGGTATTCGTCGGCGATCGTGGCGGAAGCTTCGAGTGTCATTCAGAGTGGGAGGCGGGTCGTCGCGAGCAGTAAATTTTACCGCTACTTCGTGGGATGTTGATTCGACAAATGCGCGCACTGGGCGGACGCAAGCCGCCGGTCGTCACGCGGAGCCTGCGATTTCGCGCAATGCCCTTGTTGCCGGTGCGGATAGTCGGCAACTGAATACCCGTGCGAGGTCGTACTCGTTGAGTCGCGCTCCGACGGCCACGCAATACAGGTCGAGAGCTCCAGGCCGGGCGGCAGCGCCCCGGCGAGGACGACTCCCGGCGTGTGCTTGATCTCGGTGATCTGCGTGCACCCGACGAAGCTCCGGCATCGTCGTGGCGGCGAGCGCACGCATCGCTGTCGCGCCGTTCGGATACGAGTGGAGCCGTGATGCGACCTGCGCCACGATGCCGAGTTCCCGCAACACCTTCATGAAGTGAACGCCGGCGGCGGCGCGCTCCGGATCCGGAAAACAGAGTCCCGAGCCTCGAGGGGGCCCGCGAGAGTTCATCCCTGGCGGCGATTCGCGGCAAAATCCTCGGCGACCAACGCGATGAGTCCCAGCGCGGCACCGGCGGAGAAAAGCCGAAGGCGCCCTTCACGCGCCGGCTTCACTGGTCGGGCTTCGCTCCGGAGATCTTGACGATGCGCTCCCACTTGACGATGTCGTCGTTGAGATACCGCCCGAACTCGTCGGGCGTCATCGTCATCGGCGCTGCGCCCTGGCCGATCCACTCCTGCCGGACTTCGGCACGATTCTGGATCTTCGTGATCTCGCCGTTCAGCTTCGCGATGATCGTGGTCGGCGTGCCCTTGGGCGCCATCAGGCCGAGCCAGATGACCGCCTCGTATCCCGTCACGCCGGCCTCGTCGATCGTGGGCACGCCGGGCAGTACCGCGGAGCGCGTCTTGCCGGTGGTGCCGAGCGCTTTCACCTTGCCGGTCTTCGCATGCTCGGCCATCGTGGGCACGGCATCGAACATCATCTGCACCTGGCCGCCCAGGATGTCGGTGCGAGCGCCCGAGCTCCCCTTGTACGGGACGTGCACGATGTCGACCCCCGCCATCGCCTTGAAGAGCTCGCCGGCCATGTGGTACGGCGTTCCGGGGCCGGACGACGCGTAGTTGAGCTTGCCGGGATTCGCTTTGGCGATCCTGATCAGGTCGGCGACGGTGTTCGCGCCGACGGAAGGATGGACGACGAGCACGAGGTCCGAATAGTTGATCGTCGCGACAGGCACGAAGTCGCGCATCAGCTGGTACGGCTTGTTGGGGATCAGCGTCTCGTTGACCGTGTGCGCATTCGACATCATGAGCAGCGTGTAGCCGTCCGGCGCGCTTTTCGCGACGGCATCGGTGCCGATGATCGACCCGGCGCCGGGACGGTCGTCGATCACGACGGGCTGCCCCAGCGACTCCTGCAGCCGCGCCCCGATGAAGCGCGCATAGACGTCGGCAGGGCCGCCCGCGGCGAACGGCACGATGATCCGGATCGGCTTGTTCGGATAATCCTGCGCGAGCGCCGGAACGCACGACAGCGCGACGGCGACCGCGACGAGCGCGCGCGCAATCGAAGCGTTGAGGACGAGCAGAACCGACGGCCGGGCAGCGAAGGCGACGACAGCAGGCATGTGAGGCTCCACGCGGCTTTCGAGCCGCTCGTGCTAGGGCGCCGGAACCGACGATTTCGCCGCGCGCTCGCGGACGAGCTCCGCGCGAAATGGCGCCAGCGCGGTCACCATCTGCGCGAATATCTTCGGCGTGGCAGCGATCACCTGTCCGCCGTGCAGGAACTCGCCCTCGCCCGCGAGATCGCCGATGAGTCCGCCCGCTTCCTGGATCAAAAGACTGCCCGCGGCGACGTCCCACGCGTTGAGACCCACTTCCCAGAACGCGTCGTAGAAGCCGGCTGCAACGTACGCGAGGTCGAGCGCCGCGGCGCCGGGCCGGCGCAGGCCCGCCGTCTGCTCGATCATCGCCTTCATCATCTTCATGTACGTGTCGAGATAGCTCCCGTCGCGAAACGGAAATCCCGTGCCGACGAGGCAATCGCGCAGGTGCTGGCGTTTCGAGACACGGATGCGGCGGTCGTTCAGAAACGCGCCGCGGCCGCGCGATGCGGTGAAGAGGTCGTTGCGCACGGGATCGTAGACCACACCCTGCGTGATCTGGCCGCGATGCGACAGCGCGACCGAGACGCAGTACTGCGGAAAGCCGTGCAGGAAGTTGGTGGTTCCGTCGAGCGGGTCGATGATCCACACGTTCTCCGCCTCGGCGTTCGCGCCTTTGGCGGTGCCTTCCTCTGCTAGAATCGCGTGGTCGGGATACGACGAGAGCAGCGTCTCGACGATCGCTCGTTCCGCTTCGCGATCCACTTCGCTCACGAAATCCTTGGGGCCCTTCGACGTGACGGTGAGCAGGTCGAGGTCGCGCGCGCCGCGATTGATGATGTTGCCGGCGCGGCGTGCCGCCTTCACGGCGATATTGAGCATCGGGTGCATGGAGAGCAGGTGGCTTTGTTGTCCGCACCGCGGGTGACGCCGATGCGGACTTTCGCGACGAAGGCCCTCATTGTAACCGCTGGCCGCCCCGGCCTTCGATTCGGCGTTCCGCCGCGACTTCATTCCCCAGCGCTTCAATGAATCCGGGTCGCGGCGGTCTCGACGCGATCCGCATCGTGCTGGTTGCGCCGAGCCATCCGGGCAACATTGGCGCCGCGGCACGCGCCATGTTGACGATGGGCCTCGTGCGGCTCGTGCTGGTTTCGCCGCGACGGTTCCCCGATCCGGAAGCCGTTGCGCTCGCATCAGGCGCAACCGCCGTGCTGGAAAAGGCGAGGGTCGTCGGGACACTCGATGCAGCGCTCGCCGGTTCCGTCGCAGCCATCGGGCTATCGGCGCGGCCGCGCGAGTTCGCCGGCCGGGTGCTGCCGGTTCGCGATGCGGCGGCGCAGGCGATTGGCCTGTCGGCGCACGGCGATGTGGCGCTCGTCTTCGGCACCGAGATGTCGGGCCTCTCCAACGCCGAGCTCGCTCGCTGCGGCACGGTCGCGACGATTCCGGCGAACGCAGAGTACGCATCGCTCAATCTCGCGGCCGCCGTGCAGGTGGTCGCGTACGAGCTGCGTGTCGCTGCGACGGGCGGCAACGTCTGGCGCGCGCCCAGATTCGAGCCGGCGACCGTGGACGAGATCGAAGCGCTCTATGCGCACGGAACGTCGACGCTTGCCGCCGTGCGCTTCCTCGATCCGTGCAT
>Ga0207676_10003958_pt1 | contig 10457 bp, 7 predicted proteins | sample KBSSwiS72_FD_184307 | JGI IMG/M metagenome (GOLD analysis project Ga0207676, IMG submission 184307) | Switchgrass rhizosphere microbial communities from Kellogg Biological Station, Michigan, USA - KBS Switchgrass S7-2 (SPAdes) (version 2) | ecosystem: Host-associated > Plants > Roots >... | reverse complement strand
CGTCGCGATCTCCGCTTCGCCCGTCGCGCCGGACCGCGACGGCCCGCCTGCCGCATAGCCGGAGATCCCATGGCGGTCGGCGGCGACCAGCGTGACCTCATTGGGCTGCGGATGCAGCAGGGAGCGGGCGAACCGCCGCGCATGCCCCGCCTCGCTCATCCGGGCGAGGAAAGCGTCCGGCAACAGGCCCCGATAGGTCTCGCGCCAGGAGGTCACGTGCACTCGCGCGAGATCTTCGGCGTCCGCCGGTCCGGCAGGGAAGACGAGGAAGCTCACGTCAGGAAGCTCCACGGGGATGAGGCATCCATCCACAGCTTGGGCCTGTTCGCCGCGGGTTCAAGGGGCTGCGTGACTCAACAGCATCGGATAGCGTCCGCGCACTCCATGAACGCGCCTCATCCCCAGACCCTTTCCGATCCCGCAGCCGGCGCCTCGCCGGTGATGGCGCAGTATTTCGAGGCCAAGTCGCGCCAGCCCGACGCCCTGGTGTTCTTCCGCATGGGCGATTTCTACGAGCTGTTCTTCGAGGACGCCCAGAAGGCGTCGGCCGCGCTGGGCATCACGCTCACTGCCCGCGGCGTCCACGCCGGCCAGCCGATCGCCATGTGCGGCGTGCCGGTGCATGCCGCCGAAGCCTATCTCGCCAAGCTGATCCGTGCAGGCTTCAAGGTCGCCGTCTGCGAGCAGATGGAGAACCCCGCCGAGGCCAGGAAGCGCGGCTCCAAGTCGGTGGTCCACCGCGACGTGGTGCGCGTCGTCACGCCGGGGACGCTCACCGAAGAAGGCCTGCTCGATGCCCGCGGCGCGAACCGCCTCGCCGCGATCGCGGTGCGCGCCGGCCAGGCGGCGGTGGCCAGCGTCGAGCTTTCCACCGGCGAAGTGGAATGCCTGGCGACCAGCGTCTCCGGGCTAGCGTCCGCCCTGGCCGCGCTCGGCCCGTCCGAGATCCTGGTCCCCGATCGCCTGTTCGCCGACGAGGCCGTCTCGGCCGCGCTGAAATCCGCCGGCGGCTTCGTCCAGCCCCTGCCGCAGGCGCTCGCCGAACCCTCGGCCTCGGAAGCCCGGCTGAAGCGGCTCTACGGCGTCGACACCCTGGACGGATTCGGGCAGCTGTCCGGTGCGGAAGTCTCCGCGCTCGGCCTGATCGCGGCCCACCTGGAGACCACCCAGGCCGGCCGCCTCCCCGCGCTTTCCGCGCCGCGCCGCGCCGGCGAGGCCGACGTCATGGCCATCGACCCGGCCACCCGCACAAGCCTGGAGATCGAGAAGGCCACCTCCGGCGCCCGCGAAGGTTCGCTGCTGGCGGCCATCGATCGCACGGTAACCGCGCCCGGCGCCCGGCTGCTGGCCGCCCGCCTCGCCCGCCCGTTGCTCGACCCCGCCGCCATCGACGCGCGGCTCGACGCCGTCGCATGGTTCTGTGAGCACCGTGTGCAGCGCCAGAAGCTGCGCGAGGCGCTGAAGGGCCTGGGCGACATGGCCCGTGCGCTTTCCCGACTGGCGCTGGGCCGCGGCGGCCCTCGCGACCTCGGCTGCTTGCGCGACGGCCTGGCGACCGGCGAGCAGGTGACGGCCCTCTTCGCCTCCACCCAGGATCCGCTTCGTCGGGCGCCTGAGGAGGTGACCTCGGCGCTGCAGGTTCTGAACCCGGCGCTCGATCCAGACCTCGCCCAGTTCCTGGCATTGCTGACCGATGGTCTCGGCCCGGACCTGCCATCGCTCGCCCGCGACGGCGGTTTCGTGGCGGCGAACGTCCGGCCCGAGCTCGACCAGGTGCGCGCGCTGCGCGACGACAGCCGCCGGGTCATCCTGCAGCTCGAGGCCCGGCTGGTCGCCGAAAGCGGCGTCAGCCTGAAGGTCCGCCACAACGCCGTCCTTGGCTATTTCGTCGAGACCACCGCCAAGGCGGCGGAGTCCCTGATGACGGCCCCGCTCAACGCGACCTTCATCCACCGCCAGACCCTGGCCAACCAGGTGCGCTTCACCACCGTCGAACTCGCCGACCTGGATGCGAAGATCGCACAGGCCGCCGAGCGCGCGCTGGCCATCGAGCTCGAAACCTTCGAGGCCTGGCGCGACGCGGCCATCGCGGTCGCCGCACCCCTGCAGGCCGCGGCCAACGCGGCCGCGCGGCTCGACGTCGCCGCCGCCATTGCCGAATGGTCCGAGGACGTGGGCGCCGCCCGCCCGGTGGTCGACCGCTCCACCGCCTTCGAGGCCGAGGCCGCCCGCCATCCGGTGGTCGAGAACGCCGTGCGCCGCGCGGGCGAGGCCTTCACGCCGAACGACTGCCGCCTGGACGGATCCGGCGCCGGCGGCCCGCGGCTCGCCCTAGTGACCGGCCCAAACATGGCCGGCAAGTCGACCTTCCTGCGCCAGAATGCACTCCTGGCCGTGCTCGCCCAGGCCGGCTGCTTCGTGCCGGCCAAGCGGCTGCGGCTCGGGGTCGTCGACCGCCTGTTCAGCCGCGTAGGCGCCGGCGACGACCTAGCGCGAGGCCGCTCCACCTTCATGGCCGAGATGGTCGAGACCGCGGCTATCCTCACCCAGGCGACGCCGCGTAGCCTGGTGATCCTCGACGAGATCGGCCGCGGCACCGCGACCTACGACGGTCTGGCCATCGCCTGGGCCTGCACCGAGGCGCTGCACGAGGTGAACCGCTGTCGGGCGCTCTTCGCCACCCACTACCATGAGCTTGCCGTGCTCGAGGGCCGGCTGGCCTATGTCGCCAACCTCTCGCTCAAGGCCAAGGAGTGGAACGGAGACCTGATCTTCCTGCACGAAGCGGGGCCCGGTCCGGCCGACCGCAGCTACGGTGTCCAGGTGGCCAAGCTGGCCGGCGTGCCGCCCGCCGTCGTCGCCCGCGCCAAGGACGTGCTGGAGCGGCTCGAACGCGAAGCCGGCGCGCCCGCCCACCTCGACGACCTGCCGCTCTTCGCCGCCACCGCGCCAGGGGTCGCCGAACGCTCGGGTCCCAGTCCGGCCGAGGAAGCGTTGCGCGCCATGGAGCCCGACGGGATGAGCCCCCGCGAGGCGATGGACGCGCTCTATCGGCTCAAGGGGCTTCTCTAACTAGGCGACGCCACGCGCAGCCTCATCGCCGGCGTCGGCGGTCGCCATGGCGTTCAGGACCGCGGCGATCAGGCGGCCTGGCTCCACGGGCTTGGCGACCGCGCCGTCGAAGCCCACGGCCTGCAGTCGGTCGTCGAAGGCGCTCTCGGCGTCTGCCGTGAAGGCCAGGATCGGCGTCGCCCGATTGGGGCCGGCGCCGCCACGGATGAGGGTCACGGCCCCGATCCCATCGAGCCTGGGCATCCGCAGGTCCATCAGGATTACGTCGAAGGCATGCTTCGACGCCGCCTCGACGGCCGCTTCGCCGTCCACCGCCTCGGTGATTTCCGCGCCTATGCCCGCCAGGAACAGCCGCACGAGCTCACGGTTGGCCGCGTGGTCGTCGGTGACCAGCACCCTGGCCCCGGCGCGCACCTCCGGCTGCCGCTCGGCGGCGACCTCGGCGGCGGCGCTCCGCGCCCTGGGCGCAGGGACGCTAAGGAAGAAACGGCTGCCTTCGCCGACGACGCTGGTCGCCGCGATCTCACCGCCCATGGCCTCGACGATGCCCTTGCAGATCGCCAGCCCCAGGCCGGTGCCGCCGTGGCCGCGATTGAGCGAACCGTCCACTTGGCTGAACCGCTTGAACAGCCGGTCGACCCGATCGGGCGGGATGCCAGGCCCGGTATCGCGTACCTCTATGGACAGGCGCTCGGTCGCCTCGTCGTAGGCGGCGCACAGGGTCACCTGGCCCTGGACGGTGAATTTCACGGCGTTGCCCACCAGGTTGAGCAGCACCTGGCGCAGGCGGTCTGGGTCGAGGGTGACCAGCAGGCCCGGAGGCGTCGAGTCCTCCAGGTGGAGCGTCAGGTCCTTGGCGGCCGCTTGAGGGATGAACAGGTTTAGCGCCGTGCTGGTCAGCGCCTGCAGGGCTACGGGCTCGGGCCGGAAGGTGACCTGGCCGGCCTCCAGTTTAGAGAAGTCGAGGATGTCGTTGACTGCGCACAACAGCGCGCGGCTGGCCTCGCCCACCCGGTCGATATAGTCGCGGGTCAAGGGCGACAGGTCGCCCTGTTCAGACGCCAGCCGGGTGAAGCCGACCACGCTGGTGAGCGGCGTGCGCAGCTCGTGGCTCATGTTGGCCAGGAACTCGCTCTTCACGGCCGCCGACTGCTCGGCCTCGACCCGAGCCGCGCGCGCTTCGTCAAGGGCCGAGCGCAGGCGGGCCTTCAGTCCCTCGCCGGCCTCAAGGGCCACCGCGACGGGCACGCTGGTGAGCAGCGAGATCATCAGGAATATTTGCAGGCCGACAACCTGGTCCGCCGCCTGGGTAATCATCATCGGTCCGTGGCCGGTGAACGCCGCCATTGTTCCGACGGCCGCGACGATTACGCAGCCTGCGACCGCGCCCGGCAGTCCCATCCGCCAGGTCGGCAGCGTCAGCGCCGCGGAAACCAGGAACAGCATCGGATAGCGGATCACGAAGAAGACCACCAGGGTGACGGCGGTCAGGGCGGCGAGCGTCCAGGTCTCCCTCCAGACGATCGGGGCCCTGTTCTTCTGGGTCATCACCAACAGCGCCGGGGTCAAGGTCAGCAGGCCGAGCGCATCGGCCTCGATCCAGACCAGCAGCCCGCTCAGGACCTCTTCACGACCGGCGACTGCAAGAAAAGCGGCCGACGCGCTCGCACTCAGCACCGAACCGATCACGCCCCCGACGACGAAGGTGACCAGGTGGCTCACGCGGGTGATGTCGAAGGTCTCGCCGCAGCTTCGCCGGACCAGCCAGGCGCAGGCCACGATCTCGAGCAGATTGCAGGCCGCGAGGCCGAGGCCGAGGCCCGGCGCGTCGCCGGCCAGGAGGTTGGCCGCCATGTCACCCAAGGCGCCGAAAACTGCGAGCAGGGGCCAATGGCGGGTGGGAGACCTCAAGAGCGCCGCCACGACCCAGGCGTTGGCCAGCCAGATCGGGGCGATGCGGCCCTGCTCCCTCGGAAACACCATGCAGACGTAGGCGGTGCCGGCCACGACGACGAACAGCGCGATGGCCAGCATCAGGGCGCGGCGGTCCGGCAGCTTATCGATCAGCGTCCGGGACGGGAGGTGGGACATGCGGCGCGGCGATCCAACAGGGGTCCCATTGCTCTGACAGTTGCGAGCGACCAAATGCTTAACGCGTTAATTTAGGCGTTCACCAAAATAAGCCTTGCGCGGCGTCTTGTTTTGGTATTTTGCTATTTAACGAAATAATGAGCTTTGAGAGCGTCCATGTCCGAAGTCTACAAGGCCCTGGCCGATCCCACCCGCCGCCGAATCCTGCAGCTCCTGCGCGAGCGCGAGATGAGCGCAGGCGAGATCGCCGACCATTTCAAGCTCGCCAAACCGACACTCAGCGGCCACTTCGCGGTCTTGCGCGAGGCCGGCCTGGTGAGCCCCGAGAAGACCGGCACGACCATCATCTACCGGCTCAACGTCTCGGTCCTGGAAGAAGCCCTGATGGCTTTGATGGACGCCTTCAAGGTCCTTGAGCCCACCGCCGAGGCGCTGCGGCGCCAACAGGGAGAAACGCCATGAAAGTGACTGGTGCATCCTGGATTTCCGCGCTGCTCGTCGCGGCCACTGTTGGCGTCGCCCTGTGGGCCTGGCAGGCCCTGCCGCCCGGCGCGGGGGTGCCAACCCATTACCTCGGCCTAGACGGGCACCGGCACACCGGGGTCTCGCGGACCGCGCTCTGGCTGATCCCCTTGATCTCAGCGGTCGTGACGACGTCGCTGACCTTCGGCCCGACGCTTACAGGCCGGCGGGTCGATGCCTATGCCCCCGAGCTCTACGGCATGATCCTGATCTCGGTGACCGGCCTCCTGCTGGTGACCGAATCCACCCTCGTCGCACGCGCCTTCGACGCCGCCTACAACGTGATGCGGCCCGTGGCGATGGCGACCGGTGTCCTGCTGCTCGCGGTCGGCAACTACCTCGGCAAGGCGCGGCAGAACGCGGTGGTGGGCATCAAGACGCCCTGGACGCTGGCCGACCCGCGGGTGTGGGACAAGACCCATCGCTTCACCGGACGGGCCGTGTTCGCAGGCGGCCTGGTGCTGATCGTCCTGGGCTTCCTGCTGCACGACGGAACCGCCCTCGGCGCCGCCATCGCGCTCTGTGCGGCGCTCCCGCCTTTGGTCGGGATCGGCCACTCGCTGTCGCTGTCGCGGCAGGCGTGAGCAGCGGTCGGCAATCAGGCCTGCGCGGTTAGTCGAAGCGCACTATATCTCTTCGCGATGCCGCCCCGCCTCAAGCCCACCCGCCTGGAACATGTCGTCGACGGCGTCCGCATGCGCGCCCAGCTCTCGGCGGCCGCGCTGGAGGCGGCGGGCGACGGGCCGGCGCAGCGCAAGGCGGCCCTGGAGATCCTCAAGGCCGCCCTCTTCCGCGGACGCATGATCGCCAAGGAGCGGCTGGAGAACGGCGCCGGCGGCATCGAGACGGCCAGGCTGATCTCCGGCGTCACCGATGAGGTGATCACGGCGCTTTGGGACTTCACCACCGTCCACGTTTTTCGCGCCCGCAACCCGACCGAGGGCGAGCGCCTCGCGCTGATAGCGGTGGGCGGCTACGGGCGCGGCACGCTGGCGCCCTATTCCGATATCGATCTGCTCTTCGTGCGACCCTACAAGCAGACGGCGCACGCCGAGAGCGTCATCGAATACATGCTCTATGCGCTGTGGGACCTGGGCTTCAAGGTCGGTCACGCTTCGAGGACGATCGAAGAGTGCATCAAGCTTTCCCGCGAAGACTTCACGATCCGCACCTCGATCCTGGAGGCGCGGCGGCTGGCCGGCGACGAGAAGCTCGCCGAGGACCTGGTCCGGCGTTTTCAGCACGACGTGATCAAGGGCACAGGCGCGGAGTTCGTCGCCGCCAAACTCAAGGAGCGCGACGACCGCCATGCCCGCGCGGGCGCCAGCCGCTACATGGTCGAGCCTAACATCAAGGAAGGGAAGGGCGGCCTTCGCGACCTCAACACCCTCTTCTGGATCGCCCAGTACCTGCATCCGGGACAGTCGATCGAGAAGGTCCTGCAGCTCGAGATGTTCGAGCGGCGGGAGGTGCGCACTTTCATCCAGGCCTTCGACTTCTTGTGGGCGGTGCGCAGCCACTTGCACTTCGCGACCGGCCGCCCAGAGGAGCGCCTGACCTTCGACCTGCAGCCTGAAATCGCCCGGCGGATGGGCTATGGCGACCGGGGTGACGCGCCCGCCGTCGAGCGGTTCATGCGGCGCTACTTCCTGATCGCCAAGGAGGTGGGCGCGCTCACACGGGTGTTCGCGGCCAAGCTCGAAGCCGAGCGGGTCAAGATTGCGCCGAAGGGCATCTCGCGTCTGCTCCCGGCTCGGCGGCCGAAGCGCAAGCCCCTGGACGAGCCGGGCTTCCTAGAGGTCGGCGGCCGCCTGGACATCGACGGTCCCGCGGTCTTCGAGCGCGATCCGGTGAACCTGCTGCGCCTCTTCAAGATCGCCGACGAGCGCAACCTCGACCTGCACCCTGACGCCTTCACCGCCTGCTCCCGAGCCATGGGCCTGATCACCTCGGCGGTCCGCCGAGATCCCCATGCGGCGCGCGCGTTCATCCACATCCTGGTCCACGGCCGCGATCCGCAGCGCACCCTGACGTTGATGAACGAGGCGGGCGTGCTGGGCCGCTACCTGCCGGAGTTCGGACGCATCGTCGCCCAGATGCAGTTCAATATGTACCACTCTTATACGGTGGATGAGCATACCCTGCGGGCTGTGGGCGTGATCGCCGACATCGCCGCCGGCCGTATGGAGGAATTCCATCCGCTGGCGACCCACATCATGCCGCTGATCGCCGACCGCGAGGCGCTGTTCCTGGCCATGCTGCTGCACGACACCGGCAAGGGCGGGGCGGGCGGCCAGGAGGTGGCGGGCGCACGGGCGGCGCGCCAGGCCTGCGAGCGCCTGGGGCTCGATCGGCCGAAGATCGAGCTGGTCGCCTGGCTCGTCGAGCATCACCTGGTGATGAGCGACACGGCCCAGAAGCGCGACATCGCCGACCCGCGCACGGTCGCCGACTTCGCCCGCATCGTGGAGACGCCGGAACGGCTGCGCCTGCTGCTGGTGCTTACCGTCGCCGATATCCGCGCGGTGGGGCCCGGCGTCTGGAACGGCTGGAAGGGCCAGCTGTTGCGAGAGCTCTACGGCGCCACCGAAGCTGTGTTCCGCGGCGGCCGTGGATCGGACTCGGCCGCGGCCCTGCGGCGCTATTACGAGAACGCCGCCTATGACGCCCGCGTGGCCCTGGCCAAGGCCGACCCCGCCTGCGAGCCCTGGGTGGATTCCATGGAGGACGCCTATTTCTCCGCCTTCAGCCACGGCGAGGTGCTGGTCCATGCCGCCCTGGCCCAGCGCGCCAGGGAGACCGGTGGGGCGGCGGCGGGGGACGGATCCGCGACGACCGAAACGCAGCAGAGGTGGTGGTCGCCGCCACCGACCGGCGGCGGCTCTTCGTGGACCTTGCCGCCGCGATCACCGGCAGCGGTGCGAACGTGGTGGGCGCGCGCGTCTTCACCTCGCGCGGGGGCCAGGCGCTGGACGTCTTCAACGTGCAGGACATCACAGGCCAGCCCTACGGCACCGGAAATCCCCGCGCGCTGGCGCGCCTCATCGAGCATCTGGAGCTTGCCGCCCGTGGCGAGCTGATCCCCGCGGAGCCGCGCAGGACGCCCGACCTCGGCCGCGCTGCGGCCTTCTCGATCACGCCTACGGTGATGCTCGACAACGACGCCTCCGAGACTTCGACGGTCGTCGAAGCGTCGGGGCGCGACCGGACGGGTCTGCTCGCCGCGCTCGCCCGCACCCTCGCCGACGCCGGCCTATCCATCCTCTCGGCCCACATTGACAGCTATGGCGAGCGCGCGGTCGACGCCTTCTATGTCGTGGGTCCCGACGGCGCGAAGGTCTCCGACGCGCGTAAGCGCAATGCGCTGCGCACGGCCCTGCTGGCGGTTATCGCCGAGACCGAGGCCAACGAACCGAGCCCCCGAAACAATCTCCAGCGGGCCCGCGCCAGCGTCGCACGCTAGCGTGGCCTTCTGACCCGCCGCTCAGTGCGCCGCCATGCCCACTGCGCCGTCCGCGACAGGGCCGCGCTGCGGCGGGCGGAAGAAGGCGGCGAGGATCAGAACGGCCACCAGCGCCATGGCGGTCGGAACCATGAACAGGCTGCGGTAGTCGACGTTGCCGGCGGCGTCGGTCCACTTGGCGATCAGGCTCGGGAAAAGGAAGCTCGCCCCCACGTTGCCAATGCCCAGAATCAGCAGGTTGAAGAGGCCCTGGGCGCTGGAGCGAACGTCCTTCGGGAAGGCGGCGTCCACGAAGATGTACACGGTGGCGAAAAAGAAGGCGTAGCAGATGCCGTGCAGAAGCTGCACGGCCACGATGGTCGGCACGCTGTCGGCGAAGAAGGCGAAGACCGAGAACCGCGCCGCGTGGCCGAGGATGCCCACGATCATGGTGGTTTTCCAACCGAGGCGCGCCAACACGCCGCCCAGGATGAACATGGTCACCATCTCGGCGACCTGCCCGAGGCTGAGGACGATCATCGACAGGTTGCCGGCGATGCCCACTCGGTTGGTCAGGAAGTTGTCGGCCATCACGAAGTAGCCGTTGTGGATGACGCTATCGATGAAGGTGACCAGGAAAAGCACCCCCACGAACGGCACGCCCAAAAGCTTGATCGCCTCGCGCCACGCCAGCGGATCGGCCGCAGCGGAGCCCTTCTTGGGCGGGGTGTGCGGCAGGCTCAGGCTGTAGCCGGCGAGCGCGAACGACACGATCGCGGCGACCAGGAAGATCCAGCGCACTTGGCTCGCGTCGGCCTTGGCGCCCAGAAGGAAGACGAAGGGCCAACTCACCAGCACCCAGCCCACCGTGCCACCCATGCGGATGGCGCCGAAGTCCTTTGCGGGGTCCTTCAGGTTGGCGAAGGCGATGGAGTTGGAGACCGACAAGGTCGGCACATAGAGCAGGCTGAAGACCAGGTAGGCGGCGAAGAACGGCCAAAAGCTCGTGAGGAACGCACAGGCTGCCAGCGCCAAGCCGCTCAGCGCATGGCTGCCGGCCATGAACCGCTCGGCAGCGAAGTTGCGGTCAGCGAACTGATTGGCGAAGAAGATCCCCGCCACCGAGGCGATGCCCCAGCAGCTGCCGACCAGCGACTGCTGCCAGGGCTGGAAGCCCAGCATGCCCATGTAGGGGAAGAGCTTCGGCGCCCAGGCGCCCCAGACCGCCAGCTGCAGCACCATCATCAGGAATAGCCGCGTGCGGACCGTCATGCTGGTTCCCCCCTTTGACGCGGGTTTCTGGCCCCGCTTGGTCTAGCGATGCCATAGT
>Ga0207676_10003957_pt1 | contig 10458 bp, 8 predicted proteins | sample KBSSwiS72_FD_184307 | JGI IMG/M metagenome (GOLD analysis project Ga0207676, IMG submission 184307) | Switchgrass rhizosphere microbial communities from Kellogg Biological Station, Michigan, USA - KBS Switchgrass S7-2 (SPAdes) (version 2) | ecosystem: Host-associated > Plants > Roots >... | reverse complement strand
GAAGCGATAGGGTGAGGAGGTCGCGCGCTTCGAACGCCGGTTCCTTATCATCCTGCATGTCCTTCGAATAAGCGAGCGGCAGCCCCTTCATCGTGACCATCAGTGACATCAGCGCGCCGACGATGCGACCACTATGCCCGCGCACCAATTCTGCCGCGTCGGGATTGCGCTTTTGGGGCATGATCGACGAGCCGGTCGAATAATCGTCCGACAGTTTCACGAAGCCGAACTGCGGGCTTGCCCAAATGATCAGTTCCTCGGCCAGCCGCGACAGGTGAAGCGAGCATTGCGCAGCCCCATTGAGATAATCGAGCGCGAAGTCGCGGTCGGACACACTGTCGAGACTGTTCGCCGTCGGCCGGTCGAAACCGAGCGCGTCCGCGGTCCGGTCACGGTCGATCGCAAAGCCGGTGCCGGCCAGCGCCGCGCTGCCAAGCGGACACTTGTTCATCCGCTCGCGCGCATCGGCGAAGCGCGAATAATCACGCCGCAGCATCTCATAATAGGCCATCAGATGGTGGCCGAGAGTCACCGGCTGGGCGACCTGAAGATGAGTGAATCCGGGCATGACGGTCTCGACATGCTCTTCGGCGCGGCCGACCAGCACCCGTTGCAAGCCGCGGATGCCATCCAGCGCTTCGTCGCAGGCGCTGCGCACCCACAAGCGGAAGTCGGTCGCCACCTGGTCGTTGCGCGAGCGTGCGGTGTGAAGGCGCCCCGCCGCCGGGCCGATCAGCTCCGTCAGCCGGTGTTCGATAGTCATGTGAATGTCTTCGAGCGCCTCGTCCTCCGGCACGCCCTTCTGACGATATTCCTCGGCGATCGCGTCGAGCCCGTTGAGGATCGCCTGGGAGTCGGCGGCGGGGATGATGCCGGCATCACGCAGCATCGCCGCATGCGCCCTCGAGGCAGCGACATCCTCGCGCCAAAGCCTCCTGTCGAAGCTGATCGAGGCGTTGATCTCTTGCATCAGCTCGGCGGGTTTTCCGCTGAATCTGCCGCCCCACATTTCCTGACTGTCATCCGCCATTCGAGCGCCGTTCGCATGACTGGGGGTTCGAGTCGAGCGCGCGCGAACTGGCCCAAAGCGGGACGACTGAGCTAAAGTGCTGGAAAATCAACCGATATTGAGCAAGGGTTAGGTTAGGTTAAGCTAACCATCCGTAGGCCTATGAAATGCGGTGGGGAATTTTCGCAGCAAGCATGCTGGCTGTGGCGCTGTGCGCCTCGGCCGCCGAGGTGTGCGCGATGAGCTCATCTGCATCGAAAAACGTAACCTGCACCGTGGTTGGCGCTGACAGATTGCCGGCCGATGCGGGGGACGCGGATGCGCTCTGCCGGGCGATCGGGGCTGCCATTGCTAAGGAAGCGCCAAAGGCCCGGGTTAGTGTTGAAGTGCGGGTGTTGACGCCTTCCATGCTCGCGACGATGCTCGTCGTAGAGGGACAGGCGCTGCCCGAGCAGAAATTTGCGGTAATGGACCGCAATCTCAATTCACGCTCGATTGAACGGTTTGCGCAATCGATCGCCACAAAGGTCGCGAAGGCGACCGCGTCCTAATTCGGGGGAGTTTGCACGTTGGTTGATATTCCTGGTGATAAGACCACGACCGCGACGGTCACGGTGGGAAGCACCACCAACGGCGATCTCGAAGTCGTCGGCGATCACGATTGGTACAAAATCAGCCTCACCGCCGGCCAGTCGATCACCGTCACCATCAACGGCGTCACTCTCGAGGATTCCTACCTCTACATCCATAATGCTTCGGGAAGCGTCCTCTACGAGAATGACGATATCTCGCCCGGTGTCATTCGCGATTCGAGGCTGTCGTTCAGTGCGACCTACACGGGCGTCTATTATATCGACGTCGGATCATTCTCGGACGGCTATTCCGGTACCTACCAGGTCGTCGTCAGCACTTATACGCCGCCGCCGATGGGGACGGTCGACCAGCTCGCTGACCAATTGGTCAATGGCTATTGGGGCGGCGACAGCCATCATTTCGATGTCGCCCAAGGGGGCACGATCGACGTCAACCTGACCGGCATCACGCCCGAGGCGCAGACGCTTGCCCGAGCGGCGCTCGACCTGTGGAGCGACGTCATCGGCGTCACTTTCCATGAAGTGACGACCGGCGGCCAGATATTGTTCAACGACGACGACGTCGGCGCTTACACCAATTCCAACTGGGGCAACGGCATCATTGAATATTCGTCGGTAAATGTCGGTACGGATTGGTTGACGACCTACGGGACGGGCATCGATAGCTACAGTTTCCAGACCTACGTTCATGAGATCGGCCACGCTCTCGGCCTGGGCCACGAGGGCAATTACAACGACACCGCGACCTATCCGTACGATTCCTCGTTCCAGAACGATTCCTGGGCGACGTCGGTCATGTCGTACTTCAGCCAGCACGATAACACCTATTTCGCCGGCCAGGGTTTCAGTGAGGACTACGCCGTCTCGCCGATGATGGCAGACATCGTCGCGATGCAGACGTTGTACGGTCTGTCGACGATCACCCGGACAGGCGATACGATCTACGGGTTCAATACGAATGCCGGCCGATCGATCTACGACGCGACCCAGTTCACCGACGTCGCTTACACGATCTTCGACAGCGGCGGGAACGACACGCTCGATTACTCGGGCTTCAACGTCAATCAGGTCATCAACCTCAATCCCGAGACGTTCTCCAACGTCGGGCTCAACACCGCCGGTACCGGGCCGAACGTCGGCAACGTCTCGATTGCTCGCGGAACGGTTATCGAAAACGCCATCGGCGGTTCGGGAGCCGACACACTGACCGGTAACGACGCTGACAACTGGCTGCAGGGCAACGGCGGCAACGATTCGCTCAGCGGCGGGAATGGCAATGACCGACTGAGCGGCGGCTCGGGCACCAATACGCTTAACGGCGGATCGGGCTCGGACACCGCCGATTATTCCGCTGGCGCCACGGCCGCCGTGACTGCCAATCTCGCAACCGGCACTGCGACCTACAATGCCGGCGCGGCGCACGACAATTTCACATCGGTCGAGAATATCTACGGCTCGATCTTCGGCGACGTTCTCACCGGCGATGCGAACGCCAACGTCATCGAAGGCAACCTTGGCAATGACACGCTTGACGGCGGAGCGGGCATCGACACCGTTTCCTACGCTCACTCGACGGTCGCTGTGACCGTCAATCTTGGCCAGGCGGGATCGCAAAATACGGTGGGCGAAGGCAGCGACAGCCTGTCGAACTTCGAAAATATTCTGGGCTCGGACTTCAACGACACGCTGACCGGCAATGCGTCTGCGAACGTCATCACCGGCGGCCTTGGCAACGACACGCTCGACGGCGCCGGTGGGGCAGACACGTTGGTCGGCGGCCTCGGCAACGACAGCTATGCGATCGACAATGTCGGCGACGTCATTACCGAAGCGAGCGGTGAGGGTACCGACCAGGCCAATGCCTCGATCAGCTATGCGATCGGCGCCAACGTCGAGAATCTGACCCTGACCGGTGCGTCGTCGATCAACGGCACCGGCAATGCCGTTGCCAACGTCATCACCGGGAACAGCGGCAACAACATCCTCGATGGCGCCGGCGGGGCGGACACTTTGGTCGGCGGCCTCGGCAACGATACCTACGTCATCGACGCGTCGGACACGGTGACGGAGAACCCGGGCGAAGGCACCGATACGATCCAGACGGGCTTCACCTACACGCTCAATGTCGCGAACGTCGAAAACCTGACCCTCACCGGTATCTCGGCCATCGACGGCACTGGAGACGGCGGCGACAATACGGTCCGCGGCAACTCGGCCGCCAACGTCCTCGATGGCGGAGCCGGCGACGACTATCTGTTCGGTAATGCCGGTAACGACACGCTGATCGGCGGTGCCGGGTACGACCGGATGTACGGCGGCCTTGGCGACGACACCTATTATGTCAACGATGACACCGACTTCGCCTACGAGGATCCGGGCGAGGGTCACGACCAGGTCATTTCATCGGTCGACGTGACGCTGCGCGACAATGTCGAAGATCTTGTGCTCACTGGCGCGGCCTACATCGGCAAAGGCAATGCGATCGACAATCTCGTCACCGGCACCAACAGCGCCAACAAGCTCTACGGCTATGAAGGCAACGATACGCTCAATGGCATGGGCGGCGACGATTATCTGTTCGGGGCGGATGGCAACGATATTCTGACCGGCGGCGCGGGCTATGACCGGATGTATGGCGGCATCGGGGACGACACTTATTACGTCAACGACACCACCGATTATGCCTACGAGAATCTCGGCGAAGGCAATGACAAGGTCATCTCGTCATTGGCCTCATACCAGCTCAGGGCCAATGTCGAGGAACTCGACCTTGCCGAGGGCAGCACGGTCGTTCGCGGCTACGGCCAGGACTTGGACAATGTCATCATCGGCAATTCGTATAACGACTTCCTCTATGGCCGCGGCGGCAACGACATCATCAAGGGCGGCGGCGGAGCCGACCTGCTCTATGGCGAAAGCGGCAATGACACGCTCGAGGGCGGGGCTGGAATGGACCGCTTCTACGGCGGCACCGGAGCCGATACCTTCCTGTTCCGCGACGGCGACTTTGCCGGGATGACCAGCGGCACCGCCGACCGCATCCACGACTTCAGCCAGGCCGAGGGCGACCAGCTCGATTTCTCGAACGTCGATGCCAACACGCTTACCGGCGGTGACCAGGCCTTCAGCTTCATCGGCAATGCGGCGTTCGGGCACCATGCCGGGGAACTGCGCTATTACCAGCAGAGCGGGGTCACCTACGTCGCAGGCGACACCAATGGTGACGGAGTTGCGGACTTCGCGGTGAGGATCGACGGCCTGTTCACGATCCACGCCAGCGACCTGATGTTGTAGCGCCGCTGGATTTTCCTAGTCAGTCCTGCCGCAGTGTCAGCTTTCCGCCCTTAGTGTCAGCGTTCGACCCATTGCAGACGCTTACCAACCTATCTTACCCTGCGCGAAATGGCGCAGCTTGCAGAGACCTTGCGCGAAGCATTGGCCTCGGTCGTTCGGACCGTCAGCCATTCTTTCGTCCTAAGCGGGCGTTCTCGAAGGACTGAGGTCCTAAACTATGTGATCGCTTCGTGGATTATCACGACTGCTTTCACAGAAGGTTTCGCTGCAACTCTGCATTGGCCAACCCTGGTGATCGCCAGAGAAGTCCCGATTCTCATAACCGCAATTCCATTCTTCGCGCTGTTTGTCAGGCGATCGCACGATCACGGGCGTTCAGGTTGGTGGGTGCTGATGCTGCCGCCAATCCTCGCGTCCAACGTCTACGAGCTACTTCGTGTGCAGCTTCACGCTTACGACCCTTTGTGGCCAGATCTCGGCGCCTGGAATCTCATCTTGCTTATACCAGTCCTTTTGATGCTGGGTCTGCTGCTGGCCGAAGGCGACGTAGGCGACAACGATTACGGACCGGATCCCAGACTAGAGTCTCGCCAAAAGAACCCCGCCTAAAGCTTACCAGTGAGAGGCAGCAATCGACCCATTGTGGAGATTGTCGGTTCAGCATTTCAACCGATAAATAGCTATTGAGTGAAGTGCGGAGGCCCCGCATGAATAGCGATGACAGACGGTCAGCACGCGCGAACGTGATCCTGACGGGGATGATCGAGCACTTAAATTCTCGGATTCCGGTGCGAATTAGAGATCTATCTGAACATGGAGCGCAGGTGATCGGCGACAAGCTGCCGGCACCTGACACGCAAATAACCCTCCGCTGCAACGGCAAAGCGGTGGACGGTTGGGTGGCATGGTCGCGGGGTGAGCGTGCCGGGATCGAATTCGGAGAGCCCACCCCGCCTGAAGGCCTAACGAAACGGGAACGACGCCCAGGTCTCGAGATTACTAAGGACACTCGCGAGATAGAATTTAGGCGGCCTGGTTTTCGGGGAAATCAGCTGTCCGATGAAGAACGAAAAATCATCGAGGAATGGACCAAGCCGTCTCGAGAATGACGACGGTCCTGACTGAGCACCTGATGTCTGCTTTGGGTCGAAAGCAGACACTAGCCCACTCGGTTAGACGGGCTACAATTGGCGCATGTTTGTGCTGACCAAGCCGGAGGCAATGACGACTGCGGCGCACATCTCTACCGAAGTGGAGCGGAAGCTTGGTCCACTCGCCTACGATGTGGAGCACGATGAGAGCGGAGTAACCTACAGGATTAGCCCGTTCTCGCCATTCGTTCGCTACTCCATGTTCCTGCCCTATTCCGAAGTGTCCTTCCTGCGTGAACGCGGTAGTTGGATCTTACGGATGAAGCCGACCAAGCTTCTGTTGCTACCATTTGCGCCCTTCCTCTTTGGGCTTCTGGTCTTTCGTACCGTCGGTCCCATCGACGCTCGGGGCGTGCTGCTCATGATCGCAGTTCCGGCAGTGATGGTGATCCTCGCGTTCAGCGGCGCTTGGCTGCGTGTCTTAGGTTGGTGGAATAAGCTGTAGCCGCGAACGTCCGCTTTCCACCCAAATCCGCCGATACGATCCGAGCGTCAGAAATCGACCCAAATCTGCCGCAATCTAGTTCTTGATCATCACCTTCAACACGCCCTGCAGCCATTCCCACTTTCCGAGCGGTTCGATGAGCAGATTGAAGAGGTTGACCCCCAATGCCAGCCAGGTGGCAGGGTGATTAAGGCGCCCGTACTTTCGTGCCGCCCAAACCAGCAATGCAATGATGATCGCCGTCGTGAGGTAGAGCGGCGATAAGGCCAGTCCCGGGTCGTTCTGACCGAAGACGATGCCCCAGAGGAACCCTAATCCACGGCCGAGCGCCGGCATCATGATGATGAACACCGTGGAGATTAGCCACCAGGCGTGATCGGACAGCGAGCGCCGATAGCGGATTGCCTGGATAACGGCGACAATGAAGGCCGACATCATGACCAGCTCGACCGTCGCGACGCCGTAAAAGAACCACGGCTCGAACGCACCGAACTGATCGCGCATTTTCGCGGATAGGTCGGCGTTGACGATATCGCGGTTGAGCGCGCTCAGCGCCGTGAGAGCGACCCCACCGGCGAGGAAGAAACCGATGATCCCGTTCGTCCGGTGCCGGTCGAATTGCCGGCGCGCGGCATAATATGGCTGGAGGATCAAGAAGAGATACCACAGGGTCGCGGTCCAATAATGGATGTGAACAGGCCAGGCGTTCTCGGTCAGGTCGCCCCAATAATCGTGAAATATCCCGATCTGCATGATGACCATCGGGATGATCATCCAGAGATACAAATCGTTGTAGCGATTCAGTCCTTTGCGCTCGTCGACAGACATTTGCAGTTCCCCCCCTCGCCGACCTGGCTTGTAGGTTGGCCAAGCCTGTCCGCCCCCCGGACGAGCTCTCATACCTGATTTGAATATGAGATTGTAACGTCACGCCGGGTCTTAACGAGCGATTAGAGTGAGGTCCGCTTTCGACCCATTGCTGCCGTTAGCAGCTAGTCATCGGCGTGGTATTAAGTCTCCAGTGGGAGCGCCCAATGGACGAGTTCAGCTTCGCCTTTTCGCTCTTCGGCTTCTTGATGGGCCTGGCGATTGCCGAGGCCCTGGGCGGCTTTGGCAAAGCGTTGGAACTTCGCCACAAGATCAGGGTCGGCTGGCTGAGCCCATTGCTCGCAGTGGCGATCTGCTTCGACATTGTCAGCTTTTGGCTGATAGCCTGGCAGACGCGACACGACATCCCAATCAGCTTCATCAGTCTGGCCGCGGGGCTCATCATCTTCGGCCTGTATTATCTGATCGCTCAGCTCGTGTTCCCGGAAGATATCGAGCAATGGCCTGACCTCGACGATTATTATTTCAAACACCGTCGTTGGCTGATTGGCGGAATGTATGCTTGCAACCTGTTGTCCATGTCGTGCCTACAATTGCTCGGGATCGCGCAAGCGACGACGTTGAGGTGGTGGATAATCTATCTTGCCTTCACGCTCGGGGTAGCAGCGGTCGCTTTCGCGCCGGGCAAGAGGTGGAGTCTCGCGGCCCTCATTTACTATCTTCTGCTTTACCCGACCTTTGACCTGCTCGGGATGTTTGGTCCCAACTGGTACTGAATGCCCAATCGGGGCTAGCGTCCGCTTCCGACCCATTCGCGCCATCAGAACGCTAGGGCTTGCACGCGCCTCCCCCGGGCCAGCCGGTCCAGCCGGGTCCGCGGACGAAGCGGCCGGGCTTGGCGCCAGTGTGCTTGCCGTCCTTGAGGACCTGCGTGCCGTTGATGAACACATCGTCGACGCCGGTCGCGAGCTGCTTGGGTTTCTCGAAGGTTGCGTGGTCCTGGATCTGCGCGGGGTCGAATATGACGACGTCGCCGTAATAGCCTTGCGCCAGGTAGCCGCGATTGCGGATGCCGAGGTTGGTCGCGGGCTGTGAGGTCAAGCGGCGGATCGCGTCCTGCAGCGTTGTCGCGCGTTCATCGCGGACGTAGTGGCCGAGGAAGCGCGCGGTGTTGCCGTAGGCGCGGGGGTGGCTGCTCGATTTGAGGAACACGCCTTCGGGGATTTCCGACGCTTCGTCGGAGCCAAGGCCCATCCATTTGAGGCCGGCCTCTTTTTTGATGTTGTCTTCGCTCATCAGGAAATAGACCGTGCCGACACGGCTACCGTCCTCGATGACGAGGTCCATTGCGGTTTCCTCGGGGCTCTTGCCGCGCATCCTGGCGACCTCGGCCAGGGTCTTGCCGGTCAAGGGCTTCAGCTTCGGATTCTTGAACGCGATCAGCAGCACCCGGTCGGGGCTTCCGGAGAGCAGCAGGAGGTTCTCCCAGTCGTTCGACGGGGTGCGCATTTCCTTGACCAGCCGCGCGCGCGTGGCGGGGTCCTTGAGGCGCTTGGTCCAGGCTTCGAGGCCGCCCGACTGGACCCAGGTCGGCATGGCCGCGTCGAGCCCGGTGGCGCCGGCGGGGTACATATACATGTCTGCGGTGATGCGCTGGCCGGCGGCGCGCGCGGCCTCGACCTTGGCGATCGCAGCGTCGAGCTTGCCCCAATTGGGCTCACCGCCTTGCTTGAAGTGGTAGATTTCGGCCGGAGCGCCAGAATCCTTGCTGATTTGGACGAGCTCGTCGATCGCCTCGAGAAGCTTGTTTCCCTCCGAGCGCATATGGCTGATGTACATGCCGCCGCACTTGCCCGCTTCGGTCGTGATGGCGGTAAGCTCGGGAGTCTCGGCATAGGTCGCGGGCGCGTAGATCAGCGACGACCCGACGCCGAGCGCGCCTTCCTTCATCGCCTGTCGGACGAGCGCGCGCATGCGGTCGAGCTGGGCGGGGGTCGGGTCGACGTCCTTCTCGCCGAGCTCATGGACGCGGACGGTGGTCGCTCCGACGAAGGAGGCGACGTTGGGGGTGATGCCCTTCTTCTGGAGATATTCGAGATATTGGCCGAGCGTGGTCCAGCGGATCGGATATTTGATGTCGCCCTGTCGCTTGAGGTCGAGCCGCTTCATCTCGTCGTTCCATGGGCCCATGGAATCGCCTTCGCCCATGACTTCGAGCGTTACGCCCTGGACCGTGTCGCTGACCCCGCGGCCGTCGGCGATGAGGCTTTCGGTCGCCCAGCTCAGCATGTTGACGAAGCCCGGCGAGACCGCCTTGCCGGTGGCATCGACAGTGCGCGCGGCGGTACCCGGAGCGTGCGGGCCGACGTAGGCGATCTTGTCGCCTTTCAGCGCGACGTCGCCGACATAGGGATCTCGGCCGGTGCCGTCGTAGATCGTGCCGCCATGGATGAGGATCGCGTAATCGGCGGGCGGCGCCGCGGACGTGACGAACAAGGCAGCGGTAGCGAGCGCGAGCGCAGTCGATTTCTTCATGGATACCCCTCCAGGCAGCGGAAGCTGCACCAATCGCGGCGCCGATGCCAGCGGGTACCTCACTTTCGTTCACTTATCCGGCGGGCGGTTCGCTCCTAGGCAGGCTCCCGAGACCGCTTGCTGGAGCTAGGGGGCTACGGGTAGCGGCAGGTGGTCTCACCCGCTTTCATCCATTGCGGACGAGGAGAGATTAACTCCTTGGGAAGCACCTCGGTGCTACGCCACCGGCTAAGGCACCTATGGCGAGCGTCCAACCTTCCCAAGATCCGGTCTCGTTCGAAGACCGCCGCGTCTATCCGCGAGTGCCCGTGGCCTTGCCTGCTTTCCTCCAGGCCAATGGCGAGCGTCATTCGGTGCAGTTGCTCGACGTATCGGCCGGCGGCGCGAAGCTCGACTGTTCGCTCAGCCTCGCAACAGGGACTGAAGTCGTCCTCGATTGCGGAATCCTCGGCCGTGCGGCGGTCGTGCGGTGGCATGGCCCCAACGTCCTCGGGGTAAACTTCGAAAGCGAGCTCGATGCGCGCGAGATCTCGTCGCTGGTTAATCGTTCCGAGGCGCTCGCGGCGTGGCGCAAGGATCGCGAATAGCTAAAGAAGCGCGGCG
>Ga0207676_10003950_pt1 | contig 10467 bp, 6 predicted proteins | sample KBSSwiS72_FD_184307 | JGI IMG/M metagenome (GOLD analysis project Ga0207676, IMG submission 184307) | Switchgrass rhizosphere microbial communities from Kellogg Biological Station, Michigan, USA - KBS Switchgrass S7-2 (SPAdes) (version 2) | ecosystem: Host-associated > Plants > Roots >... | reverse complement strand
TCTCGCGCCGCCTCATAAGCAAGCCGTTGCCGCTCGGCCACGGGCACTTTCTTGTTTTCCGCAAACCGGTTATACAAATCCTCCCGCGCCGAATCGTTGATCTGTCCCGTCATAGTGGGAGCAGGAGTCAACTGCGCTGAAGCGACGGAAACGAACGCGAACAAGACGATGAATATGAGTGCTGTAGTTCTAAGCATGGCCGAATGCTACTCCTTTCAAACGACGTCAGCAAAGCTCCTGCGCGTGCGCGCAAACCACCAGTAACCAACGATAAAAACCAGCACGGCAAACGCGCTGAAGTAAACCAGGCCGCGCCAGTCAGGCGCAGCGCCTTCGAGAAAAATACGACGATAGCTGCGCACGAGTGAAGTAAACGGATTGAAGTTGATAAACGTACGGAAACGTTCGGGCACGATCGATTCGGGATAGATGATGGGCGTCAGATACATCCATGCCATCAACAGCAACGTGATGCCCTGCGTGATGTCGCGCAGAAACACTCCCAGCGACGCAACCAGCCACGCCGCGCCCAGTGCAAAAAGAAGCTGCGGAATCAACAACACCGGCAGCCAGATCGCGGTCAACTCGAGTCGTTGCCGGACGACGAGCGTGGCAATCAACAGCGCGATCGTGGCGAAGAGTTGATTGCCAAGCGCCGCAAAGACCTGTGCCGCCGGTAAAGTCTCCAGCGGAAATACCACCCGCTTAACGAGATTCGAATGCGTCACGATCGTGTGCGCGGACTGCTGCACCGACTCCTGAAACATCGTCCACGGCAACAAGCCGCAGAAGAGATAGAGCGCGTAGTCCCAATGTGAATCGCTGGCGCGAAAGCGCGCGCCGAACATGCCTGCAAAAACAAACGTGAAGATCGCGATCATCACGACCGGCGTCAGCACGGCCCAGGCGATGCCCAGCATTGATCCTTTATAACGACCCAGCAACTCCCGTTTCGCAAACGAGAAGATCAGCTCGGCGCGCGAAGGCAATTGCCAGAGTGGTTGCCAGATCTTCTTGCGCTGCGCTGCCTGGGTCGAGAGCATCAGTTCACTACTCCGGTTCCGCGCCAACTGTTTTTATTGTGCCAGCTAATTGACACGTCGCGAGCGCCGAGATCGTGCCACCAGGTTTCAAACTCGTCACGCGAAATATAAAACGCAGTCGGCGCCACGAGGTGATCGAAGACGATGTTGTGCTGTTCGCGCCAACCAAAATCTGTTAGCGAGTTCAGGTAGTCGTTGTAAAAAAGATGTTTGGCCAGCGACGAACCGTTTTTGTTTAGTGGTCGATAGATCAACTTCGTCGCCAGATAGAGACACGCCGTGGGCAGCTTCGACAACTGCAACAACACGCGCTGATCGATGCGCGAGGTAAACTTCTCACGCACCGGATTTACGAAACGCGTGATCCATTCGTTGTTCTCAGCGCCGTAAATCCAGGCAGAAACGTGTCCACCGGGTTTCACTTTCGACGCCATCGACATAAAGCCACCGCGGGGATCGGGCAAGTGGTGCAGGACGCCGACTGAAAAGGCGTAGTCAAACTTGCGCGCCAGCGGCAGATGATAAATGTCGCCCTGAATGACATGTGCGTTGGGCAGTGAACGCGTCGCGGCGAACGCGGTTTCAACCGCGCCACTGAGATCGATACCAATCACTTCGCGTGCACCCCAACGCGCGGCGAGTTGCGTATGACGTCCTTTACCGCAACCGGCTTCGAGCACGACCTTGTCGCGGAAAAAATCAGGTGTCACCGGCCCGATCCAACCGAGAAACTGTTCCGCGTAACGATCGTCTTCCTGGGTGAAGTGTTGCCACTGCCAACCAAAGCCTTCAGCCGTGGCGCGCTTGTCGCTTTCGACATGCGCGAGATTTGCGAACCGGGGAATTCCGGAAGTTATCGGAAACGAAGAGCCGCACGCACCGCAGCGCAACTCGCCCTCCATAATCTCCGTCCCCTCTGATTTGTCCACAGAGAGATCCAAAGACCCTTCACACGAGGGACACACAAGAAACGGGAGTAACTTTTCCTTCAAGCTCCGCCACTATAACAAGGATTAGATCCGTAACAAATCGGCGAAAATCTGCGGCTTAATTACATTCGCGGGGTTGATGCGTGGCGACCATCCCGAAGCGGTTTTGATACTCGGCGGAGCTAAGAAAATTGCAGACCAACGAGCGAGCGACATCCGGATCGCGCAGCGGCTTGTTCTTAAGCGTGTTGACCCACGTGTTGTAAGCCGCTTCATCCGGATTCCGTTTGAGGTAGTGGAAATACTGGAACAGCACCAACGCCTGATTGTAATTCGCGTCGACGACGCGCTGGTCCGACGCGAGTCTCGTCAACACGTTCGCGCGACCGTTAGCGGCGTCATCCAACAAGCCAATCAACAAGCTTCTCTCTGAGCCGAGGTCGACACCGGTGCTTTGCGCCAGCAACGTAAGCACCGAATCAACAAACTCAGCGGGCTTCATCGTCACCGGATACTTTCGTTTGAATTCGGCTCGTTCGACAAACGCGCTCCCGAGCGCCAGGCGCATCGCTTCCAACTCACTCTTGTGATTCGCGAGCGCTGCTCGATCAGTCTCAAACTCTGCGAAGCGTGGGGCGCGGCCTAATGTGCCGGAGTAGAGCCCGTAGAGAAACACGCCAGTTCCGGACAATTCGTTTTCAACCAGCAGGTTCGTGGAGATCTCGACTCGGCGATTGCGCAAACAATCCGTGCGTGCGCCGCACGCGCTAAGCTGCGCCGTGAGCCGGTCAAGCGTCGCCGGATCGGGTTCGCGTCCCGCGAGATCGGCGTACTGCTGCGCGACGAAGAAGCGATGATCGTCAAACGGGTTCACAACTGAAGAGACCACCCCCGGATCGATCGTGATTGCACCCGGCACGTAAGCAGTTTCACCGGAGTTCGATTGCAGGCGCAGGCTGTAATCGCCAAAGGGCGCGTTGGCCGCGACCTGAAGCTCAATGCTGACGACCGGGAACGGCGCCGCGATCTGTTCGCGTGTCAGGCTGGCCGGATCGATAGTGAAGAACGGCGAATTCACCACGATGCTGGTGCCGGGCACTTGATCGACTCCCTCGCCACCGAGATAAATCTTCACGCGTTTTCCAGGCGCGAGCGGAAGTGCCACTGTCGAAAGCTCGGCATTCAGCCCAATCACTCGCGGCGTGAGCACAGACGCCTGCGGCGGTACGAGATTCGAGTTCAACGGCGTGGCCACGTCGGCCTTAACCGTCACCTGATTCGACAACTCAAAACTTCTAAACTTCTGAACGTCGTTTGCCGCCGCCACCATCACTCGATACTGCCCGGGCTCGAGCCCTTCCAACTTATACGTGCCGTCGTCGGCACTGACGTCACTGGCAATCACGCGTCCATTAACAACGTTCTCAGCCCAAACGTTCACACCGTTAAGCGCGATCAGGATTCCGGGCGTGCGGTTGTCGCTGAGTCGTCCTTCGATGCGGCCGAGCTTGAGCTTCGATCCGTAAAGGCTGCGCACCTTCTGCCGGTCGTCTTCGCTCAGAGTGCGCTCGGTCAGTGCAGGCAAACCAAACGTGCCGTTAAAAGCCTGACGTCCCTGCATCGTCGACGACAACACCGCAGAGTGGTCCAAGCCGAGCAGGTGACCAATTTCGTGTGTGAATGTCGCTTCGAGATCGTAAGTACCGGGTGTGCCATCGGTGGAGAACTGCAACTGCGTTCCGTCTTCCGAGCGCGGGCGCGGGTTGATGCTGATGTCAGCCTCCGCGATGTTGCCGGTCTCGGGATCGAAAAAGACTCGCGTTCGTCCGGTTGTAGTCTCGGAATTGAAGGCGTCGTTTTCGGGAGTGCTGGCGATTGTCAACAGGCTGATGCCGTCACCTTCCTCGGCAGGACTGATCGAAGTAGCCTGCGACCACGTGACTACGAAATTGACGTTCGAAAGACTGGACCAACGAGCGAGCGCGCGACGCGCGGCGCCGACCACGTCGGTATCGGGTTTGATGTTCGCGCCGGGCGAGAGCAGCGACGTCGAAAGAGCAACCTCAATCGTCTTTTTTGGCCAGTGAATTTTGCGGACGGTTTGCGCGGCGGGCTCAAACTCGAACGAATCGCGGATCTCGAGTCGCTCTCGGGCACCGAGAGAGAAAAACATTGCCACACCGACGATGAGGGCGACAGCAAACTGCATTCTAGACTTTCCCGCGAGGAGGACTTGTAAAGGCCGAACAGCCGCCGAATCTTAGCATGGATTAGCCACGGATTAACACGGAAATCCGTGGCTAAAGGCTTAATTAATTGTGATGTGTGGTGCGGTGTCTGCCGGGCGGCTCTGCGTGGTGATGCCCCGGGTGAATTGCACTTGTATAGGCACATCTCCGGCGCCCGCGAGCGACGCGGGCAAGGTGAAGTTGATGATGTCAAAGCCCGCCATATTCGTATTTGGCGTGACGGCCAGGACCTGCGCGCTGGGAATAACTGTGGTGCCCACCGTTATAGTTATCTCACTCGGTGCGGCGAAGTGCACTCCCGTCACGTTCAACTGAATCGTCTGGGCGACGGTAAAGGGCTCCGGCGTCAGCGCATTCGCATCGCGCGCGCCGGCACGCCCGCCTGCGTCCCCGGTGGTAGTGAAAATGTCAGGTTGTCCAACCACGACCTGTAAAAGTCCGGAAACCAGTGTATCGGTATTGGCGCCGGCGTCGAGGATATTGACTGCTACTCGGCGCACTCCCACCGGCACACCGGCCGGGACGACAAAATTGATCTGTTTATTCGTGGCGCCGACGAAGTAGAGCCCGGCAGCAGCGCCGTTGATACTAAGGGAAACGCCGTTGAGTTCGATCGGCAAAGCCGGACTACGCTTGAGTTCGGACGCTGTCTCCGCGTCGGAACCCGCACTTGCGTCTGAAGGTGCGAGCGCGACTGTAGACCGAACAATACTCACCGAACCAGCCGCTAAACCAATCGGCGCTCCGGGAACCGGACTCGGCGTCGGCGTTGGAGTAGGACTCGGACTCGGAACCGGCGTCGCAGCGGTCACCGGCATATTGCTGAAGCCCGTAAAGAACGACAGCACTGCGCCCGACTGTGCGGTGATTTGGGGCGTCAAGAGATAGAAAACTTCTTCTGAACCATCGGCGTTGTTGCCACCCAGTTCTTCGGCGCCGACAGAAAATGCAATGCGCTTACGTGTCTCGCTCGCAATCGCTCGTGTGCCGGCAGCGGTGAAGGAGGGCATGTTCGTGAGGCGAGTAAAAGTATTCGACGACGATGCTGGAATCTGGGTCAGGTAGATCTCGGGTGAGTTGTCGATATTCAGACCTTCCGACGCCGTCGCTGCCGTGGTTGGAAACGTACCATCAGGACGGAAGTTTAAGAACGAACTAAACACCAAACTCGAGGGAGCGAGTGACCCATCGTAATCAGTGAACATCGGATGGTGACCAATATCGGCAAGTGGAGGCCGCGTTCCGATTTCAACAAACGTATCAGTCGCTATGGTGTAAACCCAGAGTCCCAGAAACTGAACCGTCGGCGTCGCATTCGCTTTCGGATCGCTGGCTAAGGACTCGAACGCGATCAGCGCGCCATTGCGGCTCAAACGGCGTCCGGTACTGAGGACATTCGTGTTGCCCACGCCGTTTAGCGTTCGGGTCACCTGACGAATATTACTGACACTACTCCCACTAAAGTTCGCGACATAGATCTCCGCATTCAGATCAGCATTGTTCGTGGCCAGGTTGGCACTGGAAATAAAAGCCACGACAGATCCATCGCTGGACAATGAGGGACTGGCCTGAAAGGTGAAACCAACTCCCACAATCGCATCGTGCGTGTTGGTTGCTTGCGTGAACGTGTTTGTGCCGACGTTGTAAAAGAACAGTTCCGGGTTGCCGTCCGTGTTGCCAACACCCGGCACGAGATCTCGTGTCGAAATAAAAGCGATGATGTTGCCGTTATCGGAAATCGCGGCGTCGCGATTGTCGTCCGCGAAGAATGGAACCTGAGTTGTACTACCTGCGCGCGGCACACGACTGGCCGAAGTATTCGTGACTTGCACGAAGGTGCCACCGACACTGAGATCCTGACGAGGCAGATCAGCGCCGAGTGTTAAGTCGACATCGGCGACGGCAGGCAGCTTGTAAATCCAGAGCTCGGAATTTCCATCATTCGCGAGATTGCCCTCTGTGCCATCGAAGTTTGCGGGATTCGGAGCGTTCGAACTAAAGACAATGGTGTAAATGCGCACGCCTCCTGACAACACGGGCGACAGCGAAATCATTGGCGCGCGATTGTCGATCTCGATCTTCACCTGAGTCAGATCGGCCGGCGTCGGAGACGGGCTCGGGGTTGGACTCGGTGTGGGGGTTGGACTCGGAGTTGGCGTTGGGCTTGGTGTCGGCGTCGGGCTTGGACTTGCCGCTGGGTTCGGAACGTTCTTCGTGTTCGTGATCTGGAAGATGCGACGCTGTGCGTAGTCGAGGAGAAAGATCTCGCGATTGCCGTCGGCGTTGTTTCTGTCTACCGTTTTTTCCGTGGATACGTCGCCAGTTGAAGTGAAAACGACGAAGCGCCCGTTAGCGCTGATGTCGCTCATCACCGACGAAAAAAGGCCGCCGCTGCTGGTAATCTGGACCGTGAACGGGTCCGGCGTAGGACTAGCAGTTTGGGCGGCAACCGACACAAGCGAGCCACCGATTAGCGCAGGCGCGACGATGGCGCACAAGAACCAGAAAACTTGCTTCACGAATTCCTCCGCAGTAAAGACGCAGACACGAGCAGATTAGATGCCCTCGGGGAGCTGAGCAGCGTGCACACAGGTGAAAAGTATTATGCCGTCAACGGCTAATAAAGAACGGCCATTTTAAGCAGAAGCCCTCCAGTGCGCAAGCAGGGCATCCAGAGATTACGACGAAAAATCGGGTCTAATCCGTGGATGCTACTATATAGACACCATGCAGCCCGCCATTCGCGTTAAATCTTTATCGAAGCAGTATCGTATCTACGATCGGCCGTCAGACCGGCTGAAGGAGACGGTGACGCGCGGGCGCTGGAAAGCTCATCGTGAGTTCTGGGCGCTGCGGGACATCAGTTTCGAAGTCGAAGCAGGCACGACCACCGGCATCATCGGGCCAAACGGCTCCGGCAAATCCACGTTACTTCAGATCATCACCGGCACACTCGAACCCACTCATGGCAGCGTCTGGCTGGATGGTCGTGTGGCTGCGTTGCTCGAACTCGGCGCCGGGTTCAATGCCGAGTTCACCGGCATCGAAAATATTTTCATGAACGCGTCGTTGATGGGTTTTTCCAGGAGTGAAACAGAACGACTACTGCCCGAGATCGCCGGCTTTGCTGAGATCGGAGACTTCATTCATCAACCGCTCAAGACTTACTCGAGCGGCATGCAAGTGCGGTTGGCGTTCGCTGCCGCCATTGCCGTCTCGCCGCAGATATTGATCATCGACGAAGCTCTCGCGGTGGGCGACGCCGTTTTCCAGCATCGCTGCACGCGTCGCATTAAAGAGATGCAGGAGAACGGAACGACAATTCTCTTCGTCTCGCACGATCCGGGGGCGATTCGAGCGTTGTGCAGCCGCGCTATTCTGCTCGATGGCGGTCGCATGGAAGCGGATGGACCACCGGCTGACGTGTTGGGCCGTTATCAAAAAGTGATCATGGCCCAGGAAGCGGCGTATGCGCAGGCCGAGTTGGTACGAGAGAAACCTCAACCCAGTGTCGCCGCCACCGGCGATATGCCGGCGCAGCAGTTCAGCTACCGCCACGGCAACGGTGCTGCCGAAATCCTGCGAGTTGAACTTTTGGATGCTTTAGAACAGCCGGCTGCCATCGTCGAGACCGGCCAACTCGTCCACCTGCGCGTACACGTGATCTTTCATGAAGACATCGTCGATCCGGTTTATGGTTTCATCATTCGCAATCGTCACGGCATTCACCTCTACGGCACGAACACTCGCGTGCAAGGAATTCACGGCGGTTTGAGTAAACGTGGCACGCGCACCGAAACAACTTTTTCGTTCAATTGTTGGGTGGCGCCGGATCTTTATTCGATCTCGATTGCCGTTCACAGTGCGAATGCGGTGAGCTTCGACTGGCTCGACGGCGCTCTCTTCTTCCGTGTGATCAGCGCGATTCCGATTGAAGGTGTGGCCAATCTTAACGCCACCGTTACGACCGAACCGGTTGAAGTAACCGTGAAAGAATTTAGCCACAGATGAACACGGATTTCATACACGGATTTACAGACGATCTGGCCGGCTTCTATCGCGATCGCTTTTTGAGCGGAAGCATTTTTGAAGCGAGCTACTTCGACGCGATCGATCGTTTTGACATCAAGTACGCACGCACGATGTGGATCTACGACAACGTGCGGCGCGGATCTTCGTTGCTCGATCTCGGGTGTGGCGAAGGCGTGCTGGCGTTGTTGAAACGAAAAGACGTTTATCTTGCGGGCGTCGATCTCTCACCGGATCTCGTCGCCCAGGCACTTCGCAATGGTTACGACGCCGCCCACGTTGGATTGCTAACAGACTTGCCGTTTCCGGATGCGTCTTTCGATTACGTTGTTAGTCTCGACGTGTTTGGTCACGTCGGCTTCGATGAAAAAGACGCGGTGTTGCAGGAGATCAAGCGAGTGCTGCGTCCTCACGGCGTGACGATGCATGGTGTCGAGTCGCTGGACGCAAAGCTTCACTCTGATTACCACACGATGTCGCCTGAAAAGCTGGCGCACTTCATCGGCATCGACGGCCATATCGGACTGGAAGTTGACGAGGATATCGCGCGTCGTTTCGCAAAGTTTTTTTCGTTCGTGCAGACTGAGCCGCGTTACACGTTGTGTCTGAGCGTTGACGAGTTCATCAAGCAGTTCGATCACTACGGTGCGCCTTTCGACAAGGATTTTATTGACTATCTGCGTGGACTTTCGTTTGACGAGCGACGCGCGTTCGATCTCGCGATGGGTTACATCTTTGGCAGGATTTCCGATCTGCACGTGCAGCTTCCGAGCAGCGGTCTTTATTTGCTGGTGAAGGCGTCGAACGTTGCCCTCGAGCCGTTTTACAACGCGCATCGTGATCGCTCTGATTTGGTCACGAGTGCCGCGACGAAAACGCCGGTCAATCTCGACACCAATTCGCGCGCGTTCTTCGGTAATGGCTGGTATCCAGCCAACAACTTGCCGCCCATCGCCCGCTGGATGAGAGCGCACTCGTGGCTGCGTTTTGACGCGGGACCATTCACCCGGATTCGACTTCAACTCACCACCCACATCCCGGATCTCCGCTCGTCGCCAATGGAACTCAACTTCGAGCTCAACGGCGAAACCGTTTGTAACGTTTGTTTGTTTGAGTATGGCTGGCTTGAGTTGGTGATCGAAGTTCCAAAGACAACGCGCGACACGACCAGCTTCAAACTGGACATTCGCGCCAGCCGCACCTGGCAGCCGTCGGCGGGAAACGCGGCCAGCAACGACGATCGTCACCTGTCGATCGCGGTGTGCAATCTCGAAATCAGTTAACTCACGTCAACGCGTTCGAGTATCCCGCCGCGTATAACGTCGTCATGATCCCCAGCAGAAAAATGAACACGAATCTGGTTGCCTGATCCCAACGTTCAGAATTCATCGCCAGGCCCAGCGCCATGAACACGGGAAAGAACCCCATCGTGTAACGATCGAGTGACTGCAAAATGCCGGACGAAAGCGCAATCACGATCGACGCGGAGGTGTAAAACGCCAGCGACCATTCACGGCGACGGAGAAGAATGTAGATACAAACGAAGCAGAGCAGCGCCGCAACCGCGTTCGCTAAATGGAAGTGCCATCCCTCGAGGATGTAATGCGGATGGACCAGATACACGATCAGCTTCCGCAGAAAAAAGATCTCCGGCTGTCGTCCCCACGCTTCATTCGCGTGCTTGAATGCCAACGCGTCGCCGCTCAGCCACCACGAGTAGAACATGTAGGCGAAAAGACCAAACGGAATCAGCACTAACCCGACGATCTTTTTGATCGGCAACGAACGATACATCTGCCAACTCAAGACCAGCAGCGACGGCAACAACAACACACCGGTAACTCTGGTAGCCGAGGCGCACAAACCGATCAGGCCGGCGGCCCACCAGTGTTCGCGCTTGGCCGCATAAAAACTCGCCACCGTCAACAGCACGAACAACGATTCAGTCATTGGCACCGAAAAGAAGTAACTGAGCGGAAATGCGGCCAGGTAAAAAATCGTGCGCCCGGCAGTTGAGTCGTCGTAACCAAACGCCAGCGTCAGTTTGTGGAGCAGCACCAGGGCCAGAAAGAAAAAGATGTTACAAAGAAGCGCGGACCAGAGGATCTGATCTGAGGTGACGTGGCGCAACCCCCACATCAACATTGGATGCAACGGGAAAAACGCGAACCGCTGGCTGCCACGGTCGTTACCATCGAACGGCGCTCGCGGGTAACC
>Ga0207676_10003949_pt1 | contig 10471 bp, 10 predicted proteins | sample KBSSwiS72_FD_184307 | JGI IMG/M metagenome (GOLD analysis project Ga0207676, IMG submission 184307) | Switchgrass rhizosphere microbial communities from Kellogg Biological Station, Michigan, USA - KBS Switchgrass S7-2 (SPAdes) (version 2) | ecosystem: Host-associated > Plants > Roots >... | reverse complement strand
GACGCGTACGAGCACCTTCTTGCCGGTCAGATCCTCCGGCAGGTCATCGAGGGTCTTGAAATCAGGCATTTGAGCGTCCTTCGGGACGAGGCTTCGACATGCTCAGCCGCTCCTCAGGATGACCGGGCGAACCCAAATCCCGTTCTTGGAGGTGAGGGACTAAGGAAGCCAAGCGCATCGAAGGCCCGTCTCGAACCACTCAGCCCAGCTTGCCCATCGCGGCAGCCGTATCGACCATGCGGTTCGAGAAGCCCCATTCATTGTCGTACCAGCTGACGACACGGACGAGCTTTCCGTCGATCACGGCCGTCTCGAGGCTGTCCACGGTCGAGCTTGCCGACGTGTGCATCAGGTCGATCGAGACCAGCGGCTCGTCGGTGTAGTCGAGAATGCCCTTCAGGCGTCCGGTCTCCGAAGCGGCCTTGAGAATCTGGTTCACCTCGTCGCGGGTCGTGTCGCGACCCGGGGTGAAGGTCAGGTCGATGAGGCTGACATCCGGAACAGGAACCCGAATCGCGGAGCCGTCGAGCTTGCCCTTGAGCTCGGGGAGCACTTCGCCAACGGCACGGGCTGCGCCGGTGGTCGTCGGAATCATCGACATCGCCGCTGCGCGCGCACGGCGAAGATCGGAGTGGATCTGATCGAGGATCTTCTGATCGTTCGTGTAGGCGTGGACCGTGGTCATCAGGCCGCGCTCGATTCCAAGCGCGTCGTTGAGCACCTTGGCTACCGGCGCGAGGCAGTTGGTAGTGCAGGATGCATTTGAGACAATCTTGTGCTCCGCCGTCAGCTTGTCGTCGTTGACGCCATAGACGACCGTGAGGTCGACGCCCTTCGCGGGAGCCGAGATGAGGACCTTCTTGGCGCCGGCAGCGATATGTTTCTCAGCGCTGGCGCGGTCGGTGAAGAATCCGGTGCACTCGAGCGCGATATCCACGCCGTTGGCGGAGTGCGGGAGATTTGCCGGATCCTTCTCGGCGGTAACGTGGATACGCTTGCCATTGACGACGATGTCGCTGCCGTCCGTGGTCACATCGCCCGGAAACTTGCCGTGCACGCTGTCGTGCTTGAACAACCAGGCATTGGACTTCGCATCGGCGAGGTCATTGACGCTGACCAACTCCAGCCCGCAGTCGGGCCGCTCGAGGATCGCGCGGGCGACCAGGCGGCCGATGCGGCCAAAGCCGTTGATTGCAACTTTCGTCATTGGATTCCTCTTGTCTTCATGAATTCGGTGATGCGGGCGGAGATCTTTTCAGGGGTTAGTCCGAAATAGCCGTAGGCATCCTTCGCGGGAGCGGAGACGCCAAAGCGGTCGATGCCAATCCGGAGACCGTGAAGGCCGGTGTAGCGTTCCCAGCCGAAGGTCGTCCCTGCCTCGATCGACACCCGAAGGATCTCCCGGTTGCTGACGTCGGGAAGGATGTCCTCGCGATACGCGGCAGGCTGCGCGTCGAAGCGCTCGGTACAGGGCATGGACACCACGTCGGTTCCGACGCCCTGCGCTTCAAGCTTTTCAGCGGCGGCGAGCGCAATCTCGACCTCTGAACCGGTGGCAAGGATGATCACCTTGCGCGCGTTTCCGGCCGCCTTGAGCCGGTAGGCGCCGCGTGCGCAGCGGTTTTCGCCAGACGCCTCGGTTCGAACCGGCTGAAGATTTTGCCGCGTTAGCGCGAGGATGCTCGGCCCGTCGCTTTGAAGCGCAAGCGCCCAGCATTCAGCGGTCTCGACGGCGTCGGCGGGCCGATAGACGTCGAGCTGGGGCATCGCGCGAAGTGACTGAAGATGCTCGATTGGCTGGTGGGTCGGACCGTCCTCGCCAAGCCCGATCGAATCGTGCGTCATCACATAGATCACGCGCGCATTCTGCAGTGCCGAGAGACGGATCGCCGGCCGGGCATAATCGGTGAAGACCAGGAACGTGCCGCCGTAGGGGATCACGCCGCCGTGCAGCGCCATGCCGTTCATCGCTGCCGACATGCCGAACTCTCGAATGCCGTAATAAATGTAGCGGCCACCGTAATTGTCGGCCGTAAGCGGCTCTAATGCCTTGGTTTTCGTGTTGTTCGAACCCGTGAGATCGGCCGAGCCGCCGATCGTTGCCGGGATCGCGACATTGATTGCTTCCAGGGCCATTTCAGATGCCTTGCGCGTAGCAACTGGCTTCAGGTCCGAAAGGAGCTTGTCGATGTAGGGCTTGAGCCAGGAATCATCGACCTTGTCAGCCATCCGAGCGAGGAATTCGTCTTTGCTCGCGCTCGACTCGAGCCGCTGCGTCCATTCCGAATGGGCGGACGCGCCCTTCTTGCCGACCTCGCGCCAGGCCGCGAGAACGTCGCCGGGAACGAAGAAGTCCTTGTCCTCGAGCCCGAGCTCCTTGCGCGCCGCTTCGACCTCGTCGTGCCCTAGCGCGGCGCCGTGGGTAGCGGCAGTGCCCTGCTTGTTCGGAGCCCCGTAACCGATAACCGTACGGCATCGGATGAGGCTCGGCCGCGGATCCGCAAGCGCTTCCTTGATCGCGCGGTCGACGTCGTCGGCGTCCAGGCCGTCGCATTCGCAAGTGTGCCATTGCGCGGCCTTGTGGCGGGCAACCACATCCTCGTTACGCGACAATTCGGTCGAACCGTCGATGGTAATGTGATTGTCATCCCAAAGGACGATCAGGCGCCCGAGCTTCAAATGCCCGGCCAACCCGACAGCTTCATGATTGACGCCTTCCATCAGGCAGCCGTCGCCGGCGACCACCCATGTGCGGTGGTCGACCAGCTCGTCCCCGTAAACGGCGTTGAGGTGCCGCTCGGCGATTGCCATGCCGACCGCCATCGCAAGGCCTTGGCCAAGCGGTCCGGTCGTGACCTCGACTCCGGGCAGCTCGAAATTCTCGGGGTGACCGGCCGTCGGATAGCCGAGCTGCCGGAAGTGCTCGATGTCATCGAGGTTCGGCCGCTCGTACCCGGTCAGGTACAGGAGCGCGTAAATCAGCATCGAGCCGTGGCCGGCCGAAAGGATGAACCGATCGCGATCGGGCCAGTGGGGATCGGAAGCGTCGAACTTCAGGTGCCGGCGAAACAAGGCCGTCGCTGCATCGGCCATGCCCATCGGCATTCCGGGATGCCCGCTGTTGGCGGCCTCGACCGCGTCCATCGCGAGGGCGCGAATGGCGTTGGCAAGGCGGCGGTCGGTCGGCTGCATAGGCTCCGTCGGTCGGGATTCGCCCGGGAATCCGGGCCGTTGAATGCGGCCCCATTAGCCGCCCTGCCCGCTGCGTCAAATCGTCGACCGATGCTTGCTCGCGATTGTCAACTTGCGTAGTCCATTGCGGATGGACGACGGCGAGCTTTCCTCAGCACTGAACCGGGCAGATCGAGCGCTTCAGCGCATTGAGCACGCGCTTTCCAGCCGGAAGCCGGCGCAGGCTCGGGATGACGAGCTTCGCCAGAAGGTCCGCGAAGTCGTCGACGAACTGGATGAACTGATCCGCGAGGCCGCTGCCTGATGTCGATCATGGTGGATCTCACGATTGCGGGCAGGACCTATCAGGTCGCCTGCCGCGAGGGCGAAGAGGACAATCTCCGTGCCGCCGCGCGACTCGTCGACGGCAAGAGCCGGGAAGCGCTCGCCGGTCTCGGCACGCTGAGCGAGGCACGCCAGTTCCTGTTTGCCTCGCTGCTGTTGGCGGACCAGCTTGTCGACAATCGTCCGGAGGCAGCTGCCGCGCTCTCCGTGCCGGCAGGACCTGACCCAGAAATGATTCTTCAGGCAGAGCGCCTTGCCGACCGACTCGAGTCCCTCGCAACGGCGCTTGAGAATGAAGGATCACCCTCCTAAATGGGATTTGACGGGCACTGCCAGGTGCGCGCCTTCGGAAAATCCCTGAGGCGATATCGATCCAACCGGGAGCTGTCTCTGCCCTGATTACGTGGGATTTCCACTGGATCAGGATCACACGGCGCCCACCTGACGTTTTGGCGTCAGAGGATTTTAGGGCAAACGGCCATGGTGGTCCCGTCACCTCCCTTCTTCCCCGGTCCGCGGCAACGCATGGGGCCTGAAGTGGAGCCGCTGTCGAAGCAATCGCTCCGGCGCGCCGCGCTTGATGCACGCAAGGCGTTTGTCGAGACGCTATCCGATGCCGACAGGGCGCTCCTCGAGCAGCGTCTGGCGCAGCACCTGACTTCATTCTGCGTGGAAGCGAAGGTTGTCGGAGGCTATGCTCCAATCGGATCGGAAATCAGTCCGATGCTGGCAGTGGAAGAAGCGCGCGCGGTCGGCCGAATCGTCGCATTTCCCGCCTTCGACAATCCAGCAAAACCGTTCCGATTCCGAGCCGGCGACCCACTCGAGGCCGGTCCCTTTGGAATGATGCAGCCGAGGCGCCGATCCCCACTCGTCGAGCCGGATCTCATCCTCGTGCCCTTGATCGCAATCGACGGGAACGGAACGAGGCTCGGCCGAGGCAAAGGCCATTACGATCGATCGCTCACAAGGCTGAAAAAGAGTGGGGCCCGGCTGATCGGTGTTGGCTGGCCATTGCAGCGGCTGGTGGAGACAATCCCCACCGATGAGTGGGATATTCCCCTCGACGCATTCGCCTCGCCCGACGGACTGGAGCTGTTTCGGCACTGAGTAGAAACCCGCGTGACCTGAACAACACATCGGACGAAATCTGCGGTTTCATCAATCGACCCGCCGCAAACTCTCTTTCTTTTACCGACACTTAAATGTTAGCTGCGATAGCATCGCGGCGGATTTTCCGTAGTGATCAGGGGCAACGCAATGCAATTCAGAGCGATAGCGTTCGCAGTGATCCTCGGCCTCAGCGTCATGCTGTTCGTGACGTTGAGGAAAGAAAACCGAGCCGATGCGGCCGCTGGCAACTGCTACGCGTCGGCCCAGGGTCCGTCTGCACCCACCATCTGCCAATAAGCCTGTTTCGCTTTACAGACTCGGCGGGCGCACATTGCTATGGGGCGCGCGTCATGGCCGAACCGTCGCCTCGAAAACTTGCCGGAATCGCGCTGATTCTGCTGCTTATCGTCGCCTGGGCGACGTTCGTCGCAAGCATGGCGCGGGTCGTCGGCGGATGGCCTATTCTCGTTCAGGCTCCATTCTATCTGTTCATGGGAATAATCTGGATCATCCCATTGAAACCGTTGATCCGATGGATTCAGACCGGCTCTTTCAAGGCGCGGTCGCCAAAGCATTGAAACACGTGTATTAGTCGACTATATCACTAAAGAATGACTCAAACGCTGGCCCTCTCCCGCCCCTTCGACGGGCTACGCCGCAAGGCATCCTTCGCGCTCGGTCGCGCGATTGAGCTGTGGCGCGCCCATCCGCGCGGTACGATAGGGATTGGGCTGTTCAGCATTGTTGCGGCAGCAGCAATTGGAACGAGTGCACTGACCGGTTCGGCCGGGATCGACTCGGCCGGCGCAGCGCCTCCGGCCCCTCCCCCGCTGATCATGCGCCAGGTGGCGCCCGATCAGGCTGTGAAGATCAATGCGGAGATCCCGCTTACGGGCGGTCCCAACCCCGCAGCCTCGCCATTTGTCTTCAAGGGGAATGCAACTGCGCGGGCGCAAGCACTCAACTGTCTTGCGAGCGCGACTTATTACGAAGCCGGCAACCAGGATGCAGACGGCGAGCGTGCGGTTGCGCAGGTCGTCCTCAATCGCGTCCGGCATCCCGCCTTCCCGGGCAGCGTCTGCGGCGTCGTTTACGAAGGCTCGACGCGCGCGACCGGCTGCCAGTTCACCTTCACTTGCGATGGATCGCTGAACCGCCGCCCGGCCGCGGATGCCTGGAGCCGCGCGACCGAGATCGCGGAAGCGGCGCTCAACGGCTACGTTTATGCGCCGGTAGGTTGGGCGACCCATTATCACGCCAATTATGTGGTGCCTTACTGGGCATCGAGCATGGCCAAGAGCGCGGTGGTCGGCGACCATCTCTTCTATCATTGGGCCGGAGGCTGGGGACAGCCGGCGGTTTTCAACAAATCCTATGGCGGCCACGAGCCCAGCGCCGATGCACTAAGGCTCGCGGCGCTTTCCGTCGTCCACGTGATTTCGCGACCTGCAGGCGGCGTCGAAGAAGCGATCAAGGACATTCCGGGCGCCGAGACGCTAAAGCTGGCTCCGTCCCTTCGCGGGGACAAGCGCGTGGCGGTTCGCTTCAACCTCACGGCGCGCAAGGCCTCGGATGAAGTGAAGCATGAGGATTATTCAAAGAAGTTCGAGGCTTCGGAAAACCTCAAATGGTCGCTGTCAGGCGATACGGTCGCGACCAATGAGCAGCCCCTGGGCAAGGCGGCGGCATCGCCACAGGCGGCAGAAGCGACCGGCGCTTCCGCGCAGCACTAACGGTTTCGTGGGACGACTGGCGAACCAGCCGGCTGTGCCATTCCCGCAAGCTTCATCTGAACGCGGAGCCGGATCCGGTCGAGGCGGCCGTCGATCGCAACGGAATCGTCCGACAGCGCCGTTGCGCCAGCCCACACCCGCCCCGTCACGGCAATCTCGCTGAAGGGTCCCTGATCGCGAAGCGGATCGCGATCCTGCAGTTCCACAACGGCATCGTCGAACGCGGCACAGCGGTCGAGCTGAGACAGGTTTGGACTGGTTCGGAGCAAATGGTGGCAGTCGCGACTGGCACTCGCCAGCGCCATTTCGTCCCGGCTCCGCGCGATCCGCAGCGCATTTTCGACAGTTTCATCGATCACAGCGAAATCAAGTGCGCGGTCCATCAGATCCGGCGATGCTTTCTGCGGGTGTGATTTGGCGATCGAGGCCCGGGTTTCCGTATCCGGCATCAACGGACCGCCCGTCACCAGGAACCCGATTCCCGAGAGCAGAAGCAGGATCGCGATGGCCAACCATGCCCGCTCGGTTCGCGGAGCCAATGGCCAGTCATGAAGATCAAGCGGATTCCGGGAGGCCTGGTGTGCCCGAATCTCACGATAAGCGCGATTGATCTCGGCCGCTCGGCCGGAATCACCACCAGCGCGATCCGGGTGATGTTCCTTGATCAGTCTTTTGTAAGCTTGCTCTATGGCCACAGGGTCCGCGCCGGGCTCAAGCCCAAGCGTAGCATAAGCGGATGCATCAGCGGCCATTCGCGACCGATCTAATCCACTCTCAACCCATGTGAAAAGTGGCGCGAGTGACGGGGCTCGAACCCGCGACCTCCGGCGTGACAGGCCGGCGCTCTAACCGACTGAGCTACACCCGCGTTTTTGGCGTGGCCGCGCACCTAGGAGGGGCGTTTGGGAGTGTCAACCATTGCCGGCTGCATTTCCTGCCGTTCGTCTTCTTCTTCCTCGTTCGGGTCGCCGACGTGGGTCAAAGTGCCATGTTCGAACAGGAATCCGGCGATGTCCGGAGTGCCGGCGGCGGAGAAGATCGTCTTCATGATGATGAGGAGCGGAACCGCCAATAGTGCGCCCGTCGTTCCCCACACCCAGGCCCAGAAGGACAGCGAAATCAGGATGGAAAGCGGGCTGATGGTCAGGCGATGGCCGACGACCATGGGAGTGAAGAAGTTCGCCTCGATCAGGTGGAAGCCGATGAAGGCTGCGGGGGGCAGTAGCGCTCCCCAGATATCCGGATAGGTCATCAGCCCGCCGAAAAACAGCAGCATCGCGCAGACGATCGGACCCAGATAGGGAATGTAATTCGCCACCGCGACGATGCCGCCCCACATGACCGGCGAGGGCATGCCGAGCCACCACAGTGCGGTCGCCGTCAGGGCTCCAAGGCCGATGTTGATGAGCGTGATCGTGCCGAGATAGGTCGAGGTTGCATCGACAACCTGCTGGATCACTCGGGCCGTTGTAAGCGCACCTTCGAAGCTGCCCCGGCTGACGATGGTTTTCTTCCGCATGGCGGTCCAGCCGGCGAGGAAGAAGAAAATCACGAGGAGCGAGAAAAAGAGCTGGATCACGAGGTGCGGAGCCGAACTGGTCAGGAGGCCCAACATCGAGTTTGGAGTCTCGATGCGGACCGCCCGGGTCTGCGATGACTGGGCGCCGGCAACTTCGATCTGCGAGACCGTCTTGTCGATGAAGCGGTCGAGATTCTTGTAGAGATCAAATACCGGCTCAAGCGCCGATCGGACCTTGGTGATCTTCGTCGGGACCTGCGCCACCCAGTCGGTCGCGGGAACGACGATAGAGCCGATCGCAAAAATCGCCACAAGCAGGAAAAGGATCACGCAGAGTCCGGCGGCGGGCTTGGACGGAATTCCGCGTCGCTCGAACCATTCGAGCAATGGCACCAGCGCAATCGCGACCACGAGCGCCGCTGTGACCGGCATGAAGAATTCAGCGCCGGTGCGAAGCGCGAAGGGGATGCCGATGATAAGGCCGATGCCTGCGATCAGGGTCAGTGAGGCCAGGAGGCGATCCCGCTTGGCGGAAATCGTCTCCGCGAGCATTCGGGCCTCTTGGACGCCGTCGTCGTCCTCGACATGGCCATGCTTTCGGGTTCGAGCGTCCATGTGGGGAGAATATCCGCCGGGACGCACGCCGTCACGGTGTAAATCAGGGGCCGATTGGCAGGCGTGGTTCGACCACGCTCATCCATGTTACACGCTGATGTTGCCGAATCGCATCCGGGCGGATTTTCCGCCGGGGGGACCGCGATGACACATTCGCGATGGGCATTGGCCCTGCCACTCTTTTTCTCCTGGGGCGGCGCAGCAGATGCGCAAGTACCGCAAGCGGTCATAACGACGCCCTCACCGCAAATCATTGAGGCGGAGAGGCGTCGGCGAATCATCGAGAGCTGCCGCCAAAAATGGGAGCCGATTTGCCGCGAGTACGGTATCCGGCCGCCGCAATCGGATTCCGGCACACAGACTCCGACAGGCGAATCCACCCAGCCCACCGAAGGCACAGGTTCAAACGAGTCGGATCGTCCGGAGGAACGTCCTCCGCGACCGCCGCCACCCCCACCCGTCCCTCGCCGTCCGGACGTGAACGAGGCTCAATCCCTCGTCGCCGCTGGGCCAAGCACGGGAGGCTATCCGAATCCCCAATATTTTGCGGTCAGCGGGTTCATTCAGAGCGGCTGGCCGATCGTCGTTTCCTACCAGGTCCCGCCCGCCTCTGTTGCGACCCTCAGCATCAATCCGAAGTATGGCACGGGTTACCCTCAGGTCATCCAGCTCCCGCCCTCTCCCGACAATTCACCTCAATATTACAAGTTCGTCGCGGATATCGGCGGATCGGGAGAAAGAGTGGGTATCGCCGATTTTACGATCACCGCGCGGGATCCGTCAGGAAATCAGGCTCCCGTCGCAATCCTCGGATTCGGCGCGGGACCGCGAGCAGTAGGGTCCGTCGCAATTGAGGACATCAAATATGATCCGCCGTCAGTCACCCGGCCACAGGGAAATGAGCAACTCATTCTCACTTACACCTATTTCCTGAAGAACAACTGGGATCGCGTCTCGGAGGATCTCTGGCGCGACTGTAAGAAGCTTTTCTGCGAATGGTCCCACCCACGCCGCCCGTACCGCCCTGCCATGCAGGGGCAGCAGGTGTGGCAATGGCCGGTAAAGAGAGACACGAAGAGAGGCAGATATCATTTGTCCGTGCGCGCGTGGCATACTTGCGGCGCACTGATCGATCCGAACGCCTACGATCAGTGCGGTAACGAGCTCGACTGGGTGATCGGATCCGCCGGCCCGGTGTGGGTTCAGTGAACCTTCCGGGGCGCGCACGATGAACTGGCCGCTGGCCTCGAAAGCGCTGCTCGCCTTTGCCGCAGCAGCCTATGGCATGTTCCTCATCACGCACGTTCCTCAGTCGCGATCGATCAACGATGAATGGCCGATCAAGGAAAGCGAGACGCTTCGCCTCAAGGACCCAACCCCCGGCGACATGATCTTGCTGGACGTGCGCGGCTCCGGAATCGCGAGCATCACCGCGGATCCGGGATCGAGCATCGCAGTGCCCACTGTCGGGACGCTCGGGAAGCTCGAAGGCGAAGATGCTGAATTCAAGGCACGCACCGAGAGCGATCCGATCGACGTTCGCTTCCAAAACGGGCAGAACGGCCTCACAGCCATATCGGTGGCGACACCGTCGACCGCCGGAGAGGGGACAATCATCGAAGTCCGTCCGCTGGTCCGTCAGGACGATCACGGAATCACCCTGCAAAGTCCCGGCACGCCACTCGCGGTCAGCGGGGATTGGACCTCGCGGCCCCCAGCCGCTGAGGGTGACGGAGCCTATCTCCTGGGCAAGACCGACGATCACTCTCTGCTGCTGGACCGGGTTGTCCTGTCCGTTCCATCGCAAAAAATGGTCTATATCGGCGGCACCGCCGCCTCGAACCTTCTGTTCCAGCTGGGAAATCGATCGGACCATCTGTCGCGTGGTGGGCTGAGCGTCAGCTCCCTCGCAATTGGCGGGGAAACAGGTCCGACCGAGTGGCTGGCTTGCGGCGCGCAGCGGTTCGGTCAGCTT
>Ga0207676_10003944_pt1 | contig 10477 bp, 7 predicted proteins | sample KBSSwiS72_FD_184307 | JGI IMG/M metagenome (GOLD analysis project Ga0207676, IMG submission 184307) | Switchgrass rhizosphere microbial communities from Kellogg Biological Station, Michigan, USA - KBS Switchgrass S7-2 (SPAdes) (version 2) | ecosystem: Host-associated > Plants > Roots >... | reverse complement strand
GCCGGGCTCCGGCGAACCATCACGAAGGTCTTCCCATCGGGCGAGATATCGTAATTCGCGTGAGGAGTTGCGCCGAGTATGTCCTCCAAATCGAAGAGACGCTTCTGGGAGACGATCTCGAACCTCGGCGTTGTTCGTACCTCTGCAACGGTCAACTCGACCCGACCAGCAATGAGCCCCCGGTAGAACAGCTCCTTCCCATCCGGGGACCAGATCGGCTCCGATCCTCCAGACTGCGACATTTGCACCAAGTCGCCCTCGCCGGACATCGCGCCCACATAGACCTGTTGAGCTCCCGACTGGTCGGACGCAAAGGCCAGCCAACGGCCATCCGGAGAAGGTGCCGCATATCTGGTTATGAACGGGTTCACCTGAAGCGGTTTGATGGGCCCGCGGCCATCATTTTCCACCTCGACGATGTCGTTGCCCGAGCCAGGCTCGAGCTCGATTCCTGTGGTCACCAGGGTGTGCCCGTCCGGTAGCCACTTCCCGGTGTAGCCGAGGTGAGCAGAAGCAAGCAGGGACTCGGGCGGCGTGGTGCTGCCTGGCCTCGTGCGCATCAGGCCAAACACTCCTTTGGCAAAGGAGGTGAAGAGAATCGTCTGGCCGTCGGGCGACCAGACTGCGTCATGCCCGTCCCGGACAAACGTGGCCCGAGAGAGCGTTCGCTGATCGAGCGAGAGCACCCAGACGTCCCGCCCTTCGCCCGAGGTGAAGTCCACGCTGATCCGGCGGCCGTCGGGGGAGAACTGCGGGGCGTGGAAGCTTTGCCTTCCGTCAACCACGGGACGGAAGCTCCCATTTCGGTCGGCGAAGACCAGAGTTCGCGGCTCTTCCGGGATGTAGGCAACCAAACCGTTCGGAGCAACCGCGAGCTGAGCACTCGCATTACCGCTGTTGGTGACATTGTCGGCGAGTTGCACCGCCCCTCCGGAGACGACGCCGTTGGGAGCGTGGAAGGGGACTGCCCACAGGGTGCCGTTGGGCTGGACGTAGATCAGGTTGCCACTGGTATACCTGGCCTCGACCATGGCCAGGTCGAGGAGAGTTCGCTGCTCTCCGCTTCGAAGGTCGAGCAGGACACAGGGACCCGCGCCTGAGCCGAAGGGCGCCCGTACGGTCAGGGCATACTGGTCACCCGGCAGAATCTGTTGGAGAAGCAGGCCAACCGTCTTGGCTGCCAGTTCAGCGCCGACTTTTCCATCAGGCGTGAGCCGGGCGATGCCGCGTCCTCCCGGCGTCTGGGTAAACCAGAAATTCCCCTTTGAATCCCAGGCGGCTTGTTGGGACCGGACCTCCAGCGGTAGGGGCTCCGGTGTGCCTCCGCTAACCGGTATGCGGTACGCCCGATCGCTGCCGGATAAGGCGGCAGCCCAGCCGATCAGCCAGCGTCCATCCGGGGAGATCTGGGGACTCAGCATGAATTGGCTGCCTGCAATCTCAACCGGAGCCGCCGCATCCATCGCCTCATACGCGAGCGCGTTGTTGCCCTGACGGTTCTGGGAGACGAAGATGATTCCACTACCGTCCGGCATGACCGCGATTTGCCGAAAGAGGGAGGCCTGACCGGTCCCGCCCAGAGACGGAGCCAGGATGGCGAGTCGTGATGGGGGCAGGACGGCTTCACCCCGACCGAGCCTCCTGCCAACGACGAACGTCCCCCCGAGAAGGGCGAGCATGAAGGCGGCGCCCAAGCCCACATACAGGCCGGATCGCCCGCGTGATGGCCCGCGGGCCACGGTTCCAGCGGGACGCGCGACCGAAAACCGGCCGGAGGAGGTACTGGTTATCGCCTGGGCGAATTCTCCCGCGCTGCCGAAGCGGTCGGCGGGCAGCTTCTCCAGCGCGGTAAGCACCGCGTCTTCTACCTGCTGAGGAACCCGCTCGCGAAGCCGTCGGATCGAGGCCGGCTTCTCGGTCATCACCTTGGCCACGATGGCCTGCGCGGTGGAACCGGTGAACGGCGGATCGCCGGTCAGCATCTCGTAAGTGACGCAGCCCAGCGCGTAAACATCTGAGCGGGCGGTGATCTCCCGCTCCCCCATCGACTGTTCGGGGGACATGTAGTGGGGAGTACCCAGGCTCAATCCCGTCTCGGTCATCCGGGTTCCGCCGGCGCTGCTCACCGCGAGCGCGATCCCGAAGTCCGCCACCAGGGCGGTGTCATCATGCAGCAGGATGTTCTCGGGCTTGATGTCGCGGTGGATGACGCCGTGCCGGTGGGCGTAGTCCAAGGCACTGGCAACCTCGGTTGCGATCCGGATAGCCTCGGGGATCGGGAGCTGTTTTTCCCGGTTGAGCCGGTCCCGGAGGGATTCGCCCTCGACGAAGGGCATGACATAGTACGCCGAGCCCTGCACCTCACCGGAATCGATGAGCCCGAGGATGTGGGGATGCTGCAGGACGGCGATGGTCTTGATCTCACGCAGGAACCGCTCGGCCCCGATCACTGCGGCGAGGTCGGGCCGGAGGACCTTGATGGCGACTCTGCGGCCGTGTTTGAGGTCCTCGGCCAGGTAGACCGTCGCCATGCCGCCCTGACCCAGCTCGCGCTCGAGTCGGTAGCGGCTGCCCAGGGCTTCGCTCAGCGAAAGCACGCCGTCCTTCATGACTTTCTCCCAGCGTGACGGATCGGGAAGTACGCGCGCTCAGCAAGGCTTGCGGGGACAACCAGGATGGCGGGCATCGGACCTAACATTCCCGGATAGGTGCCGGGGCGCCAGTCCGCGGGGAATCTCTCGAGCTCCCTCAAGCCTGACTGGATGGCACCGCCGGGACCCCCTGACAAGGCCGATTTGTCAATCCACTGGTGACCCATATCTCCCCGACGCCTTGCCGGAAACCCTCCACCTTGCGGCCCGCGTTCCAGACCGCATACTACGTGAGCGGGCTCACCTTTTTTCAAAGCTTGGCGCCACCACGATGCAGGCTCTTTACGGGCGCCCGGTCTTCGTGGTCGAGGGCGACACGTTCTTCTGGGAAGACGTGGTGCTCGACGCGATCCGGCGCGGAAAATGGTCAGGTCTGGAGCAGGAAGCTCGCGAGGGATTCGCCGCCTTGGAGAAGATCGAAACTTCTCCTGAGGACGACGCATTCGAGGCGGCCGTGGACGAGGCTGCCCAGGAGTTCCGTTATCAGCGGGAACTGGTCACCGCCCGGGAAATGGAGCACTGGCTCGCGGCCCGTGAGGTCAGCACCCGGGAGTGGATGGACCATATCCGCCGTTCGGTGGCGCGGTCCCGTACCAGCGGACTGGCTGCATTGGTAGCGCGCCACCCTGCCGATCCGGATCAGCTCGATAACGCACTCCGCGTGGATTTGATCTGCTCAGGAGCAGGAGAGGAACTCGCCCTCGAGCTCGCGAGACGTGCAGCGGCGGCCGCGGCCGCCGCGAGCTCAGCTACCGAGGTATCGCCGTCCGAAGAGGGGGTGCTCCCGACCAGACTTCCTCCCGGACTGTCGGTCGAGCTGGTCCGGGAACGGGTTCAACTGCTGGCCCGAATTGAAGAGGGTGCAGAGCAGTTCCGGCAGAGCTCGATTACGCCTGAGGCAATCCGGCGCGAGATTGGGCATCACCACACCGAATGGATCAGGATCGACTGCCGGGCTATCGCCTTCGACGATGAGGCTGGAGCCCGGGAAGGAGCCTTGTGTCTGAGGGAAGACGGGCTCCCGCTCGATGAGGTCGCCGCCGCGGCGCACGCGACGGTGTCCGAGTCGCGCTTCTATCTCGACGATCTCGACCCCGAAGTCCGCCCGATGTTTCTCGCGGCGCGGGCGGTCGACCTGCTGGGACCCATCCTCTTCGAAGGAGCCCATACGGTGTTTCGCGTGACGGACAAGGTGATGCCCTCCGAGCAAGACCCGGAAATTCTGCGGCGGGCCGAAACGGGCGTTGAGGGGCGCCTCGTGGCCGCTCAGGCCCAGCAGCGGGTGAAGTGGCAGTTGGCCTGGTGACCGGAATGGATACCGATTCCCTCGACGCGGTACTCCAGAGTCTCCCGGTGCTCGCGGGTCTTCCGCACGATGTGCGGGAAATCGTGGTCGCCAGTTTCGTCCCTGCCAGTTACACCTTTGGCCAGGCCATCGTCCAGGAAGGCGATGCGTCCGACGCGCTGTACGTACTGGTCTCGGGGCGGGTACGCATGGTCAAGCGAGCGGAGAACGGGGATGAAATATCCCTCGGCGCTCTCCGGCCCGGGGAGACCTTCGGTGAAGGCGGCTTCAGCGACCACACGGCCCATCCTGCCACAGTGCGAGCCAGCGGGGACGTGGAGGTCGTCCGGCTCGATCGATCGGTCTTCGACGCGCTCCTGCGGCGGCGGCCGGAGGTGCGCCAGTTTTTCGAGCTCCAGTCCCGCCTCCGTAACCTGCAGTTCTTCTTCCGGCAGTTCACCGTCTTCGCGAAACTCCCGCCCGAGGCTCTGAACGACCTGCTCGCCAACCTGGAGCCGATCGAGTATCGCCAGGGCGACGTGGTCATCCGCGAGGGGGATCCTCCCGGCCCGATGTACATCATCGAAGAGGGTCGCTGCCGGATCCACGTCGGAGTGGACGGCCGGCGCCGCAACGTCGCCTTCCTACGGCGAGGGGAGTTCTTCGGCGAGTTGTCGGTGATCCGCGATGTGCCACGGGATTCAACCGTCGAGGCGGTGACCCAGTGCCGCCTGCTGCGGCTCACCCGGGAGACTTATCAGGAGCTCCTGGAGCAGCACCAGGCCTTCCGGGACGAAATCGAAGGGCGTATCGCGCAGTACGATTTCATGCATACGGCGCAGATCCCGATCGACATGTTCCGGGAGATGCTGCCGGCCGAGGCGTCGGTGCTCAGCAAAGTAGGAGACGACCAGGTCGACCAGGACCTGACGCGCATGTGGGCGATCCCGCCTCGTCCCGAGGCGGCTCAGCCGTCCGGCACGGAACAGGCTCCGGTTCCCGAGCCCGAAGCGGCCCCCTTCGCCGACGAAGAAGGGCGCTTCGTCAAGCGAAAGAAACGGATCCGCAAGTTCCCCCACGTCTTGCAGATCGACGAGATGGATTGTGGGGCGGCGAGTCTGGCGATCGTATGCCGGCACTACGGCAAGGCAGTGAGTCTCGCGCGGATTCGTCAGCTGAGCCACACCAGCCTCGATGGGACCAGTCTCCGGGCGATCTGCCAGTCCGCGACTGAACTGGGACTCGCTGCCCGGGCGGTGAAGGCCTCAGTCACCAACCTGGCCCAGATGCCGCTTCCCGCCATCGTGCATTGGGACGGTAATCACTGGGTGGTGCTGTACGACGTGGATGAGACTCACGTCAGGGTTTCCGACCCGTCCAGTGGCCGGCGCCGGCTTACTCGAGCCGACTTCGAAGCAAAATGGAGCGGCTACGCGGCACTGTTCGATTACACCACCGAGTTCGAGAAGAACAAGGATACCAAACTCGGGATCGCCTGGCTGCTCCCGTTTTTCAAGCCACACCGGGCCCTGCTCCTCCAAGCCGCGGGCCTGGCGCTCATCGTGAGTCTGCTCCAGATGGTCATCCCGGTCTTTACCCAGGTCATTGTGGACCGGGTCCTGGTCGAGCGCGATCTCAGCCTGCTCAACATCCTGATCGCAGGAATGGGCGGGGTGATCGTCTTCACCCTGATGGCCACGGTCATCCAGCGCTACCTTCTCAGCTTTGCCGCAGTCCGGGTCGACTCGGCAACGCTCGACTTCCTCACTAGGAGGCTGCTGAGCCTCCCGATGAACTATTTCAATACCCGGCGCACCGGGGACATCCAGCGCCGGCTACAGGGGATCTGGCTGGTCCGCGAGTTCCTGGTAGAGCACGGCGTAGCAGGGCTCACCGCCACCGCCCAACTGCTGGCCTCGGTCGGCTTGATGCTGGTGTACAGCCCGCTGCTGACGCTGGTCTTCCTGTCCACGGTGCCGCTGTTCGTCCTGCTGATGCGGTACTCCTCGAGCTGGCTTTTCCCGCTCTACTCCGAGCTCGAGGAATCGCACGGGAAGTACCAGTCCTTCCAGATCGATGCCATCAAGGGCATCGAGACGGTCAAATCCCTGGGCGCCGAGTCTGCCTTCCGGGACTTGATGCTGGCGCAATTCAACAGCGTCGCCCGCAAGCGATTCAAGGCGGATTTCACCCTGATGACCTACAACGGTTCCATCTACACGGTGACGCTGCTGTCGGTGGTGCTGTTCCTCCTGGTGGGTTCCTACCAGGTGATGAACGGGCGGCTGTCGATCGGCGGACTGGTGGCGTTCAACTCTCTGGTGGCGCTGGCCAATGCTCCGCTCCTCACTCTGCTCACCCTGTGGGACAATCTCCAGCAGGCCACGGTCTACCTGAACCGGCTGGACGACATCTTCCAGCAGGAGCCGGAGCAGGGCGAGGATCGCTCCCGCCTCCTACCGGTGAAGTCTCTCGAGGGGAGGATTAGTCTCCGCCACCTGGGCTTCCGCTATGGTGGTCCCGAGTCTCCCCCGATTTTGGACGACATCACCTTCGACGTTCCGCCCAACACCATGGTGGCGATCGTCGGCCGCAGCGGATGTGGGAAGACCACCCTGATCAAATGCTTGGCTGGGCTGCTGGAGCCGACGGAGGGGACCATCCTCTACGACGGGGTGGACCTCAAGTCCCTCAACTACCGGGATCTCCGGCGGAAAATCGGGTTCGTGCTCCAGGAGAATCACCTGTTCGACGACAGCATCGCCCGTAACATCGGCTTTGGCGAAGAGGAGCCCGACTTCGACGGCGTGATGTGGGCGGCCCAGACCGCCAATGCGCGGGAGTTTATCGAGCGGCTCCCGATGGGGTATGACACCCGGATCGGGGAGTCGGGCATTGGCCTTTCGGGCGGGCAGCGGCAGCGCATCGCGATTGCGCGGGCCATCTACACCCGGCCTCCGGTCCTCATCTTCGACGAGGCCACCAGCGCGCTCGACGCCGAATCCGAACGCGCGGTGAAGGAGAACATCGATCAGCTGCTCGAGGGGCGCACCTCGTTCGTGATCGCCCACCGGCTCAGCACCGTGCGCGATGCCGACGTGATCCTGGTGCTGGAGAAGGGCCGGCTGGTCGAGAGCGGCACCCATGATGATCTGATGAATCGGCAGGGGCTCTACTACTTCCTGGTCAGCCAGCAGTTAGGACTGTGATCAATTCCCGAATGGCGGAATGGAGGAATGGCGGAATGAGTCCTCAGCGCGCGCACCACCATTCCGCTACTCCGCCATTCACTCATTCGACCATTTGAGAGATGCCCGACGAATCCGCTCAACCCTACCTCGACACCACACCACCCCACTGGGTGGCGCGGGGGCTGGCGCACGTCATCATCGCCGCCTTTGCGCTGACTCTGGTAGCCGCGGTTCTGGTGAAGGTGCCCGAGACAGTTTCGGGACCCTTTACCCTGGTGCCGATCCGGGGAACCGATCCGGTGCGGGCGGTGAAGAGCGGGGTGCTGATCGAGGTGCGCGTCGCCGAAGGTGACAACGTGACCCGCGGCTCGACCCTCTTCCTTCTCCGCTCTGCCAGCATGAGCGATCGGGCGGCGGACCGTCTCACGCTGGAAAGTCAGCTGCGAGCCAATGAACAGCGGCTGACCATCCTCAAGAGCCAGTATGACACCCGCAAGCGCTCGGATGAGGCAGAGGGCCGGCGGCTGGCGAATCGGATCCAGTTTCTCGAGGGGCTGATTTCCTCCAAGGGCAAGCGCCTCGCGTTGACCAAGGAGCTGGCTGACAGCTCCTCCTCCGGCGCCAAGCGGGGAGCCATCGGCAAGCTGGAAGCAAGCCGGCTGGAGCTGGAGTACAGCACGCTCCAGGAAGAAGTAGACGGGGCACGAAACGATCTGGCCGAGGCGAGATCCGACATCACCAGGCTGGAGGAGGACGGCAAGGCGAGGGACCTGGAATACGAAGAGACCCGGCGGGGCCTCACCGAAGCCATCGAGGCCGGCCGGATCCGGGCCACGTCTCTCCAGCGGGACCTGGTCAATGCCACGGAGGGCGGCTTCTCGGTGATGGCCCCGTGCGACGGTGCGGTGCTGCGGTTGCACGTCAATGCCCCCGGCGCGGTAGTGCAGGAGGGGGACATCCTGAGCGAGATCGCTTGCGCTGGCGACCGGCTCCAGGGGGAGCTGAGGGTGCCGGAGGCCGGAGTGGCCCAGGTCCGGCCCGGACAAGGCGTCAAGCTGCGCTACGACGCCTTCCCCTATCAACGCTATGGCGTGCGGTTTGCCACGGTGCGATGGCTGGGACCCGCCGGGTCGACCGCTCGGGACAGCGGAGAATTCCGCGCCTTGGTAGATCTCGCGGACGATTCCATCCGGGTCCACGGTCAGCTGCAGGCCCTGCTACCCGGCATGGGCGGGCGCGCGGACATCGTGATCGGCAAGCGGTCGCTGGTGAGCTATGCCTTCGAGCCGATTCGCGCCCTGCGGGAAAACTTTGCGGAGCCACCCGCTCGATGACGGAGCCAGGGCACAACGGAGAACGCCACCGAGAGTGGCACCATAGTCTCGAGGACTTCCAGAGCGACGACGAGCCCATGGCCACCTGCCTTGGACTCGCCCGGATCGCGGCGCGCACCGAGCTGCCCATTTTGATCCTGGGAGAGACCGGCACCGGGAAGACCCTGCTCGCCCGGGCGATTCACAACTCCTCCCGCCGCTCAACCCATCCCTTCATCGCCTTCAACTCCGCCGCCCTCAGCGACACCCTCCTCGACAGCCAACTGTTTGGCCACGAGAAAGGCGCCTTTACCGGCGCGATTCGAAGAGTCAAAGGAAAGTTCGAGCTGGCGGACCACGGTACGCTCTTTCTGGACGAAATCGCGGACATGACTCCGGCGGCGCAGGCCAAGATCCTCCGGGCGGTCGAGTACGGCGAGTTCGAGCGGCTGGGCAGCGAGCAACTGCTCCAGGCCGACGTCCGACTCATCTCGGCAACCCACCTGCCTCTAGCGCGCTATCTGGAGACCGATCACTTCCGGAAGGATCTGTTCTATCGGATCAGCGGCATCACGCTCAGGCTGCCGTCGTTGCGGCAGAGGCCTAACGATCTCCGCACCATCATGGCTGCGGCGATCGCCACAGCCAGTGCGGCGCTCGAGAAGTCGATCGTCGGACTGAGCCGGCCCGCCGCCGACCGCCTCCTGAGCTATGACTGGCCGGGGAATCTTCGGGAACTCCAGCGGGTGATTCACACAGCGGTGGCGATCACCGAAGGCGAGGTAATCCCGCCCGAAGCGATCCTCCTCGAGACCTCGGTCGAAGCGGTCCAGGCTGGACATAGCAACGGGGCAGACCATCCGGAGCCGACTTCCGGAGCCGCGTCAGCCTCCCTCTCCGACCTCTCCCTTCGGGCCGCTGAGCTCCGCCACATCCACGCGGTGCTCGACTCCTACCATGGCAACAAGCGGCGGGCGGCCCGCGCCCTCGGCCTTTCCCGCTCGACTCTCGACCGCAAGCTTCACGGCGAATGACCCGCCGAGGCTGGAGTCTAGCTGTCTCGTCCTGAGACTATCGGCCCGAAGTTAGAACCAGCGCTAGTTTCAGATTCGAACCGTTAGCTCTAACCGAGATCGGGCGCTCAGGACGGAAGTGAGGATCACTGCTTGACTTGCGATTTCCTCTTCGGTGCGGCACGCGGTCTGCTTTAGAAGCGGTCGCAAGGCCGGAGCCGCCGGCCGAGAGCAACTCTCCCGCTCCAACCCGCAGTTCAAATTTCAGGAGGATGTATGGCCGCCAAGAAGAGCCCCAAGGTTAAGGATCTGCCCCGGAAGGCGATTGACCCGAAGAAAGCGGCCAACGTCAAGGGCGGGTACATCGCGACCGCAAAGCCGAAGCTCCCGAACTAAGCAGCGACTGAAGTAGGCACCGACTGTAAGCGAATGGATCCATCGTATTTCCACCTCGAGGAGGAAGTATGACGAGCAAGGACAAGGAAGTACGCGATCTGCCCGAGCGTAAGATCCCCGACAACAAGGCGGATCAGGTCAAGGGCGGCGCCATTACGAAGCCCGGCACGAAGAACCCGTTGTAAGGCAAACCATCCAACGATCCCCGTTCGGCCACCCCGACGGGGATCGCTGGCCCTCTGATCAAGTAGGATCTGGCGTATGACACCCCAGAACCGTAAACCCCAGAAGGACGAGAAAGCCGCCGAGGATGTGATTCGGCTGGAGGATCTCGCGCCTCGCGGGGATATAAAAGGCGGAGCCAAGCTTCGTTTCGGCGAAGCGACGGCGAAGAAACCGCGCGGACATTCTTCGGGCGGCTGATCTTCCAGGGAAGGAACTTCAGCCACCAGCGACCCGCAGTAAGTCGCGTGAGTGCCCGCGTGGCGGCCCGACGAACGCAGTATCAGCAGCGAATCAGCCTTCTCCCGCCCCGAACTGTCTCCCATCAAATTTCTCCGATAGCTGAGTGCGGTGCCCAATAAGTCCATCCTCAGGCGGAGCGGCCCGGGCCTCGGCCACTCGCGCT
>Ga0207676_10003943_pt1 | contig 10479 bp, 10 predicted proteins | sample KBSSwiS72_FD_184307 | JGI IMG/M metagenome (GOLD analysis project Ga0207676, IMG submission 184307) | Switchgrass rhizosphere microbial communities from Kellogg Biological Station, Michigan, USA - KBS Switchgrass S7-2 (SPAdes) (version 2) | ecosystem: Host-associated > Plants > Roots >... | reverse complement strand
CCGGCGCATGTATGCGGCGGTGAGTTACACGTTGTCGAAGGCGACGAACACTTTCGAACCTGATGGCAATGGTATTGGACCGACCGAAAGCAACATCAGTCAGCTCGGCGAGATTGAGCGTGGACCGAGCGTGGTTGATCAACGTCATCGCGCCGTGATCACGTTCAACTATCGTTTCCCGCTCGACTTCACTGCGGGCACGGTGTCGATGTTTGCTTCTGCGCGACCGTTCAATTCCACGACTGGCGTCGACAACAATGGCGATGGCATCAACAACGATCGTCCGGTCATCAACGGAGTAATCATCAGCAAGTCGGCGTTCCGTGGCACGCCTACTTCGGATGTCGCTGCTTTTGTTGAGAAGCGTTTTCGGTTAACGGAACAGATGAGCATCCTGCTCAGGTTGGAAGGTTTCAATCTCTTCAATCATGGAAACTTCCTCGGACGAGGAGTGACGACTTACGGCGATGCGCTCGCAGCAGCGCCAACGTTCGGGCAGTTCGTTGGTGGCGTCGGCACGACGACGAATGCGATACCCGCCTTCGCGAACATCGATCCGCCACGAATGTTTCAGCTTCAGGCTCGCTTCACGTTCTAGCCGTGTGTCCTAAACTGGTGGCGTAGTTTCTTCGAAGGGTAGATCCGGTTGGTAGCCTTTGTCGCGGCCGGCGACGTAGAGGCGCATCGCAAACCACAGAATTCCGAGCGCGAAAGCAATCCAAATAACAGTCCAGAAGAGAGCCGGAATGCCGGTGGCGGTCGCCATGTTTACGGCGTCAGTCGGAACGGCGGTGGCGAACGACGCTGACAAGAAGAAAACGGTCTTCAAATCAAACAGTGCATTCAACACGCATTGCACTGCCAGAAAACTCACAAAGAACGTCGCCACTTTCTTACTCGCAAACTTCGCGATCAAAATCAATCCTGCCGAGATGGCAAGACCCGCTAACAGCGTGAACGGTATTCCGGACCAGGCCGCGAACGAAAAGATCGGTTTGATGAATCCGAAGATCATCGTCAGTGCAAAAATGAGTACGCCGCACGCGAGCAACACCACTCTCGATTTAACTGACTGCCGGATCGCGACCAGCAACAACGCACCAAAAGCCATCGACCCCAAATATCCCGCACTCGAAATGAAGAGCTGTGAGATGAGTCCGCCCTGTGTGGTGTAGGTTTCGCCGCTGGCATTCATTGCCACGCTCAAACTCGCCACTGAATTTCCCGTCAGCAAGGCCGCCAGCGCGTGCCCTCCTTCGTGGATGAACGTCACGAAAATTCGGAACGGGTAAGTCAGAAACTCGGCGTAAGGAATGAACCACAACACCACTGAAAGAGTAGCTGCGATCAGCAGCGTCAGTGCCTGGGGTCGCGCGTCGTTTGAAAGTCTTAATCTCATCTTCAACTCTCCGGTAACGGGCGGAAATTTTTGGCCATATTCTAGTGCCAGCGATGATAACGCACAATGCGGGGCGGAGGTTCCAAACCCTATCTCTGATAATCGCCGGACTTTCCGCCCGATTTGCTTTCCAGCCGGACGTCGGTGATTGTGATACTTTTCTCCAGGGCCTTGCACATATCGTAAACCGTCAGCGCCGCAACGGAGACAGCGGTCAGGGCTTCCATCTCAACTCCGGTTTGCGCATTAGTCGACACCTCAGCCTCCAGCCCTACTCCAAACTCTTCCAAGCTGGCCCGCACGTCGATATGCGTCAACGGCAACGGATGACAGAGTGGAATGAGATCCGAGGTCCGTTTCGCTGCCATGATTCCGGCCAGCCGGGCGGCTTCGAGCGGATCTCCTTTCGGCGTGCGGTGTTCGCGCAGTGCCATCACCGTGGCGTTGTTCATCAAAACGCGTGCTGAAGCTACGGCGCGCCGCGTGGTTATTTGCTTGTTCCCGGTATCGACCATGCGGACGCGACCCTCATCGTCGACGTGCGAAAGCTGTGCCATGTCGAAAAGTAGATAACAAAAAAGGCTCTTCGGCAAGTAAGATCTCGACATCTGACCACGTTTACGTCTATCCTGCAGCGACCGGGACGAGGCCTCATTCGGGTTGGTCTCATGACTTCATACCAATCACGAGCCCTGGGTTAGATCTGAGTAGTAAATCAAGCGGTTAACACAAAATCCGATTGTCGCGCATATTCGTAGAGTAATGGACTATTTGAATTCGGGAGGTTCCCCCTGTGTTTGAGACTGATAAGGAAGTGCTGGACTGGTATGAACGACAGCCGCGTGCTCTGTCAAAAGAGTACGTGAATAGCATTCGGTGGAAGGACATCAAAAACTATCCCCTGAATCCGGCGTTCATCCCAGTCCTCGTGTACATGCGCGATATCGAATACTTCACCGATATGTATTATCAGGAACTGCGCCGCACGCCGACCGGCAAAGACCCGATAATCAGAAAGTTCATGGATCGGTGGAGCATTGAGGAACTGCATCACGGCAACCTGCTCAATCGTTTTTTGGAGGAAGCCGGTATTCCGACTGGAAAAAACTGGCAGGTCGAAGCGACTCGAAAAATTCCGCGCCTGTATACGATCGGAAGTTACCTGGTCGATCACGCTTCGCGCCCGTTTGGAAAATACTTTCATGGGGCGCACATGGTTTGGGGCGCGATCAACGAGATCACCGCGATGAATGCGTACCGGCGGCTTTCGGATCTGGCCGGTCACCCGGTGCTGAAGCAGTTGCTGATCGGAATCGTGCAGGAAGAGTCGATTCACGGCAGCTTCTATTGGAACGTGGCGCGCGTGAAGCTTGCGGAAAAGCAGTTTTCGAGAATTCTGGCGCGGTTCGTTATCGGGAAGTTCTGGTCACCGGTGGGGCAGGGAGCTAAACCCGAGGGCGAAGCGAACTACGTGATGGCGACCCTGTGGCCAGGTAAAGAAGGGTTGGAGTTGTTCGATCAGAAGATCGGGAATCGGATCGAACGGCTGCCTGGATTTCTCGGGTTTAAGGGATTGACGGAAAGAATCGCGCCGATCGTGCAGGCTTAAGTGGATTAGGGCAGCCTGATCACATTCACTAACGCGCCGGCTTCGATCGCTTTGACACCAGCCGGCACGATCAGCAGCGCCGTAGTCAATGCAAACGCGACGAAGTCTGACGATCCACCCCACTTCAGCGGAAACGCGACCAGTTCGGCGTCGTCGTTCGTCGTTAACTGCGCTGGTAAGTAACTCTCGCGATCACCCGATCCCTTCACGCTGCGCGCTAACACTGCGGTCTCGCGTTTTAACGCTGGATCCGCTGCGCCCTGCATCGCGAGCAGCGCTGTGCGGGCAAAGAGATTGAAGGTCACAGAAACCGAAACAGGATTGCCGGGTAGTCCGAATACAAGTGTCCCGTTCGGCAATCTCGCGAAGACCGTCGGTTTACCCGGACGAAGCGCGACGCGTTCGAAAAATATTTCTGCATCGAGTTCTTTTAGCGCTGCCTTAGTCACATCGTAAACGCCCATCGACACGCCGCCCGAAGTAACTATGACATCGCACTTCTTAGCTGCTGACGCTAACCGTTTCTTCAGTTGCGACGTTTCATCACCGGTGAGTGGCAGACGTTCGATGATGCCGCCGGCTGCTTCCGCATACGCGGCTATCGAGTAGTTGTTCGAATCGCGAATCTGGTCCTGACCAGGCTTTTGATCGACGGCGACGAGTTCGGTTCCGGTAGCGAGTACGCCTACGCGCGGTCTACTGAAAACTTCAACGGTTGCGTATCCGAATGCCGCGAGCACCGCCATCATCGCGGCGTTCACAGGCGTTCCTGCATTCAGAACAGTTTCGCCCGCTCGGATTTCGCTTCCTTGTTTGACGATCGATTTTCCGGTTTCGACGCTCTCGAGCAGTTCCACGACGGTACCGTCTTTCAGCTCGTGCGCCACCTCAACCTGCTGCACACTGTCAGCGCCGGCGGGCACGGGCGCTCCCGTCATGATCCGAACCGCCTGTCCTTCTTCCAACTGGTGATGCCAACCTCTACCCGCGGCCGACTCACCAACAATTCTTAAACGCACGGGTGCCGCCTGCGCATCCTCCGCCCGAACCGCATAACCATCCATTTGCGAACGATCGAACGGCGGTAAATCCGAATCAGCCACAATGTCCTGCGCCAACACCCTTCCCAGCGCGTTCTTCAACTGCACCCGCTCAGCCGCCAACACCCGCGTCTGCTGCCTAACAATCTGAATCCCTTCCAAAACCGAAATCATTTGTGCTTTATGTGCCTTTTTTGCGGCTAATAAACCGAAAGGCCGGTTTGGACCGGCCTCTCAAGGTTGGCGGAGGCATTCAGCCTCGATTGGTCACCGTCCTCACCCCGGCAACCACATTCACCGTTGGACAGGATTTTAGTCAAAACTGCGGCGCGGTCAATAGCGCATCTGCAGTATTTTTACGGCAAGAAACCTTCGGTGGGACTAACTATTAGATAAGTGGCGGGCCATACTGGACAATCTTCGCAACTTTTTCCTGTCGCCAGCGGCAGAGATGCTCAGTTTCTTGCATGGTTGAGGTCATCTTCGATCGAACCGATCGGATCCACGTAGTAAACAGGTCCGTCTCAATAGCAGTGTGCACACGAATCTGGGGGGTCGAAGTGCCGATGAATCCCTGACCTCCGCCACTTGGCTACACTGGAGGTTAGCTGTCCCTAGCACTCCCGCGTGAAATTACCGTGAGCGCTGTTCGATGAGTTGTCGCAAAGCTTGATTGACAGCGGCCGAATCCGGAAAAACTTCAGCGACATCCGGCTCAAGGACTACGATATTGGTGCCCTCTGCATATAGTTTTGCGTACTTGCCAATGACTGCATTGCTGAAGTCATACTCATCGAGCATTTCTAATTCCTCATTCTTTTTCTCGCTCATAATCTCTTCTTTCACGTAATGTCGCCGGTCTAGCGCTAATGATCCTTATACTTCGCCAGGTTAAATGACGGGAAGAAGGGATCGAACATACTTACTGTCATAGGAGGATAAATGACGACGGTGAGTGGCGCATGGCATCGCACTCAGCATGGCCGGGCAATAGAAAAGGCCGCCGGAACATATGGTCCTGCGACCTTCGTCAATATCTGGCGGGCCATACGGGACAATCTTCGCAACTTTTTCCTTTCGCCACCGGCAGAAATGCAACAACACGGTAGGTAGGTAGTCGGGGCGCTTCGTTATCGGCTTCTTAAAAGAGTTTGGAGTTCTTCGTGGAATAATACCTGGTGGGTTTCGATAGCTTCTGTAAAGTGCCTTCCTTGACGAGGCGCTTTATCCACTCCTTAGCCTGCACCGGTTTTACCTTTAATTTGTCCGCGATCTCTTTGTCAGTCTTAGCTGCGTCCAGTTGCTCGAGTAACGTTCTCACGGTGGCAAAGAGTTGTTCATCTGGAGAAATACTTGAACTGTTTGCTTTGCTCGAAGTGGCAGGTAGCTTCTGTTCGTCGACTGTCTTGTCTGACTGACGTCCATTGTCAGCCGAAAAGGAGAATCGTTCGGTTTCCAAAGAAGTTCTTCCGACGATCGCGCCTGCTAAAGTCTCGCTGAAGTCTTCGGGCGTATTTGGATTGGGCCACGTCAATGCACCCTTTTTTGCCAGATGTTCGAATGCCATGTCGTGCTGAGCATGAGGAAAAGTGTAAACCGGCACTAGACGCAACCTTTCCACTTGTTCAATCGCGCCCGCCCAAGTGCCCCCCTTTCCATAATCAGACTGAACCACAAGCGCCGCATCTGCGAGGGCGTATATCAACTTATTTCGCTGCATCGCATTCCCTACGTTGAATCCAGCCTGTGGATCGTATGGAGAAAGCAGTACTAGTTGACCATCCCTCAAATAATTTCGGTGATCTCGGTTTAGGGCCGCACGTTCAAGGTTCTCCGCGAGAACTCCGGCCGCCTTTCCTCCCGCCTCCAATCCACCGGACATGGCTGCCTGATCCACTCCTCTTGCGCCGCCGGAAACAATAGTTCGTTGAGCCCGCGCGGCGAGTTCACCGATTCGACTCGTCGACTCAAGTATGGTCGCATCAGCGTTTCGAGATCCGACTACCGCCAGTCCACCTGTATTAAGAATCGCTGAATCTCCGCAACCATAGAGGACTGGCGGAGCGAGATCCTTTAGTCGTTCTTTCAGTCGAGCCGGGTAAGCTTCATCAGATCTGCTTACCACCCAGATTGAACGAGCCTGCCACCGTTCGATCGCCTGGCTCAAAAGAAATCCTCGAGCGACGAGACGCTTGAGACGATCGCTATTCACAATCTTGCCCAATTCAAGGACCAACTCACTGCCGCCGGCAACGACAAGGTCAGCCGGCTGACACTCTTTCTGATGAAGAAACCGCGCGAGCTTCGCATACTCACTCGCGGTCAACAACTCCGTTGAATGTTGCCCGCGTCCGGTAATTAGAGGGGCAGTGAGCAACAGGATTGCCTGAGTATTAGCTGAGACTTGATTGCCGATTACTGTTTGCGAAGTGCTCATCAAACGTTTCCTGTCATAGCGAGAGCAAGCGGCCAAACCTGGCTAACGCCCTTAGTGCGCAGCAGCCAGGCTGCAACCGTCAATGTCCAACGGGAATCCACGATATCATCTACCAACAATACCGAGCCAGCAAGTAAAAGTTGTTCATTAACAGCGAGCGAACCGTCGACGTTTCGAGCTTGGTGTGTGCTATTAGCCATTGTTTTCTGCTCCGGGCGTGCTCCGGTTTTGACAATTGCGTCCCGGAAGGGCAGCCTCAACTCTGATGCTAACCTGCGAGCAAAATCCGGCACGAGCTTCGGATGCCGCAGTGATGGAATACACGTAACCCAAGCAGGCGCTGGTTGAGGATTCCACTCTCTCACAAGGGTCACACATGCTTTGACGAGTTCGTCGCTAAACTGTCCGTCAGAATACTTTCCCGCTTGCAACAGCCTGGCCCAACCAGCGTCGCCCCACATACTTAATGCCCTGCCTTGCTCCGCCAAATGCTCCGCGCGGATGTTCCCTTTGAGTTCATATTTCGGCATTCCTCCGAACGGCCATTTTTTGCGTGGTTCGATTGGTAAACTGGTGCGGCGTAGAAATTCAATCGCTTCATGAACAAGCTGTGCGTCTACTGTCGTTGGTAGCAGGGGTAGCAAAGGAGTAGGCGCTTCGTTCAGCTCACCGTCGAGTGCCCGGATTAAAAAATCCATGTGCCCACTCGAAAGATTAACGTATTCCTGCATCTGATCTCGCTCACTCTGCCGCAACTCTGTGAGTCGTTGAGCGCGTTGCCAAAATTCTTCGCTAAGGCTTGTGGTAGTTAAAATCCACTTCGTATCTTGCTTTACGATGGGAGCAGGTGATTCGAGTGAGAGCAGGTCGATGGTCCTTTGAATTCGTCCGACCCTAATATTCAGACGCTCCATTAACCCCGGAACAGAGAGTCCGCCTTTTGCTTCCTCGAGGACATTAAGTATCTGTTCCGCTTCATCTCTGGTAGGAAACGCCGTTTCAATAAAGTAATCGATGACTTCGGTATCTTCCTGCCCACTCAGCAAAACACCATAAGCAGATTCGAGCGCGCGCCCTGCTCGTCCAACTTGTTGGTAATAGGCTACCACCGATCCCGGAGTTTGATAGTGAATTACAAAAGCTAAATCCGGTTTGTCGAAACCCATCCCCAGAGCAGTCGTCGCCACTAAAGCTTTAACCTTGTTATCGAGCAGGCTACGCTCAAGTTCGTCACGTCCATCGCCGGTTCGTCCGGTATAAGGCTCAACATTTATGCCTCGCGACTTGAGCCAATCAGCTAGCCGAATTGCGTCTCGAACGGTCAGCGTGTAAATGATCCCGGCTCCGGGCAGATTCGGAAGCTGCTCTGCCAACCACGCCATTCTTTCTTCCTGAGTAGACAGCCGGATCGTTTGGAGAAGTAAGGAAGCACGGTTTAGATCGCCGCGCATGACATCAAGTTGTGGTCCCAATACAACACGCAGATCATCCATTACTCTATCGTTGGCTGTAGCGGTAGTGGCCAGTAAACGCAGATTAGGTGGCAGCGCTCGTACGATTCTTTCTAACAGTCGATAGTGAGGACGAAAATCGTGGCCCCAATCAGAGATACAGTGAGCTTCGTCAATAACTAACAAGGCAATACGCGCTGCAACCCGCGAAAGAACTTGTGACCGAAAGCGTTCGTTGGCAAGACGTTCAGGCGAAATCAAAAGTATGTCCAGTTGGTCGCTTATTAGCGCGCGCTCGACGCTGTCCCACTCATTGGGATTGTCAGAGTTAATAGTGGCGGCCCGAACACCCATGCGCTCAGCGGCGAGTAGCTGATTGCGCATTAACGCCAGTAGCGGTGAAATAAGCATGGTCGGTCCGTGGCCTTGTTCTCGAAGCAGTTTTGCTGCGATGAAGTAAACGAAGCTTTTGCCCCAGCCGGTCCGTTGGACGACTAACAGACGACCACGTCCCTTTACGATGTGTCGGATGGCTTCTTCCTGACCTTCACGAAATGTGGCGTTTTTAAGACCGGAGCCAAGCCGAAGGAGTTGAAGTGCGCGCACGGAGTTGTAAGGCATGAGGTAGTAGTAGAGGGAGAGCGGTAAGTTACAGAAACAAGTGGCGGAGCCGACGGGACTCGAACCCGCGACCTCCGACGTGACAGGCCGGCGTTCTAACCAACTGAACTACGACTCCGCAATGACTTCCTTTGGTAGGCACGGAGGGATTCGAACCCCCAACCTCTTCCTTGTAAGGGAAGCCGTCTACCATTGACGTACGTGCCTTTACCAGGACCAACCCTGTCGTCAGCCCTGCTCGCAAGCGAGTGGTCATGCTATGAGAACCCGCCATTAGTGTCAAGCTCGCCACAAAAAGGTTATTTGCCACAAAAAGCACAAAGGGCGTGCAATGAGTTTAGCGAAATGACGGAAGCGCTTTAGTAAACCTTTTGTACCTTTTGTGCTTCTTTGTGGCTAATAGCTTTTTGTGGCAATATTCGCGAGAGCCCATCCAGTTTGTCCTATGTCAATATCTCTAAAGCTTTGCCTTCTAATCGTCGTCTCTGCGATCGCGGCTCAGCAGATCACCCAGCAACCTGCACAACGACCGCGACGAGTGGGCGGAAACGAACAGACCACCGAATCGAAAAAATCCGCGACCGGCCCCGACGAGGTCGACGAAGGTGACGTCATCAAAACCGATACGCAGCTCGTGTCTGTTCCCGCGTTTGTCACCGACGCCACCGGTCGGCCAGTTTCAGGTCTTCGTCCGGAAAACTTCCGCATCATCGAGGACGGCCAACCGCAGACGATCGCGAACTTCGGCACCACCGAGACGCCCTTCGAAATCGCACTGCTGCTCGACACCTCAGGCTCAACGCGTGACGACGTGGCGCTGATACGTTCAGCCGCAAACAGTTTCATCGAGGCGCTACGGCCGGGCGACCGCGTCGGAATCATCGCCTTCAACCAGTCGCAAACACGATCGTCTTCAATTGCTACGGTCGAAGTGTTGACGCCGCTAACCGACAATCGCGATTCGTTGCGAGCAGCAATCGAGAATCTCGGCGCAAGCCAGGGCACGCCCTACTACGACGCACTCGAACGCGTCGCAGACAATATTTTTCGCGATCCGCCGCGCGATGAAGTGCGTGGGCGGCGTGCAGTAGTAGCGTTGACTGACGGTGTTGATTCGTCGAGCAACTCCGATTTTGCTACCGCGAAAGTGAAACTGTCGCGTGCCGGTCTCGCTTGCTACTTTATTCAGGTCAACACGGAAGACTTCGTCGAAGATCGATTGATGAAGGATTGTAGTGACGATGGTCAGCTCTCGCTTTCACAGCGTCAGATACAGCGTTATCGCGAGCTCTTCTTCCCGAAAGCAAGAGCGGAGAACTTCAACAGCTTTTGCCAGATGGGGCCGTTTGAGCGAATGTCGATCAGCCGCGACCTCTACAATCTGGCGCGACGCGAGATGGACGACCTCTCGCGCGGGTCCGGCGGCAGAAGTTTTCCCGCGGCGACGTTGGCCGATGCGCGCGCCGCGTTCGCGCGTGTCGCCGCCGACATCGGCACGCTTTACAGTTTGGGTTACTATCCCACCAACAAAGCTCGTGACGGAAAGTTTCGTTCCATCAAACTCGAAGTGCGAGGCTTGAAAGACAAAGCACAGATCCGTGCGCGCGACGGTTATTACGCGCCGAAACAGTAAAACTTTAATGCCCACTTTTTCTTCTCCGTTCCATCGCGTCTTACTGATCGTTCTTGATGGCGCGGGCATTGGTGCAATGCCCGATGCTCCCGACTGGGGCGACGCCGGCGCCGACACGTTTGGTCACATACTCGAGTCGCGGCCCGTGCGCCTGCCGAATCTTCAACGTTATGGTCTCGGCAACATCCGTCCGTTACGAGCGTTGCCGCCGTTGGACCAACTGACCGGTTCGTACGGCCGTTGTGCTTTGCGCTCTAACGGGAAAGACACGACCACGGGTCACTGGGAG
>Ga0207676_10003934_pt1 | contig 10490 bp, 2 predicted proteins | sample KBSSwiS72_FD_184307 | JGI IMG/M metagenome (GOLD analysis project Ga0207676, IMG submission 184307) | Switchgrass rhizosphere microbial communities from Kellogg Biological Station, Michigan, USA - KBS Switchgrass S7-2 (SPAdes) (version 2) | ecosystem: Host-associated > Plants > Roots >... | reverse complement strand
AAGAGCGAAGCGTAACTGCAACCATGACTGATGAGGAGTTTGAAAAGCACTGGCTCTACGTTCGGCCTGAGAGAATGCACGACGGCGCTCTCGAGGCAGTGAGCGCGTACCGACAGGACCACGAAGGTTAGTCCGCCCCTCGCTAGCCCGACGCATACCTGCCTCAATTTCAAAAGACGTGTAGGGTAACGTCTAGTGCAAGGAGAGCAACAGGATGCCACGGCCGGTCTCATTAGCATCACTCAGCCGCGAAGTTCTTCCTTATCCTCCGTCCCTGCTGTCCAAAGAACGCTTTACAAAGTTGGTAGCTAATTCCAGCGCGTGTTATCGAATAATCGGCAACGAGCTTCGCCATCTCTGAGGAATGAGTTTCTGCCCTGCCTGTCGTTCTCAAGTTATGCTGGCAATCAGACTTGGTCTGCTACCAGACTCAGTCGGCTTCCGACAGACAACCCGTTCATATTCAGGTAGAAGGAAGCCTACCCGTACCTTCGATTGCCTTCGATCTTAAGCTGTTGGCTTAATGTGCGGTAGCCCGCTTTCTTCCATCACTCTGGGGAAACGAGCAACTACTCGATCACTTCAGCGACGCCCCGACGTCTGCTCACCACTTCCTTATCCCCAGATTTTTTCAGCTAGCCCAGCCTCGGCATCTTGTGACGATCTCCAGCTTGGATGGTTATGCGCGTTTCGGCACACCAGCAGCGCGGGTACGGTATAGATCCGCTAACAATTATCGCGCGGCAGATGGTGGAGCAATATCAATATGAAGTCTGAGGGCGTGGTAAAACGGTCTCGCGAAGACGTACGTGAGATTTCCAAAAACCTGAATGACCTTTCAACAAGTGAGCGCTCTGCGCTCGTTATGCGACTCAAGAAAAAGCTGGCGGAGCTAACACCCGAGCAAACAATACAGCGTCGCAAAGATTCCGGTCCCGTTCCGCTTTCCTTTGCGCAGCAGCGGATCTGGTTTCTCGAGCAAATGGGCTATAGCAATTACTTTGTTTCGGGTACTTCTCGCTTAACCGGCCTGCTTGATGTGAAGGCCCTCGAACGGAGCTTGAATGAGATTGTGCAACGGCATGAGGCGTTACGCACGACTTTTACCACGATCGACGGCCAACCAATGCAGATAATTGCGCCGCGATTACCCCTGACGCTATCGGTCCTCGATTGGAGCCAACTCCCCTCAGACGAGCGCGCGGTAGGGACAAGGCGGCTGGGGACTGAAGCGTTGCGGCCTTTCAATCTCGAGAGGGGGCCACTGCTGCGCGCCAGTCTGCTCCGTTTCGCCGAAGATGAGCATCTCTTATTGTTGACGATGCACCACATCGTCTCTGATGGCTGGTCACTCGGGGTATTGATCCGTGAGTTGGCTACACTGTACGAAGGCTTTATTGAGGGTAAGACACCAAGCCTGCCGGAGCTCCCTATTCAATACGCTGACTTTGCTGTCTGGCAACGTCGTTGGTTGAGTGGAGAGATCCTGGAACGACAACTGGCGTATTGGAAAGAGCTGTTAAGCGACACTCCCCCAGTGCTTGACCTCCCCACTGATCTGCCACGCCCGGTGGTTCCAACAATCGAAGGTTCTTTCCTGACCTGTGAAATCAGCAAAGAATTAACTGAAGCGCTAAAAGACTTGAGCCGCAAGGAAGGAGTGTCGCTGTACATGACGCTGCTTGCGGCTTTCAAAATTCTGTTGGCCCGTTATGCGGCGCAAGATGAGGTTGTAGTCGGCACTCCGATTGCCAATCGAAATTGGATAGAGATCGAGAACCTTATTGGTTTCTTCGTTAATACGTTGGTGCTACGAACCGATCTGTCGGGCAATCCACCATTCAAAGAATTGTTGAAGCAGATCAGAGAAGTGACGCTGGGCGCTTTCGCGCATCAGGATGTGCCGTTTGAGAAGCTCGTCGAGGAGTTGCAGCCCGGACGTGACATAACCCGTACACCTTTCTTTCAGGTGATGTTCTCACTTCAGAATAGTCCGATGCCCCCGCTCAAACTTGCACAGGTGACAATGACACTGTTGCAAGACGAGATTGCGACATCGCAATTCGATCTAACTCTTGATATCACCGAACGAAGCAACGACATGGAGTGCTTGCTGGAATACAGCACGAAGATTTTCGAACGCGCGACAGTGCAGCGCATGCTGACCCACTACATAAATCTCCTCGAGAGCATCGTTGCCAACCCACAACAACGTATCCGAGAATTACCGCTACTGACCCATGACGAAGGCCGGCAGATTCTGGTCGAGTGGAACGATACAGCACGCGAGTACGCACACGAACGCTGCATTCATCAACTCTTTGAGGTGCAGGCCGAGCGCACGCCTGAAGCAATCGCTGTGGTTTTTGGCGACGAGCGCGTCACTTACGCTGAGTTGAATCGTCGGGCCAATCAGCTTGGGCATTATCTAAAGCAACTTGGTGTTGGGCCTGAAACACGCGTCGGTATTCTCCTGGAGCGCTCAGTCGAGATGCCCATTGCGCTGCTGGCAGTGCTCAAAGCCGGTGGCGCATACGTGGCTTTCGACCCGTCTTACCCCCCGGAGCGTTTGCTCTACATGTTTGAGGATTCCGACATATCCATTTTGTTGACACAGCAGAAGGTGCTAATGGGCCAGCCGGAGTACCGCGCACATCTCGTCTGCGTTGATACTGAACGGACTTCGATTGCCGAGCACGATACGCAGAATATTCAGAGCGACGTCAACGCTTCCAACCTCGCTTATCTGGTCTACACATCAGGTTCGACCGGACGGCCGAAAGGGATCCTCATTGAACATGGCTCAGTGGTCAATGCCAGCTATAGTTTTATAAACAGTCATCGAATGACCGAGAATGACCGCCTTTTGCAGTTCGCTTCATTGAGCTTTGACGTGGCGGCTGAAGAGTTCTTCGCGACGTGGTTGAGTGGCGGATGCGTTGTCATGCGGCCCGAGCTAAGCTCATTCGCTGAATTCACGACGTTGCTGCAGCGTGAAAATGTAACTGTCGTGAACCTTCCGGCATCGTTCTGGTTGGAATGGTTGACAGCGATGGCCGATCGGGGCGGCGAATTGCCGAAGTCGGTGCGGCGCGTGATCGCCGGCAACGAGAAGACCCTGGAGGAAACACTTGCAAAGTGGCAACGCCTGATTGGACCAAACGTTGAATGGCGTAACGCCTATGGACCGAGTGAGACGACCATAACTGCCAGCAACTATGAACCTTCGAGCACAGGTGTGACGCGTGAAGAAAAGAGCACTGTACCCATTGGACGACCGGTAATGAACGTGCAAATGTACGTGCTTGATAGCGCACTACAAATCGTCCCCACAAGGGTGGCCGGCGAGTTGTACATTGGCGGCGACGGTGTTGCTCGTGGGTATCACAAACAACCCACGCAAACAGCAGAGAGGTTTCTCCCTAATCCTTATGGCCGAAAGCGTGGCGAGCGTCTTTACCGAACCGGCGATGCGGCACGGTATCGGGCGGATGGAAATATCGAATTCCTGGGACGCGTTGACGAGCAGGTCAAGATCAGAGGATACAGGATTGAACTCGGAGAGATTGAAGCCGTACTGGCTCAACATGCGAGCGTTCGCGAAAGCGTCGTCATTGCGCGCGACGACGGACGCGGCGGCCAGCGCTTGATGGCTTACGTCGTTAGTAATAATGGCGACCTTCGAACAGACGAGCTGCGCGAGTTTTTACGGCAGAGGCTAACGGAGTACATGGTCCCTTCCAGCTTTGTGGTGCTGGAAACCATGCCGCGTACTCCTAACGGTAAAGTTGACCGGCGCGCGCTCCCGGATGCTGACAGCACGCACACTGACGCTAACGAGGCCTACATCGCGCCACGCTCCGCGACCGAACGCACGATCGCAAACATCTGGCAGGAAGTTCTCAAGGTAGAGAAGGTTGGTATCAATGACAACTTCTTCGGTCTGGGCGGACATTCTCTGTTGCTGGTGCACGCGCAAAGTAAACTGAGCGATGCTTTGAGAGTAAAGGTTTCGATGCTTGAAATGTTCAAGTATCCGACGATAAGCGCGCTAGCTGAGCATTTGAGTACTCAACCTGGCTCGATACCGGTTTCACCACCGACACGAACTCAAGCTGAGACACGCCTGGAAGCCTTGAACCGTCAGCGACAGTTGCGGCAACGAACCACCCTGAACAATCCTGTAAATCCTGTAAAAGCAAACTAACAAACAATGAGCTCACTCGATGATCATGCCGCTTCAGAAGTTGCGGTCATCGGCTTTGCCGGTCGTTTCCCGGGCGCGCCAAACATAGACGAGTTTTGGAAAAACCTCCGTGATGGCGTGGAGTCTGTCTCTTTCTTCACAAAGGAAGAACTGCTCGGCTCAGGAGTTGATCCAGATCATCTTGCCGCGCCTGAGTATGTGCCTGCAAAAGCCATCCTGGAAGATGTCGAGCTATTCGATGCCGCTTTCTTCGACTTCAGTCCGCGAGAAGCCGAGATGCTCGATCCGCAGCACCGTGTGCTGCTCGAATGTGCCGTTGAAGCCTTCGAGCACGCCGGGTACTACCCGGAAAGTTTCAAGGGTCGAGTTGGCGTCTATGCAGGAGTGAGCGCCGGCAGTTACTTAAATGTGAATTTATCGTCGCATAAGGAGCTTATTGAACGCGTTGGCGCGTACCAGGTTGACATCGGCAATCACGCCGAGTTTGTACCAACGACTATCTCGTTCAAGTTAAATCTAAAAGGTCCAAGTATCAATATTCAGACCGCGTGCTCAACATCGCTCGTCGCCGTGCACGTCGCCTGTCAGAGTTTGCTAAATGGCGAGTGTGACATGGCGCTCGCTGGCGGAGGCTCGATTACATTTCCGCACAAGGAGGGCTACTTCTATCAGGAGGAAGGGATCCTTTCGCCCGATGGACACTGCCGGGCCTTCGACTCGGAGGCCCGTGGAACGGTTGGAGGTGAAGGTGCGGGTCTGGTTGCTTTGAAGCGTTTGGTCGATGCCCTGGCGGATGGCGATACCATCCATGCAGTCATCAAGGGCTCTGCTGTCAACAATGATGGCTCGCTGAAGATCGGTTATACGGCACCAAGCGTTAACGGTCAGGCTGAGGTCGTCGCTGATGCACTCGCTTTGGCCGGCGTCAGCGCTGAATCCATCAATTACATCGAGGCGCATGGAACCGGGACCGCTCTCGGCGACCCAGTGGAAATCGCCGCAATAACACAAGCCTTTGACGTTGACCCACAGATGAGAAGTTTCTGCGCAATCGGGTCAGTGAAAACCAACATTGGCCATCTCGACGCGGCCGCGGGTGTAGCTGGATTAATCAAAACCATTCTGGCGCTCAAACACGCGCAGATTCCTCCGAGCCTTCACTACGAAAGTCCTAATCCGAAAATCGATTTTGCCGACAGCCCTTTCTTTGTCAATGACAAACTTGTCGAATGGAAGCGGGGCGAGACACCGCGACGCGCTGGAGTCAGCTCTTTTGGTATCGGCGGGACCAACGCGCATGTGGTGGTGGAAGAACCACCGCCACCTGAACCCTCGACGATGCAGACGACGATTCAGACTAGGCCGCTCCAGTTATTGGCACTCTCAGCTAAAACCCTTTCGGCGCTGGAAAAGGCGACGGCAAATCTAACCGAGTACCTGAGACACAACAGTAACGTCAATCTCGCAGACGTTTCCTATACGTTGCACCTCGGGCGGGGTGGCTACAGTCACCGGCGCTTTCTTGTTTGTAAGGATCAAAACGACGCGCTGTCCGCGCTTGAAACACGCGATGCCTCGCGTCTGTTTACACTGTTTCAAGAGCCGAGGCATCGACCTGTCGCTTTTATGTTTCCGGGTCAGGGCACTCAGTATGTTGGGATGGCGCGTGGACTTTATCGAAGCGAGCGGGTCTTTCGCGAGTATATCGACCTTTGTGCGGAACAATTGTCCGCGCATTTAAATCTCGATCTGCGCGAGGTGCTTTATCCGAATGAAGAGGGAGAGGCGGAAGCCAATCGATTGCTAGGCCAGACTTTCGTCACGCAACCGGCGCTCTTTTGTATCGAATATGCGTTGGCCCAACTCTGGATGAGTTGGGGCGTAGTTCCATCGGCGATGATCGGCCACAGTATCGGCGAATATGTGGCCGCGTGCCTGGCCAACGTTTTCTCTCTTGAAGACGCACTTGCGTTAGTGGCAGCACGCGGACAACTGATGCAGCAACTACCTTCAGGAGCGATGCTCGCCGTGATGCTCTCGGAAACCGAAACCCGTTCCCTGCTACACAACGGTCTTGCGCTGGCCGCGGTTAACGGAGCAAAGAACTGTGTCGTCTCCGGCACGTCTACAGCGATTCAAGCGCTCCACGATCAGCTCAAGCAGCAAGACTTACACTCTCAGGTGCTTCATACTTCTCATGCTTTTCACTCTGAAATGATGGAGTCGATTCTCGAACCGTTTACCGATCGGGTCAGACAAGTCAAACTCAACGCGCCGGCAATTCCTTTTCTTTCCAACGTCACGGGCGCCTGGCAAAACAGTGGGCCAGCGACCGATCCCACATACTGGTCGCGCCACCTGCGCCAAACGGTGCGCTTTGCCGATGGACTCGGCAACCTACTTCAGGATGCGGAAAGAATTTTGTTGGAGGTCGGGCCCGGACACACACTGAACACGCTGGTGAGACAGCATACCTCGCAAATCGGAAACCAGTTTGTTCTTAGCTCGTTGCCACGTGCGCGGGATGGGTATACCGATACCGAGTTTCTGCTGAACAGTGTGGGCAAGTTCTGGCTGGCTGGGGGCCAAATTGATTGGGCGCGTTTTTATGCAGGTGAGCAGCGACGCCGCATTCCTTTGCCGACCTATCCTTTCGAACGACAGCGTTACTATCTCGAACCTGAAAATAGCTATACACGAAAGGGACATAAGCCCCGGTCATCTGGGAAAAGAGCAGACGTCGCCGACTGGTTCTACCTTCCTTCCTGGAAACAATTCGACCTGCCGCATTTGACAAAGCTAGAGAAGCAGATTCCGGAAGATCGTTCCTTAATTTTCTGCGACGAGAGTGGGGTAGGCGAGGCGCTGGCCCAACGGCTCGTGCAAAGAGGTAAAGAGATTGTCGTCGTACATGCAGGAGAGCAGTTTAGACGCACGGCAGATCGTGCCTACACACTAAACCCCGTACAAAAAAATAATTACGACGCTTTGCTGAAGGAGTTGGTGTCGCGAGGTATAAAGTTTACCAGGGTGATTCACCTATGGACTCTCGACAAGTCTGAGAGTTTCGAGCGGGCACAGCAATCGGGTCTGTATAGTCTGCTCTTTTTGACGCAGGCGCTCGCTGAACAAACTCTCGCGAATTCATTGGAGTTCGTAGTTGTGACCGAAAGCGTCCAGGAGGTGAATGGTGAGGAGACCCTGCGGCCGGATCAGGCGACTGTGCTCGGCGCATGTAAAGTCATCCCACAGGAGTACCCGGAAATAACCTGCCGCACGATCGATGTGGTCTCTCACATACGCAATGCCGTGCCCACCCAACTCATTGATCAGCTTCTTGATGAATTGGCTGAAAAAGTCTCAGAACACGTCGTGGCATATCGTGGGCGACATCGCTGGATCCAAAGCTTCGAACCTGTGCGACTCGAGAACGGAAGCGGGGCGCAATCGCTGCTGAGTGATGGCGGAGTCTATTTGATTACCGGAGGCTTAGGAGGAGTGGGACTGGCCTTGGCTCAACATCTGGCGCGGACCCATAAGGCAAAGCTCGCGCTGCTTGGGCGTAGCGGCTTGCCGGCACCGGATGCATGGCCACAGTGGCTGGAGGAGCACGATGACGACGATAACGTGAGCAGGAAAATAAGAAAAGTTCGAGAGTTGGAGACTGTGGGCGCAGAAGTGCTGCTATTACGTGCCGACGTATCGAACGAAGGGCAGATGTTTGAAGCGGTAGCTCGCACTGTGGAACGGTTTGGGCGAATTGATGGGGTCATTTATGGCGCGGCGGCTGGGGCAAGCACGGACAAAGAGATTAGAGAGACAACGTCGGCTGACTGCATAGTCCAATTTCAAGCCAAAGCGCAGGGCCTGTTGGTGTTGGAAAAAGTCTTACAGTGTAGAGATTACAAATTCTGTCTAATGCTCTCATCTCTTTCATCAATCCTCGGGGGCATGACATTCGCGGCTTACGCCGCCGCAAACATTTTTATGGATACGTTTGTGCGGAAGCATAACCAGTCGCACCCGGAAACGTGGCTAACCGTCAACTGGGACGGTTGGAGTGATTCAGCAATCGATCCGAAGAGCGGCGGCGAGGCTTTGGAACGCATCCTGTCAATTGGACCAATCTCTCAAATATTGGTCTCAACCTCAGATCTTTACGCGCGGCTGGAGCGGTGGTTAAGTTTTGAGGATTCGCAGACTGCTGTGACAATTGAGAAATCTGAGTTTGCCGTTCTTCATCCAAGACCTAATTTACTCAACGCCTACGTTGCTCCAAGCAATGAGCTCGAGCAGGACCTCGCGGAAACGTGGCAGGAGTTGCTTGGCATCGAGCAAGTCGGTATCAACGATAACTTCTTCGAGCTGGGCGGCCACTCTCTACTGGCCACGATGGTACAGTCTCGTCTCCGTAAAGAATTTGGCGTGGAATTACCGCTGCGCAGCTTCTTTGAATCTCCGACGGTGAGCGGGTTGGCGCTCATCATCGCTCAACGCGTCATTGAAAACCAGGATGAGCAAAGCATTGCTCAACTGCTCGAGAGTACCGCAAAGTAATTCCCCATCAAGCTACAAAAAAAGATCAGTGGCTTAACATGGATAACGTTTCCAGTCGCATAGCATCGCTCTCTCCGGACGAACGCTCTTCGCTCGTCATGCGGCTTAAGCGCAAAGCTCGAAACGCTGAGAGAGTCGTGGACCAGACGATTCGCCCTCGCGAAAAGAGAATTGATGCGCCACTCTCACTTGCGCAGCAGCGACTCTGGTTTCTTCATCAGCTAGACCCCGGTAACGACCCTTATTATCTGCCTTTTTACTACCGACTGACTGGACCATTAGACGTTGCGGCGCTGGAGCGTGGCCTTAATGAGATTATTCGGCGGCACGAGATACTGCGCACAGTTTTTAGAGAGAGTGACAGCAAGGTCGTACAAAGTGTTTTGCCGTCATTCGACCTCGCACTGCCGAAGTTTGACCTGAGTCAACTCTCTGAGATCCAAGCCGACCTTGAGACTCATTGTCTTATTGATGCCGAAGCTGCCCGGCCTTTCAATCTGGAACAGGGACCACTCTTGCGAGCGATGCTCCTGAGAAAATCTGATGAGGAGCACGGGCTTTCCCTGATCATCCATCACATTGTGACTGACGGTTGGTCCATAGACATCTTCATGGATGAATTGATCGTCCTCTACGGGGCGTTCTCGGCAAATGAGCCCTCCCCATTAGCAGACCTTCCTCTGCAATATGCCGACTTCGCCGCCTGGCAGCGCGAGTGGATCACGGGAGGTGTATTAGAAGAGCAATTCGCTTATTGGAAGAAGCAACTGAGCGGCGACCTGCCTATGCTGGAGGTGCCAACGGACCATCCCCGGCCACTTCGAATGACATACCGCGGCGCGGATGGAGATTTCGACCTAACGCAAGATTTGATAGAGCGGTTAAACGAGTTGGGCCACCGTGAAGGGGCCACTCTGTTCATGACGCTGATGGCGGGGTTACTGAGTCTGCTCCACAGGTATACAGGGCAGGAAGACATTATTCTGGGCACTGCGATTGCGGGACGCAACCACGCGGAGATCGAAAAGCTCATCGGTTTTTTCGTAAATACGTTGGTGCTGCGCACAGACTTGTCTGGTAATCCAAAGTTTAGTGAACTGCTCGGCCGCGTTCGCGAAGTCGCTTTAGGTGCTTACGAGCATCAGGACGTGCCCTTTGAAAAGCTCGTCGAAGAGTTGCAGCCGGAACGCGACATGAGCCGGCATCCATTCTTTCAAGTAATGGTCAATTTCCAGAATGCGCCGGCCGAAACACCCACATCGCGCGGGTTGAAAATTACACCTCAAGACTTCGGAGACCGGACAAGATTCGATCTGGAACTTCATCTCTGGGTGTCGCCGCAGGGCCTCTCTGGAAATTTGATCTACAACGCAGATCTTTTCGAGCAGTCCACGATTGCCCGGATGCTAAGGCACTTTGAGACGTTGTTGGAAGGAATTGCCGCGAATCCGGAAGCACGGCTATCAGAGTTGCCGCTCCTTATAAAGGAAGAGCAAGAGCAGTTTCGGGAGTGGAATCAAACGAGCAGCGATTACGAGCGCGATCAGTGTGTACAGCAGTTAGTTGAAATAGCGGTCGCGCGTCAGCCTGAAGCGGTGGCCATAAGCTACGGTGCGGAACAGATCAGTTACCGGAAACTAAATAGCCTTGCTAACCAATTAGCGCATTACCTGCGAAGGCGTGGGGTTGGCTTGGAGACAAGGGTCGGAGTGTTAATGGAGCGGTC
>Ga0207676_10003916_pt1 | contig 10512 bp, 11 predicted proteins | sample KBSSwiS72_FD_184307 | JGI IMG/M metagenome (GOLD analysis project Ga0207676, IMG submission 184307) | Switchgrass rhizosphere microbial communities from Kellogg Biological Station, Michigan, USA - KBS Switchgrass S7-2 (SPAdes) (version 2) | ecosystem: Host-associated > Plants > Roots >... | reverse complement strand
TGTAGAAGCGGCAATATGATCGAGCATTCGCTGCATGTCATAGCGATAGAAAAGAATGACTTAGGAGATCAAGAGATTTGGGCCCGTCATAGCTGCAACCCCTTGTTGGATGTCAGGCTGGCGACGGTCTACTTTAGCTACTCGTTTCAAGGCACTGCGGATATGTACGATTATGCCGAGAGAATTGCGGCAATCTACAAGCAATGTCGGCCTAGGCGCACGTAACGATACTATGGTTGGGCATCCAGGGGGGCGCGATTGATAACGGGCGTCTCCAAGTTCGTTGCTCTCAAAGCTTCGACAGCTCTTCTACAATCCGCTTTGCTGCGATAGCCAGCGCCACTCGCCTGAACGATGCCATCGTCGTCGACCAATTCCCAGCGCCAATCTCCACCAGCATTCCTTAGAGATGTCAGACGCGTCACGCCTTCCAAATGGATCTCAAACTGCACTGCCTTCATCCTGACATGAGATGTTGGACGATTTAGCCCCACCATATTCAATCATTTGAACTTTCGCGGTCGGGATTCTCGCTGCACCATCGATCGATTTCCCGCAGACTGCGCAACGACATGCTGTCAGCGACGGCTTGTGACCGCCGCCGCCGCTCTTCGCGACCCTCGGCTATAAGCGCCTCCTTCCCCCACGCCGTAGCGGCCCTGGCGGCGATGATGCGGGCGTGCGGAAGCTCTGCCTTAGCGGCGCGATCGCGCTGATACATTTCCTGCGCGCGACACAGGGTGGCCGAAGGATACATCTGAAATCCTCTATAATTTTGGGGGCTTGGCTTTGTTCACCAGGTAGATCCCATCATTTAGCGGGCTTGGCTTGACCCCTCCTTGCCTGAGCAACGGCATCGTGCAAATTCGAATATCGATAGTTCTTGTACAGGAATTCACAAGCAGGCACGCGCATAATTCCGTACCTGTCCATCAACTCAGTTTCTTCCCCTTCATCTGATATGGTGTTCATCATATGCGCCGATGCGATTCGAAGCTGACGAGACGCTTTTCCTCGTTATTCCGGGGCATTCCGTTGATCTTGGCGGCCAATTGACGAAGAATTCGAGAGCGATGTTCGAACGTATTGAAGCGCGTTCCGATTCGACCGCCGGCAAAATCTTCCGCGAACAAGCGCCGTTTATCATCCAAGGCTTGGCGCCGAGCCAGTGCAGCTGCCACCGAGGATCGAGAATTGTTCAATGTTTGTCTCCACCTGAGCGGGAGCACGAACCATCTCTCAGTCACACTACGCCCAAATAGTGAAGCGCGATGCCCTCGATATAGGACAGAAGGCCCAAATTACGATAAGATTGTTGTGATGCTGAAAATAATCTTGCTGATTGCCGCTGTTTGGCCCCGTGGCCGGGGGCCACATTCCGACAGGCAGTTTTCGGGCAGATTAGCACATCAACTGCCGACCCTCTCGAAGTAAGCAGATGCGCCACCGGTTGTATGAACGGCCGCTATTGGTTGTTCGCCAGCCGCGTGCGAAGGACGAGAGCTTAGATCCGGCGGCAGTTGGGCCGGTTGCGGATTGGCAGCTTATGTCGAGCTTCGCTCGATCGGAGCGCTCGTCGACGAGCTTTACGAACGGGGCATGCTCACCAAGAGCAGGACCTATCGCGATGGCAAGACCGTCGGTGGCATCCCGTTCAGCAAGGGGCCGCTGGCAGCACTGCTGCAGAACCCTATCTACATCGGCAAGGTCAAATACGCTACTGAGGCGACAATCGTCCGATAGATTAAGGCCAACCTTGGTGCCGAAGTTCAAGAGATTAGTGCCTTTACCCGGCAGCGGCAGACATGGCGCGTAGACTATCGGACGAGATGGCGGCTCACGCCGACAAAGGAGACCTCCATGATGCCTGGCAAGGCCGTCGAAAGCGGTCGTTCCTTCAGCCGATCACGGCATTTGCGCGAGGCTGGCCAAGCCGCCTGCGGTGACGCCGGGCAAATTGCTGGATCGATAAGCGGTGCGTGCGCCGCGACTCCCCGTCTGGGGTGGGTGACGCACTCGGCAACGGCCTCAGCACTCAGTCCTGCGTCGGCTGCGAAATAGTCCGCGATTGCGCGGGGTAGTTCGATCGCCATCGGTGATCTCCTTTGATGAAATGGCGGCTGCTCTTTCCAGCTAATCCAATTAGCTAGGGACAGCCTCATCGATAATCGGGACAAAGGTGGATGAGATGTTTCGATCAGAGGGACAATGGCTAGGCAGGGTTTGGTCGAACTGGACGCGGTTATCGCGATTGCGCGAAGAGGTTCGTTCCGTGCCGCTGCGCTTGAGTTCGAACTGTCGACGACTGCGCTGAGCAACGCGATCGGCAAGCTGGAGCGCCAGCTCGACGTACGCCTGTTCAATCGCACCACCCGCAGTGTTTCGCTGACCGATGCCGGACGCAACTTCGTCGGACAGGTCGGGCCGGCGCTGCAGGACATCCATGAGGCAATGAACGCTGCGCGATCGCAGCAGGAAATTCCGGCGGGAACGCTGCGCATCAATGCCTTTGCGACGGCGGCGCGTGAAATCCTCTCGCCGCTGATGCTTTTGGAAATACGTCGGTGAGCCCACCACCACATTACGCCGGCCTGGTCCCAGTGGCACGGCAATCATGTCGCTGGGCACCAGATCCCGCGTTCGAACGCCGAAGTCGAACCCTTCGGCCACGACCTTCCTGAGGCTCTATCCGCAGGTGCGCACGGCCCCGGCCAAGTTGCTGGTGCGAAACGGGTGGCCGCTCATTTCCTGAAGTGCGATTTGATGCCCGGCCTCCACGCTCGCCCGGCTGGCCTAAACTGGTCGTATACGTGACCCCGATCATATGGTCGATTGATCGAAGTCCAATCACTGCCGGAAAAGTTGAAACGGTCTGGATTTAATTCGTCATGCAAATGCACGCCGAAGCGATCACCACGTACCCATCGGACGGTTCCTGCCACCTCATCAACCGGGCCGAGGCGGATGAACACGGTGTCTCCAACCTGCAACGGGTCAAGACGAGCCTTTGCGCCAATGCCCCGCCGCGAGATGTTGCGTATCAAAACATCGGTTTCCGGCAAGCGATCACTTCGAATGCTGGCGCGCACTAATCGTGCAGGGCGCGCTTCGCGGGCAGGGTTGAATGTGCCGTCAGCTGCTATGATGGGCTCGAACTTCATTTGCTGATCGCGCGAAAGCAGGGGCTATGGAGCACGGGCCAAGCGCCCATAACAATTGCTAACATCGAACGGCATCCTCTGGGCAACCGCACGTAGCGATGCAGCCTTAACAAACGCCTAAGTTCAATTACTTGCCAGCGGCCGGTCTCCATGGGACAGCCTTCAACCCTTTACCTTCAACCGCAACTCAAAGCCGGCGAATGGCTTCACTTTCAAGTGCCCCCGGCTTGGATCGCACCCCTAAGGTCCGTCGGTCCAAATGCACTTTAGCATTTGCCGCCCGCCGGGCGTGGCTTTCGGCCAATGTAAGATGAGCTCGAGATGAACTTCTTCACCCTCGACCGGTAGAACGCCAGACGTGCGCGCGCCGAGACCTCGTGATGATATAATGCGCACGAGAATTGATTGCTCAACACTCCGCGAACTGCGCATTGTGGCAGTAAGAATATGGCTGTCCCGTTTATTTCGCTCTCGCAACTTTCTCGCCTATGTTCTTGTCGTCATGTTTAAGCCGCGCAACCAACAGGCCGCTGGACTGTGCAGGTGGGCAAAGGTCGCACAGCCAGCGAGTGAGCTTGGCAGGGACCTCCTACCTCTCCTTCGATCGACTTGCACGCCCTGCACTTAATGATCGGTAAAGCTGTCGACAAGATTATCGCTGTAAACTAAGGTGATAGACCAAAGCTTTGCGCGGGGATGGGGCCGCAGAGCTTGGATTATTCCCGATGGCCCGCGGTGCGGCGGCGACGCAGATCTTGGCAAATCCGCCTGCGCGAATGTCGAGAATCTACTCGTGCTGCGACGCTTGGTTAACCTTCTGGGATTAAACGGGCGGCAGCGGTCGTTTGCTCTCAAGACCGTTTCAGCGGATAACGATCATGCTCTTCCACCTCGTCATAGGCTATGTGATGTTTAGCCTCCTATGCGGAGCAGCGCTTGTCTTTATGGTCATCGGGGACCGCAGCCATTCCCGCACTTTCGAACGGCGTGAGCAGGACACGAGCCAAGGAAGCACAGAACTGCACTCGGAAAGCCAAGAGCATCCCCACTCAACCGTATCGGCCGACGATGAGAAGCTTCAAAGATACGGATAAGTCGACCCTCCTTTAGCTCGGGCCACGGCAGCTAGCCTGGCGTAACCCTTGCGAACGAATATTACTGGTCGATCACGCCCCCTTGCTAGCTTGAGGCTCTTCATACGTCCCAAGGGAGAGCGGCTTACCGAAGCCGCTTCTATTCGTTTATAGCTTATTCGGACAATCGCAGGGACGATCGCTATCTCATCGACGGTTCTGGCTGCCACCAACATGACCCGCGGCCATGGCCGCTGCCCGAAAGGCGAGCGGCTGCGCATGGGCTTCCCGCACGGCCATCGCAAGACCACCACGCTGGTAGCTGGGTTACGAATAACCGCCATGGTCGCGCCGATGGTGCTCGATGGCCCAATCAACGGTGACTGGTTCGAAGCCTATGTCGCAAGGTGCTGGTACCCGAACTGCGGCTCGGCGACGTCGTCATCATGGACCATCTGTCGAGCCACAAGCGCGCCTCGGCGCGTGAGCGGATCGAAGCAGCAGGCGCGACGTTGCGCTTTCTGCCTCCCTACAGTCCCGACTTCAACCCGATTGAAGAGGCCTTCTCGCGCCTCAAGGCGATGCTCCGAAAGATCGGCGAGCGCACCGTCAGCGGCCTCTGAGACCTGATCGGCCGTCTCGCCGACATCTTCCAACCAGACGAATGCGCCAACTACTTCACCTCATGCGGTGTGACCCAGCTTGATCGCTCTAAGTCAATGTATCCAAATATTGGACAGCTGAAAGCTGAATTTCAAAATCCGCGATTAACCACCTTAATTCAATTTTCGAGACTCAAGGTTTATTTTGTGCTAAATAGCATAAATATCTGTAGACTCCAAAATGTGCAGAGACCGGCAGCATCTGAAAAGATGCCGTCATACTCGCGAAACAGAATAACCTATGTTGGTTGACATTGTCAGGGAGGCTAATAATGCCAAAGATTCTCGTGGTCGAAGACGACTTGATGATCGCGGACATGGCGGAAAAAATCCTTGTCGATGCGGGTTATGAGGTCTGCGGCATCGCGCGCACTGTCGATGAAGGCGTTTCGCTTGCGCGGCGTCACGAGCCGGATCTCGCTCTCATCGACCTGAGGCTTGCGGATAGCGGCCTGGGCACATCTATCGCTGCTCAGCTGGTTTCCTTCGGGACGCTTGGCATCCTCTACGCCACCGGCAACAAGGCGCAGGTCATGCTCACCGCCACCGATGGTCACGCATGCATCTCCAAGCCTTATCGCTCATCCGATCTCCTACAAGGACTTAAGCTGGTCAGCGAAATCGTTGCCACCGGCACGGCCGCATCACCCTTCCCGCACGGTTTTCAGGTTCTCCGGCCGGCTGTCACACCGAAGACAATCGACGCATGAATGGCGACGCAGCCCAAGTTCGCAAACTCTTGCGCCAGCAATCGGCGCTCGCCAGCTTCGGAGGCTTTGCGCTTCGCCAGAACGATCTGATGGACGTCCTAACCGAAGCAGCGCGGGTTTGCGCCGATGGGCTCAGCGTCCCATTCTCCAAAGTTTGCCGTTATCGCGCCGCCGAGAATGACCTGCTGATCGAGGCCGGCTTCGGATGGCATGAGGGCGTGGTCGGTCACGTAGTATCCCGCGCCGATGAAAGCTCACCCCAAGGCCGCGCGTTCATCACTGGTGAGCCCGCGGTCTGCAAGGATCTGCGCGACGACAGCGAATTTGTTTTGCCCCTTTTTTATGCTGAACATGGCATAATCTCAACCATCGACGTGCTCATAAAAGGCAGCGGCGACCTGGCCTACGGCGTGCTCGAAATCGATAATGATCAGCAGTACGATTACGATCAGCACGACATCAACTTCCTAACCGGCTTCGCTAATGTATTAGCCGAAGCTGTTGATACGTCCGAGCGCACTTACGTCCTGCAGGCTACCATCAAACGGATGAAGGATCTTGTCGGTGAGAAGGACCATCTGCTGGAACAAAAGAAGATTCTAGCCGAGGAACTCCAACATCGCGTGCGCAACAATCTCCAGCTCGTCTACGGGATGCTGACCAAACAACTTGACGAGACCGAGGACCTAGCCGGACAAAGGGGAATCAAGGCGATTGCACGCCGCGTATCGACTCTCGCGCAAGTGTATGATCAGTTGCTCGGCACAGAGATGACCCGGACGCTGGACTTCGGTAACTACGTCAAATCGTTGTGTGAAAATCTTGCTGGCGTTCAGGGCTCGCCAGATGGGTCGATCAAGCTGAATTGTGATAGCGATGTCGTGCAGCTGGATCTCGATGCCGCAACGGCGTTAGGCATCGTCGTCGCGGAGCTGGTTACTAACAGCTATGATCATGCCTTTCCTGGCGGTGAGGGAACGATCACGGTATCGGTTCACGAGCCAGCCGCAGGTACGCAAATAGCGGTCCTTACCATTGCTGATGACGGGCCCGGTTTTACGCTCAACACAAATAGCAAGAGACATGGATTGGGGCTGGTACAAAGGCTCGTTGAGCAGGTGCGCGGTCAGGTGAAGCTCGATTCCGATGGCGGGGCGGTGTGGACCATAGACTTCCCCGTTGCGGCCGTCGCAACCTAGCCCTTCATTGATCCGTTGTCATGGAATGGCGTCATCAGATAGATGCCAAATATAGTTATACGTCCGGTCACGAGACGAACTCTGCGAGCGAAGCCTTGGCATCCGGGATATTGGCTTGATCCAACCCATTCGCCGCAATCACAAGCCTCGCTAGGGCGGGGATCGACTTGCAGCCTGTCTTTTTCATAATCGCGGCGCGATGGTTTTCAACTGTGCGCTGACTCAGCCCAAAATCCGCCGCGATATTTTTGCTAGGCTCGCCAGCAAGTACCTTCTGCATTATTTCGCGCTCTCGTGATGTTAGCCTTTCCAGTCGGCTTAATGTCACGGCGCGCCATCGATTTCTCTTTTGGCTGTCGCGAGACTGTTCAAGTGCGCGCTGTATGCTACCGAGCAATTCGGAACCATCTACGGGTTTTTCAAGAAAGTCACAGGCGCCAGTCTGCATGGCGCGCACTGCCATCGGTACGTCGCCGTTCCCGGTCATCATGATCGCCGGCAAGCTGTAACCCTTCTCGCGCAATCGCTGAATCAATTGCAAGCCACTTATGCCGGGCAAACAGGCGTCAACCAAGAGGCACTCGACGCGGCCGGGACGATAAGCCCTCAGAAAAGATTCGCAGTCGCCAAAACAGCTGCAAGGCTGGCCTTCCGCCTCGAGCACACTACGAAGCGCTCCGCGCAATTGGGGGTCATCGTCAACTATAAAAACCACTGGGCCCGACTTTGAGTCGTTCGAGCCATCGAGCGCACGACTGCCCGACGAACGCGCGGAAGGAGCAGCGTCTGCAGGCACATTCCTAACGGCTGTTGACAAAGGGGTCAGCGTCACCGACCTGTTGGACTCCGCTGGCAAGATGGGATCGCCTCGGACAGCAGCGCTGCTTGATGCCACATGGAAATTCCGAGCTTGCGCAGCAGCCAGATAGGCGAATTCATTCCTAAAGCGCTCCAATAATTCTCTTATCTCGAAGTCGGCCACTTCTGCGCGCATCGCGCCGCCATTGATCTGATCAATGGCGATCACTCCATTCAGCATAGCCGACATGTAGTCCAACGTTTCTTCAAAACGGCTCAATAGGGCCTTTTGAGCGGTGTTTTCGACTGTTTTTGTCAGCAACTCCTGCAATAGCGACAGGGTCTGCAGCGGCTGACGAAGGTCGTGAACTGCAGCGGAGACAAAGCATTTTTCCCCCACATTCGTCCAATCAGCCCGGCGCCGCGCCTCTTCCAAAGCGTTGGCGGCAAGCCTGCGCTCCGTAATATCGGTGAACGTAATTAGGACGCCCTCCACACCGTTGCCGGCGGGGCGATAGGGCAAGACCCTACGGCGAAACCAAACGCCATCAGCAGCCTCCACTTCGCATTCCAGCGATTGCGCGTCCTTCAAGACTGCCTTAGCATCCGACACCAGCCCGCCGTCGGCACCAAGAAAACTCAGCTCGGAGAGCGGATGTCCAATATCACCGGCAATTATATTGAAAAGAGACTTCGTCGTCGGCGTAAAAAAAACAAGATTGAGCCCGGAATCTAGTAGCAAAATTGCAGTTTCTATACTATGAATTATATTCAGATAATTTCGTGGTTTAACGAAACCATACATGGAATCGTCGTGCGCATTATCTTCATTAACGCAGATCCTATCGGCGGCATGATGCGTATTATCATGATAAATCAATAAATCCTCGTCTGCGGACTGAGAATCTTTTCTAACTGACAAGGTCTTTTCGCTAATAGCCTTTTGCTCTTGGTGCATAATCTCGAGATTATGGTCGGAGCCCTGCCGTTTGGCTCTTGTGGCATCTAAATCTTGTTCAGGTTTAGCAACACGCCCTTCGTTGTCGGAGGTGGCGTGGGTCATCCTCATCTCGCACCGCTTGAAGACGCGCTTCGTTTTGGAGATGATCTCGAATTGATGCTTGACAGAGTCACAACCGCCCCTCCACTTTTTGATATGCGGGGAACTGTCCTAAATAGAGTTAGTTCCGGAGAACCATATATTAAAATCATTACGCTGTAATCATTATATAATTTATAGAATTCTCTATGGCGAAAATTTTGATCGCGTTATAGCGGCACCGAAAAACTGAGTAATTAAATCAACTCGTTTTTACATCCTACAGGATAACCTAATCCGCATAATTCGGCCCGCAAGATGAAAAATGCTTTGTTATTATGGCATTTTTTTAGCAAACATAGGATTTGACGTAACTGTCTTCCCAGTTCTTTTCACCCCCGCCAGGAGCACACCTTTAAGGCGCTGTCATAACGATAGCCACAAACGGTTCTAAGCGCACCTCACGTTTTCATGGATCCGTACCATTATGGGACATGTCCGAAGCCCAAAGCCTTGCAACCTTCGGATTCCGTCAGACAATCGACAGTTTAATCAGAAAGATTTGCAATCAACCAATCGAGAAACGCCAGCGTCAAATGCCTAGGTAGATTCCGAGCCTTTTTTCTGCCGGTTATCGCTGACTATGTTCGACGATCCTGAGAAGCGCTCAGGAATGATTCGAACGATTTCCAAATCCCTTTCTCGAGGTTCAGCGTGAGCTTCGTTGCGTGGAGGCATAGTCATGGGTCAGTTTGTGGACGTGCAAGGTCGTGATATCGCAGGCACGACGATGTTTATCTACTATTTCAATGGCACGACTTACGAACTCCTGGGTTCTGCCTCAAACACAACCGCCGCCGACACCGCGCAAACCCCAGGTGTTCAACTGGCTGCATATTCTGAAGAGGTTTGGCTTCCCACAGGCGATGATCCAGCCAACATTGTGGTGTTTAATCAGGCAGGCACCGTTCAGACCCTTGGTTCCGACCCTTCCATAAATATGCAATATACTGTTACGTTGTTGGACCCAATCGGCGCAACGGGTGCGACCGGCGCAACGGGTGCGGCAGGCGCAACTGGATCCGCCGGCGCAACGGGTGCGACTGGATCTGCCGGCGCAACGGGTGCGACTGGCGCTACGGGTGCTGGTGAAACGGGCGCAACGGGCGCAACTGGTGCGACTGGATCTGCCGGTGCAACCGGTGCGACTGGCGCTACAGGTGCTGGTGAAACCGGCGCAACGGGCGCGACTGGTGCGACTGGATCTGCCGGAGCTGCCGGCGCAACCGGCGCGACCGGCGCAACGGGTGCTGGCGAAACCGGCGCAACGGGCGCGACTGGTGCAACTGGATCTGCCGGGGCTGCCGGTGCAACCGGTGCGACTGGCGCTACAGGTGCTGGTGAAACCGGCGCAACGGGCGCGACTGGTGCGACTGGTGCGACTGGATCTGCCGGAGCTGCCGGCGCGACGGGAGCGACCGGCGCAACGGGCGCTGGTGAAACCGGTGCGACGGGCGCGACTGGTGCGACTGGATCTGCCGGCGCGACGGGTGCGACTGGCGCTACGGGTGCTGGTGAAACCGGCGCAACGGGTGCGACGGGTGCGACTGGATCTGCCGGAGCTGCCGGCGCGACGGGTGCGACTGGCGCTACGGGCGCTGGTGAAACCGGTGCGACGGGTGCCACTGGCGCAACTGGATCTGCTGGAGCCACGGGTACGACTGGCGCTACAGGTGCTGGTGAAACCGGCGCAACGGGTGCCACTGGCGCAACTGGATCTGCCGGAGCTGCCGGCGCGACGGGTGCGACTGGCGCTACGGGCGCTGGTGAAACCGGTGCGACGGGTGCCACTGGCGCAACTGGATCTGCT